>ENA-ORBV01002445-ORBV01002445.1-microbial-mat-metagenome-genome-assembly--contig:-NODE-2445-length-39150-cov-8.858444_pt1 | contig 39150 bp, 42 predicted proteins | sample MGYA00237777_ERZ505514 | MGnify/ENA primary metagenome ERZ505514 (study PRJEB26160, sample SAMN06269048) | microbial mat metagenome | isolation source: Oligotrophic lake microbial mat | place... | reverse complement strand
AGATGTTGCTGAAGCGTCTAGACACCTGACCAACTGGGACTTCTACAGACCCAAACAACATGTCTAGAACACTACCCCCACCATCACCAAAGAAAATATCTTCCACTACACCTACGCCGTTCTCCACCATCCCGCCTACCGCACCAAATACGAACTCAACCTCAAACGCGAATTTCCGCGCCTGCCCTTCTATCTCAACTTTCACCAATGGGCAACTTGGGGCAAAGCCCTAATGGAACTGCACCTGAACTATGAGGCGATCGAACCCTACGGACTCACCCGCCAGGAGATCGCCACCAAAGAAAAGCCAAAAGCCAAACTCAAAGCCGACAAACTGCAAGGCGCGATCACTCTGGATGAAAACACCGAACTAACTGGCATTCCCGCGATCTCCTGGGACTATAAACTCGGCAATCGCTCCGCCCTGGAATGGATTCTGGATCAATACAAAGAAAAGAAACCCAAAGATCCGACGATCGCCAAACTGTTCAACACATACAAGTTTGCCGACTATAAAGAACAGGTGATTGACTTGCTCGATCGGGTTTGCACTGTCAGCATTAAAACGATGGAGATTATTCAACAAATGCCCGATACGGTAGAGCATCAGGGAGAGACTTAAAAACGGAGACAATAGAAAATCAGGTGTAAATTATGAAATTTACTGACTATCAAGACTTTCATCAGGTTCGAGCAGACTATCAAATTAAATATCAAGAAATAGAATTTGTATCTGAATGTTGGACAGATGTATCAATTATTTTTGATGTAGACTTTGACTTTCATACAAACTGTTGCAACATTGATCAATCCGATATAGCTCGACGAGAACTCATGATTTTACCCGTTCTCAAAGAACTGTACCAAAATTGTAGTGGGGTTAAAGGAAAGCCAGGATTTTGGGTGCAAAGCAAACTTGAACTGGATGAAAAGCTCTCTGGAACAGTTGACTATATATTTACTGCTCAATCTGAACTCAGTAAAACTCTTCTGAGTCTGCCCATTCTGATCTTAATCACTCAAGCTAAATGTAATAACTTTGAGCAAGGTTGGGGACATTGCCTTGCTGCACTCGTTACCGCAGATCATCTCAATCATCATTCTCGCCCCGTTTATGGCATCGTTACTGATGGCAAACTATGGGAATTTGGACGTTTATACAATCAGGTTTTTACAAAGAATTCAGCTAGCTACACCATCACTGATTTGGACAAGCTATTTTGTATGCTCAACGGGTTATTTAGCCTAGCCACTCAAGATTTAAAGGTTGAAAACGCACCATGACACAAGCCCTTGAACAACGAATCTACACCCCTGATGAGTATCTTGAACTTGAACTTGCATCTGAAACCCGCAGTGAATACCGTAGTGGAGCCATTATTTCTATGACTGGGGGTACGCCTGATCACAATGAGTTGGCAATTAACCTTGCAGCCCTCTTTAAATCTGTTTTGCGAGGCAAGCCTTACCGGATTTTTGGAGCCGATCAACGGTTGTGGATTCGCGATCGCAATCTCTACACATACCCTGATGTCATGGTGATCGAAAAGCCCCTACAACTTCAAACAGGGCGCACTGATACCGTCATGAATCCTTGCTTTATTGCTGAAGTGCTATCCAAATCAACGCAAGATTATGACCACGGCGAAAAGTTTTCTGCGTATCGCAGCATTGAAAGTTTCCGTGAATACTTGCTCATCGATCAATACACTATCCACATAGAACACTATGTTAAAACGGCTGCCAATCAATGGCTGCTATCAGAATATGATGACCCCAATACCACCTTGTCTTTGAGTGCGTTTGAAGCTCAAATCGAAATCGTCACTCTCTATGAAAATATTGACATTGATCCGGTATAAAACAGTGAGGGCGATTCTCTGCGAGACGGCAAAACCGATCGCGACGGCATAACAAATCGTTGGCGTAGCCTCTCCGAAGGAGTTTGGAGCCAACCGCCGAGAGGTTATTTGTTGGATGTTCTAAGTTATGGCGGCTCATCTTAGCCGTTATGCCACAAGTCTTTGGTGGGGATGTAACCGAAATCTGATCGGTTCGCGATCGCAAATGCTCTCAACTGCGATCGCGCGATCGTTTGGGGATGAATCAGAAAAAGCGGTAGGGTGGGCAAATCGCCCATCTATTTTGCTGTCCAAGAGTAGAATAGCGATATGACGTTTCAGTGGAACCCAGACAAAGCGAGTAGCAATGCCAAAAAGCATGGAATGTCTTTTGAAGAAGCCGTCACCATCTTCGGAGATCCACTGGCTGTCACAATTTCTGACCCTGATCACTCAGTCGGTGAGTTTCGCTTTCTGACAACAGGTCAGTCGAGGCTACAACGTCTTTTGGTTGTGTCCCACACGGAACGAGAAGGTGAGGTTCGTTTGATTAGCGCCCGTTTAGCCACTCACCAGGAGAAGCGAAACTATGAATCAGGAACCTGAAGCAACAGTTAACGACGAAGATGAAATGAGACCTGAATATGATTTTTCAGGCGGAGTTCGTGGCAAGTATTATGAAGCCTATATGCAATCAAGCAATATTGTGGTTCTTGATCCAGATGTAGCAGAAATCTTTCGAGACTCAGCTTCTGTGAACGAAGCATTACGGCTGATTGCAAAGATTGCAAAGTCTGTCACAGTCTAAGCAATTGCCTTGGAGCCGACCACCGAAATCTGATCGGTTCGCGATCGCAAATGCTCTCAACTGCGATCGCATTCTTTTGACATTAATCTAAACCGCGATCGCCTCAGGGATTGCCCCTTGCATTCGCCCCAGCCAGGTGATCAGGTTTTCGAGTTGCTGGTCGGCGTTGAGGATGGCTAAACCGCGAACGGTGACTTTTCCGGGGGTGTAGACAAAGCGGGAATGGAGATGATCGGGTAGGTTGGCTTTCAGCAGGTTCCAGGCGGGTTCTTCCATGGGTGTTTCCATGACGACGTGCTGGGTGCCTTCAGGTTTAATGCGCGAGAAGCCGAGCTTTTTGCCAATCTGTTTTAGTTCCACGACGCGGATGAGTTGCTGGGCAGCAACGGGAATGGAACCATAGCGATCGCTCCAGTCGGCGGCAATTTGGGCGAGTTCTTGCCGGGAGTTGGCAGAAGCAACCGCACGATAGGCGCTCAGTTTCTGGTCTAAATCGGGGATGTAATCGGCAGGAATAAATGCTGTCAGATTTAGATCAATCTGAGTATCATCCACTTTAGGAATTTCCTGACCGCGAATCTCCTGGATTGCTTCTTGCAGCATCTCGACGTAGAGATCAAAACCGATCGCATCCATTTGACCCGACTGTTCGGCACCCAGCAAATTACCGACACCGCGAATTTCCATATCGCGCATGGCAAGCTGGTAGCCAGAGCCAAGTTGAGCAAACTCTTGAATGGCGCGTAGCCGTTGACGGGCGGTGTCAGATAGTTGAGAGCCTTTGGGGTAAAACAGCCAAGCGTGTGCTTGAATTCCGGCTCTGCCGACCCGTCCTCTAAGCTGATACAACTGGGACAAGCCGAACCGCTGGGCATCTTCAATCAAAATCGTGTTGACGCGGGGAATATCCAGCCCCGATTCAATAATAGTGGTGCAGAGCAGAATTTCGGCTTCGCCTTCGCTGAAGGTGAGCATGGTGGATTCTAGTTCTGCTTCGGGCATCTGACCGTGGGCGATCGCCAGTCTGGCACCGGGCACCATTTCGTGGATTCGCGCTGAAATTTCTTCGATTCCCTCGACGCGGGGCACCACGTAAAACACCTGTCCACCGCGATCGAGTTCTTGCCGAATTGCCGATCGCATCACGTCCTCATCATAGGGCGACAGGTGAGTTTTGATTGGGCGGCGGGACGGCGGTGGCGTAGTAATCAGGCTCATTTCGCGCACACCGGACATCGCCATATAAAGCGTTCTAGGAATCGGCGTGGCGCTGAGGGTCAGGACATCCACCTGAGTTCGCAGGGATTTGATCTTTTCCTTCTGGTTCACGCCAAACCGCTGTTCTTCATCCACCACGAGCAAGCCCAAATCGCGAAACTCTACGCCTTTACCTAAAAGCTGGTGCGTTCCCACCACAATATCCAGTTCACCGGTTTTCAAGCGCTGCAAAATTTCTTTGCGCTCCTGGGCAGAGCGAAAGCGGTTGAGCAAACCAACCTGCACGGGATAGGGCGCAAATCGTTCCTTGAACGTGTGATAGTGCTGCTGGGTCAGAATCGTAGTGGGAGCCAACAGAGCCACCTGTTTACCCGCCGTAACCGCTTTGAAAATGGCGCGAATGGCGACCTCAGTTTTACCAAAGCCCACATCGCCACAGACCAACCGATCCATCGGGCGATCGCTCTGCATATCCTGTTTCACATCCTGCACGGCTTTCAGTTGGTCGGGCGTAGGCTGATAGGGGAACGAGTCTTCCATTTCCTGCTGCCAGGGCATATCTTCTGGAAACGTGAAGCCGACTTGCTGGGCGCGATGAGCATAGAGTTGCAGCAAATCCACCGCCACTTTTTTGATCGCTTTACGGACTTTTGCGGTAGTGCGTTCCCAGGCTTTGCCCGACATTTTATTCAGTTCTGGAGCGCGATCGCCCGCTGCCCGAAAGCGCGACAAAGAATTCAACTGATCCGCCGCCACCCGCAGCAAGCCATCGGCATACTGAATCACCAGATATTCGCGAGTTTCATGGTTGATCACTAGACTTTCTAGCTTGAGAAATTTGCCAACGCCATGACTGCGATGCACGACATAATCTCCCTGCTGAAGCTTGTTCGGATCAACCTGTTTGGAAGCCGCCCGTCGTCGTTTGCGAACGTAGTTGGGCGAGGTCAGGGTGTGCTGCCCAAAAAATTCGCGATCGGTGACTAGCACTAGCCGGAAGGTCGGCAGAATAAAGCCTTCTAGTTCCGCTAAACCCGAATATTTCACCGCCACAGGCACATGCTGGGTTTTCAGCTTGTCGATCGCCAAGTAATCCCGTGGATTGGGCACAAACTGCGCCGGACAGTCATGTTCTTGCAGCAGCGCCACCGATCGCGACGGTTGCGCCGATATCAGCCACACCGAAAATCCGCGATCGCGCTCATCCCGCAATGTCTCTGCCAGTCGCGCAAACTGGTTGGGGATGGCGGGAACGGGGCGACTAGCAAGGTTGATGGTGTGCGGCGTGTGAAGTATCGAGTTCGGAGTGATTTCTTCGGCGAGTTCGGAGAGATAAAGGCGATCGAACTGCTCCACTTCAGCGAGAGATTCGGCAAAGGTGCGGTGCGTTTTGGGAAAGGTGAGTTTCAGGTCACGGCATTCAGATGCATCTGTTTCCGCTTGTTCCCTGTTCCCTGTTCCCTGTTCCCTTTCTCCTAATTCCTGCCAGCTTTCTTCGACATGTTCAAACCAGCGATCGCTGTGCGCCTCACACTGATCGAGTTCATCTAGGGCAATCACAATATTGTCAGGCAGATAGTCCAGTAGGGAGGCGGGATTGTCAAAGGCATAGCCCAGAAAGCGACGGGAGCCTTCCAAAAGTTGCCCTTCCTCGAACGATTCTCGGTCTTGATCAGACAAGTGGGTTTTGACTCGTTCAGTGCTTTCGGATGAAAGGTTAGCCTGGATGATGGGAGCAAATTTGGTCGGCGTAATCACAATGCGATCAATACGGTCTAGCACAGTTCCTTCAGCACCAAGACTCGATCGCTGAGTGGCAGGATCAAACTCTCGTAGCTGATCCAACTCATCGCCAAACAGTTCCAATCGCACAGGCAGTTCAGATGCCACCGGAAACACATCCACGATGTCTCCTCGACGGCTCCATTGACCCTCGGTTTCCACTAAATTCACGCGATCGTAGCCCAACCGCGCCAACTCATCCGCCAGCTTTCCCAGATTCAACTCTGTCCCTTTTTGCAGCGTCAAACAAAAAGATTGGAAGACATCTACAGGCGGCAAATGCGGCTGAAGTGCCCGTTCAGTCGCCACGATCGCATAAAGAGGCGAGGGGCGAGAGGTGAGAGGCGAGAGATCGGCTTCTTCCCCTATCCTCTGTTCCCTTTCCCCTGTTCCCTTTCCCACCAAATCAGCAAGCACCTGCATCTGTCCCCAGACAATTTCTGCTTCTGGATCAAACGACTCGTAGGGTGAGGATTCAGACGTGGGATAGAAGCTTACCGTTTGCCAACCCATCGCTTCTAGTTGGGCTGTCCAGCGTCCTGCTTCTTCCAGCGTGGCGGTGACGACGAACAAGGGGCGAGAGTCTGCCTGTGCCAGTGCAGAACTAACCAACCCTTTGGGCAACCGGGATGCACCCGTCAGCTTCAAACATTGCTGTTGTTTCAGCTTGGTGAGCAGTTCGGAGGTGAGGGGCGATCGCCCCAAAGCACGAGTGATAGAAGACAGCGCCATAGACTCTGCAAAACCAGACAAGAGAGACACTCATTGTATCTTTACATTCTAAAAATCTGCTTAGATCCTGAATTTCGCATCTTCTAAGCGTAAAAGTAGACCAATGTGATAGTGGATCAAACCAAGCTTCACGACCTGTTCTAATGCATTCAAACCAGTGACAAGAGTTGATAAAGCCCAGTTGAAAATCCTGCTGTTTTCAAAAAACTAGTGTTTTCATCGAAAATGGGAATACTAAGCAGCAAAAGCCCTAACTTCAAATCTCTTTGTTTAAAAAAGGCTTACAGCCAACGGCAGGATTCTATATGCCCCAAAATCTCAACCGAACTGCAAACAGTTACTCATCTTCAACGCAGCCCCTAGGGTTATGGCAGCAAATTACTGAAGATTGGATCGCTCACGGACGCGATTGGACGAAACCTGGCTTTCGCGCGATCGCCATTCACAGATTTGGCGTGTGGCGGATGAGCTTATCGTCCAAACTACTCCGCGCTCCCTTTAGCGTGTTGTACCGGATGCTATTTCGCAAAGTGAGAAACACCTATGGCATTGAACTGCCCTATACCGCCCAGTTAGGTCGCCGGGTAGTCATTGAACATCAAAGCGCGATCGTCATTCATGGATACTGCGAGATTGGCGACGACAGCATTATTCGCCAAGGCGTGACCCTCGGAAATCGATATTTGGAAAGACCATTGGAAGCGCCCAAACTCGGCGCACGTGTGAATGTCGGTGCAGGCGCAAAAATTTTTGGGGCAGTGACGATTGGCGATGATGCTAATATCGGTGCCAATGCAGTGGTTTTAATCGACATACCCGCTGGAGCAACGGCAGTAGGCATTCCTGCCAAAATTATTAAGACAAAACTAGCTCTTCCCTCTGAGAGTAACTTAACTGAAAACAAAGATATTGGAGCAATCCAAATCGTTTAATCTGATGAGATTTTTTCGATTTATGTGAATTGGTAAGCTCCACTTACTTTTGTATTTGTCCACTGTCCCTTTGTGAGTAACGCTATGTCTGCTGAACTTCAGATTGAAGATAAAACTCGTTTGCTGATTGTCATGGTCAATTATCGAACCGGATCGCTTGTGGTTGACAGTTTGCGCTCTCTTGAAAATGAAATTCAATCCGTTCCGGGAACAAAAGTTGCCGTTATCGATAATAATTCGGGCGATGACTCGGTGGAAAAGATTGGTCAGGCGATCGCGGCGGAAGGATGGCAAGATTGGGCAACTCTCTTACCTTCTAAGCTGAATGGCGGCTACGCCTATGGCAACAATTATGCGATTCGTCCTGCCCTTAAAACTGCCAATCCACCCGACTATTTTCTGCTGCTCAATCCCGATACGCAAGTGCGCCCCAATGCCCTCAAAGCCTTAGTCGATTTCATGGATCACCATCCAGAAGTTGGGATCGCAGGCAGCAGTTTTGAAGAAGCTGATGGCAAACCCTGGCCATACGCATTCCGTTTTCCCAGCATTTTTAGTGAGTTAGATTCCGCCTTGCGGCTTGGCGTGGTCTCTAAGCTGCTGTCCAAATGGATTGTTGCCAAGGTGATGGGCAATCAGGAGGAGCAAATCGACTGGTTACCAGGTGCCAGCATGATGATCCGGCGGCAAGTGTTTGAATCGATCGGACTGATGGATGAAGGATACTTTCTCTATTTTGAGGAAACCGATTTTTGCTTGCAGGCGCGGCGTGCAGGTTGGACTTGTTGGTATGTGCCCCAAAGCCGAGTCATGCATATTTTAGGGCAAAGTACCGGAGTAACTGCCACTAATCAAGCGCCCAAACGCCTTCCCCAGTATTGGTATGATTCTCGTCGTCGCTATTTTTTGAAAAACCACGGCTGGTTTTATACTGCCCTGGTGGATATTGGCTGGCTCAGCGGTTACAGTCTGTGGCGGGTGCGGCGGGTGTTGCAGCAAAAGCCAGATACTGATCCCCCAAAAATGCTGCAAGACACGTTTCGCAACAGCGTATTTTCAAAGCAAGGCATTCCTTGCCAGAAACTTCCTAGCATTTAAGGGAAAACTCTGATCAACCTATGAATCCTTCGCTTTCAGTGATCATTCTTGCGGGGGGGCAAAGTTCTCGCATGGGCAGAGACAAGGCGCTGATTGTGGTGGAAGGCATCCCGCTACTACAGCGCACCTGTGCGATCGCGTTGCAGTGTGCGCCCCAAGTATTGGTTGTCACGGCTGCAATGAGAGATTACTCCAAAATTGTGCCCGATCGCTGCGGTTTAATTGAAGAAACGCTTTTATCCGGCAACTCTAAACCGCAGGGACCGTTAGTCGGTTTTGCCCAAGGGTTGGCGGAGATTGAGACAGAGTGGGTATTGCTGCTGGCGTGTGATTTGCCTAGGCTCAATCAGGCAATTCTGCAAAGCTGGATGCTGCAATTAGCGTGGGTTGGCGGGGCGATCGCTCTACTTCCTAAGGGCGAAAAGGGTTGGGAACCTTTGTGTGGCTTTTACCGAATTGATTGCTTACCTAGTTTGACTCAGTTTATTCAGCAAGGTGGGCGATCGCTTCAGGTGTGGTTGGCTCAAGTCTCAGTACGGGCAATTCGGTTTAGCGATGATCCCGATGAAAATCGTCAAGAACAGGCAATGCTGTTTAACTGCAACACGCCAGAAGATCTACTGCAAATTAGTTAGGTTTAAAAGATACTCTAAAACGTGGAATTAGAAAATCCTCAAGACTGTTGTTCCAACAGACTCATTTGTTGCCACCAGCGATTCAACGGAAAATAAATAACGGGTGCCCAAAGGCTGCTGAGAACCGCCGATCCCAAAGCTATTAGCTGGTGATAAGTCCAGATTTCTACCAAGGAGCGATCGCCCTGAATACTATACTGAATAGCAGTCACGGTTTCTGCCATCACTGCCATCGCAAAAGCAATTAAGGCAACTGAAATAAAATCTTCTCGAAGATAGCGCTCTTTTCTCAATCGAGCCGTTAAGATCCCCACTAGCATCAAGCTGATCACATGACTGGGCGTATGGGCAGTCATGCCATCTTGAATCAGCCCTAATGCTAACCCTGCTAATGCACCTTGCAACATAGAGCGCTTTACACTCCAAGCAACAACCCAGATTAGTAGCCAATTCGGTCCGATCCCGGCTACCTCCATTCCTGGTAATCGCGTAGGCGAAATCATTAAACAGAGCAACACTGATAAAACAGTCACCGCACAGTTGACCACAACGCGAGCGACAGGACGATCTTGCAATTGCTCAAATAAAGACTCATTTCTCATAGTTGAGGCTCTATTGGCTCAGATTGGGCAGGCACAGTTCCACCTGCTTTTTCGCTTGATTGTCCGAGGCTTGAGGGCACAGTCTGAACAGATGGCTTGTGGGGATACACCACCGCCCATTCCAAAAAACTAATGGGAGTCGATAGCTCAATCACGGCTTCAGGGGCGGGACTTTTGTTCAAGTTTATCGACTGGACTCGCCCAATCGGCAAGCCCACTGGAAATAGCTTACTTAACGATGAAGTCGTAATCACATCACCTTGACGCACATCGGGAACCTTATCAAAAAACTCCATGATTGCTCGATTGGATGTTTGTCCCCGCACATATCCCATATTACGACTGCGGCTAACCGTCGCTCCCACGCGGCTAGAAGGATCACTCAGTAGCAGGACACGACTGGTGTTGGGGGTCGCAGAAATGACTCGTCCAACCAATCCGCCAGGAGCCATCACAATAGAACCGGGCTGAACGCCATCTTGAGTGCCTCGTCCTAAGATGAGATGTTGCCACCAGTGATCAGCACTCCGACCGACCACCGGTGCTGTAATTTGTGATTTTTTAGCTTCAGCGACGTAGCCGACCAGCGATCGCAACTGCTGATTTTGACTTTCTAATTCTGTTAAACGCTGCTGTAGCTCTTGAAACTGAGCATTTTCTAAAGCCTGCTTGCGCTCCAGATTAGGTTGAAAGGGAAAAGCCAGCAGTTTGTAAACTTCATACAAAACTGCGCCCTCGGTTTGCCGTAAAAAGGCAGCGGAACCAAGAGCCAAACTAGCTAAAATAATCTGTAATCGGTGACGATCCCACCAGCGGCGTAACGTAAACATGCAATCAACAGGTTTGCGAAAAGGCTAACTCCCTCTTTCAGTTAACAGAATAAACCTTTTTTCAAATTATGAAAGTTGAAATAATTCATTCTGAGCCAGAAAAACTTAGAAATTGCGAGAACGACCACTGAAGACCCGTTCAAGCTGTTTGAAGTTCTCTAACACTCTACCAGTACCTAGCACCACACAACTGAGTGGATCAGCCGCTACATGAACCACAATCCCTGTTTCGTGGCTAATCAACGTGTCCAGCCCTTTGAGTAAAGCGCCGCCGCCTGCCAACATAATCCCGCGATCAATAATATCTGCTGCCAGTTCAGGAGGAGTGCGTTCTAAAGTGCGCTTAACCGCGTCCACAATCACCGAAAGCGGCTCTGCCATACTTTCCCGAATTTCAGCACTTTTTACAGTGACCGTTCGAGGTAAGCCAGATAACAGGTGCAAACCGCGCACATCCATTTGAACATCGTCATCAATCGGATAAGCAGAACCAATGGTGATCTTAATTTCTTCGGACGTGCGCTCACCGATCACAAGGTTATGAATTTTCTTCATGTAATGGGCGATCGCTTCGCTCAATTCATCGCCAGCAACCCGCACAGACTCGCTTAAAACAGTTCCTTGCAAACTCAGAACAGCAACTTCTGTGGTTCCACCGCCAATATCGATGATCATATTGCCAGTTGGCTCAGCCACTGGCAACCCCGCACCGATCGCCGCCGCAACGGGTTCATCAATCAGGTAAACATCTCGCGCTCCAGCTTGGGATGCCGCATCCATCACCGCTCGGCGCTCAACCCCAGTAACTCCACTCGGAATTCCAATCACAATGCGGGGAGCCACCAACGTTCTTCCTTCGTTGACCCGCGCAATAAAATGCTTCAGCATTAACTCAGCCGTGTCAAAATCTGCAATCACGCCATCCCGGAGAGGGCGAAGCGCGACGACATTGCCAGGAGTCCTTCCCAGCATCCTTTTAGCCTCTTCTCCAACCGCCAAGGGGACTTTTTCATCTTGATCCATCGCCACTACGGATGGCTCTTGCAGAACAATTCCTTTACCTGACACGTAGACCAACGTATTGGCAGTGCCAAGATCAATACCCATATCCCGTGACAGGGAAAAGCGACTGAAAAGACCCACTAGTCTCTATGCCTCAAAGAAGGAACAAGTTGAACGCGATCGCTTGATAGAATAAATTAAATGCACTAAGTCGATAGATTGATCTAAAGCGAATTTTATGATGCTTTTGCTTACTCGTCTAGGTTAGAAAGCGATCCATTCGTGTAGAGTCTATCTCTACAAATTCAACCCAACTAAATAAGCAAATCAATTCAAATCCGTAAAATGCACTGTGTATCAATCGCAAATTACGATATTTACGCCCCGGAGTTTTTACTTTACATCAAATTTCCCTTTTTATTAAAAGGATTCTGATTCCTTAATGACTAGCTGTGATGGAATGCCTACTGCAAGTGCCTTTTTCGACAAAATCAGCCTGACGCGATCAGAGAATGCCTGAATCTCGCACAATCGCTGTTGAATAAGCTCTGTGAGCTAAGCAAATTTTCGATTAAGATAAGTGGTCTTGAATAATGCATTTTTACTTTCAACGGGATGGATTATGAGTTTAAATGTTGTGACATTGGTGGGTCGAGTTGGGGGAGATCCCGACGTTAAATATTTTGAATCGGGTAGTGTGGTTTGCAATTTGACATTAGCAGTCAATCGCCAAACCAAGAATAATGACCAGCCTGATTGGTTTAATTTGGAGCTATGGGGAAAGACCGCTGAAGTAGCGGCAAATTACGTCCGTAAGGGCAGTTTGATTGGAATTACTGGCTCACTTAAGTTTGACGCTTGGAAGGATCGAAATACTGGAGCGGAGCGGTCTAAACCGGTCGTGCGGGTTGAACGGATGGAATTGCTAGGTTCAAAGCGCGACAACGAAGCTGAGACAGCAGGTAAGAGTGGATATGAAGATGAGTTCTAAAAAGTAGAAGACTAGAGAACAGAAGGGGCATTTGAAGTCCATACCTTTGCCCATCCTGTTCAACTTTTAACTTCTACTTGCTGACAATACCTGATGTGCGACTAAAGTCAGCCCACACTGCGGCAAAGTCGCACATCGCGTGACAATTTCTTTAGTAACTAATTTGCAACGTTACTGAAGCTTCAACCTGTTGCTCTCCGCCAATCACAGGGCTAGGTGATGAGGCGGCTTTCAGTTCCATTGCATCTGCCCTCAAAGGGCGTGGAGGCGGCGTAAAAGCACCATTGATTTGAATTCCGACCACATCTTTACGGGTTAGATTAAGAACGCTTAATACTGCATCCGCTTGAGCTTGAGCATCCTGAGTGGCTTCTTTTAAGGCGACTTTTTGGGCACTTGAGATCGCGCCCTCAGTCGCTACAAAGCTCACCCCATCTACCCGCGTTGCCCCTGCTTTGACCGCATCATCCAGCAGTGCGCCAGCCTTTGACGTTGCTACCCGAAAACTAACGATATTGCTAGCGCTGTATCCCGTTAGGGTTTGGTTACCATTGTCATAGCGGTAGGTTGGATTCAAATTGATTCCGGTGGTTTCTAGCTTTTCAACCTTGCGAGATTTCAACAAATCAACCACGGCGTTAGAGCGCTGGGCGACAACTTGTTGGACTTCATTCGCAGTTTTCCCTTGAGCTTCAACCCCAAGCCGCACCTGAGTTAATGTTGTTGGAATAAATTCGGTGCCGCGTCCACTGACTGTCAAAGTTCGCAGCAGTTTTTCTTGGGCGATCGCAGGCGGGATCAAGCATAGGCTAGCGACCCCAAGAGTGATTGCTAAAGGTTTCCAAGAGTTCCAAAGCCATTGATGATCTAGCATTAGTGATTTCATTGAGTCATCTCCTCACGGACAAGTTGAATTATTAGGATGTACTCACTTTGACACTGGCAGTCTCATAGATGGCATCTGGTTACAGTTTTGGAACAGAACGTTATGGGGTGAAAGTATACTGCCGTTGCTAATTCGCAATAAAATCTGATGGACAAAAGAATAGTAGAGACGCAAAATTTTGCGTCTCTACTCGTCAATCGGCGTTAATAAAGTGCTGGAACAACATTAGGAAAGATCATTCCTAGCACCTTAAACAGCACCGAGTTGACAAAAGTGAGCGCGATCGCGCCCAAAATTGCGCTAATGATGCCGTTGCGTAGACGGAAGCCTTCGATTAACCAGGCAGACAAACCGAAGATAATCGTATTGACCACCAACCACAAAACTCCCAACGTGAGAACATTGAGAATTTTACTGCCAGCCATCCAGCCCAAAGCCCAGCTCAATATCCCAAACACAACCCCAGCCAGCAGTGCTTTACCAACGCCATCTATCTCAATTCCAAGGAAGGGAATTTTTGAAATGAGTAGCAGTGCGACTATGGGAGTGCCCAAAAAAGTAGCCAGTGCCTTTTCTAAAGATTCTTTTGAGGCAGATAGAATGTCTTCGCGTTAAATTAGAAAAAATCTTTAAACGCTGAAAGCCAAGAGGTTGAGTCATTTTTCTCTTGGCTTCTGCATATATCGCAAAGTTTTCAGTCATTATGCCGAAAGTTTTTTAGGCTTACTTTTTTTCAGCCATTTTGGCACCCAGTTCTATGTGCATCCGTTGCACGGGGTCTGGAGCGCTGACTGTTGCTTTCGCTTTCGCGAACCAAACTTTTGCAATTTTCCAGAATTTTTCAAGCTGTTGCTTCACTTGTTGGTAGCGATCGCCATATTTTTCCGCCAGTTGAGCATCGACAGTATTAAGACGAGTTTTCACTTCAACGTAACGCTCCATCAGCAAGGCATATTGCTTCGTGCGTTTTAGGGCATTCAGCACAGCCGCCATCAACGATTGCATATCCGCAGAGGTTTGGTTGCCAGAAGCTTCAATTTCAGCCAATGCAGCCCCCATATCTGCTGCATTGTAGTTGCTCTCTTGAACGCCTTCCACAATGCCTTCAACCGATGCATTCACCTCTGCTTGGGTGTTATTGCCTGTTTCATTCAAAATATCTATCACGCTTGCCATGCTGTCTTTTGCGATCGCCCGAACTCCACCCGAACCGTCTTTTACTTCCGCAATAGACTGAGCGACAGCAGTCTTGAAAATCTCGCGAATTTTTTCAACTCGCAAGCCACCTTCTGCCTTTGCTTTTTGCAAATCAGCAGTGATTTTTTCTTTGATTAGAGTAGCCATATAAAATCTCCTTTGAGGTTATGAAAAATTGGACTGGCAAGGGACTCCTCACCCATAATATCTAGGAAATAACTGAGTCTGGGCTAGTTGAGAGACACACTTTCAACGTCAATTGCAGGTGCTTTAACATCAGCCATTGAGCCATTGGAAAACTTGTTTTTTTGGGATTTGAGGCGATCGCTCATGATCTGAGAAACTTCTGAAACAAGCACTGTTACAATCAAGCCGTCATCAATCATGCCAACGATTGGCAAAAAGTCTGGAAGTGCATCAAAGGGATCTACCAAATAAGCCAAACTTCCCAAAATCAACCACCAACGCCATTTAGGATTACGAATGGTGCTACGATACCAACTAAAAATCCAGTTCGAGAATGCTGTTACCGCAAATTTGTTTTTCATTTGATTCCTCTGATTCACAAATTCATCATCCCAAACTGGTATAAATAAATCTGGTGTGGAGAACCTCACGATTTGTCGTAGTAATCCTACTTTTTGCGGTCAGCCGATCTCAATAAATCGGTTATCCGAATTGAGTAAACGGTTAGGCAACACTTAAAGCATCGACCCAAGAGTTAGCTCCATAAACCCTGGAAATTAGCACTACTGGATCGTTTCACTTGCCTAAATTACACCTAGTTCTCTAAAGCCTGAAACCTGAAACCTGTCTTAACTATGGAAATAGCAACTTTTGGAGCCGGATGTTTTTGGGGCATTGAAACTGCTTTTCGCCGAGTTAAAGGCGTAACCAAAACCTCTGTTGGCTATATGGGTGGACATTTTGAAAACCCAATTTATTTAGATGTGTGCGCTCGAATCACCGGACATGCCGAAGTGGTGCAGGTGGAGTACGATCCCGCGATCGCGCCCTACACAACCTTATTAGACTTGTTTTGGAGTATTCACGATCCCACCAGCCTGAATCGCCAGGGAGCCGATCGCGGTGAGCAATATCGCTCCGTCATCTTTTTTCATCCACCAGCCCAAGAGTTAGCAGCAAAGGTTTCTAAAGACAAACTTCAGCAATCTGGCAAGTACGATAAACCCATCGTCACTCAAATTGCACCTGCCGCTCAATACTGGCTAGCAGAAGACTATCACCAGCAATATTACGAGAAAAAAGGACGACGCTAACTGCCTTTGATGAATTTAGTTTGTGCTTAGTTTTCATTCCTAACATTCCCATAATTCAGCCTTTAGGTAGTTGCTTATTGCTTAGTTCAATAGTATCGTGCGGCTAGAAAGATGAGGATTTTAGGTGAATACTATTTTGGAACGAGCTAGAGCGCTAAAACAAGAACTAACGGATTTTGTTTTAGATGCCGAAGGCGAAATCGCGATCGCCCTAGAAACTTTCAGTGCTGACCAATCGGCTCGCTCTTACCAATCAGAATTGCATCAGCGTAAGTTAGTCGTTGATCGCTTTTTAGTAGAAGGAATCGTAGAGGACACGACACCGATTCAATTGTTTTTAGCGCAGTTAGATTCAGTTGCAGAGAGCGATCGCGCCTTGTTACAAAGCTGGCACCGTGCTTTTATTGGCTTATTTGAGATTGGGGAAATTTTGCCCGATGGATTTGAGTTAATCAACTGGACAACCGCCAAGCAGTATCGCGTCAAACCAATGGATGCAAACTCACTGCAAACTATGGCACGGCTGAAAGTTGGCGAAATTTTGCTGACTCAGATTGCTCCGCTAACGGATGAGGAATGGATATTTTTGAGTGATTGGACATCGCTTGGAAAATTGGGTAAACCTAAGCTAGCCGTGGCGATCGGTAACTTCAAAAAAGCCTATCCAGCTTTTCTCTACAGCGATGCACCCGACCTATTGGCAGAAGCATGGCGATCGGTTGAACATTACCACCAAGACTTTTTAGACTTTTTTGGCAGTGACGAAATCACATTGCCTGGATATCAATTCAGTAAAAAAGTAGCCGAGTTCCAAACCTACATCACTCAAAAACAGGTTAAGAGTTCTGGATTGGATGAGTCATTAACCCTGGCAGAATTAGCCGAAAAAACAGGCACGTCGAAAGACGATATTGCCTCTGCGGCAGAAGCTTTGGGTGCAGATGCCAAAACAATCACCCAAATGCTTGACAGTAACGCTTCTACTAAAATGGTAGCTCCTCAAATTGAGTTGCCTGCTCACCTAAAACAAGCCGACCAAGTGACTGCATTGACTCATCCTCAATGGGGGCAACTCTTTTTGACCACTTATCAAGCATTCAAAACATTGTTAGAAAGTGATAATTGGCAGACTAACCCCAACACCGAAAAACAAATTTTTCAGCATTTAGAAAATGCAGAGATGAATAGCTTTGTGTGGCATCGACTTGCAGCCCAATATCCAGATGCACTGCAATCTATTTTGCAAGTCACTTTGAAGCGTCCAGAATTTAACTTACAACAGGATTTGGATGCACTGCTGATAGATCACCGGAAATCTTTAGAGCCGACGTTACCTGAAATTGCAAGTGTACCTGTTCACTTACATGAACTGTTTCAAGATGCAGTGTTGGAGGTGAGTAAAGACCGAGCAAAATCTAAAGTAAAACAGCCTAAATCAGGATTTGGGTTCAAAAAATGAAATTATTTCCAACCGCCTATTGCTCTCTATCTTTAGGTTACGGCAGCTTATCTCTCTAGATGGACGTATCCCAAAGCTCGACTCGGTAGTATTGTTTTAGCGGTTGAAACACACATTCTTGGAGACTAAGAAAAATGGCTAACATTATTGCATGGTTGGTTTTGGGCTTGTTGGCTGGCGCGATCGCCAAAGCAATTTATCCCGGCGCTCAGGGCGGCGGCATTCTGTCAACAATGTTGCTCGGTATCGTTGGTGCATTTGTCGGCGGTAGCCTTTACACCCTTCTTACTACAGGCGGGTTTCAGATTGGAGCAGCAGTCGCCTTTAATGTTGTCGGTGTGATATTTGCTGTTTTGGGCGCGATGGTTGCTATTTTCCTATGGGGCTTGATGACTCGCAACGCAGCATAGACTGCTGGTTTTATTACTCAGAAACCTGACACTTACAAAACTCTCCGTAATCAATATACGGAGAGTTTTCCTATGAATACCAATCTTTTCGATTAACAATTCAATGTCCGAGTGATAAAGACGGGATAATCTAACTTAACCCCGCTGTCACAAGGAGGATTTTTCCTTGCAAAAGCTTTCTGAAAAAGTCGCTACAAGTGGATTTGCTTTAGCAATATTGCTGTTAGGCGGAGTCGCTGCTGAATCTTATGTTCAGGTGCAGCAGTTGAATGAGACTCGGCGTTCGGTTCAGCATACTTATGAGGTGTTAGAGTCGATTCACACGGTTCTCGACAGGGTTGAAGCGGCTGGAAGAGAGCGACGCAGCTACATTCTCACAGGGGTTAAAGATACCGCTGCACAGGAGGAATTAAGGGACAATGCGAAAGAAATCGATCGCTCGATCGCCCAAATTCAACAATTAACCAAAGATAATTTTGATCAGCAGCGTCGTTTAGATGCACTTAAACCCTTGATTGCAAAGCGGCGATCGCTCCTGCAACAATCGCTTAATCTATTCCAACAAAATCCGTCAAATCTATCTGCACAAGTTGCGATCTCTAACCAATCTCTCAGTTTGCATCAAAAGATTGAATCTGAATTGCAGGCAATGATCGCAATAGAGCGTACTTTGTTGGAATACCGCTCCGCAGCGGCAGATAGCAGCGTTCAACGCACTCTTTTGCTGAATGGAATTGGCTACACACTAGGGTTTAGCCTGTTGATTGGCATATTTTCTCTGCTTTTACAGCAAATTCGCGATCGCTATCAGGCAGAAATATCACTTCAACAAGCCCACGATCGCTTAGAAACAAACGTGCAAAACCGCACCCTGGAACTCGCCCAGGTAAACGCTGCTCTAAAAACTGACTTAACAGAACGCAAGCTAGCAGCCCAGGCACTTCTGAAAAGTGAAAAGCAACTTCGCTTGATTACTGATGCTCTGCCTGTCCTGATTTCCTATCTTGATGCTGATCTGCGCTATTGCTTCAATAATCAAACCTATGAAGAGTGGTTTGGCGACTCTCAAAAAGATTTGACCGGAAGATATCTGCGAGAAGTAGTAGGCGAATCTGCTTATCAAACCATTCGACACTATGTTGAAATCGTGTTAGCAGGGCAAGAAGTCAGCTATGAAAGCCTGTTGCCTTATAAAGGGGGAACTCGTTGGGTTCAGGTAACCTACATTCCCGATTTTGATGAGCAGGGAGAAGTGAAAGGCTATTTTGCGTTAATCAGCGACATTGCCGAAGCAAAACGTTATGAAGCTGAACAAAAACAAATAGAAGAACAGATTCGCCAAAGCGAAGCCCGTTTGCGTCTGATATTGCAAAATATGCCAGTTATGCTGGATGCCTTTGATGAAAATTGGAACATTATCGAGTGGAACCGTGATTCTGAGAGGGTGACGGGCTATCAGGCTGATGAAGTGGTGGGCAATCCTCAGATTATTGAACTGCTCTATCCCGATGTGGCATACCGTCAGCAAATGATGCAGGCATGGGGCGATCGCGGCAATGATTACCGCCAGTGGGAATGGGAAATCACCTGTAAAGATGGCAGCATCAAAACCATTTCGTGGTCTAACATTTCTGACCGATTTCCAATTCCCGGTTGGGCATCTTGGGGCATTGGTGTGGATATTAGCGATCGCAAAATGGCTGAGAGCGATCGCAAAATGGCTGAGCAAGAAGTAATTCGGTTAAACCAATCTCTAAATCGCCAAGTCAAACAGCTAGAAACTCTGCTTGAGGTGATCCCCATTGGCATTGGCATCTCCCAAGATCCAGAGTGCCGACACATCAAAGTCAACCCCGCATTTGCCAAGCAGCTAGGTATTCCCCTAACCATCAATGCATCCCTCAGCGCTCCGCCAGATCAAGCGCCTAATTTTAAGGTGTATTGTGATGGCAAAGAACTAACTGCCGCCGAGCTGCCGATGCAATATGCAGCAGCACATGGCGTTGAAGTGATCGATATGGAAGTAGACGTGGTGCAGGCAGATGGCAAACTGGTGACCTTGTTGGAGTGTGCTGCACCCCTATTTGATGAGCAAGATCAAACCATTGGCTGCGTCGGTGCGTTTTTGGATATTAGCGATCGCAAACAGGCAGAAGCAGCACTCAAACGCATGAATGAAGAACTAGAAATTAAAGTTCAAGAGCGCACCGCTGAGTTGAACAAAACGAATGCAGACTTAACTCGCTCTAACCAAGAATTAGAACAGTTTGCCTATGTGGCATCTCACGATCTGCAAGAACCGTTACGAGCAGTCAGCGGCTATACTCAACTGTTAGCTAAAGGCTATACCCATCAATTAGATGAAGCAGGTCAGCAGTATGCAGCGTATGTAATAGAAGGGGCAGCGCGGATGCAGCAGCTCATTCAAGACTTGCTAGAGTATTCTCGCGTTGGCACTCGCGATTTGGTGTTTACTGCGGTAGACTGCAACGCGGTATTGAAGCGGGTGCTGGATAATTTGCAAGTAGCGATCGCTGACAATAACGCCACCATCACCTATGATCCCTTACCCACCATCACTGCCGACAAAACTCAGCTAACCCAGCTATTTCAAAACCTGATTGGCAACGCCATCAAATTTCGTCGAGAAGACCCACCCCAAGTTCACCTCAGCGCCACCCTACAAACCCGTTCCCATCTTTTGCCTACAGACTCCTATCTTTTTACTATCCAAGATAATGGGATTGGTATCAAACCTCGCTATCTTGACCGCATTTTTGAAATCTTTAAACGGCTCCACACGCGCCGCGAGTTTCCCGGCACTGGCATTGGCTTAGCGATTTGCAAAAAAATTGTCGATCGCCATCACGGGCGCATTTGGGCAGAATCGGATCACGGCATCGGCACAACCTTTTACTTCACCCTATCCTTTACCCCCCAATCCCCTCTCCATGGCTATCCAAACCCTCAACTCAATCGAGATCCTGCTGATTGAAGACTCTCCCAGTGATGCCACTCTCACAATGCAAAGCCTCCAGCAATCTAAAATTACCAACACGTTGCATTGGGTTGAAACAGGTGAAGCAGCGATGGATTTTTTATATCAGCAAGGGGATTATGTCAATGCGCCTCGTCCCGATCTGATCCTGCTGGACTTGAATTTGCCTGGAATGGATGGTCGAGAAATTTTGGCAGAAGTGAAAGCAGACCCTAATTTGAGGCGGATTCCAGTTGTAGTGCTGACCACTTCATCCGACGAGGCAGATGTGCTTCGTTCTTATGATCTCCATGCCAACTGCTATGTAACCAAACCATTTGATGTTCAACAGTTTATCCAAGTTATCCAGTTAATTAGCGATTTTTGGTTAACTGCCGTGAATCTGCCTCCAGAATAATCAGATAAAATACTTCTCCAAGGAAAATACAGATATTCCTAAAGCTAGGATACAGTCATCCTAAAGCTAGGATACAGTCGTTCTGAAGCCGAGTTTCTAAGGCGAAATCACGTTTTTGTAGTGTTCTCTTTGTTCTTAACAAGTCAGTTTCATGGACAAAACCCCAGTGCATGTCTTGTTGGTGGAAGATAGCCCAACCGATGCCGATTTGCTGAGACGGATTTTTTTGCGCTTTAGCAACGAAAAATCGAGCTTGACGCATGTTGATCGGCTGACGACTGCGATCGCTCAGTGTCATGAAAACTCCTTTGATGTTGTTTTGCTCGATTTGGGCTTGCCCGACTGTGATGGCATAGAAACCGTCACTGAATTTCGCGCCAATGTGCCCACAATGCCAGTGATCGTGCTGACCATGATGGATGATGATGAACTGGCGCTGCAAGTGATGGCATGCGGTGCCCAAGATTATCTGATTAAGGATCAAATTACCGGTCAACTGTTGATGCGATCAATCCGCTATGCCATCGAGCGAGAACAGATTTCGCAACAGCTTCGCAACAGTGAGCGCAGTGTTATTAGCGCTTTGGAGCAGGAACAGGAACTGAGTCTGCTGAAGTCGAGCTTTATTTCCATGGCATCGCATGAGTTTCGCACACCCATGACGACGATTCGCACGTCAGTCGAATTGCTGCAAAAGTTCGATCGCGAATTGACCGATCAAAAAAGGGATGATTACTTTGAGCGAATTAAAGCGGCAATCAGCCAGATCATCCATTTGTTAGATGAAATATTGTTGTTGGGTAGTGGTGAAGCGGGAGGTCTGCGCTATCAGCCAGAGCCGCTCGATTTAGAAAAGTTTTGCGCTGATCTGACGGAAAACTTGCGCTTTAGCCACAGCCAGCATTGCACTATTACGGCTGAGTATGAAGGAGACTGCTCTAACGCAGTCATGGATGCTGCTCTGCTCTGGCACATTCTCACCAATTTACTCTCCAATGCTATTAAATATTCTCCTTCAGGCGGCAACATTCGATTTAGCCTGCTGTGTCAATCGGGCACAGCTATCTTTCGGGTGCAAGATCACGGTCTTGGCATTCCGCTAAAAGACCAAAGCCATTTGTTTGAAACGTTTTATCGCTGTAGCAACGTAGGCAAGATTCAAGGAACCGGGTTGGGGCTAGCGATCGTCAAAAAATGTGTTGACTTGCATCAAGGCGACATTCAAGTCAATAGTGAATTAGAAAAAGGGACGATGTTTACGGTCACATTGCCTATACAACCCTCCAATAGTAAGTGATTTAAGTCACACACTCCATCCTTAGATCTCACATCAGCATAGCTTTGTCAATCACCCGAAACCCCCTCTAGAAGAGCGATAGTTGGATTATCGAATTTGGCACACCTTCATGATTTCAATTTGCCTCTTACCCACGGCATTACCAGAAATGTTTGCTCAATCTAGCTCTACAGGTAGGCTTACATTAGCCGATCGCTATGGCATGATGGCAACTATTCTAAGCAATTACTCAACCCAAGAAGACTTACATTTAATCGATCGCTTACTCTATGGGCTTCGTAGAGGCAGAATCAAGGTTGTTGATGAACTATCCGTTGTTTGGACAAGGCAGCAGTCCTAACTAAATCGGTGCTACAAAATTAACTGACGCTAATCACTATGAATACTATGGAAAGTAGAACAAAGCAGTTGATCGGGTTTCTTCAGGGAGAATTGGCAATTCCCTCTGATAAAATCCCTGACATTATTCAACAGTGCCAAAATCTCAATCGACTACCAGTGATTTTGTGGCAGCAAAAATTGGTCACCATACCCCAATTGGAGCGTGTCTTTAAATGGTTAGAAGGCTTTCTTGCCTCAGCCATTTGATACGCAACCATTATTACAACAGCTTGCTAAATAGCCGCCTCTATTGAGCAACACACTGAGTGTAAACAAAGTTATTGTTAATCTGAATAGATGCGTCTTGGTTGACCATAGTTAGTAAGACCCGCTTGGCGGCAAATTTTAGTCCTTCCCTGGCATCAAGCGGAAGCAGCGTTAAAGTAGTAGTCATGTCTAGTTTTAGTTTGGCTTTATCAGGTCTGACCGTCACTTCAAAGGTCTTGCCATCTTCACACGTATACTTAAAGTATTCTGCTTGAGCATCGGCTGGAAAGATTGCAATTATAGTTAGCAATGGCAGAATTAATCCGGCGGCGTTAACGATTTTCATGGGTCTTTCCTACGTAGCTGTGTCTATTTACGTTTAGATTGCCCATTCTAGATTTTGAGGATGATAACGCCATCTAAAAACTTTATCTTTTCTCCGCTTGGATAAAGATTGCATCAATATTTCTGCCAAATCGACTTGGCTTATCAGCTCATAGTGCGTTGGGAGCAATCCCTAATGCGCGCCATTGAAAATCCTAAACTAAGTTCTTGTGCAGGGACTACTGCATCCGAAATTGACTATCGAAGGTTGCAATGGTTGGCGCGATCGCAGACATAGTATGCAGCATTGAGGGCTGAGTTGACTCTACAGGCATAGTGGGGTTGAAAGTGGGTTGGGCAGATCCTTGAGCCGTAATCTGCACGACGTTAGGAGTGAATAGAAAAATATTTTCGCCCAAGCGCTCTTGATGTCCATCGATCGCAAACACTCCCCCCGCCACAAAATCAACGGATCGCTGTGCCTGCTCCGGGTCCATATGCAGCATATTCAAAATGACAGATTTCCGCTCCCGTAAAATTTTGACGGCTTGAGGAATTTCTTCAAACGAACGGGGCTGTAAAATAACAACTTCAGAAATCCCAGATGCCCGATTTGGCATCCCGATGACATTATTTGCTGGCGCGATCGCACGTTCACGCGGAATCATCGCTGCTTCTTGTACCATCGTTGGATTTTGAGCATACTCTTCATCGCCGTACTCATAGTCATAGTCGGCATCATCAAATTCCTCTGCAAACCCAAACGAACCCCAAACACGCTGAAAAATATTCATGGCAAGCTAGCTCCGCATCATTCGCCCATATTTTAGTTCACCTGTTCTACTTATTATAAGTGCAAATGCAAAAAATAAAATGCAAATGCAAAAAAATGTGAGAACCTCATTGCACTATGCTGAGTGATCTAAAGCAATGGTTTGGTAGATAGTAATCGATCGCGGCGAAGTGGGAACAGTTTTTTGCGATCGCGGCATGACCGCATCGGTTACCCAGCAATAGATTTATCTTTTTAGGGCGATCTTTTTAGAGCGATTGTCGGATCTAACGGCAGCCAAGGGATTCTCGTGTGTCGATGCCGGTCACAGAGTTGATACCGCTAGCGGTTTTACATAGCCGCAACACTTGTCCGCGATCGAGGGCTGCATCACTAAAATCTGCACCTGTCACAGTCGTATCTTTAAAGCTAGACTTCAGCATCATGGCAGACGTGAGAATCGCATTACTCAAATTTGCGCCTGAAAAATCTGTTAGATATGCGATCCCATTACTAAAATCAACACCACTCAAATCGGCATTGATCAGGCTAGTACCATTGAATACAACGCCACGTAGATCTGCACCTTTAAAGTTTGAGTCCTTAAAGTTAGCATCAGCAAATTCAGCTTTAACTAGATTTTGCCCAGAAAAATCTTTGTTGATTGTCTCGTTATCGTCGATCGCCCGAATCGCTGCCGAACTTGCCGCAAAAGCAGCACTAGGCAGAAATTGAGTCGATAGCCAGAAAGCAATCAAAATCCCAAAGAAAAGACGAAAGACCCGCATAAAAATTTACTTAATCAGTAACGTTCTTTCGTCAAAGTAACACTTGCTGCATTCAAAGGAAGTGTTCTTCTCGCAAAAACAATTCTATTTTGACGCGATGTGCGATTTTCCCAATCTCCCTCACCCTAAATCCCTCTTCCAGGGCGGGAGAGGGATTTTGAAAAACTCTTGATCCTCTTCTCCCAAGTCTGGAGAATAGGCTGGGGGATGTAGCTTGCTTCCCCCAGGGTGGGCTGACTTTAGTTGCACATCAGGTAATTCATATCTCGGTTCAGCAACGCCCAGATTTTCATTCAGCTTCCAATCGGCGGCGGAGGTGGCTACTGAGGGCATCGATCGCAGTGACAACAACCAATAGTACCAACATCATTGTCGTAGCTTTGGGATACTCAAACCCGCGAATGTAGCTGACTAGCTCAAAGCCGATGCCTCCAGCCCCCACTACACCCAACACTGAAGCAGCCCGGATGTTGTATTCAAACATATAGAGGGTATAACCCAAGCTGAGGGGCAAAATTTGCGGCAAGATCCCGTATTGAGCGACTTGCAGCCAAGAGGCTCCAGAGACTTCCAACGCTTCGAGCGATCGCCCATCCACCGATTCGATCGCTTCTTGATAGAACTTCGCCAGATAGCCGATCGTGTAAATGCTCAATGCCAAGGTTCCAGCCGGGGCACCCAACCCAGTAGCGGCAACAAACAATAACCCCAGCACAATCGATGGCACCGATCGCACCAGATTTTGCAACAGATTGGCAAGCAACTGTATCCAGCGGGGAGCCAAATTGCGAGCAGAAAGAACGGCGATCGGCACCGACAGAATCGCCCCGATCGTCGTGCCCCATAACGACATTTGCACCGTTTCCACCAGCGCCTCAACTGCCACATCTAGCACGCTCCAATCGGGCGGAAACAGGCGCGAGACAAAATCAATCACATAGGGAACGCTCGTTTTCAGCAGTTCCAAATCAACTTGCAGCCCTCGCAATGCCCAGCCATAAACCAGCACGACACCCACTCCAATCAGCAGGTGTCTTAACCATGCAGCGCGTTGCCAAAAGTGTTTTAAGTCTTTCATTTCCTCATGCCTGCATCTGGAAGTGCGCTGAAAGCTGCTGTGGAGAGCCATCGTGAACCACTTTGCCCTGATCTAAAACGATCGCCCGTTCTGCATACTTGGCAGCGATCGCTAACTCATGTAGCACCGCCACAATAGTGATGCCCTCGCGGTTCAACTGCGCCAGAGTATCCATCACCTGCTGCGTTGCCAATACATCCAGTCCGGCGATCGGTTCATCGACCAACAAGATTCGGGGCGATTGCATCAGCGCACGGCAGATCGCGACGCGCTGTTGCTGCCCTCCACTCAATCGACTGGTTTTTTGATATGCCAACTCTCTTAGCCCCAGATTATCCAATAGCTCAAGGGCACGACGGCGATCGGGTTGGCGAAACCCTGCCAGGGTGCGCCAACTGGGTAGCTGTCCCAATCGTCCGCAGAGGACGTTATCAACCGCAGTCAGTTGAGGAATTAAGCCGCCACCTTGAAATAGCATTCCTATTTTTTGCCGAACTTGGGGCAGAGTGCGCGGCGATAAGAGCATTCCTGCGATCGTGACGAGACCCTGATGAATAGGCACCAAGCCCACCAGCGATCGCAGTAGAGTTGATTTTCCCGCACCATTCAGACCCAGCAGCGTCACAAATTCCCCATTTTGAATCGTAAAATCAACTCGGTTCAAAATCGGACGATGCAAAGCTGCAAGGTAGGCTGTTTCAAGATTTTCGCAGACGATGGCTGCCCTGTGATTATTCGATTCCTGCACGCTTGAGCGCCTCACGCATCGGGCTTAGGTGGCGATCGTGATCCACGCGCACTAAATTAGTTGCGTTACCCAGATCTTTCAACAGTTTATTGTTGGCAGGCTCATTCAGCTTCATCATGGCGTTGATCAGCTTGTTCCGTATGGCAGTTGGAATGTCATCATCAATCACAACTCCATGGGCTGGAACATTGGGAATATATGCCAACACCCTTAGCTTTTTGGCTTCTGCTTCTGTAATGTAGGGTGGTCTTAAAGTATATTCTGAGACGGCTGCTACATCGGCTTGACCGCGCAATACCGCTTGAAGAGCACCGCTATATCCATTGCCATAGGTGACCTGTTTAAAGTAGTCTTTGACGCGATCGCGGTTTGGCACTAGCCCTTGTTTGACCATCTCAGCCACCGGAAAAATAAACCCAGAACCAGACGTGGGAGAGGTGAAGGCAACCCTCCTACCACGCAGTTGTTCCAAAGTTTGCTTGTTAGAAGCTTTTGTTGCAAGAGGGCTATCTTTCGGCACAACAAAGATGGAACGGTAGGTATGCCCACCCGAATAGTTGGGTCGCACTTCAGCTAAATATAGTTTGGCATTTGCTAGTTGCTGCGCCTTTAAAGCAGGGCGACTGCTTAAAAACGCGACATCAGCTCGGTTTGCCCGCAAGGCTTCCACGGCTGCTGTATCGTCGGCAATCACTCCCTCCACAGGCATCCCCATCTCGCGGGTCAAAAAGCTAGCAACAGCTTCAATTTTAGTTTTTAGATCGGTGGCATCTGCCCGTCCTGGAAATACTATTTGTATTTTCTTGGGTTGTGCCTGAGCAATGAGTTGAGTACTAGATGTATTAGAGGATTGAAACTGAAGGGAAACTGGCTCAGTCGCGATCGCAGCCTGACCGATCCAAGAAGATGAAGAAACGGCAGCATTAAAGCCAACAAAGCTGATTAAAGCACCACCAGCAGTTAGTTTAAGCCATTGAATAGAAACCATTATATTTCCTAAGTAAAAGCAAAAATTACAGCAACCCATTTAAGGCAACTGCAAAAACTACATAACAATATTATGCCTATTTGAGAAAAAGATGCAATAAGTAATGCCAGTATTTTTCAATAAGAAACATTGAAAAAGCAGTCCAAAACATAGGAACATAGGCTGACCCATCAAAACGGTAGAAGCATGGAGTCCGTCAGTCTAGATTTTTGGATGAAGACGAGCGGCACCTGGATCAATGTGCTGACAATTTTGCTGGGAACGGCGGCTGGTTTGTTGCTGCGGGGGCGATTGCCATTCAGAATGATCACTGTGATTACTCAAGGCGTGGGGTTGCTAACGGCATTTCTGGGCTTCACGATGGCAGGGAACTTGACCAAAGTGCAAGCAGGATTGTTGGATGGCATTGTGTTGGGACTGATCGCGCTGGTGGCTGGCGGCTTGCTGGGCGAATGGTGGCAAATTGAGGAGCGGTTGACGGCACTGGGCGATCGCCTGAAGCGCCAGTTCAGCGGCAACAGCACTTTTACGGAAGGATTTGTAGCCGCCAGTCTGCTGTTTTGTGTGGGACCGATGGCAATCTTGGGCAGCTTGAGCAACGGACTCACGGGCGATAATCGAATCTTGCTACTCAAAAGCACCATGGATGGATTAGCCGCGATCGCCTTCACCAGCAGTTTTGGCATGGGTGTCGGGTTTTCCGCCCTGATGATTTTGCTTTACCAGGGCAGTTTATCTCTGCTAGCAGGCACCCTCGCCCAGATCATTCCTGACCCCGCTACTGCGCCGCCCATTTTATTGACTACTGGTGTAGGCGGCTTGATGATTGTAGGGATTGGATTCAACCTGTTAGACATTGCCAAAATTCGGATTGCTGCCTTCCTACCCGCGTTGCTGGTTGCGCCCATTTTGTACCAGCTTGCGATCGCTTTGAGCAGCACAAAGTAAAAAAAATCCCTGACGAAACCGCCAGGGATTAAATCAGGGTGCATCTACCATTCCTTTCTTCTCTACAAAGCAGCCATTTCAGGAAGAATTGAATAGAGTTTTTATGAAGATATAGCGAGTCCGGTTTGGAGCGTTCGACCCGTCTGATTAAAATGCTTACCGCTGTTTTTAATGCTGCTGAGTTTTCGCTGGCGGAGCCTCTCGCTCGGCAGAAAAAGGGACTTCGTTCGCGCTAGAACTGAGACGAAGGGTGCCTTTGAGCCTATCTTGCTCAATCATTCCCTGAATCGTGACGCTGCCCTGGCAGTTGGGAATATCTCTGACGCTTCCCTCTAAAGTGAACTGCTGATTGCGCCAATTGCCATGCAAGGAAGGGCGATTGTGAGCAATTCGGACATCCTTTTCAGACGCAGGTGGCAAGAGAGAACCTGTCAAGAACACACCCGATTGTTGAACCTCAAGAATGACGGACTGCGCCTGCAAACATCCTGGCAATGAGGACGCTGAAAGGGGATAACGACCATCAATTCTATAGGGCGCTTTGAGATTTGCCTCACCATAGGCAGTGGCAAGGCTAAACAAAAGCGTGACGCTGCCGATCGCGCATCCATAAAAAATGAGCGATTTTGAACTGAAATGCCCCTTCATGCGCTGACCTCCGGTTTTTGAGTAATCTCGGTGGTGCTGGGTAGAACCGATGCCAAATGAGAGGTGACACGGCTATAGCGCCGAGTAATTAACAGGGAGGAGTAACACTGCACGGCTAATTGATCGGCATAAAATCCTAAGGTTTGGCGCTCAAGCCCCCATTCGCGGCTGGCTCCGGCAATGGTGAGATCAGCCTCTCCTGAAGCTTGCACGACAGCGGCGATCGGGTTTTGCGATTCCACTTGGGGGATATGAATCCGCTGGAGCAAAGAATCAGGCAGTTGATTCATCAGGGTTTTTAGCTCGTAAGTAAGGTCGCTGGTTTGATGCTCTTGGGCAACTCTCAAAATCGTGAGAGAGCAATCTGGGCTATTCAGCACCAATCTCAGAGCAATTTCTAAACCCAAATCATTGTGAACATTCGGCACATAGGGAACCAGCAGTTTTTCTAGTTTGCCATGCTGGCGATCGACAAACACGGCAACATCTGCCCGTGCGGTGCTGAGGATTTGCCCCACTCTGCCGCCCAATCGATTTTTGCTAAACGCTGGACGATGCCATCCCAGCAACACCAGGTCAATCCGATCGCGTTCGGCGATGTTGGCAGTTTCTTGACCAATATCTCTAGTTGCCCGCACGACTGGATGCACCAATGAGCGAATGAACGGCGGCTCTAAGGTCTCAATCAAGTCAAGCATTTGACTGCGGCGATCGGCGATTAGGCGCTCGACTGAGGCAGGGGTGCTTTGGTAGGCATACTCTTCTTCTAGCTGAATCAAGCTGAGCGGATAAACTGCCGCAGAGGTGGGCGAATCGGCAGAGGGCGGTTGATTGCTAGCCGCGATCGCGGCTGCCAGTTGAATCAGCCCTTGTTGCGTACTGGGGTTTGCGATCGGCACCAAAATCCGATAATTGGCAGCAACCTCCTCGGTCACAGGCTCCACCATCGTTTCCCGAATTTGCTGCTTCGGATAAATCCATTCCAGCAGCGGCGAGGTCATAAACGTAGTCACCAGCGCCATAATCACCAGCATGGTAAACAATAGCGGCGAGATCACACCCAAGCTCAGCCCAATGTTAAGCACAATCAACTCCGTTAGCCCACGGGTGTTCATCATCCAACCCAGTGCCGCCGCATCTCGCTTTTCAATCCCACAAAACCGAGCCGCCACGTTAGTGCCCACATATTTGCCCACAATGGCAACGGCAACCACTAAAGCGCACAATCCCCACAGCACCGTAGGGACGATTCTTTAACAGAGGAATAACTCTGGAACCCTTATTCTTTGGTTTACCCTCAAAAGAAGTTGAACCTAAAAATAGGACTTTCAAGAATTTGTTTTCTTTAGAGAATCATCTCTACCACAGCACCGGGCTATTGAGCAAGCCAATCTGAGTTCTCAAGCCGCTGTAAGCAAAGAAAATAGGCAGCAAGAGAGTCAAGACAAAATCTTCAGTTTTTTGCGCCAGTTCACGGGTCAAGCCTGGATGTTTGGGCATGACAGCACCGAGCGAAAAGGCACCAAAAATTAGGTGAATGCCAATCAGTTCCGTGATCAATGCTGAGGCGATTACGCCCATGTAAATCCCGCCAGCATGAACTGATTCAGGTGCCCAGTGCGATCGAAATAACGAGCCAACCGCTGCAAAAATACCCGCATGACGGTCAACATCAGCGTGATGAAAACAGCAGAAGTCAAAATCGTGGGCAAGGCTCCTATCATGCTGTTGGTGCGGGTGACCGCGATCGCCACTGCCAGCAAACACCACGCCGTCACATCATCCACCGCCGCACAGGTCAGCGCCAGCGTTCCTAAAGGGGTTGACTGAAGATTATTTTCAGTAATGATTCTGGCTAATACCGGAAACGCCGTGATCGACATCGCTGACCCCAAAAATAGCGCAAACGCCGTAAACGACACCCCGTTATTGGAAACCAGCGGATACAGCAGCAGTGACAATAGAGTTCCTAATGAAAACGGCACCAGAATACTGACGTGAGAGATCAGCACCGCCACATCAATTTGACTTTTCAAGTATTTTTGATCAAGCTCCAGCCCAATCAAAAACATAAAAAAGATCAGCCCTATTTGAGACAGCACTCCCAAATAGGGGATCACCTCTGGCGGGAACAAAAAAGCCGCCGCATCGGGAGCCAGCCAGCCAAACAGCGAGGGACCCAGCATAATCCCGGCAACAATTTCGCCAAGCACCAAGGGCTGTCTGATCCGGCGAAAAGCCAAGCCAACCAAGCGGGAAAGCCCGATGATAATCAGGATGTTGATTAGAACAAGAACTACAGTATCGATTTTCATAGGCAGAGGAAGGTGAGGGAGTTTTGAGTTTTGAGTTTTGAGTTTTGTTCGCGTAGCGTTTCCGCAGGAAATATTTTGAGTTTTGAGTTCAGTTCTAGCCCCTAGCCTCTTTCAAAGGTCTGCCGCGCCAAGTCCAGCCCCAGCCCGTTTTAGTTTTGATGATAGAACCAAGAATGATGGCTGTGACGAAGGCTCCACCAGCACCAGTGAGCCACCAGTAGCGCGGCGGAATGGCAGACAATTGGGCGATCGCGCGACGGATGGGATATTGCAACAGAATACTGGCAACGGCAAGGGCGATCGCAATTCCATCTAATGGTGTGAATCCGGCTAGCGATCCCTTTAGTAAAAGACCAATAGCCGCTAACCAAGGGAGCGTGCAAATCCAAAACACCAGCAGCGCCGTTTGTAGAGTTACCCCTAAGTTTCGCTGAGAGCCGAGATACCAGTTTTTCGTCCAGCCTTCCCACAGTGCCGCGCCGGTCGGATACATTCGCAGGGTGCCTAACTCATGCCCTAGCCCACAGTGTAACGTCAGTCCTTTTTGCTTAATCAACCGCGCTAGCTCTACATCTTCCACGACCTGATCGCCGACTGCTCGATGCCCACCAATTTGTTCGTAAGCCGTCCGCCGAAACAGCATAAACGGTCCTACCGCAAAGACGGTTTCAGACTGGGGATCGTTAATTTGAGCAAAGTCAAGCCCTGCTGCCAAGATGCCTGCAATTAGCGGTTGCGCTAGCCACTCTGCCCAACAGCCACAAATAAGGGTGAGCCAACAGGTGAACAAATCAAGCTGCGATCGCTGAACAAACTCCAACGCCGTCGAAATTGCACTCGGTTTCAGCCGCACATCGGCATCCAAAAACAGCAAAAATTCTCCGCTTGCTTGGTCTACCGCTTGCACACACGCCCAGTTTTTGCCCACCCACGCTTCGTCGGCTGGGCGGGATATTCCAGCAATCACCTCCAAGCGGGGATCGGCAAGGGTCGCCTGTAAATTTTGGGCGATCGCCAACGTATCGTCCGTCGATTGGTCATCCACTACCCACACTTTGAGCCAATCTGCTGACCAATCAGAGCTTTCTAAAACCGCCATAATGCAGGCTGCAATATTATCAGCTTCGTTATAAGCAGGAATAATCACCGAAACCTTGGCAGGTGGGCACAGTCGGTCACTTGACGTGTTGACTAGAAGCTGAGGAGCAGAGATAGCTGCCGATCGCAGCTTGCCTAAATACAGCAGTATCCCGCTTAGCGCCAGCAGTAGTGCAACGATCCCAAACAAACTTATCCACAATGAAGCAATCATTCAGTTATTCAGGAAGGGGCATTGCATTCAGCCTATCGCAGCGAATGTCATGGGTGAATTGTCAGTAAGTCAAGCACCGTTATCAACGGAATACCGATCGCGTGTTTAAGTTTGCATAATTAGCGCGATCGCAAATCTAAAAAAATTATTAACTAAAAACAAAAGAATTATGACAGAATCTTGTTGCTTAGAAACATCGAGATCGTTGCGGATAGCTTTCCCAGAGATACTCGTACTTTCTAAAAATTCTTAGCAAACCTTCAGCAAATACCTTACTTGATGATGCCTCGGATACTCGTCATTGATGACGACCCCGCAATCTCTGAATTAGTCGCCGTCAACCTGGAAATGGCTGGATATGAAGTTAGTCAGGCTTCAGATGGTATCAAAGGGCAAGCAATGGCGTTGCAGATTCAACCTGATTTGATCATGCTGGATTTGATGTTGCCAAAAGTAGATGGCTTTACCGTTTGCCAGCGGCTCCGGCGAGATGAGCGCACCGCTGACATTCCCGTGTTGATGGTGACTGCTTTAGGGGAAACCCAAGATAAAGTTAATGGCTTTAACGCAGGTGCCGATGACTATCTCACCAAACCCTTTGAATTAGAGGAAATGCTGGCGCGAGTTCGAGCATTGCTGCGTCGCACCGATCGCATTCCCCAAGCCGCCAAACACAGCGAAATTTTGAACTACGGACCGCTAACACTGGTGCCTGAACGATTTGAGGCAATTTGGTTCGATCGCACCGTCAAGCTGACTCATTTAGAGTTTGAACTGCTGCATTGCTTACTTCAGCGACATGGGCAAACCGTATCTCCTAGCGAAATTCTCAAAGAGGTGTGGGGCTACGATCCAAACGACGATATTGAAACGATTCGGGTGCATGTTCGGCACCTGCGTACTAAATTAGAGCCAGACGCACGCCATCCGCGCTATATCAAAACCGTCTATGGTGCAGGTTATTGCTTGGAGTTGCCCATAACAGTCCAGGAAATCGAGAATCAAGAGTCTTTGGCAGGTTAGAGAAGAATGCGGCGACATAACCGCTTTTACGTCAAAGCTTTGCCCTGAGCATCATACGCCTGCTTTAAAGTTTCGATATTGATATTTTTTATTGGAAACATTGCTTGACTGACCAGTTCGATTAAAGCAAAGGGATTTAGGGTGAGGGCGCAAAGGTGACATGCACTCTATCGCCTTGTGCTGATAAAGCCAACAAATGCAAGTCCTGTTCTACACCTTTCACGGTTTCCTAATCAAACAAACCGTCATTCAAAGCATTAGTAAAGATGCCGGATTACGCTTTCAAAGTCAGGAAAGAAGCAAGAGGGTGATGTAGGTTAGCGTATGCCTTGATTCAAGTCACGACCTTTTGTTTGACGGCTTCCTATGCTAACTGAGACGCGGAAACTGGTGAGAAAGTCAATATTTTTTGACACAAGCCAAGTTCTGCTGTTTAAGTATCAGGTGCGGCAATCTACGACTGGTTATATGACTGAGCGATCGCATAATTTTGACCATTTATATCGATAGCTTCAAAAAGGGATCATTACGGAACCCCAAGCCGTGTTCATCAGTCCCCCCTGAAGGGAACACTACTTTTATATCTGACTGAAGCTAATTCTTATCTGGAGCAACCGAGACGAGACTATGCCAGCAACAACTTTCTACGCTAAAGCAGACTACGACGAGCAACAAGTATACTCCCAAAGTTTTCAGCCGAGTAGCCCCCATGCTGAAGACCCTTCCGTTGATGCGATGGATTTGGAAATGGATGCTGTGGACTCTAACAGTTTCTATCGAGCCGCCTCTCACCGCACAACTGATCTTGTTCGTTTGTATCTCCAAGAGATTGGGCGCGTTCGCTTGCTAGGACGAGACGAAGAAGTCTCGGAAGCTCAGCGAGTGCAGCGCTACATGGCTTTACTAGAGTTGCGCGCAGCAGCGGTAGAACAAGAAACGGGAGCGATTGGGCAATATGTCAAATTGGTGGAAACCCACGATCGCCTTGCCTCTCAGCTAGGACACCGCCCTTCTTTAGAACGTTGGGCAACCGAAAGCGGCGTAGATATTACAGAACTAAAGCCTAGCTTGGCAGCCGGAAAGCACCGTTGGGCAGCGATCGCAAATCTACCCGTTGACGAGCTAGAGCGCATTCAAACTGAAGGTAGCCGTGCAAAAGAGCATATGATTAAGGCGAATTTGCGCTTGGTCGTTTCTGTTGCCAAAAAGTATCAGAATCGCGGTTTGGAACTGCTGGATCTGATTCAGGAAGGCACCCTAGGCTTAGAACGCGCCGTAGAAAAGTTTGACCCCACCAAAGGCTATCGCTTTAGCACCTACGCCTACTGGTGGATTCGCCAAGGCATTACCCGCGCGATCGCCACCCAAAGCCGCACCATCCGCCTCCCCGTCCATATCACCGAAAAGCTGAACAAAATCAAAAAAGCGCAGCGCAAAATTTCTCAAGAGAAAGGACGCACCGCCAGCATTGAAGACATTGCCCTTGAGCTAGACATGACTGCCACTCAAGTACGAGAAGTGCTGCTGCGGGTGCCTCGCTCCATCTCTTTAGAAACTAAGGTGGGCAAGGAAAAAGATACAGAGCTGGGCGATCTGCTGGAAACGGACGAAATCACGCCCGAAGAGACCCTCATGCGCGAGTCTCTCCGCCGCGACTTGCAGCAGCTACTCGCAGACCTCACCACCCGCGAACGGGATGTCATCCAAATGCGGTTTGGCTTGGGCGACGGACAGCCCTACTCCTTGGCTGAAATTGGTCGGGCGTTGGAGCTATCTCGTGAGCGAGTTCGCCAGATTGAGGCAAAAGCCCTGCAAAAACTGCGCCAACCCAAACGCCGTAACCGCGTCCGTGACTACCTGGAAGCGCTGGGTTAAATTTTCTCTCTCCTAACTGTAAGAACAACAACCGGGATAGTTTGCTATCCCTTTTTTCGTTTGTGTAGCACATTTCAGCATTCAGGGCTTGGTTCGTTGAGAAAAAAGGCGATGGTAATGCGTTAAAAGACTGAATACTATATGTATTCACTGGAAAATTTTTCACTAATAAGTTACCGTAACCTTAAAGTATGCCAGTGTATTAACTGACTAAGTACTGGAAGAAAACGTCCCCACCTAACGAAAAACATAGCAAAACTAAACTTTATGCAGCCATTGTTAGATATGTTCCAAAAACTTCCATGGTGGGCTAAATCAGCTTTTGCATTCTTATTTATAGTCGTTGGAATTTCTGCCTCCGATTTGCTGAGCAAAAACCCAGGTCTTTTAAGCTCATTAACTAAGCAAAGTGTTAGTACTCCTCTTCAGATAAGCCGCACTGTTTATAATCGCCAGAACCAACCCATTAAAGATGTCAATGTTCAGGTTATTTTTGATGGTCCTCCAGTTCAGTTAATGACTGATAGAAACGGTTATTTCCAACTAGAAATTCCTGCCGGCAAGAAAAGACTTCAGGTGATTTTAACCAAAGAGAACTTTGAAATCGCTCGAGAGGAAATAAATTTAGAAGCTGACCCTAATTTTAATAAGATCATTTACCTAGATCCCACAAAATCACCAGTAAAACCTACGAAGTAATCACATTAGTACTAATGAGTACCTCTGACTATCAGATTTGGCAAGAAATTGAAGATAGGTTTAAATTCTTCTTGCTGCTAGCAGTTTTATGTAGTTGTGGTTACTTAACGTGGGGGAAATTAGCATACATACTTTTTGCGCTAATCTTTGGAGGTCTTGCAGCAGCAGATGCTCGTTTTTATGAGGTTGCCCAGGAAAAGCAAAATGAAATTGACGGTTCAGGAGAGTTAAAACTTATAAGGCTGCTAAATGAACACGACGAAGCATATGCAAAAATCCAAGAATTTCTTCAGGAGAATCCTGATTTTGCTACCAAGTTAACCAATTTGGACAATGTTCAACAGACAATTCACCAAACTCACACTGAAGTATCTACACAATATCAGCACCATAAACAGCAAAGAGAAAACAGGGAAAATCTTCTCTTAGAGCATCGAAGAAAGAGAGGACTCAATTATGGAGTACCACCAAATTCAGATAACTCTTGTCCAGTAGGTTATCCAATTCGAGCGACTGAGAATTTCAAAGGCAAAAGGTACGAAAATGAGCCTTCTCGCGGTGCTTACTATCAAAAGGGAGAGCCTGACTATGATTCACAGGCAACCTGGTGTTTTGAATCTGTAGAACAGGCTGAGAAAGACAACTTCCGGAGATCACGAAAACCAGGTAGAAGGTAGTATAGCGATCGCCCCTTTTGCCGCAGGTTAAGTAGTGCGATCGCGCCCTGATCAATCACTACCCATTCACTCAGGCTAACGACAAGGCGCGATCGCTGACACTTTTACAACCTTTCAATCACCTCAGACTTGGCAAATCGCACCTTCGTCAAGCTGGCATACTTATCATCTTCGGCTCGATAGCCGCCGCACAAGTAGAAAGTAGGTGGGCGGTGCCCATCCTATTGATCCGTAAGCTTAAGTAGGGTGGGTACTGCCTACTCTACCTGCTTGTTCAAAGGATTTACGTGCGATCCGCGCGCAAGCCTTCCGACATGTTTTAGACTATTGAAACAGGTTGGGAAATCGGATTTGTTGAATGCCTACTCTGTTGACCATTGGCTCATACCGCTTCTTCTGTTACGCAGGCGATCGTGATGAGCCACCTCATGTGCATATTGAGCGTGATCAGGATGAAGTTAAGTTTTGGCTTGATCCAATCCGTATCCAAAGCAACAGAGGGTTTGGTCGCACTGAGATTAACCGTATTCAAAAACTTGTTGAGGAACACCAAGAGCAATTACTGGAAGGTTGGCATGACTTCTTTAACGATTGAGCTACTTGAAGTCCCTAAGATTCAGGGAATAACCGTCACAGATGACACTTTGTCTGCTGATCTATCTGATGGACGTACTATATCTGTTCCATTGGCGTGGTATCCCCGTCTGATGAATGCTTCAGTGGAAGAACGGAATAATTGGCGTTTCATTGCTACTGGTGAAGGAATCCACTGGACTCAACTTGATGAAGACATCAGTATCAAGAACTTGATTCTTGGGCAACCATCCGGAGAAAGTCAAAGATCACTTCAGCGATGGTTGAATGCACGAGTAGCTGCCGTCTAACACCCGCTTGCACCCTACCGTCGAGAGATTATCTATTGGGATCGAGAAGTTGTCTACGGCGGGTGAAGCGGAACGTTAGGTGGGTTTGGAATATCGGCTGAGCAATGTTTTGAGTTTATCGGTGAATATTTTAGAGTTTGAATTGGGTGCCATTGAGCATTCTGATCTGCAAGGCTATAGTTTACTCAGATTTGAATTGGTGAACTGAATATTTCAACCCTTGACCAAATCGACGCGGCAACTTTGACGCTTCCATCCGAAGAGTTCCAATGTCTGAGAGACTGTTTCTTTAAAATTATCCCCGCGCTGGGATGAACAGCTAGAGAAGATCTGGCAGATGGCACGTTAGAAGCGTCGGTTCAAGACGCGATCGCCCCTTTCGCCGCAGATTAAGTAGCGCGATCGCTTCTCGCCGTAGGCTGGGTTAACGAAAGGAAACCCAGCACTCTTTCTGCTGTTGTAGCACTATTCAAAAGCGCGGTCTCAGTTAAGCCTGAGATCGCGCAAGTTAAAATGAAAGGGCAATCGTTGAAACAAGGTCAAACCCATGACAGTTAAACACCCTCGCTACAGCAAGGAGGAATTTGCTCGACGTGGTGATGAGATTTATGAATCGCAAGTGCGCCCTCAAGTCGAAGCAGGCAATCATGGCAAAATTGTGGCGATAGATCTCGAAACTGGAGCCTTTGAGGTGGATGTAAGTGAAGTTGTTGCCTGCAATCGCCTCGAAGCCCGTTACCCAGATGCTCAAATCTGGATTGTTCGTGTTGGTTCTCGTCATGTGCGTCGATTCGGCGGGCGAACGAAGAGAGCCGTATAATCGCTGGAGTTGTCCGTGATTTTGAGCCGATTATTCCACTTGCAGTTTGTTGTTCCGATGGTAAGGTTTACCCGCGAGATGCGATCGTAGACACAGGCTTTGATGGTTGGCTTTCGCTGCCTCCTGACTTGATTGCTCAGTTAAAACAGCTAGCGAAAGATTGGGCAGGTTTAGCGGCATTCGTTGCCGTGGAGCGATCAGGTACACGCCAGGGGCACCCCTTTCAACGACAATCTTGGTTTATCATCAGCCAGGTGATTGAGGCTCA
>ENA-ORBV01002444-ORBV01002444.1-microbial-mat-metagenome-genome-assembly--contig:-NODE-2444-length-39159-cov-9.009595_pt1 | contig 39159 bp, 41 predicted proteins | sample MGYA00237777_ERZ505514 | MGnify/ENA primary metagenome ERZ505514 (study PRJEB26160, sample SAMN06269048) | microbial mat metagenome | isolation source: Oligotrophic lake microbial mat | place... | reverse complement strand
TCAAGCAGAAGACGGCATACGAGATTCGCCTTAGTCTCGTGGGCTCGGAGATGTGTATAAGAGACAGTCCTGGTACTGCTGGCACGCCCGCTGTCGGTCGCCGTGTCGGTGAGCTGGTTCCGGATCGGGTGGCGGGAGCAGGCGTTCTTGTCCTGGGCCGGACTGCGAGGGGCGGTGCCCGTCGTGCTGGCGACGATTCCACTGCTCGACGGGCTGTCGGCGGCGGACCGGATCTTCAACGTGACCCTTGCCGTGGTGGTCGTCTCGGTGCTGCTGCAGGGTCCTACCCTGCCGTGGGTCGCGCGGCGGCTGGGGCTGCAGACGCCGGTGGCCTCGACGGACCTGGAGATCGAGGTGGCGCCGCTCGGCCGGCTGGGACTGAACCTCGTGGCCACGAGCATCGAGCCCGGCTCCCGGCTGCATGGCGTGTCGGTGGACGAGTTGCGGTTCCCGGCACCGGCCCAGGTCTCACTGATCATCCGCGGTGGCAGTGCCTTCGTCCCGCACCCCGCTGAGCAGCTCAGACGCGGCGACGACGTGGTGGTGCTGTCCCCGGACAACCTCCGCGAGGCCGTGGACGCCCGGCTGCGTGACGTCAGCCGATGGGGCCGTCTCGCGGGTTGGCTGGACGCGACGTCCACCGGCGATGATCCGCCGGCGGAACGAGACAGCCGATCCGGGCGTTGACGCTTGACGCGTGACGCCCCGAGACACCTCGGGCCACGCGACTGCGGAGGATGCCATGTCCATGGTTGAGGAGCCGACGACCCTCGGTCTCGACGGGCCGATCGACCTCGAGCGCGCGAGCGTGGCCGCTAGGGCATTCCTCGAAGCCCTCGGCGTCGACCTCACGGCCGAGGGGCGGCAGCGGACGCCACAGCGGATGGCGGCTGCCTACGCCGAGCTGTTGACCCCCCGGCAGTTCGAGCCCACCACCTTCGGCAATGACGAGAACTACGACGAGTTGGTCGTGGTGCGCGACGTCACCTTCGTGTCCGTTTGCGAGCATCACCTGTTGCCGTTCATGGGCCGCGCCACCGTCGGCTACCTGCCGGCCGATCGCATCATCGGTCTGAGCAAGCTGGCCCGGGTGGTCGAGTTGTTCTCCCGCCGGCCGCAGGTGCAGGAGCGGCTGACCGGACAGATCGCGACATGGCTGGAGCGCGAGCTCAGGCCGCTCGGTGTCGGAGTCGTGGTGGAGGCCGAGCATTCGTGCATGACGCTTCGCGGCGCGAAGGCGGAGGGCTCGCTGACGACGACATCGGCGATGCGCGGCGCACTGCGCGAGGACCTGCGCACTCGCGCGGAGTTCTTGGCGCTGGCCAACGGGAGGCGCTAGGGGGATTGGCACTCGCACGAGTAGAGTGCCAGACCAGAGCGGCTTCCCGGGTTGCCGGGTCGTCGCGTCGCATCGACCGACCAGCCCCGCGCGGGCACCGTGTACCGGGAGGACCTCGTGCCCACCTACTCCTACGCCTGCACCGAGTGCGGCCACGAGTTCGACATCCAGCAGTCGTTCTCGGACTCCTCACTGAACCAGTGCCCGGTGTGCGAAGGCCGACTGCGGAAGATCTACTCGGCGGTCGGAGTGGTCTTCAAGGGGTCCGGCTTCTACCGCAACGACTCCCGTTCGGCGCCAGGCGGCACCAAGTCGGAGTCCGCGTCGGCCGGTGACGGCGTCAAGGCCGGCGTCGGCGCATCGTCGGAGGGCGGGTCGAAGGGCGAGGCAGCCAGCGGTGCCGGCGACACGAAGGGCACGTCGTCGGCCGGCAAGGACGGCGGGTCCGGCGGGTCCGGCGGCAAGGATGGCGGGTCCGGCGGCGGGTCCGCCGCAGCCGGCGCTAAGGGATCGAGCACCACCGGTGCCGGCACCAAGTCGGTGACGCCCGCGGCCTGACGCCCCGGGGTATCCACAGCGAGATCGCAGCTGCGGGGTCAACAACCCACGACCGTGGCACGGCTCCTCGTGGACCGCAGCAGCCACGCTCGAGCGCATGATCCGCATCGACCCGCCACCCGCCCCCTGGTGGTCCCGCCTGCTTCGCCGGTGCCGGCGCCATCGTCGACCGGCCGCCGCGGCCTGCTGCGCGACCGCGATGTTCGTGCTCGGCTGGGCATTGCTCAGTGCCGTGTCTCCAGCGGTGGCCGAGGTTGTGGTGGCGACCCGGGCGATTCCTGCGGGCAGCGTGCTCGATGCCGACGACGTCGTCGTGCGCTCATGGCCGGTGGGTCTGATACCAGACGCCGTCCTGAGCGACCCTGCGGCTGCAGTCGGTGCCGCGAGCGTCACGGCGATATCGCAGGGCGAACCGTTGACATCTCAGCGGCTGCTGCCGACCGCAGGCATGGACCTGACCGGCCGGGTGACGGTCGTGGCCGGGTTGGCCGACCCGTGGGCCGCGGACCTGGTCGCACCGGGCTCTCGGGTGGACGTCTACGGCGCCGCTGGCGACTGGCCGGCGGAAACCGGGCCCGCGAGGCCGGCCCGGCCGCTCGCTCACGAGGCGGTCGTGGTCCGCGTCCTCGGTCGCGATGCCCGTGGTGAACCCAGTGGTGTCCCCGGCCTGGATCTCGGTACCGACGACCTGGCCACCGACGGCTCCGTCGCCCTGGTGCTCGGGGTCACGCCACAAGAGGTGGCGGCCATCGCGGCGCTCGCGGGGCAGGGGGTGACGATCTCGACGACACCGTAGGTCTTTCTGGCGGGCGCCTGCACTCACTACGCTTCGCCCCGCCAATGCGAGCGCTGATTCAGCCGAGAGGAACAATGATGATCAAAGAGTTCAGGGACTTCATTCTGCGTGGCAACATCATCGAGCTGGCGGTCGCCTTTGTCATCGGTGCCGCCTTCACCGCCGTGGTGATGGCGTTCGTCACCTATGTCATCAACCCGATCATCGCCGCCGCGGGCGGTGACGACTCGATCGGGCTGGGGGTGACGCTGATCAGCAGCAACCCGGCGACCCGGATCGACTTCGGAGCGTTCATCGGAGCACTCACCACGTTCCTGATCACTGCCGCGGTGGTGTTCTTCATTTTCGTCCGGCCCATGAATGCGCGGACCGCTCGCCTCGCCAAACCGGAAGAGCCGAAGCAGCCGGATCGACCGGCTGACGTCATCCTGCTGGAGGAGATCCGGGACCTGCTGCGGCAGCGGGCCTGAACCGCCTCACGCCCAGTGGGGCGGGCGGTCCTCCCGCAGGCGTTCGTCGTTGCCCGTCGGGGTATCGCCCCACCCGACGTCGGAGTCGTCGGCCGAGCGGGCGGGCGGAACGAGCACGTGCTCCCGCGAGTCCGGGCGCCCCGCTGGATCCAATCGCGGCTGCTCAAGCTCTGGCTGCGCAGGGTCCGACTGTGCAGCGTCCGACTGCGCAGCGTCGCACTGCGCAGGGTCCGACTGCGCAGCGTCCGACGGCTCGCGGCTTGACACGCGATCGGCCACAGCAGACAGCGAGCCGACCCGGTCCGCGGCGACCGCCTCGACGCCGAGCACGACCACCGGCCAGCCGCCCTCCGCCAACCGCCGTCGCCGGGCCTGCGCGGCAGCCGCGCTAGGAAGATCGACGTCAAGGTCGACGACAAGCCGGCCACCGGGCCCGGTGACCGTGATCCCGCTCCCCGCCGGCCCAGCGCTCGCCATCAGCCCCCGCTCGCGCAGGTCTTGTCCTATCAGGAGCAGCACGGCCGAGGCGCTGCTTGACCGGGTCGCCGTCTCGAGGTCGGCATCGTTCATCGGCAGGGTGACGGCGGTCGGCGCGGCGGCCGCCGCCGCGAGCTCGGCACCCACCAGCAGCGCCGACACGGCACGCGCTCCTGCACTGCGCAGCCGCGATGGGTCGAGGTCGGCGCAGCGCAGACCCGACACGACGTGCAGCTCGTGCCGGGCGCGGGTGACGGCCGTCGCCACCAGGCCCGCTCCCGGCTCGGCGTCGAGTGGGCCGAACCGGTGCAGCACCCGGCCGTGCGGCGTACGGGGAAAACCCACCGACAGCAGCACGACATCCCGCTCGATGCCACGCGCCTGGTCGGCTGAGACGACGACGACGGGCTCGACGACCTCCGAGGCGAACGCGGCCGCCCGCTCCGGGGCAGCCCGCAGCGCCGTCCGGACGCCCAGCGCGATGGCCGCGGCATGGGTGCGGGTGAGCGCGACGACCGCCAGAGATCGCGGCGGGTCGGCCGCGGCGCCGGTCTCGGCAAGAGCGATGGCTCGGCGCACGACGTCAGCGACCTCCACCTCGCTCGTCTCGACGTAGTCCTCCCCCTCGGACGGCAGGCCAGAGGCCGCTGGGAGGTGAGTGAACGTCACGAGGCCTGCCGGGTCGACCAGGGGCAGTTCCGCCGGGGCGTGATCGCCTCGGGCACCGGCGGCGTGGGTGACGGCCACCGGGCGGTGTCGTTGCCGAAGTGCGCTCTTGACCACGAGGGACGGCTCCAACGACGACAGCACGGTCCACGCCGATGCCGCCCGGGCGTGAGTCCGGTCGCCAACGACCACCACCTGGCCGGCGCGCGCCAAGGGAGCCACCACATGGGCGAACGGGATCTCGCCGGCATCGTCGACGACCACGACGTCATAGCTCTCATCGATCGGGACATCGGCCAGATCAGGCGGGACGGCAACCCGGACCAGCCGGTGATCCGCTGTGCCGGCCCGCGCCAAGGCGTGGTGTACCCGGTCCGACGCAGCTGCCCGGTAGGCGGACTCGGCCAGTTCGTGCCGATCCAGCAGCCGGCCCACGTCAACGGGGGCGCTGCGCGGCGCAGTGCCCGCAGCGACCACGGTCCAGTAGGCCCGCCACAGCGCCGCACGGACGATGACGCCGTCGCGCGGCGCCACCACCGCTGAGCCGGCGGACTCGGTCACCGCCTCGTTGCCGCCGGCGGCAGCTCGCTCCCGGAGCCGCTCGAACAGGTCCGCCACGACCGTGCCCAGCCCGGCCCCGGTCCACACCGCACCCAACCTCGTCACCTCGGGCAGCGCAGCGACATCGGCGGTAGCCGCGCTGAGCCGGGTGGCCAGCTCGATGAGCTCGTCCACCGAGGTGTCCGCATCGAAGGCCGGATGCAACCGGCTCAGGTCCTCGCACGCATCCGCGAACTCCGTGATGACACGGATCCGTGGTGGCACGTCGGCTGGCACATGCGCCCAGCCTGCCCCACCGGACAGTTGTTGCCAGGTGGCTCGCTGCGCCGCCGCGGTGACGAGCAGGTCGTGCAACTCATCTCGTTCGATCACCACGCCAGGGCGGACGAGTCGACGGGCCCTCGCCAGAAGTCGGCGACGGGTCATGGGCGGCATCGGCGTGGCCGAACGCTCACGGAACTCCCGGCTACCCGTGGCCACGACCAGGTCCGTCACCGGGATGTCGAAGGCCTCCGGTGCCAGCCGGTCGAGGGTGGCCTGCAATCCGATGAACAGCTCCTGGCGCGCGCGAAGTGCCGACAAGGTGATGGCCGGCGCGGTGCCCGTCATCGCAGCCAGTTCACCGATCGCGACCCGCACCCGATCACCGAGCGCGCCGGAGATCTCCTTCACCAGTTCGACTGCCCGCGCCGCGTCGGTCGGGGTACGCAGGGTCGCGTCCCGCCACGGGCTGGCCGCCGCCGCCTCGTCGGCGGCGCCGAGCACGACCGCGCGGGCGACCGCATTGATGGCTGCGGTCGCACCAGGGATCGGCAGCTGACCGGCGGCCCCGCCCGGCCACTCGGCCGTCAGGACGCGCGGCTCGTACTCGAAGCCGGCGAGCGCATTGAGGGCGTCCAGGCGAGAGACCTGCCACGGTGCCCGTGAACCGGTCAGGGCTTGGCGGGCGGCGGCGAACTCCGCCGCCGCGGCATCCCGAGCTACGGCTGCGTTCACGGCCGAATCAGTCGCCGAGCCAGTTGCCTGGTCGCCACCGTCGCCGGCTCGCCTGTCCGTCGACCGCGCGACCCGTGGCGTCACCTCGGACCCCGTGACCACGACCTCACCGACCCCGCCGACCAGGAGCCGTGCCACGACCGCCTCGCCTTGGGTTCGTGTCGTGGTCAGCAGGAGGCAGCGTCGTCCCGTGCTCGCGGCCAGCACCGCGACGGCGATGGCGATGGCCGTGCCGCCCGTCGCCGGCGGGGCATCGACGGCGACGTGGCGGCCCATCAGGACATGGCGCAACGACTCCCGCTGGTCGCAGTCCACCGCAACGGAGAGCACCTCGTCCATTGCGGCATCGAGCACCGCGGCCGCCTCCGGATCGATAGCCGCGTCCTCGCGTCGCCGCCGGGGCGTGGCGGTCACCGACACCGCGCCCTCGGGGACAACGGTCGCTGCGCCCACGGTCTCGTCGACACCCGGACCGGCGACAGCGGGATCGGTGCCTGGTGGCTCGGTGGTCGGGCGAGGAAGCGCAGCAGGCTCACCGGCATCCGGATCATCGGTGATCACGATTGCCGCGGGAGGGATGATCTGGGTCAGCACGTGATGCTCGCGCACCAGATCGGCCACTCGCGCCAGATCCTCCAGTGCCCGCTCGCTGTCCAGGGTCAGCGGCGCGATCACGAGTCGGCGACGGACCTCCAGCGGCAAGTCGGCGAGGCTCGCGCCGACAGCGTCGAGCGCGGCATACGGCTCGCGATCGGCGCTGTGATGGCCTCGCCCGCTCGGGTCCGGCGAGAAGCCGCGAGTGAAGTCCACCCCGTCAGGGCGGATCGAGGCCATCGCATCGACCAGGACCGGATTCAACAGCCACTCGCCCATCAGAGTCACGGCCGCGTCGTTGCCGCCCACCGGACGCACGGTGCAGGACTTCAGCAGCACCGGGACCTGCGCCTCGGCGATCTCGACCAGCCCTGCCACCAGATAGCCGCCGCGCAGCCCGCGGTCGTCGAGATCGGCGACCGCGAGCCGGAACCGCCGCACTCGCATCAGGTGGACCGGCCGGCTCTCACCGTCACGCAGCATCGCCGACAACGCCGCCGTACCGTGGTGCAACAGCCCGGCCACTCCCGGCACATGTCCGGCCGTCAAGTCGAGGCAGGACTGCCCCACCGCCCGTAGGTCATGCGTCCCGGTCGACTCCTGCGCCAACGTGGCCGCGGCCCAGGCGACCAGGTCGACGGCACCCGTCGGCGACGCAGTCGGCTGGGCAGGCACCAGGTCAAGGTATCCGCGGCCGGCCGGTCAACGCCTCAGCCGCAGCGGTATCGCCGCCGTGTCGGGTCCGGGGCCGGACGCCGGCTGACCGTCCGGCGTCACCCGGCCCACCGTGGGGATGGCGCCGGTCGTGTCATCGGCCTGCGCTTCGGGCGCCCCCTCGGCGGAGCGTCTGGGCTGTGGCATCGCATTGCCGACCAGACTGTCCCCGGCATGACGACCCATCGGAGCAGCCCTCGGGGCCGGTTCGGCCACAGCACACGCAATGACCACGAACAGCAGCAGCAGGTTGCGGGCGATCGTCGTGGGATGGTCGGTTAGCGACGCGATCGACACCGCGGCCAGTGCCGCGACCGCCCCGGCGGCGAGCAGCGAGCCGGCGGCGGCGCGGCGAGCCCCGGCGACAATGGCCAGCGCGAGCAGCGCGGTGATCACCACCGGCCCGAACGGGCCGACATCGATCAGCCAGTTGAGCCACAGATTGTGCGCGTGCGAGTAGGCGACGTCACCACCTGCCCCACGCATGACGTCGCCCGCGCGGCCATACCCGACGCCGTCGATTCCGCCTCGCCTCGCCGCGGCCAGCGCGGTGTCCCACAGCTCGCCGCGACCTGTGGCCCTGGCGAAGGCACCCGTCACCAGGGTGGCCAGCAACACCGTCACGAGGAGCACACCGGCCGCCACCGCTGCGGGGACGGCCGCGCCGGCGGGTCCCCAGCGGCGGGCCGCGAGGAGCACCAGCACACCGATGCCCACGACCAGCAGGGCGAACATGGCGGCCCGCGAGAACGTCACGACGAGGCCCACGGTGGCGACAGCGCCCAGTACCCAGCAGGCCGTCCGCAGTGAGCGCGAGGCGCTGTGCCGAATCAGCCCGATCGTCAACGGCACCGCCATGATCAGGTAGCCGGCCAGCAGATTGGGATTGGAGAACGTGCCGGTAGCCCGGAGCAGATCACCCGCGGCGCACTCCTCGGTGTTGGTCCATCCGGAACGGCAGAAGCCGGTCTCGACGCCCTGCGAGAACTGCTGCACGCCAGTTGCGCCAGCAACGAAGGCAGCCGCCAGCACGGTCAGCATGAGCAGGGGCCCCGCGCCGCGATGGCGGCGGATCACCCCCACGATCAGGTACATCACCGCGACTGCCGTCAGCAGCCGGCGCCAGTCGGCGAAGGGTTGGTCGGCCTGCAGCAAGGACCCGGCCGCCAATGCCACCAGAGCCAGCACGGGGATGTCGACGACGGTGGTGAACGTCGACGGGCGCGGCGCGGCGATCGCCAGTGCGACCAACCCGGCCAGGACGAGCAGCCGCTGCAGCGTCAGGACGTTGAGCAGAGGCACGCCGGGCACGAGCGGGTCATCCGGCAGGATCTGCACCCCGGTGTTGAGGATCACCAGGCACGCGGCTACGAGGGCGGCGGTGGTCAGGACCACGCCGCGACGCCCGGCGGCGTACTCCGGAGCCGATCCGGCCATGCGTCATCCCCATCCGGGCGGTGGTGTCGGGTCATGCACGTCGAAGGCTACTTCGAGGGCCGCCCGCAGCACGCCTTACTCTGGAATTGATGGATCGGCCTGACCCTGACCTGCTCGAGTCCGCTGCGGCTCACATGCGGCGCGGCGCTGTCCTGCTCCTCACCGGGGCCGGTATCAGCACCGACTCCGGCATTCCGGATTACCGGGGTCCCGATACGCCGCCGAGGCGGCCCATGACCTACAGCGACTTCACGTCCGGAGCCCCGGCTCGGCAGCGCTACTGGGCGCGCAGCCACGTCGGGTGGCGGCGGATCGACCGGGCGGTCCCGAACCGGGGCCACCGAGCGGTCGCGGCGCTGCAGGCTGCCGGCCTGGTCTCCCGCGTGATCACGCAGAACGTCGATCGGCTGCACATCGACGCGGGCAGCCGTGAGGTCATCGAACTGCACGGCCGCATCGACCAGGTGGTGTGCCTGGACTGCGGCGACCTCACACCGCGGGACCACCTGGACCGACGGCTCGGCGAATTGAATCCCGGCTGGGCGGACACCCATCCCGTTGCGGATGCCGACCTGGCGCCGGACGGTGACGCGGCCGTCGAGGACGTCAGCGGCTTTGTCGTCGCCGCGTGCGTGCGCTGCGGCGGGGTCCTCAAGCCGGACCTCGTGTTCTTCGGCGAGAACGTCCCGGTGGCCAGGGTCCAGGCGTGCTATAGAGAGGTGGCCGGGGCAAGCGCCCTGCTGGTCGCCGGTTCCTCGCTCACGGTGTTCTCGGGCCGCCGCTTCGTCCGCCGCGCCCACGATCTCGGCCTGCCGATCGTTGTCGTCAACCGTGGACCGAGCCGAGGTGATCCCTACGCCGACGTCCGGATCGAGGGTGGCTGCTCCACCGTGTTGACCGAACTGGCCGCCAGCCTCATACCGGTCACGGTGGGCCACCTGGGGTAGGCCGCTCGTGGCACCGGATCATTCGTCCGATGTATCGGTGACAACTGCGGGCCCAATCGGATGAAGTTCGCCACCTTGCTTCGCGACACACGCGATCACGCCTAGGGTGCTGCGATGCCGACCGCGACGCCTATGTTTCACATGCACTTCGACTCACCGGATCACGCCGAGGAGGCGCGCCGCTGTGAGGCCGCGTCCCTGGCAGCGACATTTGGCATTACGCAACAGGTGCTCGACGAGGCGTACGTCGGCTTCGAGGAGTACTCGGTCTTTCTCACCATTTCGGACGATACGGGCACCGTCCACGCCGCTGCCCGGGTCATCCTGCCTGGGCCCGCCGGCTTCATCTCCCTCGGCGAGCTACTCACCCACGGCTGGAACGTCGACGGTTACGCCCTTGCCCGCGAAACCGGGCTCGACCTGACCACCAGCTGGGAAATGTCCACCTTCTGCCGACGCCCGGACACGCCGGGCGGTAACCAGCGAGCACTGGCCATGATTCACGGCTTGAGTCTGGCGATGCGCGCCAATGGCGCCACCGTGCTGCTGGGCATCCTCAACGAGAATGTTCGCAGTTACCTGGAGATGTTCGGTCTGATGTTCACGACCTTCCCAGGAACCGTCCCCCTGCCCTATTACGGCAGCCCTGCCAGCACGCCCGTCTTCGCCCGGCACAGCGAGTTCCTCGACACCGCTCGCCGGCGCAACCCCGAGGGGTACCGCCTGGTGGCGATGGGCGTCGGGTTGGACGGGATCACGGTGCCGCCGCTGTCGGAGTTCGTCCTGCGGCGCTCGCGACGGATTGTCGACCTGGTGGCGCGTGAAGCCGCCGACCCGAGGTCCATCGTGAGTTGAGGGCGGCCGGGCCTGAGCTCAGGCCGCTGTCTCCCCGTTCCCGCGCAGGTCGATGTGGTGTTCGGCCGTCCAGCGCTTCAGCCAGGGTTCGAACGCGTCGACGGGCATGGGCGGCGAGACGTGGTAGCCCTGCAACAGGTCGATGTCCAGCGCCGCGAGGGCGAGGACGGTCTCGTTGTCCTCCACGCCCTCGGCAACCAGTCGGAGCCCCATCGCGTGTGCCATCTGCCGGGTCGAGTCCACGATGACGTGGCTGCGGGTGTCGTGAAGCATGGTGGAGACGAAGGACCGGTCGATCTTCAGTTCCTGCACCGGCAGGTCCCTGATGTAGGCCAGGGACGAGAATCCGGTGCCGTAGTCGTCGATGGCGGTCTGCACGCAGTGGTTTCGCAATTGTTGCAGCCTCTCGCGCGCCAGACCCGGGTCGGCGACGAAGGAGTCCTCGGTCACCTCGACCAGCAGCGTCTCCGGGGGCAGCCGTGCCTGATCGATCGCGCGGAACAACTTGGGCAGCAGACTGGGACTGAGCAGTTCCGGCGGCGCGCAGTTGAACGAGACCCGTAGTTTCAGGCCGCGTCTCGACCATCTCGCCGCATCGACGATGACCCGGTTCATGACGACATCGGTCAACGCGCCCATCAGGCCGGACCGGCGGGCGATCGGCAGGAACTCCATGGGCGATATGAGCCCCCGCTCGGGATGCTGCCATCTGACCAGTGCTTCGGCTCCGGTCACCCGCATCGACTTCGTGTCGACCTGCGGCTGGTACCAGATGACCAGTTGGTCGGTCGCGATTCCCGCCCGGAGCTGCTCCGCGAGTTCCAGCCGCTCCCTGGTGAAGAGGTCCCGCTCCGGGTCGTAGACCAGCGCACCGGCGCGGGTGTTCTTGGCTTCGTACATCGCGACATCGGCGCGGCGCAGCAGATCGGCCGCGCGGGTGTCCGCTGCCATCCGCGCCGTCACGCCGGCGCTCGCCCGAAGTGTGATCTCCAGGCCATCCACCGTCAGCGGCTGCAGCAGGGCCTCACGGGCACGGCGTGCCAGCGAGAGCAGTTCGTCGCCGTCATCGCGGCGGACCACCACGGCGAACTCGTCCCCGCCGAGCCGTCCCACCAGGCCGGAGGAGGGCATGTACTCCGGCAGGCGCTGGCCGACCTCGTACAGCACAGCGTCGCCGGCGTTGTGCCCGAGGCTGTCGTTGACCTCCTTGAACCCGTCCAGGCCCAGCAGCAACAGGCCCAGCGGTTCCTTGCCCGCGATCCGTCGCTGCAGGTCCGCGAGGATGGCCCGGCGGTTGGGCAGCCCGGTCAGGTCGTCGGTGAGGGACAGTCTCAACGCCTCCCCCGCCTCGCGCGCCTGACGCAACGCCAGCATGAGTCTGGCACCCACTGCGGCCAAGGTGATGACTGCGGGAACCGTCAGGTACATCGCGCCGCTGCCCGCAGGTCGCACGAGCAGCACCAGAACGGCGATACCGGCCGCCGCCACAATCATGATGTTCCGGCCCCCTGCTGCGCCCGCCGCCGCCCGCTGACGAGGCCGACAGGACGCTTCGACCAGCAGGGCGAATCCCACCCCGTAGAACAGTTGGGAGAACTGGTTGGACGCGTAGGACAGCGAACCGTTCTGCTGGGCGTGCAGGCTCAGCGCCACGCTGATGACCTCAGCCGACAACAAGGCGACGAACCCGGAGGCCAGCACTACGGACAACCACGATTTGGGGCGTGATCGCAGCATGACCTGGCTGATGACCAAGCTGAAGAGCACGATGTCGAGCATGGGGTAGAACAACAGCAGGCCGAGCAGCGGGCCGGACTGTGGGAACACCGCCGCCAATGGCACAACCAGGGCCAGGCCGAGGACGCACAGTGTGCCGCCCAGGACGACGACAGAATCCAGCCACAGCGCCGTGGCGCGGAGGTCCGGCTTCCTCACATCCAGCAGCAGGAACACCGCCAGCAACATGTACGAGGGCACGAACAGCGCTTCGGCCACCGACGGGAACGTGATGTCGGAATAGCTCTGCGACGTGTTGAGCATGGCCGACCCGGCGCCCCACAGCACGAGGGCGATGGTCATGACGAGGACGGCTTTGCGACGCCGCCGCGAGACGGCTGCGGTGATGATCAACCGGACCAGCAATGCGGCGAAGAAGGCCAGGGTGGTGGTCTGCAATAGATCCGGCGGTGTCGGCGCGCCACTGAGGCCGTGCTCCGCGAGGTAGATCAAGCCCGCCGCTCCGAAGATGGACCACGGCAGCAGCCCCAGCGCCAGTTGACCGTAACGCCGGGCATCTGGCTGGACGACGACGCCCGAGGCGAGCGCCACCCATCGACCTGCCACTTCATGGTAGTCGGCTCAACAGGTGAGGATCTTGAGTCGAGGCGGCATCAGATCGGGCAAGCACCGGCCGGGTACGTCACGGTCAAGACGGCACCGGGCCCACCGTCGAACCGATCTCCCGCCCTCACCTGCCCTCCGGTCCGCCGAACGGCGGAGCGGACGATCGCCAGCCCCAGCCCGCTGCCACCCGACCCGCCCGATCGTGACTCGTCCAGGCTGGTGAACCGCTCGAAGACCCGTGTGCGCTGCTCGGCCGGAATGCCCGGTCCATCGTCGGCGACCACCATCGTGATCTCGGTCCCCGACTCGACCACGCTGACCGTGACCCGCGACGCGGCGTACCGGACGGCGTTGTCCAGCAGATTGCGCACGACGATGCCGAGCATTCGGGCGTCCACGTGCAATTGCGCGGCGCAGACGCCGCTGACATCGAGCGTCACGGCGGCCGGAACGGCCAGCGCCGCCGCCTCCGCAAGGACGACGTCGTCGAGGTCCACCGCCTCGCCTGGGGACGGCGCGGACGTGCCGTCCAATCGAGCCAGCGTGAGCAGCGCGTCCACGAGGTCGGCCAGCCGTCTGGCGGCGCGCAGGTGGGCGGCTCTGGTACGCGAGGCGTCGACCGTGTCCGGGTGCGCCTCGTCGACCTCCAGCTCGGCGATCATGCGGGCGAGCGGCGTGCGCAGTTCGTGCGAGGCGTCGGCCACGAACCGGTCCTGGCGCTCACGCGACGCCTCCAGCCGGGCCAGCATGGCGTTCATCGTCAGCGCGAGACGATCGATCTCGTCGCCCGTGCCCGGCACCGGAACCCGCCGGTGCAGGTCGGATGCGGTGATCTCGGCGACCTCCGAGCGGATCGCCTCGACCGGACGCAGCGTGCGGCCGACCAGCCACCAGACCAGCGTGGCGACCCCGACGACGACGACCGGCAGTGCCCCCACCAGGAGCCAGGCCAGCTCCCGGGAGGCCTCGGCGACGTTCTGACGAGCCGCCGGATCCGCCGCGGCCAGGTCGTCGCGCAACAGTTCGCGTTGCGCCAGCACCACCACCGCGCCGACCGCCACGAGGATCACCGCCGTGACTGCCACCGCGATCACCGTGACCCGCAGCCGCACACCGCGGCGCAACACTGCGCCGGGCCGCTCAGCCATCGCGCAGCCGGTAGCCGGCGCCGCGCAGCGTCTCGATCCACGCCTCGTCACCATTCGGATCGAGCTTGGTGCGCAAGCGACGCACGTAGACCTCGACGATGTTCGGGTCACCTTGAAAGTCCGATTGCCACACCCCGTCGAGCAGCTCGCGCTTGGCCACCACGGTGCCGCGGCGCCTGGCCAGGTAGGCGAGCACGTCGAACTCGCGCGCCGTCAGGCGTACCCGCCGGCCGGCGACCGTGACGGTGCGGCGGGCCAGATCCAGGCTCACGGCGCCGAAGCGCTCAGGTGGAGCGGGCGCGGCGGCACCGCGTCGTAGCAGCGCTCGGATCCGGGCCAGCAGGATGCGGTAGGAGAACGGCTTCGTGAGGAAGTCGTCGGCTCCCGCCTCGAAGGCGTCGGTCTGGTCCAGCTCGCCGTCCTTGGCGGTGAGGACGAGGATCGGCGTCCAGTCGCCCGCCGAGCGCAGCTCCGAGCAGATCCGATACCCGTTGCGGCCGGGCAGCATGAGGTCGAGCACCAGCAGGTCGAACTTCCCTTCGCGGGCCAGCCACAGGCCCTCCTCGCCGTCGTGGGCGGTCTCGACCGAGAAGCCGTCGGCGACCAGGCCGCGGGTCAGAGCCGCCGACAGGGCGCGGTCGTCCTCGACCAGCAGGAGCTTCACCCGGCCATGGTGACGGGCCGGCGCTGAATCCGGCCTGAACGCGGCCGTTCAGATGAGGTTCAGCGAGCCCGAGGCATGGTGTCGGCAGCCGGGCGCTGCGCTCGGCAGTCATCCCTATTGGAGGAAACATGTCCCGTATCTCTCGCCGTACCGCCGCCATTGCCGCGGCAGGCCTCGTCCTGCCGGCCGCAGTGGTCGGTTTGAGCGCTGCCGCTCAAGGCGACACCGACACCCCGATCACCGGCGACGCCCTGTCACGGGCCGGCGACGCCGCTCTCGCCGAGACCGGTGGGGGGAGCGTCACCGGTACCGAGGTCGGTGACGAGGAGAGCTACTACGAGGTCGAGGTCACCCTGGCGGACGGGTCGCAGGTCGACGTGCAGCTCGATGAGTCGTTCACCGTGGTCAGCCAGAAGGCCGACGACGAGACCGATCGCGACTGACCCGGCTGAATCGCGGCTGAATCGCCGTCGCGGCGCGTTCAGAGTGGGTTCAGTTGCCGGTCGCGAGGCTCGTGCCATGAGCAGATCCCGAGCAGTTGCGACCGTAGCCGTGCCTTCCATCCTCCTGACCCTGGCGGCCTGCGGGGGCGCCGCCGACACCGCAGGCCCGGCCACCGGGTCGCCGCCTGCATCGTCCGCCGCCGGCGCGTCCCCCGTCGTCGATCCCGGCGACGGCGGCAACTACTCCCCCGCCATTGACCCCGCTGCCTTCGGCGGACCGGTCGACAACCCGTACCTGCCGTTGCTTCCTGGCGCCCGCTGGGTGTACGAGGGCAGCAGCGATGGCCAGGACGAGCGGATCGAGGTGGTGGTCACCGGCGACCGTCGGACGGTCGCCGGTGTCGAGACCTACGTGGTCCGCGACACTGTCTACCTGGCCGGGGAGCTCATCGAGGACACCTACGACTGGTACGCCCAGGACGACGAGGGCAATGTCTGGTACTTCGGAGAGGCGGTCGAGGACTACGAGAACGGGGTCGTGGTCTCGCGCGCCGGGTCGTGGGAGGCGGGCGTGGACGGTGCCCTGCCGGGCATCGTGATGCCCGCCGCTCCCGAGCTGGGTCGGGCGTACCGACAGGAGTTCCTCGCCGGGCAGGCCGAGGACCTGTTCGAGATCATCGCCACCGACGACACCATCAGCGGGCCGACCGGCGATTACACCGACGTCGTGTCGACCCGCGACTGGACGCCGCTGGACCCGGACGTGATCGAGGAGAAGCACTACGCCCCGAACATCGGGAAGGTGCAGGAGGAGAAGGTCGCCGGCGCCGAGGCCCTCGTGGCCCTGGTGGAGTTCACGCCGGGCTCCTAGCCGCAGTGGGGTCTTTGCTGAGAGGGGGCGCACGCGGGTGGCGTCGAGCACGCCGGTAGGCCGTACTATCTCTTCGTCATGCCGTCGGGCACGCGGGCTGCAGGCCGACCGGCGTCGTGGCTCAGGGGATATCGCATCAGTTTCCTCAGGCGAAGCAGACAACTAAAGATCGCTGGCCCCCGTAGCTCAGGGGATAGAGCACCTCTCTCCTAAAGAGGTGGCGCAGGTTCGAATCCTGCCGGGGGCACGTCACAGATCTGCAAAATCGGAACGTAGCAGCATGGCAACTCGTTGTGACGGCCACGTACCCCATGAGGTGAACGGCGCCGGCCCCGTTGGGGGTCAGCGCCGTTCAGTAGTCAGGGCGGATCATTCCGAGAGCGGGCATCGAGATACGCGAACCCGAGCGGAGCGCACACCGCCGATGCGTCAGCCACGGTCCCGAACTTTGGACCCTCTGACGGATCGATCCTCAGGGACCCGGGGGCAGTGACCTTCCCGATGCGGGAAGCGGCAGGAAGCCCCACTCCTGCGCCTCGTAGGTCAGGTATGCCACAGGCAGTGGCGATCCGGCCTGCTTACTTAGGTCGAGGATCTGTCCGATAGCTTGGCGTAGCCGGCCTGGATTGGGCTGCGGTGCCTGCGCCTCCTTGGTGATCTCGTCGATGGCGGCCCTTGCCTGCGGCTGGGAGTCACCAAATCGGCCAGGTTCGGGTAGCACCATGGCGACCAGCTCACGCAGCGGTGCAGGATCGGCACCGACGTTCACGCGCTGCGTGACCTCACCGTTGCCGATCGCGTCCGGATCTGCCGATGAGCGAGTGGCCTCTTGTGTTTGATGAGGTCGACCCGAGCGCCCGCGACGTGCTGAAGCGAGAAGGACGAAGGGACTGCGACGGCTCGCGTGCTGCCGATAGCCTGAGGGCATCACGGCGGTGGGGCTCGCCTTCAACCGCGGCAGATGCCGCCAACAGTCCCTGGTCTCGACGCGAGTCTGGAGGCTGCCGTGATCCGTCACCCAGACCTCCTGGAGGCCCATCCGGCCGCCGCGTCCCGCGCCGCTCACGGTGGGTGGCGTCCGCAAGGAGGAGGGCAATCCTGATGGGTGTTTCGGACACGTCATTCGCGATCACGGGACTGTCGGCGCTGGAGATCCTGGACTCACGGGGCAACCCGACCCTGCGCATCGATGTCGAGCTGGCCTCGGGCGCGCACGCCCAGGCCGGGGTGCCGTCCGGCGCCTCGACGGGCAGCCGTGAAGCGGTCGAGCTGCGTGACGGGGACAAGGCCCGCTATGGCGGCAAGGGTGTGCTGGGCGCGGTCGCAAACGTCAACGGGGAGCTGGCTGACCTGGCCCGTTCGCGCACGTGGGCGTCGCTGGCCGAGCTCGACGCGGCAATGATCGCCGCCGACGGCACGGAGAACAAGGCACGCCTGGGCGCGAACGCGATCGTCGGGGTGTCGATGGCCATGGCCCGCGCAGTGTCCGGGACCACGCCGTTGTTCCGGTTCATGCAGCCCGACGGCGCCCAGCCGCGCCTGCCGGTGCCGCACTTCAACGTCCTCAACGGAGGCGCACACGCCCCGAACTCCCTGGACTTCCAGGAGTTCATGATCGCCCCAATCGGCGCATCGTCGATGCCCGAGGCCGTGCGAGCCGGCGCTGCGGTGTACAGCAAGCTCCGTGGCCTGCTGCAGGAGGCTGGCTTCGCCACCGGTCTGGGTGACGAGGGCGGTTTCGCCCCGGACATCACCCGGCCCGAGGACGTACTCGATCTGCTGGTCCGCGCCATCGGGGCCGCCGGTTACAAGCCGGGACGGGAGGGGGTCGCGATCGCCCTGGACCCGGCCGCGAGCGAGTTCTACTCCGACGGCGCCTACCACGTGGCGGGCGAGACGCTCACGTCCGGCGACATGGTCGAGCGGTACGCCGCGATGGTGAGCGACCACCCCGTCTGGTCCATCGAGGACGGCCTTGCCGAGGACGACTGGGACGGCTGGGCCACTCTGACCGCCCGGCTGGGCGGCACCACCCAGATCATGGGCGACGACCTGTTCGTCACCAACCCGGCGATCATCACCGAGGCGATCGAGCGCGGCGTCGGCAACTGCGCCCTGATCAAGCTCAACCAGATCGGTACCGTGACCGAGACCCTCGAGGCCATGCGCCTGTGCCGGGAGGCCGGCTACACCCAGATGGTCTCCCACCGGTCGGGGGGGCCCGAGGACTCCTTCATCGCCGACCTGACCGTCGCCACCGGCTGCGGCCAGCTGAAGTCCGGCGCCCCCGCGCGTGGGGAACGCGTCGCGAAGTACAACCGCCTCCTGGAGATCGCCGCGACCAACGACCTGCCATACGGCCTCGCCTGAGCAGAACGAGACCCCGGGGCGGATGCATCTGCACTCGCCCCGGGGGCGTCTCGGTTGCAAACCAGGAGGGCGGCTACGCTCGCCCGGATCTGCCGCGCCCGGCTCGACGAGCGCTGGGTGATGCTGCCATGCTCTTGACAGGCAAGCAGCAACTTGCATACTGGTCGGGTGGACGCGGACGCCGACCTGTTTAAGGCCATCGGCGACGCGACGCGACGAACCATCCTCGACGAGCTGAGCGACAAGGGCGGTCAGACGCTCTTCGAGATCTGCGGCCGGCTCGCCATGAAGCACGACGTCGCATCCACGCGCCAGGCCATCTCCCAACACCTCGCGGTGCTGGAACAGGCCGGCCTGGTGCACACCCGGCGCCAGGGCCGGTACAAGTTCCACCACATAGACACGGGCCCGCTGCGCTCGATCGTCGGGCGGTGGTCCATCGACCGAGAGGAACCGAACCTGTGATCCGCATCAACATCACCAGCGTCTTCGTCGACGACCAGGCTAAGGCGCTCGCCTTCTACACCGAGAAGCTGGGGTTCATGAAGAAGGCCGACGTGCCCGTCGGCGAGGCACGCTGGCTCACCGTCGTCTCCCCGACCGACCCGGACGGCGTCGAGCTCCTGCTCGAGCCGGACAGCCACCCGGCGGCCGGACCGTTCAAGGAGGCGCTGGCCGCCGACGGAATCCCGTTCACCCAGTTCGCCGTCGACGACGTATTCGCCGAGGCTGAGCGGCTCAAGGGACTGGGCGTGGCGTTCACCCAGGACGCGACGGACATGGGGCCGGTAGTCACCGCGGTCCTCGACGACACCTGCGGCAACCTGATCCAGATCGCCACGATGAAGTAGTCGCGGGCGCCCGCACTCGACGGCGAGGGTGGACACACGCGCCGCCCTCAGGATGCGCGCTCATAGCGGCGTCGAGGGCGGCTATGCTCGCCCGGACATGCCGCGCTCCGCGCTTCGGGTGCTGCGGGGCTCGGTGCCCGGTTGGCGGATGCTCGACCCCGACAACCACTCCGGAGTTCTTGCCCATCCCCGCGATCGGTGAGCAGTGGCGGGCTGATCCTTTGCGCTTGGCGGTCGCCGGGTACCTGGCCCGGTACCGCGGTGAGACGCGGCGCCATGCCGAGTCCGACCTGCGCGCGTTCCTGACCTGGTGCCAGGAACGTGGCCTTGAGCCGCTGGCCGCCCGGCGGCCCCACCTCGAGCTGTACGTGCGGTGGATGCAGGAGACCCGCCGCTACGCGGCCTCGACGGTCTCGCGGCGGATGTCCGTCGTGGGGGGCTTCTACCGCACCTGCGTGATCGACGAGCTCCTCGAGCACTCGCCAGCGGAGTATGTTCGCCGTCCCAAAGTCCCACCCGAGTCACCCACCCTCGGCCTGAGTCACCTGCAGCTCGAGGCCCTGCTGACCACCTCGCGGACCTCCGCCAACCGGTGCGACTTCGCCCTGGTGTGCCTGCTCGGGCTCCTCGGGCTGCGGATCTTCGAAGCCTGCGCGACCGACATCACCGACCTCGGCGAGGAACACGGCCACCGCGTCCTGCGTGTGGTCGGCAAGGGCCACAAGGTCGTCCTGGTCCCACTGCCCCCGGCCGTTGCCCGCTCCGTGGACCGCGCCACCGCGAACCGCACCGACGGGCCCCTGCTGCTGAACACGGTGGGCCGTCGTCTGGACCGCCACGCGGGCACCCGGCGCCTACGGCACCTCGCCGAGGACGCCGGCGTCCACCTACCGCGCATGCACCCGCTCATGCTGCGCCACACCTACGTCACCACCATGCTCGACGCCGGCGTGGACCTGCGCGACGTCCAGATCGCCGCCCGCCACGCCGACCCCCGCACCACCATGCGCTACGACCGCGCCCGCACCACCCTGGACCGACACCCCAACTACATCCTCGCCGCCTACATGGCCTCAGGAACATGACCCCCCAGGGTGCTTCGTGCTCGCGCTGTAGCCGAGCGCATCCCAATCCGGTACCGTCTTGGTATGAGCACCCAGATCGCCGTCCGACTCTCAGATGACCTGGTCGCGTTCGTTGACGGCCTCGTCAGTCACGGTGAAGCAACCAGCCGTGCCGCCGTAGTGTCCCGTGCCCTCGAGCGCGAGCGTCGTCGCAAGATCGCCGAACGAGACGCAGCCATCCTCGTCCGCGCAGGCACGGACCCCGACCTCGATTCGCTCGCGCACTACGCGGCCGGCACCGCGATAGACGACCTCGACTGATGCGACCGATCCACACCGCACGCCTGGACAAGACGCGACCAGTGCTGATCCTCACCCGAGAGATCGTTCGCCCCCACCTGAGCCGGGTCACCGTCGCGCCCATCACCAGCACCGTGCGCGGCCTGTCCACCGAGGTGCCGGTAGGCCGAGCCAACGGACTCGATCACGACAGCGTCGTCAGCTGCGACAACATCGTCACCATCCCCGTCACCGCGCTCGGGCACCAGGTCGGCTTCCTCCTGGCCGACCAGGAAGCCGCGCTGGGCGAGGCAATCCGAGCCGCATTCGACCTCGACTGAGCACGCCGACGGCACCTCCCCCCCGCACGGTCATAGCCGCCCCGTTGAACCCTCGCGCAGCGTGAGCGTCGGCGCGGAACGCCGGCAAGTGGTTGCCCAGGTCCGGGCCATACAGGTGGACGCAGTAGTGGCGAAGGAATACCCGGAATCCGTACGCCTCGTCGGACTCACCGACCAGGTCTTCGGCGTCAGCAACGGCGATCCCCACACCGCGGCACAGGCCCGGGAAACCCTCGGAGAGGCTGGTGGCGACTGCGCGTGCGTCGTCCCTGTCCAGCCCCGCCGTGAGCAGATCGACGTCCGACCTCCCTGGCTGCGCCTGCCCGGTGGCGACGGACCCGTACAGGTAGACCGAGACCTGACTCCGTGCCGACAGTTCCTCCACGGCAGCTGCGATGAGGGGTTCGAACACACCGGGGACCCTGGACCGAGCGGCGCCGGTGACGATCGTGCCGTCCGGCGCGATCCCTTCACGTGGGTCGAGCATCCAAGGATCCCCCTCGTCGGCGTCCTCTGACCTCGGCCCTGCCACCGTATCCGGCCGGCCGACCAACGCACGCTCATGCCGCGCTCCGGGCGGCTACGCTCGCCCGGACATGCCGCGATCCGGGCGCCAGCCCACGTCCACCGACTACTCACCGTTAGCAGCAGACGTGGGTTGCCGGGCCCGCCCGCCGTCGCACGTCCCGAGTGCTTCGCGTCCCCGACCGTCTGCACATTTGGCGTACCCGACTCTGCACCGGGACCCGTGTGACCGGCCGATGACGGTAGAGCAGGTTTGGGGCCGGCCCGCCATTGCTGAGCTGCGAGACCGGCTGGCCACGGCGGACGGACCGCACGAGATGCTGACGCTGCTCGAGGAGAAGCTCATGCGACGGCTGTGCGAGACCGCCGGCCTGGGGCTGGTCCGCCATGCGAGCAGCGTCATCGCGGCGACCAGCGGGGCGGTGGCGATCGGCGACCTGAGCGTGGCAGCCGGTGTCAGCGGCACCCATCTGGCACAGCGGTTCAAGGAGCTCATCGGCGTCTCGCCGAAGCGGCTGGCCCGCACCTACCGCGTCACCGCCACGGTGTTCGCGATCAACCCCGCCGGACCGATCGACTGGGGCGACCTTGCCGGTGGGGCAGGCTACTTCGACCAGGCCCACTTCGGCCACGAGTTCCGGGCGTTCACCGGGCTCACGCCGACCCGGTACGTCGAAGTCCGGCGGCGGTTCCTGCGCGAACATCCGGCCACGCGCTGGACGGCTGGCCGCTGCCGGCCGATTGATTTCTTACAAGAGCGACAGCTCACGACACGCTGCTTTGGGGTACCCCAAAGCAGAGGAGAGCCCGTGGGCAAGGTGGTCATGTACAGCTCGGTGTCGGTGGACGGCTTCGTCGCGGACGAGAATGACCAGCCCACCGCTGTTCGACTGGTTGTCCAACGGTGACGTCCCGTTGGACGAGAGCGGCGAGGTGAAGGTGTCGCAGACGTCCTACGACTACACCCGGCCGTACTGGGACCAGATCGGGGCGACAATCGTCGGCCGCCACGTCTCGACATGACGGACGGCTGGGACGGGAAGCCTCCGGGCGGGATCGACCACGTGGTCGTCGTGACGCACCGGCCGGAGCCCGAGGGCTGGGACCCCGAGGCGCCGTTTCACTACGTCGACGGCGTCGAGGCAGCCGTGGCCAAGGCGCAGGAACTTACGGGTGACCGCATCGTCGAGGTCGCCGCTGGCGACGTCGGTGGCCGGGTGCTTGCCGCGGGCCTGATCGACGAGGTGCGCATGGACGTCGTACCCGTCGTGTTCGGGTCCGGCAAGCGCTACTTCGGGTCGGTCCATGCGCAGCACCTGTTGGAGGATCCTGACGTCGTGATTCAGGGCAACCGGGTGCTTCACCTGCGCTACCGGGTGCGCCGTTGACCGATCTGAGCGGGTCCGCGAAGAAGTCCACTGCGGGCGCTGACACTCCATCAATACCCGGGTTGACAGATCTATTTCGCTGCCGTCCGCAATTAGCCTATGCGTGATGGTCGCTGGTCGGGAACGGGACCGGGTGGTAGCTGGGCCTCGACCAGTGCGGCTTCGAGGTCAGCGAGGCGCTTGTCGAGGAAGCGGTTGTTGGAACGCGCGGCCTGGAGTTTTGGCTCGATGCTGCGGTTCTGATCGGTGAGCTGGCGAACGCGCTGTTTGAGCGCCGTGTTCTCGATGGCGAGGCTGGTCGCCGTCGCCGCCCCCGCCGTACTGTACGGACCCCACTGGGCCGCCCTGACCGGCTCCTTCGGACTCGGCGGCCTACTCGCGGGTCGGATCCGGCTCGACCACCCCACCACCGCGGCAATCGCCGCCGCGGCCATGACCGCAGCGGGGCTGGTCCTCTCCCTCAGCACGCACCTGCTCGTCGTGATCGCCGCACAGATCGTTCTCGCACTGCTCCTCGTCGTGGTCGGCATCCACGCAGCACAACGCCTCCATGATTGCGTGCCCTCCACCGTCCGAGCTGGGGTCGCCTCCGGAGTCAGCACCCTCACCTGGATCGCCTTCCTTCCCCCGGCCCTGGCGTTCGGACTCCTCGCCGACCAGCACGGCATCAACACCAGCGGATGGATCATCGTCGCGCTCACCCTGATCGCCGGTGTGCTGATCGTTGCCATGGCCGCCTCGCGCACCTCCCCCGCGCGGTGCACGGCACTTCCTCCCCCGTCGTCCTCAGGCGACCTGGCCGAGCTCGCGACGGACGCCGCCTGATCCACGCCCAAGAACACCAGGGTGTCGCGGTGGCGATGCCTCCGGCATCGAGATCTAACCCGTCAAACACCTTGGACGAGCCCCCGGCACGGTCGGGCTCGGCCCAGACCCTATCCGGGCGGATTCTTGGCCGTTCGCACCTGAACGCTCGGCTGGCGCATGCTCCCTGCATGCTTCCGACGACCACCGACCTCAGCGTCACCGCTGCGCGTGCCCTCCTCGCCTGCGGCGCCATCGCCCCCGACGGGACCAGTCCGGTGATCACCCCGATCACCGGTGACGTCATCGCCACGATCGGCCGGCCCGGCCGCGCCGAGGTCACGGCTGCGATCGAGGAGGCACGCGGAGCGTTCACCATGTGGCGGACGACACCGGCGCCCGTTCGCGGCACGCTGGTCAAGCGATTCGGCCAGCTGCTGGATCAGCACAAGGCGGACCTCGCTCAGCTGATTACGCTCGAGGTGGGGAAGATTGGCTCCGAGGCGCTCGGCGAGGTCCAGGAGATGATCGACATCTGTGACTACGCCGTCGGGCTGTCCCGGAGCATGGCCGGCCGAACACTGCCGTCCGAGCGGCCCGGGCATCGGCTCTTCGAGACGTGGCACCCGCGCGGCGTGGTCGCAGTGATCTCCGCCTTCAACTTCCCGGCCGCGGTGTGGGCATGGAACACCGCGGTGGCGCTGGTCTGCGGTGACACCGTCGTCTGGAAACCCTCCGAGCTCACCCCGCTGACCTCACTCGCCTGCGCTGCGATCCTCGACCGGGCGATCGCCGAGACGGGCGCGCCGGGTGGCGTCCACCGACTCGTCCTCGCCGAGCGTGCCGATGCCGACGCCCTGCTCGACGACCCGCGAGTAGCCCTCGTCAGTGCGACCGGTTCGGAACGGATGGGCCGCGAGATCGGGCCACGCGTCGCCGCCCGGTTCGGGGCGACCCTGCTCGAGCTCGGCGGCAACAACGCCGCCGTGGTCGCGCCGTCCGCGGACCTCGACCTCGCCGTTCGGGGCATCACCTTCTCCGCCGCGGGCACGGCCGGGCAGCGCTGCACGACCATGCGACGGCTCATCGTCCACGAGTCCGTGATCGACGACCTGCTCGCCCGGCTCGTGCCGGTCTTCGAGAACCTGCGGATCGGCGATCCCAGCGACCCGAGCGTCCTGGTCGGCCCCCTCATCAACGAAGCCGCCTACCAGCGGATGCAGGCGGCTCTCGCGTCGGCCGTCGCCGACGGTGGCACGGTCCTCGTCGGCGGTGACCGCCGGCCCAGCACCGGCGCCGCCTACTACGTGCGCCCGGCGATCGTCCGGATGCCCGCCCAGACCGATATCGTGCGGCGCGAGACCTTCGCGCCCCTGCTCTACGTCCTGACGTACCGCAGCGTCAAGGAGGCAATCGCGGTGCACAACGACGTCCCGCAGGGCCTTTCGTCGAGCATCTTCACCCTCGACCAGCGCGAGGCGGAGATCTTCCTGTCGGCCGCGGGGTCGGACTGCGGGATCGCGAACGTCAACATCGGGACCTCCGGAGCGGAGATCGGCGGCGCCTTCGGCGGGGAGAAGTCGACCGGCGGGGGCCGGGAGTCCGGTTCGGACGCCTGGCGCGCCTATATGCGCCGAGCCACGAACACCGTGAACTACTCCACCGAGCTGCCACTCGCCCAAGGCGTGACGTTCGCATGAGCCGACACGTGTCAGGCGAGGAGACGGCCCAGGCCGTGCATGCCCGGTCCCGGGCTGGGTACTAACTCATCACCTGCAGAACTACCCGGGAGGCGTACATGGCTGAAGAGCTCGACAAGGGCGACCACGTGACGTGGAAGTCACACGGTCATACCGCCGAGGGCACGGTGGAGAAGGAGATCACGGAGGACACCGAAGCAGCCGGGCGCACCGTCCGGGCGTCCACGGACGACCCGCAGTACCTGGTCCGCAGCGAGAAGTCCGGCGGTCGGGCCGTCCACAAGCCGTCCGCGCTGAAGAAGACGTGATGGGGATCGCCACCGGGTAGGTGGCCGTCAGCTCGGCCGGGCGAGCGCCTCGACGCGCACCTGGGACAGCGGCCGCCAGACCAGCGCAGAGATCACGACCATGAGAGCGAACGCCGCCCAGAACGGTGCTGCCAGTCAGAACTTCTGCGCGACGATTCCGCCGAGCAGCGCGCCCACCGCCGAACCGCCCACCGAGGCCAGCAGATAGACACTCGTGACCCGGCCGAGCAGGGGTGCCGGGGTGGCCTGCTGCCGAACCGTCGTCGACACCGTGCCCCACACCATGGCGTGGACACCGAAGACGATCACGACCGCGCCGGCCACCCACACGCTCTTTGTCACGGCCAGCGCGAGGTGCGTCAGGGTCTCGATCACCAGGCCAACCCGGAGCAGCCATACCGCGCCGACGCGTGCACTCAGCCGGCCATAGACCAGCGGCCCGATGAGGGCACCCACCAAGGTCACCGCCAGCATCAGGCCGAACCTGTCGGCGGGCAGCCCCAACCGTTTCTGCGTGAACAGCACCCAGGTAGCGAACGCCCCGACATAGGTGATGTTCATGAACAAGATGGCCGGGGCGAGGGTGCGGAGCCCCCGATGACGCCACAGCCACCGCAAGCCCTCCCCGATGTCGTCGCGAACGCTGCGCCTGGCGACACCCGCTGCCGACCGCTCCGGAGCCACTGGCCGGGCAAGACGAGACAGTAGGACCGCCGCGCCCAGCACGAGGACGACGTGGACCCCGAACGGCATCGCTGCACCAGCAGCGAACAGGAAGGCCCCGATCGGTGGCCCCAGCAATTCGCTGGTGACGATCAAGGTCGAGAACAGCCGGGAGTTCGCGTCCCCGATCCGCGATGACTCCACGGACGTGGCGACGAGCGCGCTGGAGACGCTGTCGCCCAGCGTCTCGCCGGTGCCCAGCAGGAACAGCACACCGTAGACCAGCGGCAACGGCCAGCGGCTCCCGGCTGATCGTGGCCACCAGCAGTGGCCCCGCGGTCAGCAGGATGTCGTCGCCGAGGTTGGACGCCGCGGCGGCCGCCCAGAGGTATCGGAAGTCCCCGCGCAGGTGCGGCGGGAGCAACCGGTCGCCGAGGCCGACCGGGAGGCGGCGCACGACGAGCATCGATGCCATGCCGCCGCTGGCGGCGCCGCCTCACATCCGCCCGGTCCTCAGCCCCGCCAGTACGACTTGGCGAGCGAGAACGCGGGCTCACCGCACTTCTTGCCGAGATCGCTCGACGGGACGTCATCCATCGACCGGTGACTCCCGCCGTAGTGCCGTGAGGTACCGGCCTCGTCCGCAGCACCGCTCAGGCCGAAGCACATCGTGACGTCCGTCACGAGCAACCGGGCTGTGGCGGCGGGAGGCCCACCGCGCGAAGACGTTCCAATGGAGTCACACCACAATGGCGGCGAGGGCGACGCGCGTGATCCTGTGTTCGGCGACTGTCGGAGGTGGTGCTGAATCAGAAGTGGGGGACGATTTCCACTCGCCGATTGACCGCACGGTCGGCGTCGGTGGTTTCTGGGGTGATCAACGGCTCGCCCTCCCCCACTCCGGTGATGGAAAGACGCTCAGCAGGAACACCGCGCGCAAGTTATTCGTCACAGACAGCAGCGGCACGCCGTTCACTCAGCCATTGGTTGTCAGCCGAGCCGCCGACGGTGTCGGTGTGGGTACGAATGACGAATCGCTGGCCCGACGTGTCGGCCAGCATGGCGTTAGCGACGACGTCGAGCGCTCCCAAGCTCTGCGGCGTCAGGTCTGCGGAACCCTCGATGAACGTCACGGCTGAAACCCTGGCACCCGCGACCAGGAGGCCTTGTGCCAGCATCCGCGCGGGCTCGACGGGGGAGACGGTGAGTCTTGGATTGCTGGGGGCGCCGCCATCGAGCCCCGGGGCACCCCCGGCGCCGTTGATAGACGCCGAGTCCAAAGGCACATCGGCCTCGACCCGGACGGGAGCACTCAACACGGAGATTCCGTCCATGGAGACCGCCCCCACCCCCGGCACCGAGGACAACACGGCCAGGACCTCGTCAGCCTCAGCGGCACCATCGACCGCGCCGGACGCCAAGGCATCACGACCGTCGAAGGTCACGCTGACCCCGCCCAGACCCGCAGCTGTCAGCGCGGTTGCCGCTCGACCAGCCAGATTGTCCTCGACCGCGGGTTTCGCCACCAACAGTTGCAAAGCCAGCAACACCGCCACCGCCAACACGGCGGCCGCACTCAGGGCGGCCACCCGCGCAGGCTGAGTCAGCCCGGGCGGCTGCAGCGGAGTCTGGACGGCGTCGCCCTCCCACCCAACCGGGCCCTTCGCGGACATCGGCTCAGCCGACATGACGTTCCTCCTCTGGCCTCGACAGCCGTAGCTGCTCGACGAGAGCATGCGCCTCGCCCACCTCTTCGGTGCGCTGGGCGAGCTCGAGTTGCGAGCGGCGCAGGGCGGCGCGCGCCGCGTCGCGTTCGTTGCCCCGCATGGCCAGCTCCTCGTAGCGCTCGACGAGTTCGTCTCGCATGGCCGCCATGTCCCGCAGCAAGGCTGTTTCGCGGCTCTGCGCTTCGGCTATCGATGAATGTAATCGTTCCGATTCTGCTACCATTGCCTTACGCTCAGCTACCGCGTACGTGTTGCTGCGCAATGGGCTCCGCGGGTGCCAGGCGAGCCAACCCAGACCCACCCCCACGATCAGGGCGAGCAGGACGACGAGGATCGACTCCATGACGAGCGAATTCACGTCGACCCACCCCCTTCCCGCATTGCAGGCGTATCCGGCGATCCTGTTTAGAGCACGCTCGCCGATTTCGCAACCCCGACGGGCCTTTCCTCAGCTCCGGTGCTCCGTCGACTCCGCAACCGCGTGCACGAGCGACGCGATGTCGCTTGAGGACGAATAGCGCACTATCCCCGCCCGCACCGCCCCGCCTGCCTGTCGTAGGCCGAGCGCGTCGATGAGCTCACAGGCGTAGTTGTCCCCGCTCCACACTGCGATCCGGCGCCGTGCGAGCCGCCGCGCCACCTCGTCCGGGTGCAGGCCGGCGACCGAGAAGATCACAGTGGGAGCGCGGTCCGGTCCCGGCGGCGGCCCGTGGACGGCAACTCCATCGATCGATTCCAGGCCGGACTGCAAAGCAGTGAGCAGGTCGGCCTCGACGGCGGCGACCGCAGCGAGGTCGGCTTCCAGCATGAAGCGGGCGGCCCCCTCGATCCCCGCGATCACCTCGAACTGCGGTGTGCCCAGTTCCCAGCGCGGCGCTCCGGCGTAGTCGGCGGGACGAACCCGGTAGGGCTCGACGGTGTTCAGTAAGCCGTGCCTGGCGACCAGCACACCGGCGTGCGGGCCATACCACTTGTACGGCGAGGTCATCAGCGAATCGAGGTCCAGGGCGGCCATGTCGGTCGGCAGGTGCGGCACCCGCGCCACGGCGTCGACGTGAACCCGGGCGCCCCCGGCGTGGGCGACGCGCGCCACCTCGGCCAGGTCGGGGGCATGACCGGTGAGGTTGGAGGCACCGGAGACAGCCACCCACCGGGTCCGGCCATCGGCGCACAGGGACGCGAGCGGCTCGATGTCGAGCACGCCGGTGACGGGGTCGACGTCCAGGAACTCCACGACTGCACCGCAGTCGCGAGCGGCCAGCAGCCATGGCGCCACGTTAGCGTCGTGGTCGAGGCGGGTGCACACGACCCGGTCACCGGGCCCCCAGTGGCGTGACAGCGCGCGCGTGAACTCCATGCACAGCGCCGTGCTGCTGCGCCCGAAGACGACCTCGTCGGGCCGGGCGCCCACCAGCTCCGCCACGGCGGATCGTGCCCGGTCCACCAGCTCCCCCGTGCGGACGGACGCCTCGAAGTACCCACCGACGTTGGCATGCCCAGCCGAGCTGTAGTGCGCGTGCATGGCCCTGATCGAGGTGTCGACCGGCAACGTGCCCGCGGGTCCGTCCAGCCGCACCCAGCCGTCGACCAGGCCGGGAAAGCGATGCCGAACCGCCTCGCCCACCGGCAACCGGGTGGCGGACGACGGGCCTTGCGGGTCGGTGGTCATGCCTCGATTCTCGGCGGCAGGCCGAGTTCGGCGAACAGATCAGGGCCTAGGAAGTTGTGGTGCCCGGATATCCTGCCGTCGCGCACCTCGATGACCTGGACGGCCCACGGTTCCCACAGGCCGGGCCGGGCCGCCTTGTAGCTGCCGAAACCGCCGGTGCCGTTGATGTCGACCGGCAGCAGCCGTGACCCGCGGCAGCCGCTGCCGGGTCCGGTGAACCAGCCGAGCAGGTCCGTCGGCCCCTGCAGCCACAGCCTGTAGGGCGGCATCGACAGCACGACGTCCTCGCGGAGCAGTTCTACCAATGCGCTCATGTCGTAGCGCTCGAAGGCGTCCACATAGCGTGCCAGCAGCGCCTCGTGCTCCGGTTGCAGCCGCGGGTCCAGTGCTTGCGTCCGGTGCTCCGACAGCGTCGCCCGGGCCCGCTGCAGCGCGCTGTTGACCGCCGCGACGCTGGTATCGAGCAGGTCGGCGACCTCGACCGCCTGCCAGCGCAACACCTCGCAGAGGATCAGCGCGCTCCGCTGCCGAGGCGGCAGGTACTGCAGCGCGGCCACGAACGCCAGCCGCACCGACTCGCGGGCCACGACGACGTCCGCCGGGTCGGCAGCGGTGTCCAGCACCCGGTCGTCGCCGATGGGCCGGACCCATGCCTGCTCGCTCAGTGGCTCGCCGAGGATGGCGCTCGCCATAGGTGACGCGGGCCCCAGATCCATCGGCCGCGCTCGCCGCTGTGGGCTGCGGTGCATGTCGATGCACACATGGTGGGCGATCCGGTACACCCAGCCGCGCAGCGACGAGCGCCGCTCGAACCCCTCGATCCCCCGCCAAGCGCGCAGCTGGGCCTCCTGCACGGCATCCTCGGCCTCGGATGCCGACCCCAGCATGCGGTAGCAGTAGCCGAGCAGGCCTCGCCGATCCGACTCCAGCAAGTGCTCCAGTTGATCACCTTCGGTGACGGCAGGAGCGCGGCCGGGCATGGACCTCGACGTCGAGACGGACACGTCGGACAGCCTAGGGGCAGCGGTGGAAGCCTGCGGCCGCTGTCACTCAGCGCAACTTCGGCAGCACCTGCTGCGAGTAGAACTCGAAGAAGCCCTCCTGTTCAGGTCCGATCTGCGAGACGAACACCTCGCTGTAGCCGGCGTCGACGTACGCGGTCATCGCCTGGATATGACGTCCCGCATCGGGGCCGCACACCGTCATCTCGGCGATCATGTCGGGGCTCACCAGCGTCGAGGCCTGCTCGAAGTGAGCGGGGGTGGGCAGTACCTGCGCGAGTTCGCCGGGCAGTCCGGTGTTGGCCCACAGCCGGTGAGCCGTGGTGACCGCCTCCTGCTCGTCGGCGCCCCAGCACACCTTGACGCCACCCTGGGTGGGCTTGCCCTCCCCGCCGGCGTCCCGGAACAGCTGCAGGATGTCCCGGTCGGGCTTGGTCGAGCAGAAGCCGTCGCCGATCCGGCCGGCCAGCTCCGCGGACTTGGGACCGAAGGCGGAGACGTAGATGGGAACGGGTTGCTGCGGCAGGGTGTAGATCCGGGCGTTCTCGACGGTGTAGTGCGTTCCGTCATGGTCCTTCACGCCGCCCTCGTGAAGCAGTCGGATGACGTCGACGGCCTCCTCGAGCATGTCCAGCCGCACGTCGGCGGACGGCCAGGCGTCGCCGAAGATGTGCTCGTTCAGCGCCTCGCCGCTGCCGACGCCCAGCACGAAGCGGCCGTCGAGCATCACCGAGGAGGTGGCGGCGGCCTGCGCGATCACTGCAGGGTGCAGTCGCAACGTTGGGCAGGTCACGGCCGTCGTCACCGGCAACGAGGTGACCTGGGACAGCGCCCCGATCAGTGACCAGACGAACGGGCTCTGGCCCTGCTCGTCGTTCCACGGATGGTAGTGGTCGCTGATCCACAGCGCCTCGAAGCCGGCCGCTTCGGCCATCTTGGCCTGCGCGATCAACGCGGCGGGAGTGTGCTCCTCGGTGGACAGGGAGTACCCGAAGGTCGTCATGTCCGATGGTATTCCCAAACAGCGGCCGGTTAGTCCTCGGCCGTGCCGCTCACCCGGTCCAGCAGCGGTGACTCGGGCAGCCCCGACCCGGGCGAGTCCTCGTCCAGGATCAGCGCCATCATCACCGTGTCCCACCGCTGCCCGTTGCGCCGCGGCCAGTGCCGGCGCAGCCGGCCCTCCACGACGAACCCGCGGGAGACGTACAAGCCGATCGCGGCGGTGTTGTGCGGCCAGGCCTGCAACGTGATCTTGGCGATGCCCATCTCGCGAGCCCAATCGACAGCGACGTCGAGCAGGGCACCGCCGACCCCAGCGCCCCGCAGCCCCGACAGCACCGCCATCCCGAAGTCCGCATTGCCGGCATGGGTGCGCTGCAGCCCGATCCAGCCGATGACCCGCCTGTCCAGGACGGCGACGAATGTGGCGCCCGTGGCGTCGTCGTCGGAGAGCTGCTCGGCCCAACCCGCGACGCGCTCCCGCGTCCAGTCCACCGGCAGCTCACCGCCGATCCACAGGCCCTCGGCCGCGACCGACTCGTAGACATCGATGACCTGTTGCAGGTCTTCCGGGACCCCCCGGCGGATCACCACGTCCACCATGCGCGACACCATGCCAGAGGGACGTATCGCCGTCAGCGAGGCAGGGGTGTCGACGTCCCGGTCGTCGCCCAGACCGTCACAGGCGACCGACGCGACGTCCTTGCGATGCTCGGCCAGCCAGCCCCTGGCGCCGACATCACCGGCAGCTGACTGCGCGACGGCCTGCCACACCTCGCGGCCGAGCACCACGGGGTGGCCGGGCACGCCGGCGTAGGTGGCCCGGGCCGCCGTGCAGGTCCCGGTGACCACAGTCGCTGCTGTCCGGCGGACCGCTGCCGCCGTGAGCATGGGTTGATCGACCAGCACGACCGCGACCGCCGTGACCTCCGGCGGAGTCGCCAGCAGCCGTCGCAGCCCGGCGCCCAGCGACGATGCCATCCCCTGCGCCCAGTCCGGATTGACCACCGTGACGGCCCCCGGTACGTCCAGGACGACCGCGCCCAACACGACGACCACGGGGTCGCACCCGGCGGCCATGAGCATCGTCACCTGACGGTCGACCAGACGTTGCCCGTCGATCTCGACTTCGGCCTTGGGACGGCCCATCCGGCGCCCAGCGCCCGCCGCGAGGACCAACCCGGCGACGGCCACGACGCCATTGTCGACCCCGCCGCGCCACCCGAAGCTGAGGCAGGATGGCGTCGTGTCCTACACCGCGCGCGTCGTCACCGTCTCCACCCGGGCCGCCGCCGGCGTCTGGCAGGACACCGCCGGCCCACCCCTGGCGCAGACGCTGCGGGGTCTCGGCCTGGAGGTGGGCGAGGTGGTCGTGGTGCCGGACGGTGACCCGGTCGAGATCGCGCTGCGCGAGGCGGTCGCCGACGGGCTCGGCCTGGTGGTGACCACGGGCGGCACCGGGTGCAGCCCGACCGACCTGACACCGGAGATGACCCGGCGCGTCGTCGATCGCGAGATCCCCGGCATCGGTGAGCTGTTGCGCGCCGACGGCCTCGCCCGCGGCGTGACCACCGCCGCACTGTCGCGTGGCACCGCCGGTCTGGCCGGGCGCACGGTGGTGGTCAACCTGCCGGGATCACCGAAAGGTGCCGCCGAGGGCCTGACGGCGCTGTCCGCGCTGCTGCCCCATCTGCTCGACCAGGTTGCGGGCGCCGACCACCGCCGTTGACCCTCGGCCCTGTGGACGGGTTGCCGACGCCGGCGAGCAGTTCGCCCGGGACGGCGCGCGGCTCACCGACCGCGCGTTCCGGTGAGCGCTACAGGCGGGGGTCGAAGACGTACTTGAGTCCGTCACCGGCGCCGATGTGGTCGAACAGGGTCTCCCAATCGCGCAGCGCCATGACTTCGCTGATCAGCGACGCGAGATCGACCGAGCGGGCACCGACCAGCTCAGTCGCCCGAAGCCACGAGGCGGGATGGCTGGCGAACGTAGCCGAGACGGTCAGCTCGTGGTTGCAGATGAGGTCGACGTCGACCGGGACCGGACGCCCGACCAGCCCCATCTGCAGGATGCGGCCCCCGCGGCGGGCGGCGCGGACGGCGAGGTCCCACCCCCCCGCACTGCCCGAGGTCTCCACGACGACGTCGAAGCGGCCACCACCGGGCCCGGCCGCGTCGACGACGGTCGTGGCCTCCAACCCGAGCCGGGCGGCCAGCTCCAACCGCTCCCGGTCACGCTCCAGCCCGGACAGCACCACCCGAGCGCCCGCGGCCCGAGCGACCTGCGCCGCGAGGTTGCCGACCGCACCGGGGCCGATGACGAGCACCTGATCCCCCGCGAAGACCCGAGACCCCACCGACATCGCATTACACACGCACGCCAGGGGTTCCAGCAGCGACAGCGCCGAGTCGGGGACGTGATCCGGTACCGAGTGGACGTTGATCGCCGGCATCGTCACCTGAGGGGCGAAGCCACCGTCGACATGGGTGCCCAACGACCGCCGGGCGGGGCACAGGTTCGGCCTGCCGTCCCGGCACCAGCGGCAACGCCCGCACGTCTCGAAGAACGTCTCCGCCGCAACCCGTCGCCCGACCAGCCCAGGGTCCACCCCTGAGCCGACGGCGCGGACGTACCCGCCCATCTCGTGCCCCATCGTGACCGGCGGCACCGACGGATACTCGCCGTCGCGGATGTGCAGGTCGGTCCCGCACACCCCGGCGCTGACCACGTCGACCACCAGCTGGCCGGGGGCCGGCGGACCCGGCGGGTCGACGTCGACCAGGCCCAGCTGGCCACGCCCCGCCGCCAGCTTGCGCAGTGCCAGCATCGACCTCGCCACCACCCCTTCTCGTCGGTGGTGGTCAGTATGATCGCGCGCCGCTGCCGAAGGAGACCGCCATGCCTGATCCGTTCGACCTGACCGGACGACGCGCCGTCGTGACCGGCGTCTCGCGAGGTATCGGCGCCGCCATCGCGATGGCACTGGCTCGGCAGGGAGCCGACGTCGCCGGTGTGTACCTCGACGGGGACGAGGAGGCCGCGGCCGTGGCTTCGGCCGTTGCCCAGCACGGTCGGCGCGCCGTGTTCATTCAGGGTGACACCGGCGAGCCCGAGGACGTCCACCGGTTGGCGGCGGTCGCGGCCGAGCAGTTGGGCGGCATCGACATCTGGGTCAACAATGCGGCGGCCCTGCTCGTCAAGCCGTTCTTCGACACCACACCCGAGATCTGGCACGGCCTGCTGCGGGCCAACCTGCACGGTTACTACCACGGCTGCCGGGCGGCGGCGATGGCGATGCGTGACGCGGGCTGGGGTCGCATCGTCAACATCTCCTCGGCGTCGGACATCCTCGTGGTCTCCAACCTGTCCGCTTACGTCGCGGCCAAGGGCGCGGTCGTCGGGCTGACCCGGACCCTCGCCCTGGAGCTCGGCCGGTTCGGCATCACCGTCAACGCCGTGGCGCCAGGCGCCATCGATACCCCCCTCAATGCCACCGCATGGGACGACGCCGTGCGTGCCAACTACGCCGCTCGCACCGGGCTGCACCGCGTCGGCCTGCCCGAGGAGGTCGCCGATGCCGTCGCCTTCGTCGCCTCCGATGCCGCGCGCTACATGACCGGGCACGAACTGGTCATCGACGGCGGGCTGACGATCAGCGGGGATGTGGGGCATGTCGGGAGCTGAGGCAGCTCCCTACCCCGTCGATCCGGACCTGCTGGCCAATCCGGATCACATCGCCTCGGCCGTCGCCTCCGTCTCGGGGGCCGACCGTGGTCGGCCGCAGCGGGCGATCGATGTCCGGGTGCTCGGCGGAATCGATCTGCGGCTGCTGCCCGACCGTGGTCTCGACATCTCCGGAGGGTGGTCCGCCGGGGTGCCGCTGCACTGGACGTCCCGGGTGGGAGAAGTCGGCCCGCTCGACGACCTCGGCGGCACGAGGTGGCTGGCAGCCTTCGGCGGCGGCCTGCTGACCACCTGCGGCCTGCGCAACGTCGGCGCACCTGCGGAGGGTCACGGTCTGCACGGGACCTTCGCGCACCTGCGCGCCCGCGATGTCGCCACGACCAGGCCCACACCGCAGCGGCCCGAGCTGAGCGTGACCGGCGTCCTGACCGACGCCGACGCGTTGGGCACCCACCTGAGATGCGAGCGACAGGTCAGCACGGCGCTGGGCACCCCTCGGGTCACCGTGACGGACACCGTGACCAATCTCGGCGCCTCGCCCGAGGCCGCCCCGATGCTCTATCACGTCAACATCGGGGCGCCGCTGTGGTCGCCCGGGGCCACGATCGAGATCAACAGCAACGAGGTGCTGCCGCGAGACGCCGACGCGGCGGCCGCGCTGGCCACGCTGAGCCAGGCGCCGCAACCCCGATCCGCCGCTCCCGAGCAGGTGTTCGAGCACGTGGGCGCAACCATCGCCCGCATCGACAACGCCGACCTGGGCCTGGCGATGACCATCACCTGGAACCGCGAATCCATGCCGAGGTTGCATCAATGGGTCCACCCGGCGATCGGCGTCTACGCCCTGGGGGTCGAGCCCGCCAACTGCTCCGTGCTCGGCCGCGCACACGACCGCGCCGAGGATCGGTTGCCCGTCCTACAGCCCGGCGAATCACGAACCACCTCCCTGACCATCACGATCACCCGCTGAGGCCCGCTGCCTGACCGTTATGTCCCCGTGACACGCTAGCCAGGCCCCAATCAGCGGAGCGCTGCTAGTGTTCTAGACGTGCGCGGAACAATTCGTGACGCGCGCCTCGGCGAAGTCCGGATCCTCGGTCTCGCCGGATCGGTCGCCGTCAGCGTCGCCGCGGCCACAGCTGGCGCGCTTCCATTCGACCTGCAACTTTTCCTGCAACCGGGACTGGGTAGTGGGATCCAGCAGCTCAACGCTGCCCCCCCGGCCATCCTCGTGCTGGCCTACTTCGGGTTGACCCTGCTCGTCGGGGCCTGGCTGAGACTGGGGACCATCGTGTCCTCGCGTTCCGTCTCGCCGCGCGAGATGACGATCACGCTCGCCTGGTGGTCGGCCCCACTGCTCGTCTCGGCCCCGCTCTACAGCCGCGACATCTACAGCTACCTGGCGCAGGGCTCGATGTTCGTCCAAGGCGTCGACCCGTACGAGTTCGGCCCCGCCGCCATCCGCGGCGACCTCGCCGCCCAGGTCTCCGAGGTCTGGCAACACACCCCCGCGCCGTACGGCCCGACCTTCCTGCTGCTGGCCGGCGCTGTCATGGCCGTCGTGGGCGAGCACGTGGTCCTGGGCATCATCGGGATGCGACTGCTTGCGGTAGCGGCCATCGCGTTGTGCATCTGGGCGGTACCCGTCATCGCCCGGCGGCACGGCGTCGACCCCGGCCGGGCGATGTGGCTGGGCGTTCTCAACCCGCTGCTCATCGCCCATGGCGTCTCCGGCGCTCATAACGACGTCATCATGGTGGCGCTCATCCTGCTCGCCGCGGTCCTTGTGCTGCGTGACCGGCCCTACCTCGCAGCGGTCGTGATCGGGGTGGCCACGCTGGTCAAGGCGCCTGCCATCGTGGCGCTGGCGTTCATCGTCGTTGCCGTGTGGGGCACCAAGCCGTTGGAGTTCGCCGGTGTGCTGCGGCTGTCGCTGCGGGTCGGCGCGGCTGGGCTGGGTGCGATCGCCGCCCTGACGCTGATCACCGGGACGGGTCTGGGCTGGGTCATCGCCATGGGCAACACCGTGGAGGTCCGCAACGGGCTGTCGATGAGCACCAACCTGGGGGCGGCCGTCGACGGCATCCTGAGGCTGCTGAGCCTCGCCCCGCCGATCGACCTCCTCGAGGTGACCAGGTTCATCGGTCTGGCCGCCGCCGTGGTCGTGACGGCCATGCTGCTGTTGCGCCGTCGGCAGGCACCGCTGCGCGGACTCGCCATCAGCCTCGTCGCCTTCGTTGTCCTCGGCCCCGTGGTCAACCCCTGGTACCTGTTGTGGGGTCTGGTTCTGCTGGCCGCCACGACCATCGACAGCCGCACGATCAGGGCCGTCACCATCACCTCGGTGGTGCTCACCTTCTATCCGATGCCGGCCGGCGGGGCCCCCACGATCCAGGCCACGGTCGGCCTGCTCGGGATCGCGATCGGGGCCCTACTGCTGTGGTGGAACCCGATATCGGAGACGGCGGTCGCGGAACCAGGCCTACAGCAGGTTCGCCCACGCATCGGCGAAGTGGACGCCGATGAGCGTCGCGACCACCACGAACCACAGTACGACCGGGATCGCGTGGACGCTGCGAAGCGTGCGGACAACGCTTGACCTGGCGGCCGCCGCTCCGAACGCGCCCGCGGACAGGTTGCGGAGCGTCACATACCAGAACAGCGGAATCGTCACGCTCCACACCACTATGCAGTAGGGGCACAGGACGCCGATCTGGAATACGCTCTGAGTGATCAACCAGTGCACGAACCCGACCCCGAGCGCGAGGCCGGCGTTCAGGCCCAGCCATGCCCCCCTCGGCAGCCGGCTGCCCAGCAGCAGCAGGACGCCCAGGGTGAGGACCACGCTGAAGGCCACCACGCCCAGCAGAGTGTTGGAGAATCCGAAGACGCTGGCCTGGGGCGAGGTGGCGACGACCCCGCAATCGACCACAGGGTTGAACGAGCATGACGTGATGTAGTTCGGGTCCTCGAGCAGCTTGCCGCGCTCGATGTTGAGGTCGAGCGCGGCGAGCAGGCCGAGCGCGCCGCCGAAGCTCATCAGCCATGGCAGGAGTCCGAAGGGTTCCCGCTGTTGCTCAGCCGCCACGGTGTTGTCATCGGTGTCGATCTCGCCGGCGCCGACGGGGTCCTGGGCCATCGTGGTCATGCCCCGCAGCCTACGGCGACCACCTGGCGCGCCGCGGCCGACCCGGACCGCCTAGCCCAGGACTAGCCCCGATGGCTCCAGCGGCCAAAGGTCACAGCGGCGCGGGCTGAACGTGACCAGACCAATACCTCGTACGGACCCGCCGATGACCACGAGGTCGGGTGGCCCATCTGCGCCATGGAAGCCTCACGGCCCCCTGGATCCTGGCCCCCAAGGATGGTGATCACGATGGACAGTGCTCACTCAGCTCAATCGCAACCTCATCCCGGCCTGCCTGACCAGGGGTTCCGTCATGGCGTGACGTTAGGGAGGTCCTCGCCGGGGCCCGGGTGTTCGACGGGTCGATGATGGGGGCGTTTGACGACCTCACCGACGAGGAGTGGGACGCCTTCACGGCGGCCATCGCTGAGTGACCGCCTCCGTCTCGTTGACCGGAGAGCAGCTGGCCGGCCGAGCCGCAATCGTCGACACGAACGTGTTCACTGCCATCCTACGGACGAGGTCGCCGCTCGCGGTGGCCCACACCACGCACCTTCGCGGCCGCGTCGTGACCGTGACCTACGAGACGATCGCCGAGGCCCGCTACGGCGCGTTGCGGGGCGGATGGGGCCAGGCGCCTGCCGATCGACTGGAGTCGCTCATTCAGGCGACGCCGGTGTTGCCGGTCGATGACGAAGCGTCCTAGTGTCGCGCGCCGTAAATTCGTAGGATAAATAGTAGGATGGCTTATGCCACCTCGCGGACGTCCCAAGGCAGTG
>ENA-ORBV01002443-ORBV01002443.1-microbial-mat-metagenome-genome-assembly--contig:-NODE-2443-length-39171-cov-4.532077_pt1 | contig 39171 bp, 29 predicted proteins | sample MGYA00237777_ERZ505514 | MGnify/ENA primary metagenome ERZ505514 (study PRJEB26160, sample SAMN06269048) | microbial mat metagenome | isolation source: Oligotrophic lake microbial mat | place... | reverse complement strand
GTCGCAAGGCGCGCGCTACGTCTGCGGCAGCTTGGCCACCCCGGCAACGCCCGGCGAAACCCGTGACACCGTGGCATTGCCGGCCGATGCACGCAAGCTCGGTCAATTGCTCTCGCAACTGGTCGCGGGCGCCGAGACGAACACGGTCGCAGCCCAGATCAAGAGTGATGTCGGGCTCACTGTGCGTCTGATCGGCCGCCTCAACCTGGCAACGTTATCCCACATTCCAAAAGATGGTGGCGTGGAGCAACTGGTGCTGCTGCTGGGTCGCAATGAACTGTACCGGTGGTTGTCGATGCTGTTGCTGCAACACATGGGCAAACGTGCGGCGGGTTCGGCCTTGCAGCAGACCGCATTGTGGCGCGCGCGTCTGATGGAGTTGTTGGCAATGGGGCGCGGCGCACACGAGCCGGCCGAACTGTTCAGCCTCGGATTGGCGTCGATGCTTGGGCAACTGCTGCATGTATCGGACGCGGAAGTGGCGCAGACCATGTGCCTTGGGCCAAACTGCCGGGCCGCATTGCTGGATCAATCCGGCCCGCTTGCGGCCTACCTGGCCTTGGTACTCAGCGTCGAGAATGAGGGATTGCCGCACGCGCTGATGTTGGAGCCGTTTGGAGCCGTTTGGAGCCGTTTGGAGGCGCTGCGACCGTAACCGACCTGTCCGCCCAGGCCTGGTAGTGGGCGCGGGAGAATTTGCAGCCTGCAGCCTGCAGCCTGACCGGGGCCGCTGCGCCGCGCCGCGCCGCTCAATGCATGATTTCCAGCAACCGGTCCATGCCGCCGCTGTTGATGGCGACATGCGCCTGCGCGCGCACTGTTGGCTTGGCGTGGTACGCCACCGACAGACCCGACAGTGCCAGCATTGGCAAATCATTCGCGCCGTCGCCCACCGCAATGGCCTGCTGCGTCTGCAGGCCCAGCGCCGCACAGGTGTCGCGCAGCATGCGGGCCTTTTCCTCGCCGTCACAGATATCGCCCCAGCTTTGATCGACCATCTTTCCGGTGAGCCGGTCGTCGCGCAACTCCAGCACATTGGATCGGGTGAAGTCGATGCCAAGCCGGTCGCGCACGCGGTCGCTGAAGAAAGTGAAACCACCGCTGACCAGCAGTACTTTCATGCCCGCGGCCTTGCAGGCCTGTACCAGTTCCGGCACCCCCGGGTTGAGCCGCAAGCGCTGCTGGTACACCGCTTCCAGGTCTTGCAAACGAGCCCCCGCCAGCAGCGCGACCCGTGCCCGCAGGCTGGCCTTGTAGTCCGCTATCTCGCCGCGCATGGCGGCCCCGGTGATGGCCGCCACCGCGTCCTTGCGCCCGACCATGGCCGCGATCTCGTCCACACATTCGATGTTGATCAGCGTCGAGTCCATGTCGAAGGCAATCAATCCGAAGTCGCGCAGCCGCAAGGGAAGCTTTACACCACGCAGCACCAGACCCGGCGCATGCCCGATGGCTGGCAGGACGGCTGGCGGCGGCGCGGCTTGCGTCATGCCGTGAGCTCGACGCCGTGCGCCACCGGCTGGCCCAGGCTGCGCAACACCTCACGCACCATGAGTACCCGGTCATGCGGCTCTGGCAACGCGCGTTCGATGCGCAGCTTTTCGTTTCCGACCAGTTTGATGTGGCGGTTCTTGCGGATCAGATCAATGATGCGCAGCGGGTCCACGGGCGCCTCCTTGCGAAAGGTGATGGTTGTGCCAAGAGGGGCGGCGTCGACCTTGACCACGCCGTAGGGCTTTGCCAGCACCCGCAGCCGGTGTACGTCGAACAGCGACTGCGCCTGCGGCGGCAGTTTCCCGAAGCGGTCTACCAGTTCTTCGAGCACGGCGTCGATCTGATCGGCAGTCCTGGCACTGGCCAGCTTCTTGTAGAAGCTCAGGCGCAGGTGGACGTCACCACAGTAGTCGCTTGGCAGCAGGGCGGGGGCATGCAGGTTGATGTCGGTGGTGGCGCCCAACGGCGCCAGCAAGTCTGGCTCCTTGCCGGCTTTGAGGGCACTGACGGCCTCGGAGAGCATTTCGTTGTAAAGCTGGAATCCGATCTCCAGGATATTGCCGCTCTGGCTTTCGCCCAGTACCTCACCAGCGCCGCGAATTTCCAGGTCGTGCATGGCCAGGTAGAACCCGGAGCCCAGTTCTTCCATCTGCTGGATCGCGTCCAGACGCTGGCTGGCCTGTTTGGTCAGGCCTTCAATGTCGGGCACCATCAGGTACGCATACGCCTGGTGGTGGCTGCGGCCCACCCGTCCGCGCAACTGGTGCAGCTGCGCCAGCCCGAACTTGTCGGCGCGGCTCATCACGATGGTGTTGGCGGTAGGCACGTCGATCCCGGTTTCGATGATGGTGGAGCACAGCAGCAGGTTGTAGCGCTGCGCGATGAAGTCGCGCATCACCGACTCCAGCTGACGTTCCGGCATCTGGCCATGTGCCACCGCGATGCGGGCCTCAGGCAACAACTCCTCCAGCCTGGCACGCCGGTTCTCGATGGTGTCGACTTCGTTGTGCAGAAAGTAGACCTGGCCGCCGCGCTTGAGTTCGCGCAGTACCGCTTCGCGGATCACCCCATTGCCTTCGGTGCGCACAAAGGTCTTGATGGACAGCCGACGCTGCGGTGCGGTGGCGATGACACTGAGGTCGCGCAGGCCTTCCAGCGCCATGCCCAGGGTGCGCGGGATCGGCGTGGCGGTGAGTGTCAGCACGTCCACCTCTGCGCGCAGCGCCTTCATGGTTTCCTTGTGGCGTACCCCGAAGCGGTGTTCCTCATCAATGATCAGCAGCCCGAGGTTGCTAAACAGGGTTTTCTGGCTCAAAAGCTTGTGGGTTCCGACCACGATGTCAATGGTGCCATCGGCCAGCCCCTTGAGCGCAGACGTGATTTCCTTGCCCGAGCGAAACCGGCTCATCTCGGCGACTTTGACTGGCCACTTGCCGAACCGGTCCAGCAGGGTCTGGTAATGTTGTTCCGCGAGCAGGGTCGTCGGTGCCAGCAGGGCCACCTGCCGGCCGCCGGTGACCGCGATGAAGGCGGCGCGCAACGCCACCTCGGTCTTGCCAAAACCGACGTCGCCGCACACCAGGCGGTCCATCGGTCGCGGGCTGATCATGTCCTGGATCACCGCATGGATCGCAGCGCGCTGGTCGGCGGTTTCCTCGAAGCCGAAATCCTTCGCGAAAATCTCATAGTCGTTGGGCGAATACCTGAACGCGTGGCCTTCGCGCAGGGCGCGCCGCGCGTAGATGTTGAGCAACTCGGCGGCGGCGTCGCGGACTTGTTGCGCGGCCTTGCGTTTTGCCTTCTCCCATTGGCCGGAACCGAGCTTGTGCAATGGCGCCTCATCGGCGCTGACGCCGGTGTAGCGTCCGATCAGCTGCAACTGGCTCACCGGCACGTACAGCGTCGCCTGGTCGGCGTATTCAAGGTGCAGGAATTCCTGCGTGGCCGCAGTACCGTCATCCTCCTTTTGTCCGAGTTCCAGGTGCACCAGCCCGCGGTAACGCCCGACACCGTGGGCGCTGTGCACCACCGGGTCCCCGATGTTGAGTTCACTCAGGTCCTTGATCAGCGCCTCTACATCACTGACCTGCTCCTGCTTGCGCTGGCGCCGGGTGATCGGGCCGGCGGCGAACAGCTCGGTCTCGGTAACAAAGTCGACGCCGAGTTCGGGTGCACAGAAACCGTTCATCAGGGCGGCCGCTGCCAGGCCGAACTTTTCATCACTGGCGAGAAAATCCTGCAGGCTGTCAAAACGCACTGGTTCGAGTCCGCTGGCGCGCAAGAAGTCGAGCAGGCTCTCGCGCCGTCCGTCGCTTTCGGCAAGTATCAGCACCCGCTGCTGCGTGGTAGCGAGATGCTGCTTGAGATTGGCCAGCGGATCCTCGGCACTGCGCACGACCTTCAGGGTGGGCAACGCCGCCCACTGGTTTTGCTGGTTTACTGTCGGCCCGGCGGGCTGCCCGGGGAGGCGCAAGGCCAATTGCGCATAGGTGTTGGCATGGGTGAAAAACTGTTCTGCGCCGAGGAACAGGGATGCTGGCGGCAACGCCGGGCGTTCCGGGTCTCCCTGTACCAGGCGGAAGCGGTCCTTGGTGTCCTGCCAAAAATGGTCAAACGCCTTGTCCACATCGCCATGCAGCACTAACGTGGTGTGCGCGCCCAAGTAGTCAAAAACCGTTGCGGTAGCGTCAAAGAACAGGGGCAGGTAATACTCGATGCCAGCCGAGGCGACGCCAGCGCCCATGTCCTTGTAGATGCGGCTCTTGGTCGGGTCGCCTTCAAGCAGTTCGCGCCAGCGGCTGCGAAAACGCGTGCGCGCAGCTTCATCCATGGGGAATTCACGGCCCGGCAGCAATCGCGCTTGCGGCACCGGGTACAGGCTGCGTTGCGTATCCGGATCGAAGGTGCGGATGCTGTCGATTTCGTCGTCGAAAAGATCGACCCGGTACGGAACCGCAGAACCCATGGGAAACAGGTCGATCAGGCTGCCACGCACCGCGTATTCACCGGGACTGACGACCTGGCTCACGTGGCTATAGCCTGCCAGCGTCAGTTGCGCGCGCAGGCGGGTTTCATCGAGTTTCTGGTGAACCTTGAAATGAAAGGTGTACGCAGCCAGGAAAGCCGGCGGGGCCAGACGGTACAAGGCTGTTGTCGCCGGAATCAGCACCAGATCGGCGCCGCTCTCCTTGTCGCGCTGCGAAATTCGCCACAGCGTGGCCAGGCGTTCGCTGATCAGGTCCTGGTGCGGAGAAAACGTGTCGTACGGCAGCGTCTCCCAATCCGGGAATAGCGTGCAGCGCAGCTCTGGCGCGAAGAACCCGATTTCTTCCAGCAGCCGTTGCGCATCGCCGGCGTCGGCGCAGACAACTGCAGTCAACCGTTGTGCCGCCTTGTCGCGCTGACCCAGCTGCGCCAGCAGCATTGCATCGGCCGACCCAAGCGGGCGCATCAATGTGAATCGTTTGCCGATCAAAAGCTTGGGTAAGTCCATGAAGCAGGGGCACACAGGTGAGGTAATTTGCACAGTCGCGCAAAAGCCCCTCAACCGGAATCGGGGAGGGGGCGTACCCTGATTTTAGAATGGGTGTCCTTCCATGTCGCCGTCAGGCCCGCAATTGTCCGAACCACCAAAACGCACAGCCAGCGAAAGCCGGGACACCGGCGACGGGCGGACGGCCCGCATCTGGGCGCTGATTCCCTGCGCCGGCACTGGATCCAGGGCCGGTTCCGGCCAACCCAAGCAATACCGCGTGGTCGCCAGGCAACCGCTGGTGCTGCACACGATTGCGGCAATGGTTGCGGTTTCGCGCGTTTGCCACACCCTGGTGGTGCTGTCAGGCGGCGATCTGTTTTTGCAAGGTTTTGCGCCGCCCGACGGCCATCCCTGGAGCTGTGTTCCGTGCGGCGGCGCCAGCCGCGCCGAATCGGTCCTCAACGGATTGAACGCCTTGCAGGAACGCGGAGCCGCGCGCGAGGACTGGGTGCTGGTACACGATGCAGTGCGCTGCCTGGTGACAGCCGCACTCACCAACCGCCTGATCGACGCCTGCCTTGGCGATGCAGTGGGCGGGTTGCTGGCGCACCCGGTTTCCGACACGCTCAAGCTCGCCCGCGATGGGCGGGTTCTGCAGTCTCCCGAGCGCGCCCTGCATTGGCTGGCGCAAACGCCGCAGATGTTCCGCATCGGACCCCTGCAGGACGCGCTCATGCGCGCTGGCAGTTCGGCAACCGACGAGGCGTCGGCGATGGAGGCGATCGGCCTGGCGCCACTGCTGGTCGTCGGCAGCGCCAGCAACTTCAAGGTGACCTATGCGCAGGACGTGTTGCTGGCGCAGGCGCTGTTGCTGGACCGCGTACGGCACCAACCACTGGATTCGGACTATGACTACCCCTGACCCTGGCAGCGCGCTGCCACTGCTGCGTGTCGGTGAAGGCTGGGACGTGCACCGGTTGGTAGCGGGCCGCCCGCTTGTGATTGGCGGCGTGACGATTCCGTTTGAGCGGGGCCTGTTGGGTCACTCGGACGCCGACGTCCTGCTGCATGCGATCACGGATGCCTTGTTGGGTGCAGCCGCACTGGGGGACATTGGCTCGCACTTTCCCGACACGGATGCCCAGTTCAGGGGTGCCGACTCACGCCGCTTGCTGGCCGAAGCGGCACGCCGGGTGCGCGCGGCGGGTTTCGCGATCGGCAATATCGATAGCACCGTGATTGCCCAGGCGCCCCGCCTGCGGCCCTGGATAGACCCGATGCGCCAGGCCATCGCCAGCACGCTGGCGGTCCCGGTTGAACAGGTCAGCGTCAAGGCAAAGACAGCCGAACATCTGGGGCCGGTGGGTGAGGGACTGGCAATCGAGGCGCGCGCCATCGTACTGCTCACCCGGTAACCGGGGTTACTGCAATGAGGGACCCGGGTCAGGCCAGGCGCAACTGGATTCTTGCGGCAAGCCCACCGGAGGCACGGTTTCGCAGCTGGATTGCACCTCCCATGCGCTGCACGTTCTTCTCGACGATTGCCAGCCCGAGTCCGGCGCCGGTCGCAGAGGTACGTGCGACATCACCACGGAAGAACGCCTTGGTCAAATGCTCCAGGGTCTGCGGGTCGGCGCCACTTCCCTGGTCACGCACTTCGATCAGCGCCCACGGCGCATGCGCACTGGCCCAAATGTCGATCTCGGCCACACCGGACGCAGCGGTCTTGCCGTAACGGGCAGCATTCTCCAGCAGGTTCGAGATCACCCGGCTCAACTCGACGTCGTCGGCCTGCACCAGAAGATCCGGTGGGACCTCAACGTGGAAGCGGATGTCGTCCCGGTGTTGCAACACGCCGACCTGGCGAGCGACCACGTCAGCCAGGCGAACCGCGCGCAACTGCACCTGATCGGGGCGCGCGTAGTCCATGAATTTGGTAATGATCGCGTCTACCTGTGCGATGTCGGCAGCCATCAGGTCACGCGTCTGCGTGTCAGCGACGCTGAGTTCCACCTCCAGCCGCAGCCGCGCCAGCGGGGTGCGCAAATCGTGTGAAATTCCGGCCAGCATGATGGCGCGGTCCTGCTCCACCCGCGCCAGCTGCTGCGCCATCCGGTTGAATTCCATGTTCACCGCCCGGATTTCCGGCCCGGCACTGGATTCACTCAATACACTGGCGGCAAAGTTGCCTTCGCGTACTCTGGCCGCGGCAACGGACAGGTCTTGCAGTGGCCGGTTGATCAAGCCCGCGAGCAGCGCGGCACCTGCCAGCGACAGGGCGGTGGCCACCACCAGCCAGATGATCCATGTCGTACCCGCCGGCGGATTCAGGCGCGAGCGGTCGGTCAACATCCAGTAGCCGTCGCCATCGATGGTGAAGCCAACCCACAGGCCGGGTTCGTCGTTCACACTCGCCGCGAGGATCGTGTCCTGGCCAAGTCTGCTTTTCAGCTCGCTCGACATTCCCTGAGACAGACGGTCTGCGGTAGACACCACAAAGCGGTCGTCTGGTTCGCGCGGCACGATACGCACCCCCTCCTGCTCGCTCATGGTCTTGATCAACGGGACGCGGGCGATCGCGTCGGCGTGGACCAGGGCAGCCCGGCTCAGGTTCACCAGCGACGCGATCTGGCGTGCCGATTGCACGGCGCGTGGCTCAAGTTCGAATACGCGCAATGTTTGCAGCCAGGCCAGGATACTGAACAGCAGCAACACCGCGAGCAGGAAAAAAGTGCGCCAGAACAGGCTCAGCCTCGCCGTGGCGCCCGAGCGGGCAGGCGGCGCCTCGACGTCCAGCGGAACCGGGCTGCTGTCCATTGGCGGCAAATCAGCGCCTGCCGCGCTCAGGCGCTGCCGTCCGGCACAAAGACGTAACCCACACCCCATACGGTCTGGATGTAGCGCGGCGCGCTGGCATCACTTTCCAGCATCTTGCGCAAACGCGATATCTGGACGTCAAGACTGCGATCAAACGGCTCGAACTCGCGGCCGCGCGCCATCTGCGCCAGTTTTTCGCGCGAAAGTGGCTGCCGCGGATGGCGAACCAGCGCCTTGAGCATCGCAAACTCACCCGTCGTCAGAGCCAGTTCTTCGCCAGCCTTGGTCAGGCTGCGCGTTCCGAGGTCGAAGCGGTACGGTCCAAACTGGACCACCTCGTTCTCACTGGACGGCGCGCCAGGCGGTTCCGATACCGGGCGTCGGCGCAAAACGGCATTGATACGGGCCAGCAGTTCGCGCGGGTTGAATGGCTTTCCCAGGTAGTCGTCGGCGCCTACCTCGAGGCCAACAATTCGGTCCACGTCCTCTACTTTCGCGGTCAGCATGATGATGGGGGTGCGGTCATTCCCGGCGCGCAGGCGTCGGCAGATTGCCAGACCGTCCTCGCCCGGCAACATCAGGTCCAGCACGATCAGATCCACACTGTCGCGCAGGAGGATTCGGTTCAGCGCTTTGCCGTCTTCGGCCTGGAACACTTCAAACCCTTCCTGTGTCAGATACCGGCGCAGCAGATCGCGGATGCGTTGGTCGTCGTCGACAATCAGAATCCGGTCACTGCGGCTGTGGGCTTGGTTCATGGCATTCCCTGTTGATTTGTAACAGACCCGATTCTGAGCGCTGCGAACCTGTCACCCACGCGGATTTCCGGCGCGCCTGACACACTGTTACAAATCCACCATCCACAGTTCCGCTGTCTTGGCCCAGTTTGTCTGCGGACTGGCGATGCTTCGCGTTATTCTTGCAGCATGGTGACAAAAATCCTCCTGACAGCGCTTTTGTGGTGTGCCGTGAATGCGGTGGCACAGCCTGGCAATGGGTCGGCATTGGCGGGGGACCGCCAGTTGGACCGGCAACAGCTGCGCGGTGAATTGCGCTTTGCTGCGCGGCCGCTGCGGGTCTCCGATGCGGCAGCCAACGAAGGTTCGCCCGGCGCCGCTCTGACAGGCGACTCCCCCAGGCGCCTGACACCGCGCGAACGCGCAGAAATGCGCCAGCAGCTGCGACAGGGACAAATCGACAACCCGCGTATCCATCCATGATTCTTGCGCGCGTCCTTGGTGCGCTGGTATTGATGCTGGGCCTGACCGTGTTCGCGCAGGCTGCACCCACCCAGTTGACGCCCGATCAGGCACGCCACTTGTTGGCGCGTACCGGTTTCGCGCCCACCCAGTCCGAGGTCAATGCCGTGCGGGGCATGGATGCCCGCCTGGTGGTCGAGCGAATCGTGGAACAGGCACGTTTGGCGTCCCCACGCAATCCGGCGCCGGAATTCGTCAACCAGCCAGCCCCGGTCCCATTTCGGATGCTCGAGTCGGAAACGCAGCGGCAGGAGCAGCGGCGCGTACAGATGCTTGAAGGCATGGACATCAAACGCTGGTGGATGACGGAAATGCTGGATTCGCCGACCCCACTGCAAGAGCGCATGGTCTTGTTCTGGCACAACCACTTTGCGACCTCGCAGCAAAAGGTGGTGCGCTCGCAGGCGATGTGGCGCCAGCACCAGTTGCTGCGCAAGAATGCGCTTGGCAATTTTCGCCAGCTTCTGCACGGCATCGCCAAGGATCCGGCAATGCTGGTGTATCTGGATGGCGTGAACAGCCGCCGGGGCGCGCCCAACGAAAACTTTGCCCGTGAGGTCATGGAACTGTTTACCCTGGGCGAAGCCAGACAGGGCAGCGCTTACAGCGAACAGGACATCCGTGAAGCGGCCCGCGCGTTCACCGGTTGGAGCGTGGACCGGGACGATTTCAGCTTCGTTTTCCGCCGTGCAGCGCACGACATCGGCCGCAAAACCCTGTTCGGGCACAGCGGCTTTTTTGATGGAGACGACGCGCTTGACCTGATGCTTGAGCAACCCGCCGCAGCCCGTTTCATTGTGTCCAAGTTGTGGCGCGAATTCGTTTCACCGCAACCACAGGCGGCACAGGTGGAGGTGCTGGCGCAGCGCTTTGCCCGCAGTGGTTTCGACATTGCCCTGCTGGTGCGGGAGATGCTGCTGAGTGAGGCCTTCTGGGACCCTGCACATCGCGGTAGTTTGGTGAAGGCGCCGGTGGAACTGGTGGTGGGTACGGTTCGCCAGTTCGGCATTCTGCGGCCGGACCCGACGGCGCTGGTGGCGCAGGCCGCAGCACTTGGGCAAAACCTGCTGGTGCCGCCCAACGTCCGGGGCTGGCCCGGTTACACGGACTGGATAGACGCCAGTTCGTTGCTCGGGCGCAAGCGTTTCACGTCCCTGATGTTCCAGCCCGCCCCGGATGCCGGGCAGCAGGCAATGTCCCGGATAGACTTGACGATGGTGCGGGGGGCGCCGATGCGCGAGGCCATGCGCCAGGACAGCAATTTGCGCTTTGACGCGCAGGCGTGGTTGGCGCATTACGGCGCGGATGTTGATCGCGAGCCAAGTGCCGCCAGCCGTGCGGCAATGGAAGCAGCCTTGCTGGCGGTGCCCGCGACCCAGCCGTTCGCCGCCGGAACCGTAGCCCTGTCCCACCTGCGTTCATTGACGCAGGATGCGGCGTACCAGCTCAAATAGACAGGCCCATGCAACGCCGCCAACTTTTGAAATCCGGTGCTGCGCTGACGGGCGTGGGAATGCTGGCGGCGCGCGCGCCCGCGTGGGCGCAGGCAGTGACCCAGCGCGCCCAGTCCAACTACGACCGGGTGCTGGTGCTGGTGGAACTCAAGGGTGGCAACGACGGGCTCAACACCGTGGTGCCGTACACGGACAGTTTGTACTACCAGTTGCGCGAAAGCATTGCCATACGGCGCGAGGACGTCATCCGGGTCGACAGCCGAGTCGGCCTGCATCCGGAGTTGGCCGATCTGGTGCCACTGTGGGACAAGGGCGAGTTGGCGATCGTGCAGGGTGTCGGTTACCCCGAGCCCAACCTGTCGCACTTTCGTTCTATCGAAATCTGGGACACCGCATCCAGATCCAACGAATACCTGTCCCAGGGCTGGGTTACCAGGGCGATGCAGGCGGGTGTGGCGAAGCGCGCCAGCTACAGCGCCGAAGGTGTCGTGGTGGGGGGTGCAGACTCCGGTGTGCTGGCCGGCGCACGCTCCGTGCGCCTGAACAACCCGGAGACCTTCGTCAACCAGGCCCATCTGGCAATTCCGGTGCCGACGCAAGGAAACGCCGCCTTGCAGCACATATTGCGCGTCGAATCCGACGTCAGCGCCGCTGCGCAGGCGCTGCGCGCCGAGCGTTTCAATTTCACGACCGCGTTTCCGGCTGGCCCGTTCGGTACCAGCGTGCGCGCAGCCGTTCAGGTCGTGGCATCGCAGCGCGGAAAGGCCGGGGTACCGGTGCTGGTTCTGAGCCTGGGCAGTTTTGACACCCACCAGAACCAGGCCAACACCCACGCCAACTTGCTGCGCCAACTCGGCGCTGGTCTGGCTGCGCTCAAGGGTGCCCTGGTCGAGCTCGATGCCTGGGAGCGGACGTTGGTAATGAGCTTCAGCGAGTTTGGTCGGCGCGCGCGCCAGAATGGCTCGAATGGTACCGACCACGGCACCGCAGCACCGCATTTTGTGACGGGGGGTGCGGTGCGCGGTGGGCTGTTCGGGCAGCCGCCAGAGCTTGGCAGGCTCGACACAAGCCAGAATCTCGTTGCGACGGTGGACTTCCGCCAGTTGTATGCGACGATTGCCAAAGACTGGTGGGGCGTTGACTCCTCTTCCGTCGTGCGTGGCAATTTCCAGACACTTCCTTTCATCAAGGGGTAATTTTTTGTTCGTCCGTGTCAGCCATGCGATGGCTTTGATCGTCTCGTTTGCCGCTTTTGCAGTGCAGGCGCAACCGGCAGCACTGCTGGCACCACAAAACGTGGTGCAGTTATCGGCCAGTGCGACCACCGAAGTGCAGCAAGACCTTCTCAGTCTGGCGATGAATACAACGCGCGAGGGGCCAGATGCAGGCGCTGTGCAAAACCAGTTGAAGCAGGCCTTGGATGCCGCCTTGGTGGAAGCCCGCAAAACCGCCCTGGCGGGCCAGATGGATGTGCGCACCGGTAATTTCAGTCTGTATCCGCGGTACGGGCGGGATGGAAAGATCAGCGGTTGGCAGGGTGGCGCAGAGCTGTTGCTGGAGGGACGCGACTTTGCCCGCATCAGCGCCGCCGCCGGGAAGATTCAGACGCTCACCATCGGCGGCGTCAGTTTCGGCCTGAGCCGGGAGCAGCGCGCCAAGACTGAAACCGAGGTACAGGCGGCGGCGATTGAGCGCTTCAAAGCCCGTGCCACTGATATCGCCAAGAGTTTTGGATTTTCCGGATACAGCCTCAGGGAGGTGTCGGTGAACGCCAACGACCAGGGCGTTCCACCGCGGCCCAGGATGCTGGCGATGGAGGCCAGAACAGCGAGCGCCGATGCGCCGGTGCCGGTCGAGGCCGGAAAGACGGCCGTGCTGGTGACGGTGTCCGGCTCCGTGCAACTGAAGTGACGGAGTTGGCTGGTCGGCAAAGCGCGATGGACAGCGTGGATTGTGTGGTGGTGGGTGCGGGTGTGATCGGCCTGGCGGTTGCGCGTGAACTGGCATTGCGCGGTCGTGAGGTGATCGTGCTGGAGGCTGCGACCGCGATCGGCACGGGAACCAGTTCGCGCAACAGCGAAGTAGTGCATGCCGGCATCTATTACCCGGCCGGGTCGCTCAAGGCTGTGTTGTGTGTCGCAGGACGGGATTTGCTGTATGCCTACTGCCGCGAACGCCATATTGCGTGTCGGCCCTGTGGAAAGTTGATCGTCGCCACCAGCGCGGTGCAGGTGGCACAGCTCGAAGGCATCCGGCAAGCCGCCATCCGCAATGGCGTGGCAAACTTGCAGCGTCTCAGTGGCCAGGAGGTTGCGGCAATGGAGCCGGCACTGTCGTGCATCGAGGCTCTGCATTCACCGAGCACCGGAATCGTCGACAGCCATGCCTTCATGCTGTCGCTGCAGGCTGATCTGGAACGTGCCGGGGGCACGCTGGCCTTTGCCTCGGCGCTTGCCAACGCACGTTGCCTGCCCGGTGCAATCGAGCTCGAGACTGCGGATGGAACGCAGTTACGGGCTGGCACGGTGGTGAATGCGGCCGGCCTGGCTGCGCCGCCCCTGGCACGCCGTTTCTCCGGCCTTTTGCCGCAGCATGTGCCAAAAGCCTATTTTGCCAAGGGCAGCTATTTTGGGCTGGCCGGTCGATCCCCCTGCCAAAGGCTGGTATATCCGGTCCCTGAAGCCGCCGGACTGGGAGTTCATCTGACCGTGGACCTGGCCGGGCAGGCGCGGTTCGGACCAGACGTGCAATGGGTCGACTCGGCCGACGATCTGTCGGTGGACGGCTCCCGGGCCGACGCGTTTTACGCCGAGATCCGCAAGTACTGGCCCGCACTGGCAGACGGCGCGCTGCACCCGGCCTATGCGGGTATCCGGCCGAAAATCCAGGCTCCGGGAGAGCCAGCGCGCGACTTCCTGATTCAGGGGCCGGACCAGCATGGTGTTGCCGGATTGGTCAATTTGTTTGGCATTGAGTCACCCGGCTTGACCAGTTCGCTTGCACTGGCGGCCTACGTTGCCGATCGCTGCGAAATTTGATCAAGCCGCCAGCCTGCCGACCTTGGTTGGGTCGGACATTTTGGCCTGGCAATGGTCGCGCACTGCGCGCGCGGCCTGTTCTACCAGGACCGGACCCTGGTAGATCAGTCCGGTATAGATCTGCACCAGATCAGCGCCGGCCTCGATTTTGCTGACGGCGTCCTGGGCACTCAGGATGCCGCCCACGCCGACAATCGGGAATTGGGCGCCAAGTGCTGCGCGCAGGAGGGCAATCGTACGGTTGCTGTGCTCCAGCACGGGTGCGCCGGAGAGACCGCCGGTTTCAGTGCCGTGCTTCATCCCCTTGACCGCGTCGCGTCGCGTCGTGGTGTTCGTTGCCACCACACCGTCCATGCCGTGGCGCAACAGCAGTTCGGCAATCTGCCCGATCTGGGCGTCGTCCAGGTCCGGTGCGATCTTGATGAACAGCGGAACGGCGCGGCCGTGGCGGCGCTGCAAGGCGCGGCGGCGGGTCGACAGCCTGGCCAGCAGTTGGTCCAGCATCGCATCGTTTTGCAACTCGCGCAGGTGGCGCGTGTTCGGACTGGAAATATTCACGGTTACGTAGTCGGCGTGCGGGTACACCGCATCCAGGCACAACCCATAGTCATCTGCGGCCTGCCCGATCGGAGTCGTGGCGTTCTTGCCGATGTTGAGGCCCAGCAATCGCCCACGTTGGCGGAACGAGGCGCGTTGCACGTTGGTCACGAACGCATCCAGCCCGTCGTTGTTGAAGCCCAGCCTGTTGATCAAGGCACGTGCTTGCGGAATCCGGAACATGCGTGGTTTCGGATTGCCCGGTTGGGCCTTGGGAGTCACGGTGCCGACTTCGACGAATCCGAACCCCATGGCGCCCAAAGCGTCGATGCAGCGCGCATTCTTGTCCAGGCCAGCGGCCAGGCCGACCCGATTCGGGAACACCAGGCCCGCGACGCGTACCGGGTCCTCCACCAGCGCGCTGGAGTATGCAAAGCGCAGCGGGGTTGCCTGGGTCAAGGCCAGTGCATGCAAGGTCAACTCGTGGGCGGTTTCTGCGTCCAGGCCGAAGAGAAACGGCCGGGCCAGGCCGTAGGGGAGAAGTGGCATTGGATAATCCGTTGGTCGATCCCGATTGTCCCAAAACCCCGGCCCCCCGGCCGTCACGCGCAATGTTGTCCCAAGACGAACTAAAAACCATGGTCGGTCAGGCCGCTTTGCAGTACATCCACCCGGGCGAGATAGTGGGGGTAGGGACTGGCTCGACGGTCAACAGGTTCATCGACGCCCTGGCGGCGAACAAGGGACTGGTCCGGGGTGCGCTGTCGAGTTCCGACGCGACCAGTGCCCGGCTGCGGTCGGTCGGCATTCCCGTATTGGGCTGCAACGAAGTGGCCAGGGTGCCGCTGTATGTGGACGGTGCCGACGAGATCGACCCGCACGGTTATATGGTCAAAGGTGGCGGTGCGGCCCTCACACGGGAGAAGATTGTGGCCGCCCAGGCCGACCTGTTTGTGTGCATCGCCGATCAGTCGAAACTGGTGCAGACACTGGGGAGTTTCCCCTTACCGGTAGAAGTGATCCCGATGGCCAGCGAACGCATAATGCAGCAGTTTCGCGAGCTTGGTGGCCACCCCACGATCCGTTTGCTTGATGGTCAGCCGCTGGTGACTGACAACGGCCAGAGCCTCATCGATGTGCGCGGCTTGCAGATAACCCGCCCACTGGAATTCGAGTCCATGGTCAACCAGTGGCCTGGCGTGGTGACGGTCGGTGTGTTCGCGTTCCAGAAGGCGGCAATCTGCCTGGTAGGGACCCAAAACGGCGTCAAGACGATCCGGTACGGTTGAGCGCGCGCCAGCCAGTCCTCAGAAACGTATACCCGCCGGGTTGGTACTCGCGGCAGCGGGCGAAGGTGCCGCTGGGCGACTTTCTGCAGCTTTGTCGTCGCTGCGGGCCTGGGCCTCGTCCTCGGTTTTCGGGGCTGTCGGCCTTTGCACCGCCACCAGTGGCTTGGCGGGCGGATTGCGGTAATTTGCTGGCAAAACCGATGTTTGCGGGTAGTTCGCTGCGTTCAGAAACTGTGTCCATTCTGCCTCGGAAAATCCCTTGATCTTCTGTCCTCCGATGGTCAAAAACGGAAGCGACAGTTCGCCGCTTACGCGTTGCAGCGCTTCGCTGTCTTCGGGTGTCGACACCGTGTGTTCGGCAAAAGGCACGCCCCGGCTTTGCAACAGCATTCGGCCTGCGTTGCACGGCACACAGGAGGTACCCGAATACAGCGCCACCGGATAACGCGAAACCACCTGGCGCAATTCAAAGGGCAGCGCGATCTCTGTATTTCCGATCGGTCTGCCACTTGCACTGGTGGCCGTGGCCTTGGTGGCGTCGGGAGGGGGCTTGTCGGAGAACGTCACTTTTCCGTCTGCACCGACGATGCGGTAAATCGTCTGTGCAGCAAGCTGTGCAGACCCGGCCATCAATACACAACCGAGCGCCAGTATCTTGAACCCGATGCTCATCTGTCGCATGCGTAGACTCCCTTCATGTGGTGCGGGGGTTGCCGGCCATCCCCAGGTGGCGCAGCAACGCGTCAAGTTCTGGTGGCCGACCTCTGAAAGCCTTGAACGAATCGAGCGCCGGACGACTTCCCCCTGCTTCCAGAATCTCCTGCCGGTATTTTCTACCCGTTTCGCGATCCGGTTGGCCATTCTTGAGTACGGTTTCCTCAAAAGCGGCGTATGCATCTGCGCTCAGCACCTCCGCCCACTTGTAACTATAGTACCCCGCAGCATAACCACCGGCAAAGATGTGACTGAATGTATGGGCGTTGCGGCTCCAAGCGGGAGGCTGCACCACGGCGACCTCGTCTCGAACCCGCTGCTGCAACGCCAGAATGCCATTCTGCGCATCGTGGCTGGTGTGCAACAGCATGTCGAACAGTGAAAACTCAAGCTGGCGCAGGGTCTGCAGGCCGCTCTGGAAGTTCTTCGCCGCCAACATTTTGTCGAACAAGGCGCGCGGCAGGCTCTCACCGCTGTGCACGTGGCAGGTCATGTGACGCAACACGTCCCACTCCCAGCAAAAATTCTCCATGAACTGGCTCGGCAACTCAACTGCGTCCCATTCAACGCCACTGATGCCGGATACCTGACGCTCATTCACCAGGGTCAGCAAATGGTGCAGGCCGTGGCCGAACTCGTGAAACAGGGTGATGACGTCGTCATGCGTCAACAGAGCGGGTCGCTGCGCCCCGTCCACTGCGACCGGTCCGGCGAAGTTGCACACCAGATGTGCCACTGGAGTCTGCGTGAGACCGGTATCGGGGCGTAGCCAGCGCGAGCGCACATCGTCCATCCAGGCGCCGCCGCGTTTGCCACTGCGCGCCGTCGGGTCAAGGTAGAACTGGCCAACCAGCGCAAGGCGATCACCAGCCCCCGTGTCAGCTCCCTGCCTTTCAATGCGGTAGAAGCTGACACCGGGTTCCCAGACTGCGGCGGTGTCTTTTGTGATCACCACCTCGAACAGCGTTTCGGCAATCTTGAACAGACCATCCAGCACCTTGGGAAAGGTGAAGTACTGTTTAATCTCCTGCTCGCTGAACGCAAACCGCGTCTCCTTGAGCTTCTCGCCGACGTAGGGGATGTCCCAGGCCTGCAGATCGGGCAACTGCAGGTGCTGCCGCGCGAATTCGCGCAGATCGGCCATGTCCTGCTCGGCATAGGGACGCGCGCGGGCCGCCAGGTCGCGCAGAAACGCGATCACCCGTGCCGGCGACTCAGCCATCTTCGGGGCGAGTGACAGTTCGCCGAAATTCTCAAATCCCAGGAGGACAGCCTCCTCTTTGCGCAGCGCCAGTATTTCGCGCATCAAGGCCGAATTGTCAAACTGCGCCAGCTCCGGGCTGGCCTGGTCGGACGCCCGTGTTGCATAGGCCCGGTACATGGTCTGGCGCAGTTCCCGGTCATTGGCAAACTGCATCACCGGCAAATAACAGGGCAACTTCAGGGAAAGCCGGTGGCCATCCAGGCCGGCCGCCTGTGCAGCGGCACGGGTTGCTTGCTGCACGTCGGACGGAACACCGTCCATTGCGGCCGCGTCGACAACGAGGTCAAACTTGTCGGTGGCGTCGAGGGCGTTTTCGCTGAACTTCTGCGACAACTCGGCCTGGCGCTCCTGTATGGCCGCAAACCGCGCCTTCGCCGCACCGGTGAGTTCCGCTCCGCCCAGAACGAAGTCACGCATCGCGTTCTTGTGTGCCTGGACTTGCTCGGCAGTCAGGGTGGCAGCGTCAATCGCCTTGTACTTGGCGTACAGGCGCTCGTCCGAGCCCAGTCGCGTCCAAAACTCCGTCACCAGTGGCAGGCCAGTGTTGTACGCCGCTCGCAGCTCGGGTGAGTCGCACACGCTGTTCAGATGGCTCACCGCGCCCCAGCTGCAGCCGAGCCGCTCGGTGGCGGTATCGAGCACCTTGCTGATGTGGTTCCAGTTGGCCGGGAAATCCATCGCCGTGGCGGTTTCCAGGGCCTGGTTGCATTGCCCCAGCAGTTCGCGCACGGCGGGCTCAACATGCTCCGGCCTGATCTGGTCAAAAGCCGGCAGCGGACTGTTGCCCAGTAGAGGGTTGGAAGAAGATGTTGTCGGTATGGATGGAGTCTGCATACGCATGTCGCTTCAGGTGGGGCCGTGCGGCACTCCGTCAAGATGGCGTGCCACGCGTTCGGCCGACTCCAGCGTATTGGCCAGCAGCATGGTGATCGTCATTGGGCCGACCCCACCCGGCACTGGCGTGATGAAGCCGGCAACCGTCTGTACTGCGGCAAAGTCCACGTCACCACACAGCTTGCCTGCGTCCGTGCGATTCATCCCCACATCGATGACGATTGCGCCAGGTTTGACCATATCGGCGGTGAGCGTATTGCGTCGGCCAACGGCGGCGACGACGATATCGGCCTGCAGTGTGTGCGATTTCAGATTTGCGGTGGCGCTGTGGCAGATGGTGACGGTGGCGTTCTCCTGCAGCAACATCAGCGCCATCGGTTTGCCCACCGTGTTGCTGCGCCCGATCACCACTGCGTGTTTGCCGCGCAGCGTGACACCAGTGGATGCGATCAGCTTCATGCAGCCATAGGGCGTACAGGGGCTGAAACCGGGGGCTCCTGTCAGCAACTCGCCCGCACTCAGCGTCGAATAGCCGTCCACATCCTTGCTCGCGGCAATGGTTTCGATGACCTTGTGGGGGTCGATGTGTTTGGGCAGCGGCATCTGCACCAGGATGCCGTGGATCAGCGGGTCGCGGTTCAAGGCCTCGATGCGCTCAAGCAGAGCCGCCTGCGACAGGCTGGCGTCGTACTTTTCGAGCACCGAAACCATGCCTGCATCGTGGCAGCCCTTGATCTTGTTTCGCACATAGACCTGGCTGGCCGGGTCTTCGCCGACCAGGATTACCGCCAATCCAGGACGCACCCCGCACACCGCCAGGGCAGCCGCACGCTGGGCAATTCCAGCGCGGAGTTGCTGGGACAGTGCATTGCCGTCAATGATCCGGGCGATCGCTTGCTGTGTCATTGTGGTGAAGTACGTGTTCCGAAAAACCGGTTGCAGCGCGGCGCGACCGCTGGCCGGACCGACTCAGGCTTTGCTGGCGTTTTGTCCAAGGGCAATTTTCAGCAGGTCCGCAACGGTATTGGCGTTGAGCTTTTCCATGATATTGGCGCGATGTGCTTCCACGGTCTTGATGCTGATGCCGAGGTCGTCGGCGATTTGCTTGTTCAACCGCCCGGCAACAATTCGCTCCAGCACCTGCGATTCGCGCAGGGTCAGTTTGGACAAAAGCGCGTCCCGGTTGAGGGCCAGCTGATGTTCGGAAAACGACCCTTTGGCGTGTTCCAGCATACGTTCCACCAGACCGACCAGTTGCTCTTCGTTGAACGGCTTCTGGATGAAGTCCATGGCGCCCTTCTTCATCGTGTCGACCGCCATCGGCACGTCCCCGTGGCCGGTGATAAAGACAATGGGCAGGGGAGAGTGGTGTTCCAGAAGCCGGTTTTGCAACTCGAGACCGGTCATACCCCCCATCCGGATATCGACAATCAGACAGGCAACCTCACGTGCGTCATAGCGGCTCAGAAACGATTCGGCAGAGTCGAAGCAGCGCACCCGGTAGTCTTTGCCCTCCAGCAACCATTGGAGGGAGTCGCGCACCGCTTCGTCATCGTCGACGACATAGACAGTGCCCTTTTTTGGAATCAGACTCATGCGGCTATCCTGGGGTCTTGAGTTGCGTTTGCACTTGTGCGGTAGCGATGCTGGCGGCATCACCTACAGGCAGCCAGAAGGAAAAACGGCATCCGGTCAATTCGGCGCCATTGTAGATGTTCTCTGCACGCATCCGACCCTGATGCGACTCGACAATCGAGCGGCACAGGTTCAGGCCGATGCCCATGCCATCGGTCTTGGTCGAGTAGAAGGCCTCGTACAGCCGATCAAGCACTTCCGGCGCCAGGCCATTGCCTGAATCCTGTACCGAAAACTCCACCACGTCGGCGCCCCCGACCTGCGTCGGAAACACGCGCAATTCGGCGCGCCGCATCGAAGTGGCACGCTGCGCCGCGTCCACCGCCTCGGCTGCGTTCTTCAACAGGTTGATCAGGACCTGTTCGATCAGTATCGGGTCCACCAGCAACAGCGGCACGCGCGTCGGCACGTCGCGGCTGAGCCGCACGTTGCGCCGGCGCAGTTCGATGTCTGCCAGTTCCACCGCCTCGTCAATCATGTCGGACACGAGCGACCAAGTGCGATTCGGTTCACTGCGTTTCACGAACGAACGGATGCGCTGGATGATCTGGCCCGCGCGCTGCGCCTGGCGTGCCGTTTTCTCCAGCGCACCAAGCAGGTCCTGCTCGGTGATCTGCTGGCTCCGGATACGCGAAACCATGCCGTTGCAGTAGTTGTTGATGGCCGTCAGCGGCTGGTTGAGCTCGTGCGCCACACTCGACGCCATCTCGCCCATGGTAATCAGGCGGCTCGCGTTTTGCGCCCGTTCGGCCTGGGCGGACGCCTGCTGTTCGGCCAGCCGGCGCGAGGTGATATCGGTCGCGATCACCATCTGCGCCAGCCTCCCATCGACCCAGCTAAGGTAACGTGAACGGACTTCCAGCCACAGTCCGAGCTCGCTCACATAAACCTCGGCATTTTCCGAGTCTGCGTCGGGCAACACATTGGTTGGCATCCCGGCGAACGAATCGACCTGGTCCTGCGACTCGTCGTTGATGGGCTGGCTCGGCATGCCGGCCTGCGCAACCAGCTTCAAATGGCCGCTGGCTTCGGCGCCAAACCACAGGCGGTACAGTTTGTTTGCAAACAGCATTTCGTCGCTGCCAAGCGGCGCTACGGAAATGGAGGCGTCTAGCGCCTCGAGCACCGTGGTGAAACGTTCGAACGAAGACGATAGTTGTTCGCGAATCCGGTTTGGCTCGGTGATGTCGGTCATTGACGTCATCCAGCCGGTCTGGGTGCCGCGCGCGTCGATCAACGGCGACACATACAGGCGCGCATCAAACAGGCTTCTGTCGGGTCGCTTGACACGCATCTGGACGCCGCCAGGCGTGCTCTTGCCGGCCAACTCGTCGGCCAGTACGTGGGTCAATGTTTCGTGGTCGGTGTCGGGCCAGTATGGAAACGGAGCCGTCCGGCCCACCAGTTCGTACTCGCTCCAGCCCGTCATCTGGCAAAAAGCCGCGTTCACATAGGTGATGCGTCCCTGCAGATCCATCGCCCGCATGCCGGTGGGCATGGAGTTCTCCATGGCGCGGCGAAAGTTGGTTTCCGATACCAGCGCCTGCTGCGCCTGCTGGCGCCGACGTGTGTGGCGCCAGTTGGCGATCAGCATCCACGCGGTCATGAAGCTGAGCACACCCACCAGCCAGAACAGGCCGCTGCCGATTACACCGAGGGAAGTGCGGTAGGCCTGGGCCTTCAGGACCAGGCCATTACCGACCGGCGATACCGGCAGCTCGTATTCGTTGATCGGGTTGACCCAGGGTAGCAGGCTGGTGGCAGGATTGCGTGCCGCGACCGTTGAGCCGGCCAGCCTCACACCCTTGTCGTCGAGCAGGGATACCGCGTAGCGCGCCGATACTTCGGAGGGCACACCGTACCGGTGCAAGGCATCGAGCGAGTATTCGCCCAGCACGATACCGACGAAACGCCCCTTGCTGTCGGATAGCGGTACATGCAACTGCAGGAATGGTGCGCTGCCGACGGAAGCTGCGAGTAGATCGGTTGCTGCGTTTCGCGCGCCAGATTGAAGATGTTCTGGGTGTCGGGCTGTTTCAGGGTCTCAGGCAGGGACAGGCGTTGGTTAAGCTGCAGGCTGGCCATGGCAAAGCTGGCCCTGACACGGCGGCGCTCATCGATCCAGCTAACCCGTTCGAGTTCGGGATATTGGTTGATCAGGTTTTCAGAGCGTTGGTGGAATTCACCGTCTTCCAGATCCTGGTTTGAGATGTCGCGCGCGATGCGCATCAGTTGCTCCTGGCGCTCCAGCAGCCGCAGCCGCAATCGTTGCTGCGTGTACTCGACATCGCGCCGCACAGCCTCATGTTCGCGGTCGATTTCCTCAAGACGCAGATAGCCGAAAGAGGCAATGATGGCGGCCAGGAAAAGCAACACCGCCGCCAATGGCGCCAGCACCGCGAAACGGTCCTGGCGCTGCGGGTTCAGGCGCCACCACCAGCGCCGCACCCGTTCGGCGGTTGCCAAACCAGTGTGCGCGCCGTGGTCATGAAGGGCTGGCATGGCGAGAGTGTAGGGGAGATGCCAAGGTCCATGCAGCGCCGGACGGCGGCAACAGCGTTCTTTTACAGATCAGTCTGTAGAGCCGACCTGGCCTGAGTTTTTCATAATATGCAATAGAAATGCATTATTTGAAATACAACGCAAAGCGTGGAATAATTGCCATACATTAGGGATGCTCTGCATAACTCCCGTTATGCGCGTTCGGGTCGAAAATGGAATGATTTGCATGCCAACTGCGGGTCGCGCGTGCCCAAGGCACACGCAAGCGGTTTGGTCGGCAAAGGGTCCGTTTTGGTTCGAATCCCTGTGGGGGCATGGTTTTGCGGGAGATCCGAAGCGTTGCAAAACCAGGCAGGCGTACAGCCCGACCTTGGATTTTGCGCCTTGCGCCTCATCCCGCAGAACCCCCGCCGCGCACGGCGCAAGTTGTGCAGAGAATCCCTAGCAAGCACGCGCGAAACATCAGGAGACAGGCATGGCAGCGGTTCCCCAGAATCTGTTCGGCAGTTCGGCCAATGACGAGGACTCCCAGGAGACCCGGGAATGGATGGAGGCACTCACAGCGGTGATCCAGAGTGAGGGGCCGCAACGTGCCCACTTTCTGCTTGAACAGTTGCTCGAGCACGCACGCCAGAGCAGCATCGACATGCCGTTCTCGGCCAATACCGGTTATGTCAATACGCTGGAGCCGGAGCAGGAAGAACGTTGTCCGGGGAATCTGGAGATTGAAGAGCGTTTGCGCGCCTACATGCGCTGGAATGCGATGGCGATGGTGGTGAAGGCGAACCGCCACAATCCGGTCGATGGCGGTGACCTGGGAGGCCATATCGGCTCCTTTGCGTCCCTGGCGAATTTGTTTGGCGCCGGTTTCAACCACTTCTGGCACGCCGAGAGTGAAACCCATGGTGGCGACTGCATCTACATCCAGGGGCATGTATCGCCGGGTGTGTATGCCAGGGCTTACCTGGAAGGGCGCCTGTCCGAGGACCAGTTGCTCCATTTCCGCCAGGAAGTCGATGGTCGTGGGTTATCGAGTTACCCGCACCCGAAGCTGATGCCCGAGTTCTGGCAGTTCCCGACGGTTTCCATGGGCCTGGGGCCGCTGATGGCGATCTACCAGGCGCGTTTCCTGAAGTATCTGCATGCGCGCGGCATCTGCAATACCGAGAACCGCAAAGTCTGGGTGTTCTGTGGTGACGGCGAGATGGATGAGGTGGAAAGCATGGGCGCCATCGGCTTGGCGGCGCGCGAAGGACTCGACAACCTGATTTTCGTCATCAACTGCAATCTGCAGCGACTCGATGGGCCGGTGCGCGGGAACGGCAAGATCATTCAGGAGCTTGAAAGCGAGTTTCGCGGTTCCGGCTGGAATGTGATCAAGCTGATCTGGGGGAGCAACTGGGACCCACTGCTGGCGCGCGACAAGGACGGCGCCTTGCGCAAGATCATGATGGACACGCTCGACGGCGACTACCAGGCCTTCAAGGCGAATGACGGCGCCTATGTGCGCAAGCACTTTTTCGGCAAGGATCCACGTACGCTGGAGATGGTTGCCCGGATGAGCGACGACGATATCTGGGCTCTGCGCCGTGGCGGCCACGACTCACAGAAGGTTTACGCGGCCTTTGACGCAGCCGTGAAGCACAAGGACCAGCCCACGGTCCTGCTGATCAAGACCGTCAAGGGGTTTGGCATGGGCAAGATGGGCGAGGGCAAAAACAACGTACACCAGACCAAGAAGCTGGCCGACGAGGACATCAAGGCGTTTCGCGACCGTTTCAATATTCCGATCCCTGACAGCCAGATCGCCGATATTCCGTTCTACAAGCCGGCCGACGACACACCGGAGATGCGCTATCTGCATGAACGGCGCAAAGCCTTGGGCGGTTACTTGCCGCATCGGCGCGTCAGGTGCGACGAGCAATTCACCATCCCGTCGCTGGAAACCTTCAAGTCGGTACTTGAGGCGACCCCACCCGGGCGGGAGATTTCGACAACACAGGCCTACGTGCGGTTTTTGACGACCCTGCTGCGCGACAAGGCGTTGGGCCCGCGCGTGGTTCCGATCCTGGTCGATGAGGCGCGAACCTTCGGAATGGAGGGTTTGTTCCGGCAAATTGGCATTTACAACCCGCAGGGCCAGCAGTACACCCCGGTCGACAAGGACCAGGTGATGTACTACAAGGAGGACAAAAAGGGCCAGATCCTGCAGGAAGGCATCAACGAAGCTGGCGGCATGAGTAGCTGGATCGCCGCAGCGACGTCCTACAGTACAAACAACCGCATCATGGTGCCGTTCTATGTTTACTACTCCATGTTCGGCTTCCAGCGCGTCGGAGACCTGGCCTGGGCGGCCGGGGACATGCAGGCCAGGGGATTCCTGCTCGGCGGCACGTCCGGGCGTACCACACTCAACGGCGAAGGCTTGCAGCATGAGGATGGCCACAGCCACATCCTGGCCGGCACGATTCCCAACTGCGTGAGTTATGACCCCAGCTTCGCGCACGAAGTCGGAGTGATCCTGCACCATGGGCTCAAACGCATGGTGGAAAAGCAGGACAACGTCTATTACTACCTGACCTTGCTCAACGAGAACTACGCCATGCCCGGCTTGAAGAGCGGCACCGAAGAGCAGATCATCAAGGGCATGTACCTGTGTTCTGCGGCATCGGCGGCGGGCGACCTGCGGGTCCAGCTACTCGGCTCGGGAACCATCCTTCGCGAGGCGCTGGCGGCGCAGGAGCTTCTAAAGGAAGACTGGGGTGTGGCGTCTGATGTGTGGAGCTGCCCGAGTTTCAACGAACTGGCGCGCGAGGGGCAGGATTGCGAGCGTCACAATCTGCTGCATCCTGGCGACGCCGAACGCGTGTCGTTTGTCGGCCAGCAGTTGGCCGGCAGCACGGGCCCGGTGATCGCGTCCACCGATTACATGAAAGCCTACGCAGAACAGATCCGGCCATATGTCCCCAAGGGCCGGGTTTACAAGGTATTGGGCACCGACGGCTTCGGCCGCAGCGACTTTCGCGGCAAGTTGCGTGCGCATTTCGAAGTCAATCGCCACTACATTGTCCTGGCCTCCCTCAAAGCCTTGAGCGAGGAGGGCGCACTGCCCGTGGTCAAGGTCGTCGAGGCGATCAAACGTTACGGAATCGATACGGAAAAGGTCAATCCTCTGGTCGCATAGTCAGCTGCCTGCGGTGCGTTCAGGATCGTGGCGTTTGGTTTGCGGCTTGTCACGACAATTGGCGGTGAATCAGGAGACAAGAAAATGGCGTTGATGGAAGTTCACGTACCCGACATCGGGGACCTCGACGAGGTGACGGTGATCGAGCTGCTGGTCAAGGCGGGGGACAGCGTCGCCGCCGAGCAGTCCCTGATCACGGTCGAGTCTGACAAGGCGTCGATGGAGATCCCCTCCAGCAGCGCCGGTGTGGTTCGGTCGGTCTCGTGCAAACTTGGAGACAAGGTCAAACAGGGCTCGCTGGTCGTGGTGCTGGACGTGGCGGATGCTGCGTCCACCGTTGTGGCTGTGTCGGCCCCGGTGCCCGCGTTGGCTGCCGCCGCAGTCCCGGCTGCCCCCGCAGTCGCGCCGGTCCCGGTTCCCGCGAGTGCCGGTTCTCCCGCTACCGGGACAATTCAAGTCATGGTGCCCGATATCGGTGACTTCAAGGACGTAAGCGTCATCGAGGTGATGGTCAAACCCGGCGACCTGGTCAAACTGGAGCAGTCGCTGGTCACGGTCGAGTCGGACAAGGCGTCGATGGAGATTCCGTCGAGCGCCCCCGGCGTGGTGCGTGAGTTGCATGTGAAGTTGGGCGACAAGATCAATGTCGGGGATCTGCTGGTGGTCCTTGATGGTCCCGTCGGGTCGGCCACGCTGCCACCAGCCGCTGCCACCACAGTTGCCGCTGCGGTAGCGGTGCCGGCTGCGGTGTTGCCGGCAGCCGTGGCGGCGCCAGCCGCGGTACTGCCCGCCGCAGTGGCGGCGTCCGCGCCCACCGTGCCAGCACACGAGCCCGCCCTGGTGCCAACCGGCGCATTGCCGCACGCATCACCGTCGGTGCGCAAATTCGCCCGTGAACTCGGTGTCCCGCTGACGGAAATCAAGGGCAGCGGCCCCAAGGGCCGCATCACGGAAACAGACGTTCAGGCGTTTACCCGTTCCGTGATGGCTGGTGGGGTGCAAACCCAGGCAGCGGCATCCAAGGAAAAAGCTGCGGCGAACGAGGTTGCACCGGCGACGGATGGGGCTGGTTTGGGCCTGATTCCCTGGCCCAAGGTGGATTTTTCCAAGTTCGGTCCGATCGAGCGGCGCGACATGGCGCGCATCAAGAAGATCACTGCGGCCAACCTGCACCGCAACTGGGTGATGATTCCCCATGTCACCAACCATGACGATGCCGATATCACGGACCTGGAGGCGTTCCGGGTGTCGACCAACCGGGAGAATGAGAAAAGCGGCATCAAGGTAACCATGCTGGCCTTTCTGATCAAGGCCGCGGTCGCGGCATTGCGCAAGTTCCCGGAGTTCAATGCATCGCTGGACGGCGAGCAGCTGGTGTTCAAGCAGTACTACCACATCGGATTTGCCGCCGATACACCAAACGGATTGATGGTGCCCGTGGTCAAGGATGCGGACAAGAAAGGCGTGATCCAGATTTCTCAGGAGATGGGCGAACTGGCAAAAAAGGCGCGCGACGGCAAACTTGGCCCGACCGACATGGCTGGCGCCTGCTTCACGATTTCCTCGCTCGGCGGTATCGGCGGGCGTTATTTCACGCCCATCATCAACGCGCCCGAAGTCGCCATTCTGGGTGTTTGCCGCTCCACCACCGAACCGGTGTGGGACGGCAAGGCGTTTGTGCCGCGCCTGATGTTGCCGCTGTCGCTGAGTTGGGACCACCGCGTCATCGACGGCGCAGCCGCCGCGCGTTTCAATGTCTACCTCGGCCAGATCCTGGGCGACTTCCGGCGCGTGTTGTTGTAATGCAGGCAGCCCCGCGAAGCACCGTGCGGGGGCGGTATGGCCGCGTTCGGTCGAACCAGTTTATCCGGCAAAGAAGGTAGGGATTCATGGCAGTCATAGAAGTCAAGGTGCCGGACATCGGCGATTTTGCAGAGGTCACCGTGATCGAGCTGATGGTCCGGGCTGGCGACACCATCGCAGCCGAGCAGTCGCTGATTACGGTCGAGAGCGACAAGGCGTCAATGGAGATTCCGTCCTCCGATGGCGGTGTCGTCAAAGAGTTGCTTGTCAAGGTCGGCGACAAGGTCAAACAGGGCTCGGTGGTCCTGCTGCTGCACGCCGCAATCATTGACCCGCCGGCACCGGCTGTGGCGCCACCGCCAGAGTCGCTGGCGCCTTCCAGTACTGCGGCGCGCGCGGCCGTACCAGGCGCAGGGTCGTCGGATACGGTGGCTTACGTTGGTGCGGTGGATATCGAATGCGACCTGCTGGTCTTGGGTGCAGGCCCGGGCGGATACTCGGCGGCTTTTCGCGCCGCCGACCTCGGACTCAAGGTGGTTTTGGTCGAACGTTACGCGACCCTGGGCGGCGTGTGCCTGAACGTCGGCTGCATCCCCTCCAAGGCCCTGCTGCATGTGGCGGCAGTGATGGACGAGGTGGCCCACATGGCGGCTCTTGGGGTCGACTTTGGTGCACCATCCGTGAACATCGACAAGTTGCGCGGCCACAAGGAGAAGGTCATTGGCAAACTGACCGGTGGCCTGGTGGCGATGGCCAAGATGCGCAAGGTGACTGTGGTGCGCGGGTACGGAGCATTTGTGGGATCCCACCATTTGCAGGTGGAGGAAACCAGCGGCGGCGCGCAGGAAAGAAGCGGCGCCAGCAAAGTGATTGCCTTCAAGAGCTGTGTCATTGCGGCCGGGTCCCAGGCGGCGCGCCTGCCATTCATGCCGGATGATCCGCGTGTGGTCGACAGCACCGGGGCACTGGCCCTGAAAGAAGTTCCCAAACGCATGCTGATCCTGGGCGGCGGCATCATAGGGCTGGAAATGGGCACCGTCTACAGCACCCTGGGGGCTCGCCTGGACGTGGTGGAAATGCTCGACGGACTGATGCAAGGTGCGGACCGTGACCTGGTCAGGATCTGGCAGAAGATGAACGCCAGGCGCTTCGACAACATCATGCTCAAGACAAAGACGGTTGGTGCACGTGCCTTGCCCGATGGCATTGAGGTCACCTTTGCCGCAGCCGAGGAGGGCGGGCAGGCGAGCGCGCCGCAAAAGTACGACCTGGTGCTGCAGGCGGTAGGCCGCTCACCGAATGGCAAGAAGATTGCTGCGGAAAAGGCCGGTGTGGCAGTCACCGAGCGCGGTTTCATTGCCGTGGACATACAGATGCGGACCAATGTGCCGCATATCTTTGCCATCGGCGACATCGTTGGTCAGCCCATGCTGGCGCACAAGGCGGTGCATGAAGCACATGTTGCGGCCGAAGTGATCGCCGGCGAGCTGCAGGGCAACAGGGAGCTCGCCAGCGCCGCCTTTAACGCCCGTGTCATCCCCAGCGTCGCCTACACCGACCCTGAGGTCGCCTGGGTCGGTTTGACCGAGGACCAGGCCAGAGCTCAGGGCATCAAGGTCAAGAAGGGTCTTTTCCCCTGGACGGCCTCTGGCCGGGCAATTGCCAATGGCCGTGACGAAGGGGTCACCAAGCTGCTTTTTGACGATTCCGACGAGGCGCATGGCCACGGCAGGATCCTGGGTGGCGGCATGGTCGGCACCCATGCGGGGGACATGATTGGCGAGATCGCCCTGGCCATCGAAATGGGCGCCGATGCGGTTGATATAGGCAAGACCATCCATCCCCATCCCACATTGGGCGAGAGCATCGGAATGGCCGCCGAGATTGCCCACGGCTCGTGCACCGACGTGCCACCGGCGCGGAAATAGCGCCTGGCGCCAAGGCCGGGCGACACAACCGGTTGCGAACGCGCTGCCAGCGCCAGATGGTCAAGTGGTCGCACTACCGCGCGGCCGGGGCCAACGGTGACCCGAAAAACAGGCCGCAGGCTACTCGACTGCGATCAATATCTCACTGCGCCGCAGCAGCGGCGGAACAAACGGCGGGTCGTAGCGGGCAAACTGCGGCTTGCCGACCGCTTTCAGTCCTTGCTGCGCGATCCAGCCTTGCAACAACGTGGTTTGCGCCGTGATCGTGGCCTCGGTGCTGAACTTGGAGAAACGTATCGCAGCGACCTTCTGCGCCGGTACCTCGCGCAGGGTAACCCGCGGGTCGGCGGGCTTGGGTAAGGTCTGCATCGTGTACTTCGAAGGCATGACAAAGTGCAGACGGTAGCCGGACGCGGCCGTCGACTCCATGGTCACTGGCACCGTCATCGAAATTTTCTCTGGCGTCTTTTCCATGGTGACGGGTACCGTCATGGAGATCGTCTCGCGGCCCTTGTGATCGGCAGCAGCGGTCTCTTGTGCTCCCTCGCGGAATAGGTAGTCCTTGACCAATCGCGAGCCGGTCTTGCCCGCAGTGGCAACGTCCCCCTGCACAAACACTTCCGCAACAACCATTGGCCGGTAACTGCGCAACTCGAACTCAGAGGTCTTCTTGAGGATGTCGAATGCCGGCTCTTCGAGCGAGAACACTTGCGCGTTGGCAGCGGGCGTGGCCAAAAGAAAGACGGATGCCACTGCCAGGGCAGCGGCGCGGCGGCAACAGGCCAAAGGCTGGTGGGTCGATTTCATGGCGTCGTGTCCTTTTTTGGGTTTCCGGTACCGCCCTGGAATGTAGCCACGATGCCCTGATCTGGCTGCGTCCACCCGCCATGCCACGACGGCACTTGGGGCCTTCGGCGCGCGGATCATGCAGCGCTGAGCCTGGCAGCGGCTACAGGCTGCTAGACTGGCCGCCCGAGTTCCTGGAGTCCCTATGCCATTTCCTGCCGCGAACCGTCGCCGTCTTGTCGTGGGCGCCGCAGCGCTTGGCGCCGCTTCGATTTACCCGGCGGTTTTGGCGCAAAGCGCCAACTGGCCGTCCAAAACAATCCGCATCGTTGTCGCGTTCCCGCCCGGTGGGCTGACCGATGCCTATGCGCGCATGTTTGCCGAGCAGCTCACCGCAAAGTACGGTGTGTCGGCCGTGGTCGACAACAAACCGGGGGCCGGTGCCATCATCGGGATCGACGCCGTGGCGAAGTCGCCAGCCGACGGTTACACCTTGTTGATGACCACCTCGGGTACGGTCTGGGGAAACCGTGTGCTGTATTCCAAACTGCCTTACAACCTGGACCGGGACCTGACGCCGATCGCCTTGTTTCCGTCCGGGCCTCTGGTCGTGGCGGTGCCCGAGAAATTGCCGATACGGTCCATGCGTGAGTTCATCGACTATGCCAAGAAAAATCCGACCGCCATGGGGACTTACGCACCCGGCTCCTATCCGCACATGGTGGCTGATCAGACCAACCGGTCCGACGGCACCAATATCGTCTCGGTGCATTACCGCGGAGAGGCGCCCATGTGGGTGGACCTGGCGTCCGGACAACTGCAGATTGCGATTGGCAGCTACCTGGCGTTTGCAACAGTACAGACACGTGGCGTACGACCGATCGGGGTGACTGGCAGTTACCGTTCGCCCAAGCTGCCCGACGTCCCCACGTTGGTCGAGCAGGGCGTGCCAGGCCGCCTGGTGGCCCTGGAGGGTGGCCTGCCATTGCTGGCGCCAGCGGGTACGCCGCAATCGGTGTTGCAGGCATTGTCAAAAGTGGTGGTGGAAGGCGCAAACTCCGAGCGAGCGGCAAAGCTGCGCGAGACTTTTGCCATTCCCAACAAACCCAAGAATCTGGAGCAGACGCGGCGCGATTGGGAAAAGGATGTGCCAGTCTGGATCAAGCTGGCGGTCGACCTTGGAATCAAGCTCGATTAGCCGGGTCGCGATCATGAGAGGTACTGTTCGTGGCGACTAAGGTGATTGCGCGCGAGCATTCGGTAACGGCCCTGGTCGAGGTGCCAGCGGCCGGAACGACACCGGCGGCGCGCAACCCGGGGCGCAAGAAACGCGCCAAGGCGTCCGGTGCCACATCGCCCGTGCGCTCCTTGTTGCGGCGCCTGTTTCGCGCCACGCCGGTAGAGGCCGACGCCTTGCCCCATGCACGCTTCAGCCAGACCAACCTGGGTGTTCGGTCCCTGGCCATTGCCGGGCATGGGGGCCCGACCGTGGTTTTTGAGGCCGGTTTGGGCCACGGCAAACGCATCTGGTCGGCAGTGTTCGGCCCGGTCAGCAACGTGACGCGGTGCGTCGCCTACGATCGGGCGGGGTACGGGCAAAGCGAACCGTCCCCTTGCGGGCGTGACGGATTGCAGGTGGTGCATGAGCTGCGCAACATGCTGCAAGGCGAAAAAATTGCACCGCCGTATGTGTTGGTCGGGCACTCGCTTGGCGGCACGTATATGAAACTATTCGCCAAGACCTATCCCGATGAAGTGGCCGGAGTGGTTCTGGTTGACGCCAGGCATTCCGAATTCACCCAACGCTGTCGGCAGCTGGGCGTTCGCAGGATGTTCTACGACCCCCCCGAAGCCCTGCTGCGTGGTTTGTCGGCAACCGCGCGGGCCGAATTACAGGCTGCACCTTTGACCCAGAAGCAGACCCGCCGGGCCGGCCCGTTTCCCCCGGTGCCGTTGATTGTTCTCACACAGAGCAATGTAGCCGCCAAATGGCCTGCCGGCCTGGGCAGGGTGTGGGAAGCGAGCCAGCGCAGTCTGGCCAAGATGTCGGTGCTGGGTCGCCTCAAAGTGTGTGACGATAGTGGACACAATATTCACCTGGACCGCCCGGAAGTGGTCGTGCGGGCCGTACTCAACGTCGTCCGTGCCGCCCGTTATGTCGCTCACCAGGCGCGCAAAAAGGCGCGCAGCGCGTGATCAGGGATTGGGCGCTATGTGCTCAACGCGCCGCGCCCCATTGAAGCGGGTTTGCCAGTACCCGGTGCGCATGTCTTCCACCCGCACCTCGGCCCCTGGTTTTGGCGAGTGGATGAATTTGTTGTCGCCAACATAGATTCCTACATGGCTGAATGCACGCCGCATGGTGTTGAAAAACACCAGGTCGCCCGGTTTCAGCTCGCTTTTATCGATCGTCTGGGTGGCTGCCGCCTGCTGGTCAGCGCTGCGTGGCAGTATCAGACCTACTGTCTGCTGGTACATGGCACGCACAAATCCACTGCAGTCAAAACCGGTTTCCAGCGAACTTCCGCCACGGCGGTAGGGCACTCCGAGGAACCCCATGGCGTTCAGAACCAGTTCCGATGCTTTCTCGGTGAAGGTTTGGCCGACTTGTCCGATCTGCTCACCAAGTTGACCCAACAGGCCTTTGTCTGCCAGGAACCGGCCCATGTCGTCGGGCGGTGCAAGCGGCGGCGCGGCGAACACGAGGGTGGTACTCAGCACAAGCGCAGGTAAAACGCCTAAATTCTTAATTCGCATCTTCGTCAGGTTACCGGGTAAATCCTGAGAAGTCAAGTTAACTAAATCTGGTAACTTATTGATATCCATGGATGAATCTTGAATATTTCCTACCAAGTTGGTTTCCCAAGCGTGTATGCGCGCGGTTCGCGCAAGGCACCCTCGCCAAAGGTAGGGGGTACGAGTGTGTTGACACTTGCGAGGACCTACCCTTTCCAGCTTTTGAACTCGGCTTGCATGTTGCAATGTGTCCGATAGCCTTGGCATAGAATCTGCTCCCCTACAAGAAGCGAACGCCCCGAGAGTTGTCGGACCTTAATGGTTGCATCGCAGCTCGGGCGCGTGGCCGGATGCCGCAACGTCGCGTGAAGGCCCCAGCGAACACTTGAAGCATCAGCAACGAAAGAAAATTCCATTGCCCCAAATTTGTCCACCAGCGCGAACCAGCACGACTGCGGACGACGCAGGTCAGACCGCCGCGGTCCGGGGTGGAGCTGCGCCCGCCTCTTGGCGCGAACTGAAGGATTTGCCCGGTCCGCGCGGCTGGCCGATGGTTGGCAATCTGCTGCAGCTGGACCGGTCCCGGGTTCACCTGACGGTCGAACAGTGGGCGCAGAAGTATGGAAGCCTGTTCCAGATCAAATTGGGGCCGACCCGCTTCCTGGTGGTGGCGGACCACGCCGCAATTGCAGCCATCCTGCGGGATCGCCCGGACGGATTTCGTCGGCCACCGCGTCTGGAGATCGTTTGGCGTGAGATGGGTCTGGCGTCCGGTGTTTTTGGTGCCAACGGCGAGGCCTGGCGCAGGCAGCGCCGCATGGTCATGGCCGGCTTCGACCCGGCGCACGTGCGCGCATATTTTCCGGCTTTGGCGCGTGTAGCCGGACGCCTGTGTTCGCGCTGGCAACACGCGGCTCAGTCGGGGTCTGAGATTGACCTGCAGTCCGACTTGATGCGTTTTACCGTTGATGCCATCTCCGGCCTGGCCTTTGGCCGCGACACCAACACCCTGCAATCGGACGAAGACGTAATCCAACGCCACCTGGACAAGATATTTCCGGCCGTGGCGCGCCGCATGCTGGCGCCGTTTCCGTACTGGCGCCATATGCGGCTGCCAGCCGATCACCGGCTGGAAGCCGATGTGCGCGCCGTCAACCTTGCGGTTCAGGGATTTGTCGCCGACGCGCGGCGCCGCTTGCAGGCCGAACCGGCCTTGCGCGAGCATCCATCCAACCTGCTGGAAGCGATGATCAACGCGGCCGACCAGCCTGACAGCGGTATGGACGACATGGACGTGGCGGGCAATGTGCTCACCATGCTGTTGGCCGGCGAAGACACGACGGCCAACACACTGGCCTGGTTGCTGCACCTGCTGCACGACAACCCGCTGGCTTTGGCTAGAGTGCGCGACGAAGTGCACCGCTGCTGCATTCCATTCGACGCTACGGCGGGCGTTTCACTGGAACAGTTGGACCAACTCGAGTTCGTCGAAGCCTGTATCCATGAAACCATGCGCCTGAAGCCGGTCGGACCGTTGAATGTGGTCCAGGCGCTGCGCGACACCCAGGTCGCAGATGTCCAGGTGCCCGCCGGTACCATGGTCTGGTGCGTGATGCGACACGACACCCTGAATCAGGCGTACTTTGATCAGGCCCACCTGTTCGAGCCGCAGCGCTGGCTGGACGCGGGTCAGGGAAATCGCTCTGCGAGCGCCGCCAAGCGCGTTTCCATGCCGTTTGGCGCTGGTCCGCGGGTGTGCCCGGGGCGCTTCCTGGCGATGCTGGAGATGAAACTGGTGCTTGCCATGTTGTTCAGACACTTCGAGATTACGCGGATTGGCGTTGCGCACGGCGGTTTGCCCCGGGAACACCTGTCGTTCACGATGGCGCCCGTCGGGCTCAGGATGCAACTGCATCCGCGCGCTGCCAACGGTGCGCGCCAACCGCAAGGGACTGCAGGATTGTGAGCAGCATGCACGCGTCCGCCGACTGTCTGCCAGCGTCGTGGGCGGCGCATTGCTGCCGGCATTTTGTCCCGATGGCGCAGGGCAACTCCGCGACCATGGAGGTACCGGCGCCGGTCGCCGATCCCCGCAAACGCGACGTACTCAATTAGCAGGCAACTATTGATCTGGTTCGCAAGTCACTTGGCGCGGAGGCGGCGGTCGAACTCGACGCCCGCTTCTTGGGCAAGCCGCAATGGGACGCGTTGCTGCCTGGCAAGGGATCTTGCGCTATCGCGCGATAGTTGCGCGAGCAAAAACTGACCCGCTGACTTTGCTGCTGCGTCAGGCTGCAGAACGTTGGTGGCGGACAATCGGCCCGGCAAGCAATTCAACATCCTCATACGCTGGAACCGACTATGCCGTCTTTTGCCGATTTTCACCAGCAGTCATTGCAGCAGCCGGACGTTTTCTGGTCCGAACAAGCCAGACTCATTGACTGGAACAGCGCGCCGACCACGGTATGTGACTACAGCAATCCGCCGTTTGCGCGCTGGTTTGCCGGTGGCACCACCAATTTATGCCACAACGCGGTGGACCGGCACCTGGCCCAGCGCGCACCACAGGCCGCGCTGATTGCGGTTTCCACCGAAACCGGCTCCGAAACCGTTTACTCCTTCGCCCAACTGCACCGCGAAGTGCAAACCATGGCGGGCTGCCTGATTGGCCTGGGTGTAAAAAAAGGCGACCGGGTGCTGATTTACATGCCGATGATTGCCGAGGCCGTTTTTGCGATGTTGGCCTGCGCGCGCATCGGCGCTGTGCATTGCGTGGTTTTTGGTGGATTTGCGTCCGGTTCCCTGGCCTCGCGAATCGAGGATGCGACGCCAGTGCTCGTCGTCAGCGCCGATGCCGGTTCGCGTGGCGGCAAGGTCGTAGCATACAAGCCGCTGCTGGATGAGGCGATTCGCCTGTCCAGCCACAAGCCCGCCGCAGTGCTGCTGGTGGACCGGGGTTTGGCAGCCATGCAATTGGAACCGGGTCGCGATCACCGCTGGGCGGACCAGCGCCAACTGCATCGGGATGTGGCCGTGCCCTGCGAGTGGCTCGATGCCACGCACCCGAGTTACACGCTCTACACCAGCGGCACCACCGGCAAACCGAAGGGCGTGCAGCGGGACACCGGTGGTTATGCCGTAGCCCTGGCGGCGAGCATGCAGCACATCTTCTGCGGTAAGGCAGGCGAGACCTGGTTCTCCACCAGCGACATCGGCTGGGTGGTTGGCCACAGCTACATCGTGTATGGGCCTTTGATCGCTGGCATGGCGACCATCCTGTACGAGGGTCTGCCAATCCGACCCGATGGCGGCATCTGGTGGTCGCTGGTCGAAAAATACAAGGTCACGGTGATGTTCAGCGCACCGACGGCCATCCGCGTGCTCAAGAAGCAGGATCCGTCCCTGCTCAGCCGTTACGACCTGTCCAGCCTGCGCGCCCTGTTCCTGGCCGGGGAGCCGCTGGACGAGCCGACCGCGCACTGGATCTCCCGTGGCCTGGGCAAACCGGTGATCGACAACTACTGGCAAACCGAAACCGGCTGGCCGATCCTGGCGCTGGCAAACGGGGTCGAACCGGCGGCCAGCAAGTTTGGCAGCCCCGGCATCCCGATGTACGGCTACAACCTGAAACTGATCGATGAAAACACCGGAATGGAACTGAGCGGCCCCAACCAGAAGGGCGTGGTCGCCATCGAAGGCCCGTTGCCACCGGGATGCATGCAGACCCTGTGGCGCGACGATGGGCGTTTCGTCAAGACCTACTGGAACAGCATTCCGGGTCGGCTGATCTATAACACCTTCGACTGGGGCATACGCGACGAGGACGGCTACTTCTTCATCCTCGGACGCACCGACGACGTCATCAACGTCGCCGGCCACCGGCTCGGGACCCGCGAGATCGAGGAAAGCATCTCGGCGCACCCGAACGTGTCTGAAGTCGCAGTCGTCGGCGTGGCCGACGCGCTCAAGGGGCAGGTGGCGATGGCTTTTGCCGTGCCCAGGGACGCGTCGGGACTGCACGAGCCTGGCGCGGCGCTAAAGCTGGAGGGTGAAATCATGGCCTTGGTTGATCGGGATCTGGGCGCCGTGGCGCGCCCGGCCCGGGTGCGGTTTGTATCCCTGTTGCCCAAGACGCGCAGCGGCAAGTTGTTGCGCCGGGCGATTGCCGCGGTCTGTGAAGGACGTGATGTTGGCGATCTGACCACCATGGAAGACCCGGCCGCCTTGCAGCAGATCCGGGACCTGTTCAAGCCCTGAAAAGCGGCGTACTGCCGGTCTGCTCCGGCACGTCGAATGGCGCGGGGGCCAGTCCGGCCCGCTGCCGCTTGACCATCATGGTCCAGGCGGCCTCCCATTCGCGCACGCGGGCCGCTGCATCGAACAAGGCCGCCGCTGGACGGTGTTGCTGCAGCAGCATGCGCAAGTCGGCCAGGGCAGGGGGGTCGTTTCCAAGACGGACAGTTTGCGCCACCAAGGCGGCCACCGAGCCCATCACACACTGGGGCAACCCTGCCGCGCGAAGAATGCTGCCCCCGAGCCGGGACGCCATACTGTTGCCGGCACAACTGATGGCGGGTACGCCCATGCGCAAAGCGTCCACCAGACCATGGTTGGCGTTGAAACGCAGCGTATCCACAAAAAGGTCTGCCACGGCGATGTTGGCGAGTGTCTGGGGACGATTGCCTGGCGGCATATAGTGCAGCCGCGCCGGGTCCAAGCCTGCCGCTGTGGCAGCGTTGGCGAGGTTTGTTCGCGCCAAAGGGGAGTACCACCCCAACCAGAAGACGGCGTGGGGCAAGCCCTTGAGAATCTTCATCCACGCCGCAAAACTCTGCGGGTCGACCATCACCGGCGGCACCAGGCAGCACAGGACCAGTGCTGACTCCGGCAGACCGAGGGCAGCACGGTTGGTGTCCGTTGCAGCATGCACATCGCCGTCGCACACCAGCCAGCAAGTGCGTGGCAGGCGGATCACCGGCCCGTACGGTTCCATGTCCGACTCCGGCGGGTGCACGAAGGTGTCGGACATGTTGTAGTCACACTGGCGCGCCGGGTGGTGGCGGTGCCAGGTGATCTGACGCGTCTGCAATGGCGCCACTCTGCGCTCGACGATTTCTGGTCGGCACCAGGGCGAGTTGAATGCCGTATCGATGAAGATGTCCAGCCCGTCCAGGCGAATCCGCCCGACCGCTTCATCATTCGTCATATGGGCAATTTCCACCACCGGAACTCCCAGCGCCGTTATCCGCGCGGTCACCTCAGGGTCGGGTTGCGGCGTTGGCGAATACAGGTGCAATGCGAATTGCGCGCGGTCGTGCAACTGCAGTTGGCGCTGCAAGGCACCAGCGATGCGTGGGTCGCGCAGGTTCTGGGTTGCGAAACCAATATGGATACGACCGTCGCTGTGCGGCGTGCGCCTGCCCTGGAACGCTGGCATTGGCGCTGTCAGCTGTTGGCCGATGCCGTCCATCGACACCCGGCGCAAGTGGAACACTTCGTCTTCGTGCAGCGGCAACATGAGCGCGTAGAACTGCGCATCGCGCCAGTCGCGCACCCGTCCGGTGCGGCTGGCGCGGGCCAGCATTTCGCGCAACACGGCGGTAACGCGCTCCTGGTCGCGCCAATCACAGACTTGCATGGCTTCGAATGCCTGCTGGCAAAACAGGTCATAGGCATCCGGCCGGCGCGCCGGAAAACTACCCGCCGGGTGCGTACGCGCGGTATTGGCGCGTGCCAGAAAGTCGCTGAGGTAATCCAAACGCGCCGGGCTCAGGGCGGCAATTGCGGCCTGCGCTTCGTCAATGTCACCGCTGAAAGCCTGGCACACGATTTGCCGCGCCCGCAATGCGTCACTGGCAGGAAAACGCGACAACGCTGTCTGCAGCAGGGCGGCCGCTTCGGCAAAACGTCTGGCGGCAATCAGCATGTCGGCCAGGTTGCTGTGGGCAACCGGATCCTGTGGCGCCAAAACCAGGCAACGCTGCATGCGTTCGACCGCACCGTTGAAGTCGCCACGCGCAGCCAGCAGCATGGCTGTGTTGTTGAGCGCGCGCGTATTGGCGGGGTTCAAGGTCAGCGCGCGCGTGTACGCGGTGGCTGCATGGGCCGTCTGGCCGCAGGCTTCGGCAGCGATCGCCAGGTTGGTGGCGCCGTCTGCATCCTGCAACAGTTGCACCTCGACGCGCAGCAATACCTGGTAGGCGGCCTGCGGTTGGCCCAATTCGCTGAGTAACGTGGCGCAGGCGCTGGCCGCCTGGGTATCGGCCGGTTGCAAGGCAAGGGCGCGCTCAAAACACACCAGCGCCTGTTCGGGCTGACCCGATTGGTGCAGCCTGGCACCGTCTTGCATGTGTGACGCGAAGCTGGGTGGGTTGGTCATGAAGGTGGAATGGTAGGCAGCGCCTCAAACACGAAATTAATGC
>ENA-ORBV01002442-ORBV01002442.1-microbial-mat-metagenome-genome-assembly--contig:-NODE-2442-length-39187-cov-5.700639_pt1 | contig 39187 bp, 29 predicted proteins | sample MGYA00237777_ERZ505514 | MGnify/ENA primary metagenome ERZ505514 (study PRJEB26160, sample SAMN06269048) | microbial mat metagenome | isolation source: Oligotrophic lake microbial mat | place... | reverse complement strand
TTCGCCTTAGTCTCGTGGGCTCGGAGATGTGTATAAGAGACAGATTCACCACGCGACCGAGGAGTCCCTGTCCAACCGAAATCTCAAGTGAACGCCCCGTCGAAGTCGCGAGCGAATCGGGTCCAATCCCTTCGAGCGATCCGAGTGGCATCAAGACAACTTCTTCGCCGCGAAAACCGACCACCTCGGCAAACAAATGCCGATTGCCCGTATCGATCTCGACCAGTTCGCCGACCCGAATGCCGGGGATGCTCGCGCGCACCACGAGGCCGGTGACCTCGGTTACTCTGCCCGCCAGACGACGCAATCGAACCGCATCAAGATTATCGAGGGCATCGGTCAAACGTTCCACATCGACCAAACCGGTATCGAGGGGATCGTTCATCGGGCACTCCGCTTTGCGGCTTCCGCGAGCGCCTTTTCCAGTGCGTCAAATTGCGTCGAAAGCTGTGCATCCACCCGCCCGGCCGGCGTTTGAACCACACAACCGTATCGCCCCACTTCGGAATCGGCTTCGATTCGCAACACAACCTGCGTATTCAGGCGAGAAACGAGAGCGGGGCGCTGTCGTTCAAGCGCGGAGAGATCCTCGGGGTGGACCCGTAGAAGCACGATTCCCTGGGCAGCCCGGGCGTCGTCAATAGCCTGGGTCGCAAGTTCAACCAAGAGGGTTTCGTCCAGGCTGATTGCTTTGCCGATGATCTTTTCGGCCAGTCGACGACCGAGTGCCACAACACCGCCGCGAATTTCCCGGCGAACTGCTTCGGCGTCGAGGCGCGCCGATGCGACGAGCGAAGTATACTCGGCAAGTGCCGCCTGGCGCCCGCCTTCATGCCCCTCGGCATAGCCCACGTCGTGAGCTGATTTCTGTAAAGCAGAAACCGTAGCACGCGCTGATGCGAGTTCCGACTCCGCCTGCAACCGAATCGCGGCAGCCTCGGCGGCCGCGGTCGCCACCGCCGGTTCAAGAATCCGTCCATGGCTGCGGATGATTCGCCCCGACATTTTACCGACATCTGATTTTTCGGTCATACCTTCTCCAATCCATCGATCCACGGTGGCAATGCCATGCGCATTGCGGTTCGTTCGCGAGGAGACAACTTGCGGATCAGGGACAAATATCCCATGGCCGCCAGGCGATCTTCTGCGCTGCGCGCATCCCGTCCATTGAGCGCCACGCCGACGAGCGCCGCAATGGTTTGCGCCTCTTTGCGAAGGGTGTGATCGGCGGACTGTGTCGCCTCGCGTTTGATCGACCCGGCCCAGCGCGCGCCCACCGCGGCCATCGCCCGCGCCCGGACGGAGGCCTCGGCGTCGATGAGCGATCGACCCAACAACTGGGCTCCTGTTTGACACACGGATTCCCAGACGGTTTCGGGAGAGAGTGCGTGGATGCTTTCGTCCAGATCGACGTGGGCCAAGCACGGCAGAAACACTGCGACAGCCACCTCACGGCCGGTGTTCCAGCCGGACTCGGATGGCGGACTGAGTGCTGACAAGGTCGGCAACAAACGTCTCAACGAATCCTGTAGGCACTCCGGTAAATATCCAAATGCAATGCGTGCGGTTCGGAGAGTCTCGCCTCGAAGCCGTTCGGCCAGTCGTTCCGGTGCGATCCGCGCAAGCACCGACGGGAAAAGGTTGACCATCCGAAGGCGCAATGCTTCCAGAATCGCGCCCCGATCGTTTGCTTGATTGATTCGCTCCAGTGACGCCGCCAGTTCGGACGCGTGCAAGTGTTCCGGCAACTCGTAAGGCTCAATGTTGAGCAACAGCGCCCCCAATAGGAAGCCCCGATCGCGAGGGGACAGATTGCCTATCGATGAAATGTCTTGCTTCATGAAATCCCGTGGTTGACGCGCACGTTGGCGCGCGAGATGTTACACCCCGGATCCCGTGAAACAAGTGGACCCAGGCACAACGACAACGACGGTGGACCTGGCCAGTGAAATGGCGCAGATCGACTGGCGGGCCTCGCCTTTGGGGACGCTCGCAGAACGGCATCATCCCCACCAGTTGCACGTCCCGCATCAGCCGGCGTTGACCGTATTTTACCTGCGATTCCCACCGCCCGGCACATCTTTGCTGGCTCAGGAATTCGTCCTGGCGCCGGAAGAACAAGCGCGACTTTCGACCATGGCCGACGCCCGTCGGATCGAATTCACGCTGCTTCGCGGCCTCGTGCGCTTGCTTCTCGGACGGTGGTTGAAGATCGCGCCGGAGCAGGTCCCGATCGGAACCAACGCCAACGGCAAACCGGTTCTACTCCGGGAACAGGGCCCCTGGTTCAATCTGAGTCACACGCAAGGCCATGGACTGTGCGCCATCGACTTGCGCGGCCCCGTGGGGGTTGATGTCGAGCGCGCGGAGCGACAACTGCGTACGCCGATGGAGGCGATCGCGAAACGCATCCTGAGCGGGGCGGCCCTGACCGAGATCGAATCGGCAGATCCGACCGACCGCGACGCGGTATTTTTGCGACAGTGGGTTCGCAACGAGGCGGCCAGCAAGGCCCACGGCACCGGTCTTCGGCGAGGCGGAACAGTTGACCCTCGGCTGGATGTCATCGACCTGAACGATATATCAGACTGCGTCGCAGCAGTGGCCCGAAGCCGCGCCTGAGTGACACCGCTTTTCCACGACAACCCTCTATACTAGTTGAGCTTGACCATGAAAAAACTTTTGCCCCGCGTACTCCTCGGTGTCGCAGGCGGTGTCGCGGTCTATGTCGCCTTCACCATCTGGGCCGATGCACGCGCGGTGGGCGAAGCCCTCTCGCACTACGCATGGTCAACCGCCGTGCTTGCACTGCTGCTCGCCGCAGCCAACTATCTGGTCCGCTTCATTCGCTGGCAACTGTATTTGCGCGTGCTGCGATTGGAAGTTCCCGTTGGCGAAAGTCTGCTGGTCTTCCTCGGCGGATTTGCCCTGACCGTGACGCCAGGTAAATTGGGCGAAGCCATCAAGGCGCTGCTGTTGCGCGAATCGCGCGGCATTCCGGCGGCGCGAACGGCGCCCATTGTGATAGCCGAACGCTTGACGGACCTCGTCGGTTTATTGAGTCTCGCAGCCTTCGGTGCGTTTACGTTTGACGTCGATCGTCGATTCCTCATCGCGGGGACGATCCTCGTGGCGGTGGCCCTGTTGTTCGTCATGGTTCGACCGCTCGCCGAATTCGCGCTCGCAATCGCCGTACGAATTCCCATTCTCGGAAAGATGTCGTCCAAACTGCGCGAGGCGTATGAAAGTACCGCCATCATGATGCGACCCGGGACCTTCCTGCTATCAGTCCTGCTCTCGGCCATCGCCTGGTTCTTCGAATGCATGGCCTTTTGGCTCATCGTGACCGGATTCGAGGGAGCAGCCATCGACATTCATCCTGCCACCTTTATATATTCGACCATGACCATCGCCGGGGCACTTTCGTTCCTGCCGGGAGGGCTCGGCGTCACCGAGGCCGGGATGTTGTTCATGCTGACCAACATGGCAACCGGGATCACCCGCGGCACGGCAGCGGCGGCCACATTCATCACACGGGTTTGTACGCTGTGGTTCGCGGTCGTGGTTGGCCTCGCAGCGCTCGCCCTTTTCGCACGGCGAACCCACGTCAAGATCAGCCTGCCGGTGCCGGAGATTACACCGTCCACGCCAGAGGTCACATGAAATCTCGAACCAGCCAGTCTGTCATCGCAACGTCCGAAGGAGACAGCATCGACGCTCACGTGCTTGCACACCTTCCGAGCTTTGACAGCGACTGTGAGGGATTCTTATGCGCGCTACCCAGCGTTCTTCCGGCGGAACGCATTCTCACCCGACCAGAGGATCTCTTTGCCTACGATTGTGATGGCCAGACGCTCGACCGGGCACGGCCACTTGCCGTCGTATTCCCCGAAAGCACAGCCGAAGTGACGGCAATCGTCAAACTTGCAGTGAAACACAATGTCCCTTTCGTACCACGCGGCGCCGGCACCGGACTATCGGGAGGTGCCATCGCAATCGGATCGCTCGTCGTCGCCACCGCAAGGCTTAATCGAATCGAAACGATCGATATCCCGAATCGCCAGGCATGGGTTGGCCCCGGTGTGGTCAATGCGCACCTATCACGTGCCGTTGCGTCCGACGGATTGCACTACGCCCCCGATCCGTCCAGCCAAAACGCCTGCACGATCGGCGGAAACGTGGCCGAAAATGCCGGCGGGCCCCATACCCTGAAGTATGGCGTGACCTGCAACCACGTCCTCGCGCTCGAAGTGGTGATGCCCGATGGTTCGATTGCCGAAATCGGCGATGCCTGTCCCGAATTTCCAGGATACGACCTGGTGTCGGCGTTTGTCGGCTCCGAGGGTACGTTTGGGATCGTGACCCGCGTGCTGGTTCGCCTTGTGGCAACGCCCGAGGGCGTCAGGACGTTGCTTGCGATATTCGATTCCGTCTCGGATGCGTGCCGAGGGGTGACAGAAATCTTGTCTGCGGGAATCGTTCCGGCAGCCATTGAAATGATCGACCAGCCGACCCTGCGCGCGGTCGAGCAGTTCGTCCACATGGGACTGCCACTTGATGCCGCAGCCGTCCTGCTTGTCGAAGTGGATGGATTGCATGATGAACTCGAACTTCAACTAGAGCGCGCCGTCGGAGCATGCAAGGCCGTTGGCGCACGCGAGATCCGCCACGCTCGCGACGAAGCCGAACGCCTATTGTTGTGGAAGGCCCGCAAACAAGCCTTCGGTGCGCTCGGTCGCATTGCACCCAACTACTACACCCACGACGGTGTCATTCCACGCACCCGCCTGCCCGAGGTACTTGAGGCGATAGCAAGCATCGGGGTCGAGAACGACATCATGATCGCCAACGTTTTTCATGCCGGAGACGGCAACCTGCACCCGGTCATACTGTTCGACGAACGCGTCCCGGGTGTCATCGAGCGCGTTCGGAAGGCGAGTGACGCAATCCTGTTGCTTGTGTTAAAAATGGGAGGAACGCTTTCCGGCGAGCACGGCATCGGCATCGAAAAGATCGGCTACATGTCCAGGCAATTCACCGAAGCAGATCTCGACGAAATGAGACGATTGCGGCAGACATTCAACCCGCAGGGGTTGTGCAACCCGGGCAAGGTCCTGCCCGCGCCTGGGCGGTGTGTCGAAACGGGCCACGGTCTCAAGAAGAGGCCGGTGGGACTATGACAACGGCGCCAGGCGTCACCCCCTCCGATGAACACGCGCTCGGCCAGATCATCGCAGCAGCAAACGCAGATCAACAGCCTATCCGTATCACAGGAAGCGGAAGCAAACCGCATTTCGGCAGAACGGGCAGCCCCGCCCAGGTGGTCCACATGGGCGCTTTCAACCGCATCACGGAGCATCCACCCGGTGATCTTGTGGTGACCGCTCAAGCGGGCGTGCGCCTTGCCGACCTTCAGGCCGGACTGGCACGGCACAATCAGTGGTTGCCCGTGGATCCTCCGTTTTCCGACACCACCATCGGCGGCATGCTCGCCACGGGCCTTTCTGGCCCGAGGAGACTGGGTTACGGCCAAGTCAAGGATCACCTCCTGGGCATGCGCGTGGTCGGTACGACGGGCGTTGCCACGGAGTCCGGTGGCAAGGTCGTGAAGAACGTTACTGGCTTCGATCTGCATCGATTGCATACCGGCGCGAAGGGAACGCTTGCGGTCATCGTGCACGCACATTTCAAGATTGCCACGCGGCCGGAATGTTCCCGGATTCTGGTTGTGAAAAGCGACGAACCTCGTCGGCTAGTTCAGTTCCTGATGCGTGTGCGTGGCACCAAGTTGCAACCGACCGCGCTTGAGTTATTGGGCGGCACATCGCTGGTTGGCCGCTGCAATTCGATTGGCGACATTGGAAGAGCTTGCGCGGCCGCCTTCGTGGGCGTGGCTGGCAATCCGGCTTCGGTTGCGCGACACGAATCCGATCTATCGAGGGTTCTGCGCGAAGAATCGTTGGTTGCGAATTGGCTCGATGGAGCGGATGCGAATAGCGGATGGCAAACCATCGCTCAACTCCCTGAGCACTGGCGACAACGAATCGTATTTCGACTGGGAGCATTGCCCGATTCTTTGTCACAGCGCATTTCTCAGTCGCTGCTTTGCGAAGGCGTCGAGTGTGTCGCTTCGCTCGGCGCGAACACCGCCCGAATCGTGTTGCCGGAAGGGACGAGCGTCGAAGTTGCTCGTTCGTTCCTGGCGCGGCATCTCGACAAACACGCACCACATGAGGGCTATTGCGTGGCGGAATCGGCACCCGTCGATCTGCCGAACCGCGACGATTTGCCCTGGTTCTCGTCCGCGCACCACCACAGATCTCAGGCCCAGCTGTTTCGCTCGGTCAAAAATGCGTACGATCCGCGTGGCATCTTTAATCCGGGAAAGGAACCATTTTGAGCCCCTTCATTCCTCTGCGTCTTCCCAAGGCGATCGACGAGAGCCTGGCGCCGTCGTTCGAAAAGATGTCGGCCTGCGTGCATTGCGGGCTTTGCCTCGAAGCCTGTCCGACCTATCTCGAACTGCGCGTTGAGATGGACTCACCCCGAGGCCGAATTTACCTCATGAAGGGAATTTTCACGGGCCGCATCGAGCCGACGCCGACCGTTATCCAGCATCTCGACCAGTGTCTGGATTGTCGAGCCTGCGAGACGGCCTGTCCGTCGGGCGTGCAATACGGCAACATTCTGGAACATACCCGAGCAGCGCTTGCCCCCATGCAAAAACTTTCGCTGCCACAACGGCTGCTCCGCACCTTCTTCTTCAAGCAATTGCTGCCCAAACGCTCTGTGCAGGCACTGGTTTTCGGAGCGTTGTGGCTTGGTCAAACACTCGGACTTGTCCACGTCGGCCGGTTTCTGTCTCAGCTGGGATTGCTTCCGAGGAGACTCAAGGCGGCCGTGGCATCTGCCCCGGTCCTCCCACGTCGTTCGTTCCGGCAAAACGCATCACATCGACAGAGCCCCAAGACGGGGAAGTTGGTGTTTCCGTCGCAAGGGGAAACGCGGCATCGCGTTGCGTTCTTCACCGGATGCATTGCCGACCAGATGTTCGCTGGCGTCAACCAGGCCACCGTCGAAGTTCTCACGCGCAACGGATGCGAAGTTGAAGTCCTGCCCGACGAGGGATGCTGTGGTGCGCTTCACCTGCACAACGGCGAATATGTGCATGCCAGAGAGCTCGCCAGGCGAAACGTCGACAGGTTCGCGGGCTACGATCGCATTATCTCCAACGCCGCCGGGTGCAGCGCCGAATTGCGGCACTACGGCGGACTTCTCGATGGCGAGGCGCAGGCTGGAAGGTTCGGCGGCGCCATCCGGGACATTTGTGAATTTCTCGTCGAGATCGGATTCGAGAAACCAGGTGAGCCACTGGCCGCTGCCCCGAAGTTGCGCCTCGCCTATGACGAGCCCTGCCATCTCCTGCACGCCCAGAAAATTTCCAGCGCCCCGAGGGCCGTTCTTGACGCCTTGCCCGCGTTCGAGCGAGTGGCTCTTGAGTCCGCCGACGCCTGCTGCGGCAGTGCCGGTGTCTACGCAATTTTGCAGCCCGATCTTGCCTCGCAGGTGTCGCGACGGAAGATCGACCACATCAAGTCAAGCCGCGCCGACGTTGTGGCCACTGGCAATCCCGGTTGCCTGCTGCAAATCGCCGCAACCGCACGATCCGAAGGCGTCGCGATTCGCGTTGCACATCCTGTGGAACTGCTGGCCGAAGCCTATCGTGCCGCACGCCCCTGTTGATCCGCGCCACGATGCCCCTGCTATGATGAAGTTGAGACATCACAGCCATGCGGCCTCGGATCTTTGTCATCGTGCTGATTGCGGCTACTGTGCCCGCGTTGATAAGCGGAGCATCCGCGATCACAGCGCTACTGCTCGGCGTGATGGGCGCGGTGGTTGCAGCGTGGATCCTGCCAAAGTCGTTAACCCGCTCGGTCGCTCCAATCGTGAGCGTGGCTCAACGATTGTCGCGGGGCGATCTCTCGGTGCACGCTACCACCATCACACCAGAATATCTGGCCCCCGTCGCGCGCGCGATCGATGAGTTGAGCGAGAACCTATCGCGAACGTTGACCGAACTGCGCAGTGAGCGCGATCTCGTCGGTCACATACTGGACCGTATGGAAGAAGGGGTTCTCCTGCTCGACGAGCAGCAACGCATCCTGCGGACCAATCCCGCACTCGTTTCTATGTTGCTGCCAAGGAACACAGGGCGTCCTTCGGAAAACTTCGGCAACCAAACCGTTTTGGAGGTTTTTCGCAACGCCGAACTCGCCTCGGCGCTGGCTCGGGCACGCCCCGAAACCCGCGTCGCCGAGGAAATATCGATCGATGGTTTGAAGCCGAGGCAGTTGCTAGTCCGTATCACCCATTTCGACGAAGGTCAGAAGGGATTCCTCGTCGTGGCGGTGGACGTGACGGAAATGCGACGCCTTGAATCGCTGCGCCGCGACTTTGTTGCAAATGTGTCACACGAGTTGCTCACGCCAGTGGCAGCGGTTCAGTCCGCAACGGAAACACTCCGCGGAGTCATCGACCGCGATCCGAAGAACGCAAAGCGCTTCATCGACATGATCGAACGGAATACCGATCGGTTGCACGCTCTCGTCAAGGATCTCCTCGAACTTTCTCGAATCGAATCGCGCGAATTTCGCGTCATTCGTGAGGAGATCGACCTGGCGCGCTTCCTCGAAACGCTGCTTGCCCTGTTCCAACCACGAGCGGAGGCGCGCAATATCGTGATCTCAATCGCGTTGCAGTCGCGCAACCTCGTCGTAGCCACCGACCGACGCGCCCTCGAGATGGTTGTTTCCAACCTTGTTGAGAACGCCATCAAGTACTGCCCCGACGGCAGTCAAATCACAATCTCGGGAAACCTTGATTCGACCCGTTTCCAGCTCGCGGTCAGTGACAATGGGCCAGGTATCGCCGCCGAACATCACGGCCGGCTTTTCGAACGTTTTTACCGCATCGAACCGGGTCGAGCGCGGGCCACCGGCGGGACGGGCCTTGGCCTGTCCATCGTGAAAAACCTGGTCGAGGCACTCGGGGGATCGGTCGGTCTGAAGAGCACCCTCGGCCAGGGCTCCACGTTCACGATGACGTTTCCGCCAACAGCCGTCGCTAGCACCGTGTCGCAACCCGGTGTTTCGTGACGCGACGAGTTTTGGTACAGTATGTAAATCGTGCCCAGTCGCCACACCAACCAGGAATTTGAATCGGACCTCGCCAAACTGCGCGAAAGCATCCTCATGATGGGTGCAAAGGTGGAAAAGGTCATCAAGGCCAGCGTGGACGCGCTGATGACTCGGGACAGCACGCTGGCGAAAAAAGCCATTGATGCCGATCGCGAGATTAACCGACTTGAACTGAAGATCGACGGGGCCTGCCTTCAGATCCTGGCCAAGTTTCAGCCCGTCGCCTCGGACCTGCGCTTCATCACGATTTCGATGAAGCTCGTCACCGATCTCGAACGCATCGCGGATCTCGGCGTCAACATTTCCGAACGTGTCCTTGAACTCAACGAGGATCCGCCGCTCAAACCTTACGTCGATTTGCCCCACATGGCAGATGTGGCCATCGGCATGGTTCACGATGCGCTCGACGCGTTCGTCGCCGGCGACGCTGGACAGGCAAAGGATGTAATCGATCGGGACGAGACAGTCGATGCGTACTACGCTCAGATCTTCCGCGAGCTGCTCACCTACATGATGGAAGATCCGAAGAACATTCAGCGCGCCACACGCCTTCAATCCATTGCGAAATACCTTGAACGGATCGCCGATCACGCTACAAATTTGTCGGAAATGATCATCTTCTACGTCAAGGGAACCGACGTACGCCACCTGGGCAGCATCAACCGAGCACCTTGATTGCCCCGGAACTTGATGCCGCAGGACTGCGATCCCTTGCGGAAAAGTACACTGCCCTGCTGAATGCCCGCGAACGCCGCGATGCAGGGGGTTCGATCTCGAAGGCCCAACTTGCCGCGCTTGCGAAGCGATTTCCGGGTGCTCTGCGAGAGCTTGATCGAAATCCGGCAGAAACCTTGCAGCGGCGTCTCAATGAAGTCGAGGCGGCGCTTTCCGGCGACCCCACGCCCGTCTGGGCGCAGTGGGTTTGGACCTACCATCATTTGCTGGCCAAGGAGCTGGCTGCACCACGGGCGCTCGTACCGGGCGGACAACGTTCGCAGCAAGTTCTGAAAATGGTCGCCGAGTACTACGGCATTGCGGCGACCGAGCTCGTCAGGACGCTATTTCCCCGGCGCAGGTAGTTGTCGCCCCGTACGCCGGTGAAACCAACACCCCTACTTCGGCATCGCGCAGCTCGCCGTTGCGGCAGCTGGAAGGTAGCACTCTCGAACGTAGTCCATGACCATGCGGTCGGTGGTGAACCGCCAACCCATTGTCTTGAAACCTCGCTTCATGCGCCGAATCCATTCAACCGGAACGTTGTTCTCATCTCGGCTGTAGTACGTCGGCACGACTTCCTGTTCGAGTACTTCGTACAGCGCGTTCGCGTCCCGTCGATCCTGCTCCTCGATGTTCGAGTGAACGCGGCCGTCACCGATGGCAAAGCCGTTCATGCCATCCCACGCTTCGGCCCACCAGCCATCGAGCACGGAACAGTTCAAACCACCGTTTAGCAGGACCTTCTGACCACTCGTTCCGCTCGCTTCAAGCGGGCGGCGCGGATTGTTCAGCCAGACGTCGACGCCCTGAACCAGATGGCGGGCAACGTTGATATCGTAGTCCTCGACGAAAACGATTCGACCGAGGAAAGCAGGATCGATCGTGGACTGATAGACCTGTTGCAGGATCGATTGGCCCGGGCGATCGGCAGGATGTGCTTTACCCGAGAAGACAAGCTGAACCGGCCGGGTCGAGCTGCCGAGAATGCGCTTCAAGCGATCGAGATCCGAGAAGATGAGGTTACCGCGCTTGTAGGTCGCGAACCGTCGTGCGAATCCGATCGTCAACGCATCGGGATCGAGGGCGGAGTGCGCGGCCTGAACCAGTGCATCCGGCAAACCAACACGCTGACGTTGTACGGCGGCTTCACGGCGAACAAAGTTCACAAGCGAAGCTTTGAGCACCCGATGCATCTCCCAAAGCTCAGCGTCTGGAACCTTGTCAATGCGTGCCCACAACTCGGGTTCGGTCACGTGCTGGCGCCACGATGGACCCAGGTGGTTGGCGAAGAACTCTTGCATCCCGGTTGCGACCCATGTCGACACGTGCACACCATTGGTGATGTGACCGATCGGAATCGCATCCTCGCGGCGACCGGGCCAGAGATCCAACCAGGCCTTTCGTGAGACGCGACCGTGGAGCGCAGAAACGCCGTTGGCATGCCGCGACATCTTGAACGCAAGAACCGTCATACAAAACTGTTCAGCCTCGTCACCGGGATGCACCCGGCCCAGACCAAAGAAGCGATTTCGGTCGAGACCCAGTGAGTTCTGCAGCGGACCGAGATGCGCATCCGCAAGTTCCGGTGAAAACCGATCGTGACCGGCTGCGACCGGCGTGTGCGTCGTGAATACCGTTGACTGCGCGACTTCTTCGGCGGCCGTTTCAAAGTCGAGTCCATCCTCTTGCATCAGCACGCGGGCAAACTCGAGGGTTGCAAAGGCGCTGTGACCTTCGTTCAGATGCAGGATCGACCACTTGATGCCAGCGGCTTTCAGGGCGCGAACACCACCGATGCCAAGCAACAGTTCCTGGCGAATGCGCACGCGGGTATCGCCGAAGTAGAGGCGCGCACCGAGTTCACGATTCTCGGGTGAGTTCTGTTCAAGTTCGGTGTCGAGGAGCAACAGACGCGTCCGCCCGACGGCAACCTGCCATACCGAAGCGAAGAGTGTTTCGTTGCCAAGCTCGACAGAAATGGTGAGCGGCTTGCCGTCTGGAGCGGTCAACTGTTGCACAGGAAGATTCTCAACCGGCGCACGGTTGTATTCCGCATGTTGTTGACCGTGCTGATCGATGAGCTGCCGGAAATACGATTCGCGATAGAACAATCCAACGCCAATCAGCGCGAGACCCAGGTCGGACGCGGTCTTCACGTGATCGCCGGCGAGGATGCCAAGGCCGCCGCTATAGATGGGCAGTGATTCGTGGATGCCGAATTCGGCAGAAAAATAGGCAACCGGTCGAACGCGCAGAGGCGCTGCGTGGGTATCGGACCAGGTTTCGCTGTCGTTGCGGTACGCATTGAGCTCGCGGTGAGCCCGGTCAATTCGGGCTCGCAAGACGGCGTCGTTGGATATCTGGCTCAGCCGCTCGGGGGTTAGCGCCCGGCATACGGCCAGTGCGCTGTGTTCGGAATCGTGAAAACCAACCGGATCAATGTCGCGAAACAGTCGAATTGCGACGGGATTCCAAGACCACCAAAGATTATTGGCGAGATCCAGGAGCTTCGTTTGGAGTTTTTTCTTCTCGGGCATTTTTGCGCAGTAAAACACGGTCCCGGGGCGATTGAACTGAAAAATTTGCAGCCAAAGCCCGAGGGGCCTTACCAGACCAAGCTCGCGGAGGGGTCGCAGCTCGAAAAACCCGAGAAAAATTCCGAGAAAAATTCCGATTTTATTCTGTTTTTTCTGCTCAGTGCTCTTCGCGACAAGCCCCTTCTCGTTTATAGTCGGGTTTGTCCAGATGCCATCCCAACCACGTCTTCTCGCGCTCATCATGGCCGGCGGCAAGGGCTCCCGGCTGTTCCCGCTAACCCGAGACCGAGCCAAACCGGCAGTCCCCTTCGGCGGCAGGTACCGCATCATCGACTTCGTCCTCTCCAACATGTTCAACTCGGGCATTCGCTCGCTTTACGTGTTGACCCAGTACAAAGCACAGTCCCTGGTGGAACACATTCAGCGAGCGTGGTCGGTGCGAAACAGCCCGACGGATTTCGTGACAATTGTGCCCGCCCAGATGCGCATGGGTGAACTTTGGTATCGCGGTACAGCAGACTCGGTTTTTCAGAACTACCACATGGTCGAGGACCAACGGCCCGACTACGTGTTGGTCTTCGGTGCCGATCACATCTACAAAATGAACGTTCGGCAAATGGTCGATTTTCACATTGAAAAGGGTGCGGTGGCGACGGTTGCCTGCATTCCTATCGCGGTCGAAGACGCGCCAAGCTTCGGCATCATGGAGATTGATGCAAATGGCCGCGTCGTGGGCTTCGAAGAAAAGCCTCAAACCGGCGCAAAGACCATTCCCGGCCAACCGGGATTGTGCCTTGCTTCCATGGGTAACTACATCTTCAATCCCGATACCCTGCGTGAAGAACTGATCGCCGATTCGGGACGCGAATCCCACCACGATTTCGGGCACAACGTCATCCCGGCAATGATGAAAACGGGCAAGGTGTTTGCCTACAATTTCCACAACAACGTCATCCCCGGTGCAAAGTCTCTCGAGGAGAACACCTACTGGCGTGACGTGGGCACCATTGATGCGTACTACGAAGCGGCCCTGGATTTGAAGAATGTTGTTCCAAGCCTGAATTTGTATGGCTGGGACTGGCCTATCATGACGGCCAGCTATTCAGACCCACCGGCAAAGATGGTTTTCGATGAAGAAAACCGACGCGGACAGGTATTGCAATCAACCCTTGCGGGCGGTTGTATTATCTCCGGTGGATTCGTCAAAGACTCTGTCTTGGGGCGCAACGTGATCGTGGAAGAAGGCGCCGAGGTGCGCGATTCGGTCATCTTTGAGAACGTTCGCATCGGCAAGGGCGCCCGTGTACAGCGCGCCATTATCGACAAGAACGTTCACATCAAAGAGGGCGATCAGATCGGTCATGATCTCGGCCGCGACATGCTCCGCCACACGGTTAGCGAAAAAGGCGTCACGGTCGTCGCGAAACAACGCGCGGACCTCGGCCTCCTGATGAGAGACTACGGCTAAGCGCCTTCTTCCCATGGCCCCGCGCAAACCATCCCCGTCTTCCAAAACGCCCGCGGGCCGCGCGCGCGACGCGGCGGGCACGAAAAAAGCGGTAGGTTCAAACGCCAAGGCACCAAAGGCAGCGGCGCCGCATGGGGTACCCACGAAAGCCCGCAAACCAGCAGTACCCCGGAAGACCGCCGCGAAACCAGCCAAGGCTTCAAGCAAAACCGCTGCGAGCAAAACCGCTTCAAGCAAAACCGCTTCAAGCAAAACCGCTTCAAGCAAAACCGCTTCAAGCAAAACCGCTTCAAGCAAAACCGCTGCGAGCAAAACCGCTGCGAGCAAAACCGCTGCGAGCAAAACCGCTGCGAGCAAGACGGTTGCCTCGACGTTGGTCAAGAAAACGCCAATCAATGCACCGGCAAAGGGCAAACCTTTGGCAAAACCAAAGGCATCGGTCACCGTTGCGAAAACTGCGCCCTTCAAGACACCTTTCGCTTCCTCCCAGAAGGCGCGCGTGATCAGCAAGGCGTTGCCGGCCGTAAGGCCAGGTGCGATTGCAACAGCCATCGGCGCAACCAACGCTGCGAGCAAACAAGTCCCAAAAACCGCGACCGTGGTAACAGCCGCAAAGTCGACCCGGACTAGATTGGCCTCAATCGTGGCCCAACATGCCGCTGCCCAAATCCCCGAACAAGAAGCCCGTAACCCCAACGCAACGGTGCCAGTAGCAAAAACCCGATTGCCTACCCGGACCGCACTGTTGCCCAAGGAACCTACTTTGAAAAATACCGTCAAAAACCAAACCTCTGCGCCGCCACCTGCACCCGCAGAAAAGCTGGCGCAAGCCGCGGTTGAAACGTCGGTAAAAAAGCCATCAGGGATGCCTACGGCGGCGTCAGCAACCAAGGCCGAATCCACCAAAGCAGCGTCGACACCACCACCTGCTGGCACGCGATCCCTTGAAGCCATGGACGCGCTGGTTTTGTGGGCTGCCTCCGAGGCGGTTCCGTGGGCTGCCACGGGCGGCCTTGGTGACGTCGCGGGTTCATTGCCATCCGTCCTCCGAAAGCAGGGATGGGATGTACGGATGGTTTTGCCCGCCTACGCCAGCGCATTGCGAAAAACTCGAACACACGTCGTGTTCGAGTTCAGTCTTGCCGAAGCGCCGCAGCTGCCGATAACCGTACTACAGGCCGACGACCCACCGGGTGGTGTTCCGACCTATCTCATCGGCTGCGGCGATCTTTTTGATCGTGAAGGTATTTACGGCGACCAGTTCGGCGCGTTCGGCGACAATCCGTATCGGTTCGGCATTTTTCAGCTGGCCATCCGCGATCTCGCAGCGCGGCTGGAAAGACCGGTGTCTATCTTGCACTTGCACGATTGGCATACGGGGATTCTCCCAGCGTTGCTTCAGGTTCCCGGTCAACGGCCCGCCAACCTAGCCGACACGAGGACGATTTTCACCATCCACAACCTTCAGTTCCAGGGAGAAACGGGACGCGAGTTAATGGAGGCACTGTCGTTGCCTTCGGTGCTATGGAACCCGGCTGTCTCCGAGCACTTTGGTATGTTGGTACCGATCAAGGGCGCAATTCGGTCGGCCGATATTGTCACGACGGTCAGTCCAACCTATTCGAACGAGATTCGTGAGCACGCGCACGGATTTGGCCTTGACGGAGAACTCCGTGGCCGTGGCCCGGATGTGCGCGGATTGCTCAACGGCATTGATACGACAAGCTGGGACGCGTCCATCGACCCGGCGCTTGCAGCCAAATTCTCCGTGAAAAACGTCACGGGTCGGGCGGCATGCCGAAAGGCATTGCAAACCGAGTTCGGCATCGCCAACGACGATGCGCCGCTTGTCGCATTCGTGGGACGGTTGACCTACGAAAAAGGTGTTGACCTTATCGCCAATGCAACGCCGCATCTGGTGAAAAAGGGGTGCCGCGTCCTCATCCTCGGGACGGGCAATCCAGAACTCGAAGCCCGCATCGCGGCCCTCGGGCAAGCTTATCCGGAACACGTTCGTGCGATTCCCCGTTTCGACCCTGCCCTGTCGCGGCGGATGTTTGCCGGCGCCGACATGTTGCTCGTGCCGTCGCGTACCGAACCGTGTGGGCTGGTGCAATTTTACGCACTCCGATACGGCGCACTCCCGATCGTCCACGCAGTGGGTGGACTTCGTGATACGATTACAGAGGGAGTCAACGGTTTTCGATTCGATCAGCCGACCCACGAAGCCCTGAGCGCGGCCGTGGATCGCGCACTGAAAGTCTTCGCCGACAAACCGCAATGGCAAGCTTTGCAAGCGCGCGCGATGGCCGAGGACTGGTCGTGGGAGCGAAGCGCGCGAACCTACGCTGAACTCTACCGTGAGGTGCTGGCAGTTCCTGCGGTGGAACCTGCCTGGGCGAAATGGTCCGACGAACTCGGCGGCCTTGAAGGTGAGAATAAAGCCCCGACGGTGCGCTTGATGGTTCACAGCGCACGCAGCTTATTCGTCTACTGGGACTGCCTCGGCAAGGCGACCTCTGATCTAGAGTTGCTGGTCGAGGAGCGACCCGGGGGAACCTTCTACTCTTCCGGAGGTGATCTCCCGGGTTCCGGCAGGCGATGGTTGGCCGCTCGTCCCGAACGAATGTACCGCGCAATCTTGCGTTCGAAGGGTGGCGAGGTGCTGGCAGTGTCGAACGCCGCGGCCACGCCGCGCGCTGGAAAAGCCGCGCGTGACGTCGGCATCGTCGCGGCGCAGGTCCGCGCGGCCATTGAATCGGGAGCCTTCGAACATGATCCAGAAGGCACGCTATGGGCGCGTATGTTTTCGGACTCGGTTCGATTCATTCGCACGGGCGGCAACGGGTTGCAGGTTCAGGCGGCAACGGTATCGGAAAACTATCGTGCCCCTGATGCGATCGCGTTCGTCGAGGAAATCGAGACGTTCGAAGAAACAGCGGGTCCGATCGCTCAGGGCACGTCGCTCGCTTTTGCTTCTCGCGGCCGTAGAATCCGCAAGACGGGGATGGGGAGCATGGACAGCTCTCTGTCCATGACCGGAACGTCTCTCGCATTTTTCAACCGGGTTCGATGAGCCCACGCGCCCCTGACGCGCTCTGTTTCGTGCTGCACGCGCACCTCCCGTTCGTTCGACATGCCGAGGACGAAGACTTTCTCGAAGAGGACTGGCTTCACGAAGCGGTAATTGAGAGCTACGTTCCGCTGTTCTCTCAACTTCTGGCGCTTCGCGATGCCGGAACGGATTTCCGGATTGCAATCGGCGTCTCTCCGACTCTCGTGGCGATGCTGGACGATCCCCTCCTTCGTACGCGTCGCACCCGTCGACTCGCCACCTTACAATCCCGGGTAGCAACTGCGCGTGAGGGATCATGGGAGAAAACGCATCACGCTGCCCTGCTTCACCACGCAGAACGGTTTGACGAGGTGCAACGGGTACTGGAACGCTGGAACGGTGACGTCCTTGCACCGCTCATGGAACTCGCGAAGAGCGGCCATGTTGAACTCATCTCCGAATCGGCGACGCACGGTCTGTTGCCCCTCTTCAGCAGCCGCGCGTCGCAAAAAGCACAAATTCAGATCGGCCGGGCCGATTTTGTGCGCCGATTTAACGGCACTGCCGCCGGTCACTGGCTGGCCGAATGTGGATTCGCCCCCGGCAACGATCTCTTGCTGGCGGATGACCACGTGTCGTATTTCCTCGCCGAGTCTGGGGCGGTGACAAACGCAACACCGCAAGGTGACGTGCTTTTCCCGGTGAAAACATCAACAGGCGTCGTTATCCTGGGACGCGATCCGGAGTGCGCTGCTCAAGTTTGGAATGCGCGCATTGGGTTTCCCGGTGACCCTGCATACCGAGAGCGCTACCGCGATCTCGGGTGCGATGCGCCGCTGTCTTCGCAACCGCGCGCGATCGGAATCAAACTGCACCGGGTAACCGGAAAAGATGTTCCGGCCAGCGAAAAGGCACCGTACGATCCATCAGCGGCTTTACGACGAACGCAGGAACACGCACGAATCTTCGTGGATGCTCGGATCGCACAGCTGAAACGATCAGCCGAAACGGGCAGGCAAAGGGTCATTACCGCCTGTTATGACGCAGAGCTGTTTGGGCACTGGTGGTACGAAGGTCCTCTTTTCCTTTGCGAAGTGTTGCGATTGTTGTCGAGCGAGAAGCAACTTTCTGCCGTGGCGCCTTCCCAGCTTGAATCCATTCCTTCCTCGGAGGCGAGCGTGGAGCCCGCGTGTTCGACCTGGGGCGCGGGCAGTTCACACCAGGTTTGGCTGGGGCCGCAGAACGAGTGGCTGTATCGATACCAACACGCTGCCGAACGCGGCATGAACGAATTGCTGCAACGTTTCGGCGACAACCGAGACGACTATTCCCGGCGGACCATCCAACAATGTGGTCGCGAACTGTTGTTGCTGCAAGCTTCTGACTGGGCCTTCATGCTGGCGACCGGATCACACGCTTCCTACGCACGCCGCCGGTTCACAGAACACTTTCAGGCCTTCCGTCAGTTGCACGACACGCTGCTTACCACCGCACCGGAACCCGATTTCCTATCGGACCGGGAACGCGCCACGCCAATTTTTCCCCAGCTTTCGGTCGATGCCTGGCGTTAGAAACTTTTCGTTTCGCAGGTGGCCTGCATACCCACCGGGGCGCCCGCGATAAACTGACCATCGCGATATTCTCCCTTTGCGACAACGGCACCATTAATATCACGCTGGGTCCACTTGCCCACCTTCAGTCCGCCCCGATACAAACCCTCCAGAAACATCTGACCGTTCTTGTGGAACGAGATGAATGGCCCCTCGGCCTTCCCGGCCTCATAGACACACACATGCCATCGAGCACCCTCGGGATGGAAGGTGGTCCAGCGGGCATGTGTCCCATCCGGGGACTTGCAGGCCAGCTCCTTGCCTGGAATCGATCCCGCTTCCAGCTTTTCCATCGACTCAGGGCACTCGCGTGGTTTCGGTTTTTCGCAGCCGCAGAGGCCGACCGCCAATACAAGTCCCGCAAGCCGGGTGATTGCCTGATATCGCATTCGATCATGGTATCGGCATATTGGACGCCAAGTGAAGTCCGAACGCGTCGGAATGCGTAACTTTTTGCCTGCGTGCCCCTTGGGCGGAAGTGAACGCCTCGGTTCGGCCAGGGCGTGGAGCACCCCGGACCGCGTCTCGCGCTCGAGCGCTACGAGATCATGCGAGCGTACTCGTCCGACAACAGGAATAGTGCCATCGCGCTCACAGGCCCGGAAGAACGCCCAAGTTCGGCGATCATCGCGTCCCCGACGGGCATATTGGTAGTCGCAATACGATTCAAACCCGGATGTACCAGCTGCGCCGCACACTGAAGGGCGACCACGGGATCGCCACACGCAAGCGCCCCAACCCGCAAGGCGTTTTGCCATGCCGCCACAACGTAGGCCGACTGATCCGGCAAAGTATCAATCGCCTCAAGCACGTCATCGAAGAGCCGTTCACGCTCGACACCTGCGGGTAGGCGTTTGTCGTTGTCACGCAACAAGTGGGCGACCTCGGTTCGTAAGGCCGCGTTGGCTTCAGATGCGACCGGCTCCGTCCCGCGCAAGCCAGCGGCAATTCCGGCGAACAAGTCTGCCATTTGCCCTTCGGCCAACTGTTCGACGACCACGGTTGCTGACCGCAGCAAATCAAGGGCGAGCGCCACGAAGAACACCAGCTCGGCCGCTGGCAAGAGTTCAAACGAGCCACCGATGGTCAGTGTTGGAGGGCTACCGAGGGCGATTCGAATCTCCGGGCCTTGGCCGGCCCGACTCGTACGAAGACCAGCATATCCCAACCGACCCGCCAGCGTTGACACCAGATCGGCAACGTCACCATCCAACGACTCGATGGGCTCGGACGGTTCCGCGTGCAGTTGGACCAAGATGGACGAAAGCTGCGTGAGCACCCGCCGTGTGGCACCTGCACAGACTGGATGCAGTACGTTTGATGGCAGCAAGACGCCGTCTGCGACCCGTCCCATTTTCGCTTTCAGATCGGAAAGGCGATCGCGAATGCGACTGGATGGTTCGCGCAAAAGCAAAACGGCATAAGCCGCGCGGGCTCGTACCACGTCACCCGAGAGCTCGGAGATCCGTGCCAACAACGACAGTGCACCCCGATCACCCGGTGCAATGGCGAGGATGTTGACGGCGTCGTTGCGCAACATCGCGTGCGCGGCACTTTCGCCGAGAATTTGAGCGTAAACTGCAATACCTCGATCGAGCGCCGATGGGGATTCGCCGGGCATCTGATTGCCCAAGTCGACCAAAAATCGCCCTGCCCCATCAGACACGCGATCCGGTAGTGGAAAAGCGTTCTCCCTATCCATGAGCGTCGCTCCCAGCGCCAGCACCAGGCCCGCATCACCGGTTAGAATCTGTCGGCCGTCCGGAATCTTAAGAAGTTCTTCTCCTAGATCGACGAGGTTCGTCAGATCACGACGCCTGAAGTAGTGATCCAGCAATCGCACCAGCGTCGGGACATGCGTCGGATCAATGTCGGCGGCCCGTAGATAGGCATCGTCCGCAGCATCGATATCACCGAGACGCGTTCGCAAAATCTCGCCTTGCTGATACAAAGCCTCCGCGCGCTTGCGTTCATTTTTCAACAACCGCGACAGACGCCCCCAAAGTTCTGCGCCCCGAACGAAATCTTTCGCGCCCACGCAGGCCTGTGCGAGCGCTTCAACGGCAGTCGGTCGCTCCGGTTGTTCGACCACGAGCGGCTCAAGATGCGTTCGAGCGCGTTCGAACGCCTGTAACTGCAAACACACCAGGCCCAATCGCTCTCTCAACGTATCGCGACGTTCGGTGTCGCCCGACGACACAGTCCCAAGCGCCCCTTCCAACCAGTCTGCAGCTTCAGCATATTGCCCTCGGTACGCCGCAAACTGTGCCAGTGCTTCGCGCGCACCGCCATGCTCGGGATCGCTGCTTATCACCTGTCGATAACAGGACTCTGCCTCGATCTCGTCGCCAAACGTTTCGGCCAACTCCGCACGTCGCAAGTCTAGTAGCACAGTTGGGATCACCTCGGTGTGTCGAGGACTATCAGCCAGGGCCGCATAGGTACGTCGCGCGTTCGCCCAGTCCTGCGCCCGATAGCTGAGTTCTCCGAGGAGCGCCAATGCAGGCGCGTTCCTCGCGTCAAGGACAAGAACCTCGTTCAGGTCACTGATGGCAGAATCGACGTCCCCAAGCGCAACACAAATGCGAGCGTGATGCACCAAACAGCGCGCCCGGTCCTCCGCCGGAACGTCCATTGAAATGGCTGCGGCCAGGTGACGCTCTGCCGCAGCCAGATCACCTTCTGATTCGGCAAGCGACGCCAATTTTTCGGCCAATATCAGCTGTCTGTGGCCACCAGTCGCGCCCGTGACGAGATCAACTTTCCGTCCTCGCGCACGCGGGTCTTCCATCGAAGCATATTGCGAGGCCAGTCGATCGAGAATGAGACGATCATCCGGAAATGCCTCGGCCATATTCTCAAGCATCGATATCGCGGGTTCCCACGTGCTCGGATGCTCAAGCGCTGCGTCCAAGATCTCGAGTCCAGCGTTTTTTGAGGTCTCGTCGAGCCCACCCTTTGAATGCAAATGCCAGCGTTCCAGGATCGCGGCAAGATCGGAACTATCGCCGAGTTTGGCGGCCAGTTGCGCGCGCAACACCAGTCCTTCTGTGGCGAGGTTCTGTAGATCAACGGGACGCAGAACTGCGAACGCAGCAACATCCCCTGCCCCGGTCTCCAGCCGGTGTCGTGCGGTCGCAATCGACTGGTCCGCATCCAGGTCGAGCGCATTTTCTTGCGTTATTTGCTCGGCGGTCGTCGGCTCGACCAAGTTGCCGTGAACGCGTTCGATAATTCCGGCGGATTCCAATACCGAATCCGCCTGTGCCCAGGCACCTCTCGACAACAACAACCGGCCGAGCGCTTCGGCCACTTCGCGCAGTTCAGGGTCGGAGGCAAGCAGTTCGCGCAACAGCTTCTCGCCCCGAGCCGGATCCTCTTCTGATAGCGAAAGTGCGCGCGACAAATCGATCGTGACCGCGCAGCGATCCACCGACGCCGACGCCGCGCCCTCCACAGCGAGGAGACGCTCAAGCACCGGAACCGCCTCTTTCCAGCGAGACTCGCGCCGATACAATTCGGCCAGGCGGCCGAGGATGTCGACGTCTGCTGGAGCATCAACCAACATGCGCTCGTAAATCGTGACTGCCTCCGAGCTGTGACCCGATTGTTCGAGCACCCGCGCCAACACAACTTCGAGATGCTGGCGATCGAGCGTTGACTGTGCCGCTGCAGTCCGCGCGCGCAGCAGTTCCGCCAGCAGGTCCAGTTCCCCCAGACTCTCCAGCCCATCGACCAGGATCTCAACCGGCGCACCCGAGCCTGGTTCGTTGGCAACGCCACGTTCCAGGTGATTTTCCGATTCACCGATCTGGCCTATCACCCGGGCGATCTGCGCCATCCGCAAATGGGACTCGGAATAGTTCTCAAGCGATGGACCGCCTGTCGCGCCATTTGTGGTACCAATCGAGGCCAGTCTTCGATACATCGAGATACTGGATTCGCTTTCCCCACCTTGCCATCGCCATCGCGCCAGCCACAACAAGGCTGGAACAAACTCGGGATCGATCTCGAGCGCACGCTCGAATGCAAGGGCCGCTTCTTCCGGCCGGCCGAGCTTGTCGATCAAGATGCGAGCCATCCGACCCAGTTGATTGCGCCGCTCGGTCAATCGAGCCTTTTCGGCGCGTCTTCCGATCACCTGCGCGACACGTTCCCAGTCCTTCGCAGCCTCTGCGGCTGTTTCGAGCGCGTCGAAAGCCTTGTTGTTGAGCGGATCGAGAATCGTGGCACGTTCGAGAAGAGGCAGCGCGTCCTCGGGCAAGCGCAGCCGCTCTCGCAGAATCTCGGCAGCCGCAACCAACAGCGCCGCCCGGGCCGGCGCGGCCTGACCGGTGCGCGGATCATCGGCCGACGCCATCAGGGCACGCGCGGCCCCTCCAGCATCGCCTCGACGCGCCTTTAACTCAACCACGCGACGCCACACCGATATTGCGATTTCGGCACGCGCGTCGCACTTCAGCGCAAATTCGAGGGCTGAAAGGGCCCCTTCCTCATCGCCGCTCCGTTCACGAAGGTTGCCCACCAGTTGTGCAAGCTCGGCACGCAAGGGATCATGTGCGATTGCAGGTGCCGCAAGCTGCCGATCCAGAATGCGTTCCACATCGGGAACAGTTTTTTCGTCTGGCGAAAACTCGCGACCTTCGAGTGCAAGCATGCCGAGCTGTTTGGCAGCCTCGGCGCCAGCTCGAGTTGCCGCGCGCGCCGTCGCCATCAGCGCGTTGAGCACAAATCCCGCTCGATCCGCCCGAACTGCGACCTGGTGTGCAACTTCCAGAATCGTACGAAGGCCCGGCCCTCCTTCACTGCGTTCAATGGCCCGACGGAACATCGGCAACAAATCGGCTGCGCCTGCATCATCGGCAAGTTGTGCAAGCAAGGTCAACGCAGCGGCGTTTGCTGGATTTATCTGTAGCACATATTCGAGTTCAAGGCGGGCACGCCCCATTTGCCCGGGTTGCCGGGCCAGAAGCGCGGCCAGTTCGACGCGCAGCTCGGACGCCTCGGGGCCATCTGCGACGGCATCCACCGCAACCTGCATTGAAACCGTGGCTTGCTCATAGCGTCCAAGCGTTTCTAGAACGTGAGCCCGACGGCGGGCCAACTCGGGGGTTGGACCGGTGGTCTGTTCGGCCTCGGCGTATCGGGCGTCCGCCGCAGTGGCATCGCCCATTTTCTCGGCCAGATCGCCGAGTGCGATCAAAACACGACGAGCGCCCGCGAGGTCACCGGCCGATTGATACAGTGAAAGCGCATGGGCGTAAGTCGTGCCCGCCGACCCGCTTTCGGCCGACCGAAATTGTGCCAGCGCAAGCCCTTCCCAGGTTGAGGCGAGCGTCTCGTCCAGAATGATCGCTTCTGCGAATCGGGCACCCGCCTGCGCGGGATCGTTCATGTCGTCAAGAAGAACGCGAGCCATCTCGGACAACAACGCAGCTTTCTGCCGCGGTTCCGATTCATCAAGTTCCCGCTGCCGCAAAACCGACAACCAGTCGGCAAAGCGTTTTTCCGATCGGTAACACTGGCGCAGCAAATCGAGTCCGGTCACGTGCCCGGGACAGTGCAACCGTATCTGTTCAAGCAGATCCCGGGCGGCGTCAAACTGACCAACGGTCAGGTGGGCTGCTGCTGCTGCCACGAGGGCTGAAGCGGTATCTGGCGAAGGCAGCGGGTTACTCTGCTCTGCTACCAGGCGAAACATCTCGGCCGCCTCGGCATGTCGTTGTCGTTGACCAACGGCCGCAGCACGCACGAGCAAGGCGGTGACGTCACGCGGGCTGCGGGCCAGCACCGAACTTGCGAGTTCTTCGGCCTCCTGCAAGGTGTCTTTCGACGCAACAAGTAACTGAAGCAACCGCGTGGTCGCAAAGGCGGATCCCGGATTCATGGCCATCGCTTCACGGTACCGTGCGGTAGCCAGCGTCACATCGCCTTCAAGCAAAGCTGCTTCGGCCCTGGGGAAGGCGACTTGACCCTCTTCGTACGAATGAAGCGTACCACGTCGATTCGATGACCCGGAAGGCGCAAAATCGGACTGTGCCCCCCCCTTGCCATCACGTGCTACGTATCGAAGGACAATGCGGTCTGGCTCGACTTCGGGTTCGAGCGAACGCAGATGACTGCGTGCGGGCAAGCGCCAGCCGCGTTTTGCGAGCAAATCAAACAACGACCAGTCAAGAACGTCGACTTCGAGTTCCGACGGCCCATTGAGTTGGATCGGACGTCGACGATCACCTCCCATTGATGCCACCGACGAAAGAAAAGTCGACACCAGAATCGGCGCGGGGACCGGAAAAAAACCGTAGACCCGCAGGTCATGGAACACGATACGGAGTCGGCCCGTATCCGTCATACGGATGGCACCGACGGCCGAGAAATCGACGGTATTCTCACCAAGCGCCGCCGTCGCGTGAAAGACGACACAGGTGCCCTGGAGATCGACGCCGGCGCGACTCAGACCGAATCGAGACAGATCGAGGCCTCGAAGGGTGCGGCGCAGCTCGGCGCCGCCAAACGAAATCTCGTACAATTGCAGATCGCACCGTCGGTTGCGAAAACCGGAAGCGCCCCCGGATAGATCGAACGGAAATCGAAGACCAGGAACGATCATCCGCATCCGCTCGATCCGACCCACGCTGGAAAGACTTCGCCCCTGCAACGCAAGGGAGCCCACTCCACCCTCGATGTTTATCGAGAAATTGAGTGGCACGCGCCGTGCGGATGAGGGCACGCCCGCGTCGGTCGCCATGCCTAGAGTCCGAGCGGTGAGGTCGAGCAGGGCTCGTAAGCCGTCGCGCCCGGTTTGCCGTCGCCGTAAACCAGAATCTCTTTGTCGAAATCGAGGCGCTTGGCATTGCGGGCCGCTTTGCACTGACTAAGCACCCACTCAACCACCAACTGGTTGCCTTTGAGTTCGCGGGCTCCCTGAATCAAATCTGCCTTGGTCTTCTCAAAGTCGGCCCAATCTGGCGTTTGATGTTCCTTGAGACGAACGATGACGAAGTTTCCGCCTACGTCATAGGGACCGGCGAATTGTTTCTCCGCGGTCAATGAAAACGCTTCTCTGGCAAGTTCAGGCGAAATGCCAATGCCCTCGATCACCGAGCCTCGTCGAGAGAACAATCCGGTTTCGGCTGCCTGTGGCCCGTTCGCAGCAACGGCAGGAGCCTCCGGCGACTTGGGGTATAGAACGTCAAGCGTATTCTTGTTGTCGGCATTGAATGCCGTTTGCGCATCGGCAAGTGCTTTCACGGCAAGGGCTTTGGTCTTCTCCTTCGCGAGATCCTTGCGAACCAGCTCCTCGGCCAACTCGCCCTTGACGGCATCGAAGGCCAGATCGCCTTCCCGCGTTCCCTCGGCAACGACGACGTGGAAACCGTCGGGGGTTTCTTCCGGACCGGTCACGGAACCGTCGGCGGTTGCAAGAACCTTCTTCTCGACCTCGGCCGGAAGAGACGTTGCACCTTCTCGGCGCCAACCCAGACGAGAGGCTTCCACCTCGTAGGCAACCGCCGAATTTTTTCCGGTGCGCGTTGCCCTGGCAGCGGCAACCACATTGGCGAAAGACATCTTGGCAGAAAGCGAGCGAGCGATCTTCTCTGCCTCGGCACGTGCGGTCTTCTTGACGGCATCCGTGGCGTCAGCGGCGATTCGTATCACAACATGGCGGAGCTTGCGTTCCTTAGGAACTTTCTCAAACAGGAACTTTCGTTGTTCGTACTGTTCCTTCAGCAGTGCTTCGTTTTTGGCAGCCCAGGCCGCAATTTCTTCCGTCGTCGGTTCAATGGCTTCTTCCTGTTCGCGCACCGAGAAACGCACATATTCCAGGTTGACCTGATTGCCTTCTCGCTCGAATCGGGCTTTGACTTCTGCCTCAGAAACCGCGGCACTTCCTGCCAAGATCTCGCGAACTCGGCTGGCTTGCACCTCGGACTTTTGCAGGTCCATAAAACCGCGTTCGGTCATCCCAAAGAATTGCAGGTATCGCTTGAAGCGGTCGTAGTTGAACACGCCATCTAGCTGAAAATCTGCCGCAATTTGTTCGCGCCCGAACATTGTCATGCGCGCCTTCGCGATCCGATCCTCGATCTCGCTGTTCCCAACCGCAATACCAAGGCGTGAAGCCTCGCGCATCAGCAGTTGGCGTGCGATCAATTGATCAAGAATGCCTTCCTTCAGGCGAAAGGCCTTGGCTTGTTCGACGGGTATTTGATCGCCGCGGGCCATCAAGAACGTTTGGCGATATTCCTCTGCGCTCACTTCGCGGCCGTATACCCGCAGAACCGGGCCGGTCGGACCACCGAGTGCAGCATTGCCGCTCATCGGGGGCGTGCCGAAGCTGATGATGAGCACGGCAACGACGATGCCGCCGAGGACGTAGAAGGCGATTGATTTCGAACTGTCTCGTATCCGGGTGAGCATGGGTAGGGCCACGTTTTTACCGCGAATGCTGCCGCGATCCAGTGGTAAAGCACGTCGGTCGAACAACTCGTCGCGTTAAAATGCTTTGGAGACCACAACGACGCCCTGTCAGGCGGTCTGTCTCCGGTAGCAGGTTGATGGCCCCTGTGGTAAGACAGTCAAACTTTTCGCGACCCGCCACCCCCCGTCGCACTCTCTCCCAAAGGCCGCTTTTCAATCCATGCTGCTCGACTGGGTCTACGGACTGTTTTCGAACGATCTTGCCATCGACCTTGGCACGGCCAATACGCTCACATACGTTCGCGGTAAAGGCATTGTTTCGAATGAGCCCTCCGTCGTGGCGGTTCAGCGCAACGGAAATGGCACGAAAAAAGTGCTGGCAGTCGGTCGCGCCGCCAAGGAAATGCTGGGCCGAACGCCGGGCAATATCATCGCAGTACGCCCCATGAAGGAGGGTGTCATTGCTGACTTCGAGGTAACCGAGGCGATGTTGCGTCACTTCATTACCTCGGTCCACCACCGTCAGACCCTGGTCAAACCGCGCATCGCTGTCGGCGTGCCCTCCGGCATCACAGAGGTCGAAAAGCGGGCGGTTCGTGACTCGGCACTCGCCGCCGGGGCTCGCGAAGTGCACCTTATCGAGGAGCCGATGGCGGCCGCCATCGGTGCGGGACTTCCCGTGACCGAGCCATCGGGCAACATGGTTGTCGATATTGGCGGCGGCACCACCGAGGTCGCTGTTATCTCCCTGTCCGGCATCGTGGCCGCGGTCTCGATCCGCGTGGGCGGCGATAAGATGGACGAGGCGATCATCGCGTACATCAAGCGCAAGTACAACCTGCTCATTGGTGAACGCACGGCAGAAGTCGTGAAGAAGAAACTCGGCAACGCTTTTCCGCTGGATGACGTGGAATCCATGGACATCAAGGGACGCGACCTGGTGGCCGGGATCCCGAAAACGTTGGTGGTAACGAGCGACGAGATCCGCGAGGCGCTGGTCGAACCCGTCAACGCCATCGTTGGCGCCGTCAAGTCGGTGCTCGAGCGTACGCCACCGGAACTGGCGGCAGATATTGTTGACCGTGGCATCGTGCTGACCGGCGGCGGCTGCCAGCTGCGCAATCTCGATGTCCTGCTTCGCGAGCAAACCGGCTTGCCCATCATGCTTTCGGATTCTCCGGAATGCGCGGTGGTTCTCGGAACGGGCAAGGCACTGGATGATCTCGATCTGCTTCGCGAAGTATCCCTGCAGTAGCCAGGTTGGGTGCGAACCATGAGTGGGCCCCGGCAAAAACTGCGAGAAGTGGCAACCGTGGCAGCAACGGCGCTGGTTGCATTGTTTCTCCTGCGGCAATCCGCGCGCCATCCGGGTGAACTCGGCATGTTGGATCGCGGTGTCCTGGCCGTGCTTTCCCCGGTGCAAGGTGCGTTGTCCTCGGTCGGGCGCAACATCGGTAATCTCGCGGGGCGCTACGTGGATCTCGTTCACGTGCGCACGGAAAACGAAACGTTCCGACGCGACAACATTCGCCTTCGGGCGGAGCTGCTGGAAGCGAAACGAGGCGCCAGTGAGACAGCGCGGCTGCAACGCATCCTTGAGCTTCGAGACTCCATCACGGCGGAGACCATCGCGGCACGGGTTATCTCGGTGGACACGTCCCCTTACTTCCGCATCGCCCGTGTTACGCTTGATCGCGGCGAAGGCAGCGTCACCCGTGGCATGCCGGTCATCACACCGGAAGGCGTCGTCGGGAGAATTGACCGGGTCGCCGGATCGACCGCTGACATTCAACTGGCGGTGGATCCACGATTCGCCATCGACGTGTTCCTACCGCGTTCGCGTGGACGCGGCATTCTGCGCGGCAAAGCGGGCGAGAACGGTTTCCGCTGCGCGATCGAATACCTCGTCCGCGGTCAACCCGCCGAGGTCGGCGATCAGGTGATGTCGAGTGGACTCGGCTCCAATTTTCCACGCGATCTCCCGGTGGGCCGCGTCACGCGCGTCATCAAGGCGGGAACCAACGGCCTTTACCAGGAGGTTGAGGTCACACCCGACGTGGACTTCGTTCGACTCTCGGAAGTCCTGGTCGTCGTCGCACCACCACCTGCTGCCGATCCCGAAGCCAATCCTCGTCGCACCGCTGCACCTGCGCGCGGCGTCGTCATGTATCGGTAACCCACCATGCGCATCGTTTCCACCGTCATCATCGCGTTGCTTCTGGTTCTGCTTCAGGCCACCGTGCTTGAACTTGCACCCGTTCAGATGATTGCGCCCGCGTGCGGGATTCTCGTGGTGCTCTACGCGGCATTTTCACAACAGTGGAGTCTGTCTTCGGTTGCAGTGCTCGCGTTTGTCGTCGGCTACCTTTTCGATCTGGTTTCGGGGGCTCCGCTAGGCGTCCACGCCTTCGTCTATGTCATGATCTCGCAATTCGCCCGATTGCTGACGACACGACTCGTGGTGCGAGGCTTTGTCCTCACGGCAGGTGCAGCCTTCGTCGCGGCATTGCTAGGCGGTGTACTGGTCATCGTCGTTCGCGCACAGGTAAGCCCTGAGGGGGGCTATGATGGATTGGGACAAGTCCCGATCGAGGGCTTGATCACCGGCCTATTCGCCCCACCCATCCTGTGGCTGCTGAATCAGATCGAGGGCCGTCTTGACCCGGCCCGACTTCGAGTGGGTCTTGCGCGACGCCGCCGTCGTGCGCTCACCCACGCGGCCAGCAACCAGCGCCCATAACGTATTACAAGAGGATCGCAGCGGTGCAAATAGCCGGACAGAGCGCGGAGTTGCCTGAAATCAGGCGACGGGTCCGCATCATGGCGATCCTGATCCTGGTGTCATTCCTCGGTCTCGCCGGTCGACTTTTCTATCTGCAGATCGTCGAGGGCGACAACTTCTATCGGATGACGTCCGAGGCCGTGATTCGCACCAAGACCCTGCCGGCGTTGCGAGGCGAGATTCGCGATCGCAACGGCCGAGTCCTGGCCACCACGAGGGCATCGTATAACGTCGAGGTGGTTCCGGACCGCATCGACAGGCAGCAATACGAACGATTGCTGCTGGTACTCGCGGAGCATCCAACGCCACTCCCGGAATGGGAAAGCTTTCTCGAGAAAACCGCCAAACGGCGCGACCGTCCCTACCAACTTGCTCAGGACGTCTCGCGTTCCATCATGGCCAGCCTTGAAGCCGATATGGATAGCCGCGGCACGAGTGTGGTGGCCATCCCACGGCGCGAGTATCCCTTCAAACAACTCGCATCCCATACCCTGGGATATCTGAACGAAGTTTCCGCAGACGAATTGCGAACTCTGAGCGAAGAGGGATACCGACCGAGCGATCTCATCGGTCGAGCCGGTGTTGAAAAACAATTGGAACCTTACCTGCGCGGGCGCAAGGGCTTTCGCAAAATACTCGCCGAGCGACGGGGGATTCGTCCATCCGAGATCCAACTATCCGATCTGGTTGATGGTCCCATCGAAGTCGCGCCTGTACCCGGCGAGAATTTGATTCTTACGGTCGACGTCGACGTTCAAAAAATCGTGGAGCGCGCGCTGGCCCCACACCGAGCGGGAGCCGTCGTCGTGTTGGATGTTGAAACGGGACGAATCCTTGCGATGGCATCGACGCCAGGATTCGACTCGAATGAGATGAGCGGACAGTTGACGCTTGATGCGAGTGCCCGTTTATTCGGAAATCCTTTTCGCCCATTTCGACACCGTGCGCTTTCGGAAACCTACGGGCCCGGTTCGACCTTCAAGGTTGTATCGGCGCTAGCTGCGCTCGAAGACGGTCTCATTTCCCCCGACGAAAAGACCCGTTGCAACCACTTCGTCCAGATCGGACGCAGGCGGTTCAAGTGCACGAAGAATCATGGCGTCGTGAACCTGCACAAGGCCATCGTCGAGAGTTGCAACGTCTATTTTTACGAACTCGCGATGCGACCCGGCATCATGAACCGCTTCACGCGCTACGCGAACGAATTGGGACTCGGGGCACCGTCAGGCGTCGGCTTGCCGGGCGAGAACCCGGGATTTATTCCGACGGAACAGTGGCATCGGGAACGCGCGCACTCGGAGAGCAACAACTCGACTTTCATGATCGGGCACGTGCTCAACACGGCCATCGGCGAGGGCGCTAACCGAGTCACGGCTTTGCAGATGGCGCTCGTCTACACGGCACTGGCAACCAACGGCGTGTTATGGCTGCCCCAGATCATCGAACGAATTGAATCGTACGACGGAAAAGTACTTGAAACTTTCCCACCGCGCGTTCGTCGCCATATCTCGATCTCGCCCGAAACGATGGCCGTCCTAAAAAACGCGCTCGTCGGGGTTGTGAATACGCCGGGTGGTACCGCCTACAAGGCGCGGTCTACTCTCGTCAAAGTCGCCGGAAAAACCGGGACGTCCCAGGTGCGAAAAGGACCCGATCCCAAAACCGGAGAGCCGCCGTTGCCTCACGAACAGCTCGATCACGCCTGGTTTGCGGGCTTCGCACCGGCCGACAATCCACGCATCGCATTTGCTGTGATCATCGAGCACGGGGGTCACGGTGGTGACGTGGCGGCGCCAGTCGCCGTCAATATCTCCGAACGGTACATGGAACTCCTGACGAGTCGGCATGCCGATGCCTCTCCCTCCACCCCTCCCGGGGTTTCTCGTACGGCGACGGCTGCTTCACAAGCGCGTCCCATGGTGCCCTGACGATGTTTCGCGTATTCCACTGGCGCAAGCTCTTCCATCGCTTCGACTGGACGCTCGTCTTCGCGACCCTGGTCGTCATTGTACTTGGCTTTGTGAACCTGTGGGGCTCCGCCCGCGAGTCGCAGTACCAACTTTTCGCGCGACAGCTTTCGTGGATTGGCCTCGGTGGCTTGATCTTCTTCGTGGTCGCCTCGATCGACTATCGAATTTTATCGAGGTACGCCTATTTCGCCTACGGAATTGGGACGTTCCTCCTCGTCGTCGTCCTCGTGACTGGAAAGATGGTCGGCGGCTCACGTCGATGGTTTGATCTTGGACCCTCGCATTTTCAGCCTTCGGAAATTGTGAAGGTGCTTATTATCCTGGCGCTTGCGAAGTACCTAAACGACACGCCTGCGCTTGAGGGACGATCACTCAAACATCTGCTGGTGCCCCTTGGCCTCGCGGGTTTTCCGGTGTTCCTTGTGGCGGCTCAGCCCGATCTTGGAACCGCGATGGTTATCATGCTGGTGTTTGCGACCGTGATGGTAGCGGCCAGCATGAAGCTGAAAACACTGGCAGGCCTCCTGACGGTCGGTGTATTGGCGGCGGCTCCCATCTGGGAATACGGCCTTCACACCTATCAAAAGAACCGCGTGTTGGCCTTCATCAATCCGGCGCTTGATCCCGCAACAGCCTGGCAACCACGCCTGGCGATGAACGCGGTCGGCTCGGGACGATTTCTTGGGAAGGGATTGCTGGAGGGCAACCAGATCCGGCAGCGCTCACTTCCGGCGCAGTGGACGGATTTTCCGTTCGCGGCGCTTGCGGAAGAGTGGGGATTCCTGGGCTGCAGCATCGTGTTGCTGGCCTATTCGGTTTTGATCCTCTGGTGCCTCAAAATCGCATCCGAGGCTCGCGATCGATTTGGAGCCGCAACCTGCATCGGCGTGGCTGCCCTGCTCTTCTGGCAGGTTACGATCAACATCGGCATGGTTACGGGGGTTCTCCCGGTTGTCGGTGTAACGCTTCCGCTCATCAGCTACGGGGGCTCAAGCGTGCTAACCATAATGACAGGCCTCGGACTCGTTATGGGCGTCTCGCTTCGCCGCTACAGCTATTAGGTTGCAGACTGCACAGTGTGAAAAAAGTAAACCTTCCGCCTCGGCCGTTCGGACTATCCTTTGCCCTACGTCTGTAGGGGGGAACCACTAGATTGGCCGCATCGGGCTTCCCGACGTACGGGCATGCACAGTCCAGCGGTCAGAGGCAGCTCCCAGGTATTCAATTGTAGGGAAAAGAAATGAGATCCGGCTATCGAACCAGGCAGAAGGTTCAATGAAAAGGATGAACCCCGCCGCATTCTTTATCAAGCCTTGACAAAAACGAAAGGTGAAATTGCAATACGGGGCTTCCGCCCTCAAGGGTCTTGCCGTTTCACGATCGAAAACGCCGCCGCGGCTATCGGGCCGGACCGGGCGGCGGACCCGCGGGTTGAACTTCGCCCGTCGTCTGTCGATCGTTGCCCTCCGACTCGCGCCAAAACGCGCCAACGCCGCCCTGTGTTGCGCTTGACAGCGTTCCGCGCGACAGGAGCTCTTCCTTGTCGAGAACGGCTACGTGGCGCTGGTATACAGGTTTTGCGTGTTCCTTGGTGTCCATACGAATCGCATCACAGGGGCAGGCCTCGGTGCACAGGCCGCAAACTACGCAGCGCAGTTCGTCGATCTCGAAAATTGCAGGTCGCTTCTCAATGCGTCCATCGGCCGCTTCTTCGGGAACGATGGTGATGCAGTGGGCAGGACAAACGGCCGCGCACAACATGCACGCCACGCAACGAACCTGGTCGTCATCGCGCTTCATCAGGCGATGCAGACCGCGGAAACGCTCCGGATACGGGACCGTTTCTTCGGGGTATTGAACCGTGACGATCTCGGACTTTTTCCGGTTGCCTGTGAGGTTCAACATCCAGTTCTTCATGAAGTGCCGGAACGTGATTCCCATGCCGTGCGCGATGGCGGGCAAGTATGCCTGTTGCGAAAGGCTTCCTGGGCGGGCAACCACTTTTACTCGAATGGTCATGGTCAGTTAGCTCCTCGGTACATTACCCAGCCCGCTGCAATCAAAAGATTCGCTATCGACAACGGCAGCAAGCGCTGCCAGCCAAGTTGCATCAGCTGATCGCTGCGAAAACGCGGCAGGGACCAGCGAACCGCCAGCTGGAAGCTGCTGAAGATAAACACCTTGGTCATCCAAACGGCGAACGTAATCGCGGAGACCCCGTAGTTCGGCACATGCTCAGTGACCCACTGGTACCCGGGAAACTTCCAGCCGCCGAAAAAGATGGTGACAATGAGTCCGCTTGAAAACACGACCTCAAGGAATTCACCGAGGAAGAACAGGCCAAAGCGAAGACCCGAATACTCAACGAAGTACCCGATGATTTCCGGCTCGCCTTCCGGGATATCAAACGGAGTCCGCTTGGTTTCCGCCATCGCCGATGTGAGGAAGAGGATGAAGGCTGCGAAATGTGGAACGCCCCAGATGCCCCACTCCCAGGGCATGTCACCCTGGCTGAACACCATCGCCCCGGGCTCCATAGTGCCATAGATGAGAAACATGGCGACGATCGCCATACCCATCGTGACTTCGTAAGACATCATCTGCGCGCTTGCACGCAGACCACCCATCATTGCCCACTTGTTGTACGAGGCCCAGCCCGCGAGTGTGGCACCGAACACCGACAACGAAGACATCGCGAAATAGAACAGCACACCCACGTCGAGGTGTGCGATTTGCAAGTTCACCGGCGTTTCACAGACGCCACCGGGAAGAACCTCGTTCATGTGGCCCCAGCACAGCGGTGCGCCGAAAGGCAGAATGGTCGCGATGATCAGCGCCGGCGCCATCGCCAGAATCGGAGCCAGGCCGAACAGGAACTTGTGCGCCTTTGGGGGCACGAAGTCTTCCTTGAACATGAACTTCAGCGCATCGGCCAGGAAGTGGGTGATACCCCACGCCCGGAATGGACCGATATTGGCGCGGTTCGGTCCGAGGCGGTCCTGCATCATCGCGGACTGGCGACGTTCGAGCCAGGTCAAGATGGAAGCCGTCCCCATTCCCACGGCGTGTTGAATGAGACCAATCCAAATGACCGCCCATACGATCGTAAATTGGAGCGACCCGTATTCGCCGAAGACGATGTTGACGATTTTGTTGAGAAGTTCCATCGCGTCCCTGTATCTATCCGCGTGAAGCCGCGAAGCGCAGCTGGATTGGCAAGTGGACCCTGCCCCACTCCGCGCCGATCATGAAACTGTATTTTTGCTTGGCCTCGACGAAAACCGCACGCGCGCTATCGAAGTCAATGGCCGCGTCGAGACGCCGACTGAGGTGGCACAAGATCTCCCAACCGGGCAACGAATCGCCGGCTGGATCGATTGCCTTGTGAACCCGCTGGACCATCCCGAGCTTGTTGGTAAACGTGCCGTTTAATTCGGCCCATAGTGCCATTGGCAACACAACATGTGCCGAGTCGGTCAAGGCACCCGAGTGCGATGCCAACACGATGAGTGTTTCAAGTTGGTTGAGCGGCAAAGCATCAAGGCCATCCCGGCCACCGGAGCCGAGCACACCATCGTCGCCGACGACGATCAGGGCCGCGATGGCGCCGGACTTCACGTCGGAGGCGAGGTCCACCAGCGACTTGAGTTTCGTACCACCGATGGCGCGGACCCCCGCCGTGTTGCAGTTCTTGTCGGCACTGATGAGGATGTCATCCGACGATCCCTGATCACGACCGGCCACGTAGGCGCGTGCGATACCAAGGTGATCAAAGGCCAAACGTGCGAGGACGTGCAGATCTTCGTTGGTCGAGTTGGCGTTGAAGACAACCCCGACCCGGTCTTTCTCCGACTGCAGCACCGCTTTCAATCGACGGCCGGCTTCATCCAGCGCGGTGTCCCAGGCGACAGGGGCGCCGCCGACGACCGGAACCGCAGCACGGTGTTGATGCACCGGCTTGTAGGTAAAACGGCCTTCGTCACACATCCAATGCTTGTTCACCGCTGCGTTGTCGCGCGGGATCATGCGGTAGATCTGGCCGCGCGAGGCGTGAATCTCGACGTTGCAGCCGGTGGCGCAACCGGTGCAAACCGAGGGCGTCGATTCCAGTTCCCAGGCCCGCATTTGAAAGCGAAAATCCTTGGAGGTGAGCGCGCCCACCGGACAAACATCCACCGTGTTGAGCGAATAGGGATTGTCGAGTCGCTTGCCCGGTGCCGTTGTCAGGACTTCACTTGAGCCACGCTTGGCCATCGTGAGCTCAGGTGCCTTGGCAACCTCGTCGCACACGCGAATGCAGCGCGTACACAAGATGCAACGTTCCTGATCGAGGACGATGTGTTTGCCGATATCGACGGTCTTGGCTTTTCTGTACTTGATGCCCTCGTTGCGGGCGTACTTGCCATCCCAATCGAAGTACTGTTGCTGCAACATGCATTCGCCTGCCTTGTCGCAGATCGGACAATCAATCGGGTGATTGACGAGCGTGAATTCGAGCATTTGTCGTCGGACATCAAGCGCTTTTTCGCTCTTCGTCTCGACCACCATGCCATCGGTACACTGCGTGTAGCAGGATGGCACTGGCTTTGGCGCGCCCTTTACCTCGACCAGGCATTGGCGACAAACCGCAGGGCTTGATAGGCCCGGGTGGTAGCAAAAAAATGGAACATTTGCGCCCGCAGCGTTGCAGGCTTCCAGCAAGTTCGAGCCCTTTTGGACTTCGTGTTCCTTGCCGTCGATTGTTACCTTGACGCGTTCGTCGGCCATCAGCGGTCGCACTCCCCGCCGATCATGTTGATCATTCCGAAAATGGGCACGATGTCGGCGATGAAGTGCCCCGGCAAGAGAGAAGGCATGATTGCGGTGTTGGCGAATGAAGGGGCTCGGCAGTGCAGCTTCCAGGGACGGCCCGTGCCGTCTGAAACGACGTAGAAGCCAAGCTCACCGTTTCCACCCTCGGTAAAGGAATAGATCTCACCGGCCGGGACGTGGATTCCGTCCATGATCAGCTTGAAGTGAGAGATCATCGCTTCGATCGTGTTGTAGGTTTCGGTCTTGGGCGGCAGAACGATTCGGGGATCCGCCATCACGATGGGGCCCGCCGGAATCTTGTCGAGCGCTTGCTCCACGATGCGAAGCGATTGTTGAATCTCTTCCACGCGACAGGCGTAGCGATCGAAGTTGTCACCGACCGAACCGACGGGGACGTCGAAGTCGAATTGGTCGTACACAAGGTACGGGTAATCCTTGCGAACGTCGTAATCAAGACCGGTTGCGCGCGCGACGGGGCCAGTAATGCCATACGACGCGGCCTGTTCCTTGGTGATGATGCCGAGTCCGTCCATACGATCACGGAAGATTCGGTTGCGGGTCAACAAGCCATCCACTTCGGCGAGCACCCGCCGTACATCAACGATCTTGGCTCGCAATTTTTCGGCCCAACCGTCGGGCAAGTCACCTGTCACGCCGCCAACGCGCACGAAACTGTGCGTAAGGCGCGCTCCCGAGATTTCTTCGAGCAACTCCCACAGCCACTCGCGGGCCTTGACCATGTAGAGGAAAGCGGTGAACGCGCCCAGTTCCATGCCGCCAGCGCCGAGGCAGGTCATGTGATCACAGGCGCGCGCGATCTCACCGACGATGACTCGGATGTATTGCGCCCGCTCGGGAACCTTTTTGTCGATGTCGAGTAGCTTTTCAACCGCCAGCGCATAGCCGACGTTGTTCAACATCGGCGAAACGTAGTTCAGCCGATCGGTGTAGGGGAAAATCTGTGTCCAGGTTGCGTACTCTGACTCTTTCTCGAAGCATCGATGGAGATATCCAACCTGCACGTCAGCGGAGGCAATCTTTTCACCCACAACTTCGAGAACCATTCGCACGGTGCCATGCATCGCGGGGTGTGATGGACCCATGTTCAACGGCATCGGATCGGAGGGTAGTTCAGGGGCGTCCAGATCGGACTTGTCCTGAATGCCGATGACGATCCGTCGTGGCGTCAAAGAGGTATCTTCAGCGGCGCTCATTTCCAACCTCCGCCGTCTGCTGCACCGTCACGACGAACGAGCGGCTGACGCTTTTCCTTTGGGTAGTCCTTGCGCAGCGGGTGACCAATGAACTCGGGGTACATCAGGATGCGGCGCAGGTCGGGGTGGTTGTTGAAACGGATCCCGTACATGTCGAAGGTTTCGCGCTCGAACCAGTTCGCGCCGGCCCAGAGATCACAGAGCGAATCGACCGTGGGATCAGCTTCGCTCACGCCCACCAACAACCGCACGCGGTGTTTGGTTCGGGATGAACGAAGGTGAATCACCACATCAAAGCGCGGGCGATCTTCGGGGACCTGTGTCAGGCGATCCACGGCGGTGATGTCGATGAAGAAATCCATCGTGGTCTCCCCATCGTCGCGAAGGAACTGACAAACGGCGTGCCAATCCTGCCGTCGGACGCGAGCCCACTCGTTACCGTGTTGCGAACCAGTGTCCTCGAGTTCGCCACCTTGGAAGTGAGACTTGAGGCGGTCGAGCACTTGCTGGGCCATATCGGTCGTTTCCCCTTAGCCTTGTTCTTCGTTTTTCTTGGCGGCAGCGACGAGGTTTACCCTGCCGCCAACCGGTCGAATTGCTGAAAGAGGCACATCGAAGCCATCCTCTTTGCGGATGGTGATCTGGCTGTGTCCCTCGCCGCGCGCGATCTTTTCCTGCAACAGGATAAGGCCGTCGAGCACCTGTTCGGGTCGCGGTGGGCAGCCTGGAATATAAACGTCCACTGGGATGATCTGGTCGGCACCGGGAACCGTGCTGTAGTTCTGGTAGAAGCCACCGGTCGAGGCACAAACCCCAAACGCAACCACCCACTTCGGCTCGCACATCTGGTCGTAGATGCGTCGCAAAGCGGGCGCTTGTCGCTCGGTGATGGTACCGACGATAATCAGTAGATCCGCCTGACGAGGCGAGAAGCGAGGGAACTCGGCACCGAATCGCGCAATGTCGTACTTCGACGCAGCGGTGGCCATGAATTCCATACCGCAACACGCAGTCACGAAAGGATACTGGAAGAGCGAAAACTTACGCGCCCAGTTGACCGCATCCTTGATGCGCGAGGTGTGAAATTCCAATCCAGCCATGGTTTAGGACTCCCATCCAACGGCGCGTTTACGCCAAACGTATGCGAGGGCAACGACAAGGATGGCCATGAAAGCCATGACCGAGCCGATGCCAAAAAAAGAAACACTACCCGAACAAACGCCTGCGGCGAACTCGCCGTCGCACGATAGTTCGCGGAAGTTCACGGCCCATGGATACAGGAACGCCGCCTCGATATCGAAGACCAGGAACAAGATCGCGACCTGATAAAACTTCACCGAGAACGGTGCACGAGGGCTGACGATAACATCGGAGCCGGCTTCGTAGGACACGCCCTTGGCC
>ENA-ORBV01002440-ORBV01002440.1-microbial-mat-metagenome-genome-assembly--contig:-NODE-2440-length-39237-cov-15.211466_pt1 | contig 39237 bp, 30 predicted proteins | sample MGYA00237777_ERZ505514 | MGnify/ENA primary metagenome ERZ505514 (study PRJEB26160, sample SAMN06269048) | microbial mat metagenome | isolation source: Oligotrophic lake microbial mat | place... | reverse complement strand
GATTACGCTATTCATGCGCGTCGGAACTTACCCGACAAGGAACTTCGCTACCTTAGGACCGTCATAGTTACGGCCGCCGTTTACCGGCGCTTCGGTCGCAAGCTTCGCCTTGCGGCTAACCTGCTTCCTTGACGTTCCGGCACCGGGCAGGCGTCACACTGTATACGTCCTCTTGCGAGTTAGCACAGTGCTGTGTTTTTGATAAACAGTTCCCAGAGCCTTTTCTCTGCGCCCTCTCTTACGAGTAGGGCCCCCTTATTGCGAACGTACGGGGTTAATGTGCCTAGTTCCTTCACGACCGTTTTCTCGAGCGCCTGAGGTTATTCACCACGCCCACCTGTGTCAGTTTTGGTACGGATCTCGTAATTGTCCCCGACCGGTTTTTCTTGGAACTCCTCCAGCTTACTTCGGCCTCAAGGGCCTGGACGCTTCACTGTCCCGCAAACCTTTGGAATCCGTCACGGCGGTTCGATCGCATACGAGAGGGCCGGAATATTAACCGGCTGTCCATCGACTACGCTTTTCAGCCTCGCCTTAGGATCCGCCTAACCCTGGGCGGAATTACCTTCCCCAGGAAACCTTGGGCATTCGGCGATGGAGATTCTCACTCCATTAATCGTTACTCAAGCTGGCATATTCACTTGCTGCCGCTCCACCAACCCTTATCGGGAAAGCTTCAACGCTGACAGCGACGCTCCTCTACCACTGCATAAGCAGTCCACGGCTTCGGCACGAACCTTATTCCCGATAATTATCGGCGCCAGATTCCTCGACCAGTAAGCTGTTACGCACTTTTTAAATGGTGGCTGCTTCTAAGCCAACATCCTGGCTGTCACTGCAATCTGACTACCTTTTTAACTGAGGTTCGTTTAGGGGCCTTAGCCGGTGGTCCGGGTTGTTTCCCTTTTGTGCACGGAGATTATCCCCCGTACACTTACTCCCACGGCCGCTCACACGGTATTCGGAGTTTGGTTGGAACGGATAGGCTTGTGGCCCTCCTGTTCCATCCAGTAGCTCTACCCCCGTGTGATGAATCGTGAGGCTAGTCCAAAAACTATTTCGAGGAGAACGAGATATCTCTGGGTATGATTAGACTTTAACTCCTCCCCACAGGTCATGCCAGAACTTTTCAACGTTCACGGCTTCGGTCCTCCAGGAGGCATTACCCTCCCTTCAACCTGCCCATGGGTAGATCACCCAGTTTCGCGTCTACCCCCTGCGACTCGGCGCCCTTTTAAGACTCGGTTTCCCTACGGCTCCGCCGGGATTCGGCTTAGCCTTGCCGCAAAGAGTAACTCGCCAGCTCATTATGCAAAAGGCACGCCGTCACCCCCTTGCGAGGGCTCCGACCGCTGTGTAAGCAGACGATTTCAGGTACTTTTCACTCCCCTTATAGGGGTGCTTTTCATCGTTCAGTCGCCTTACTGGTTCACTATCGGTCGTCGAGGAGTACTTAGGCTTGGAGGGTGGTCCCCCCATGTTCAAGCCGGATTTCACGAGTCCGACTCTACTCAAGGCCTCACCAGCAACGGCTCTACAGGACTATCACCTTCTGTGGTCGAGCTTTCCAGCTCATTCATGCCGCAATCTGGCTTATCCGCTTTCGCTCGGCGCTACTAACGGAGTCGCGGTTGCTTTCCTTTCCTCCGGCTACTAAGATGTTTCAGTTCACCGGGTTCGCTTCGATACCCTATACATTCAGATATCGATAACCCCAAAGGGTTGGGTTGCCCCATTCGGAAATCCTAGGATCATGGCTCGGTTACCAGCTCCCCTAGGCTTATCGCAGGTTCCTACGTCCTTCATCGCCTCTCGACGCCAAGACATCCGTCATCTGCCCTTAATGACTTGGTCTCACCTACCGAGTGCCGACCAGATTCGAATGACGAGCATTCGGTCTGACGTACCCGGCATTGAGCCATATCGGAGTTGCATGGCTGCGCTATCACCCATCGGAAGAGCCGTCTCTTCACCCGATAGCCAGCCCGTCCTCAAGGACGGCTCCAATAACTCGGCCCGCCTAGTGCACACTTGCGTGAACATCAAACGTCCGAGCAGCCGCTCAAGCTGCTCTTTTAAATCACTCTCGGTATTGTAATCCAACCGCCGCAACACTCCCGACGAACCCGTTTGAAGAACGGGATCGGCGCGAGAGAAGCTCTGCGGTGGATCCGCTAACGCTTCACACATTCATGACTTGTCAAAGAGCCGAGAACCGAACTTCGATCTTCACCGCAGTCGGCGAGCCAGCAGGGCGAGCCCCAAAGGCGGTCTTAGCAGCGGTGCAAATCGTCGTTCGACCGCACTCGTGGCCGGTTGGCGGTCGAGTGCAGAGGGGGAAGGATAGCGATCTGCCCGATGCTGTCAACCGCTTCGACCACCAAATTGGAGCCTTTTTGCGAGGCAAACACCTGCGGCGTCGAATAAGCCGACGATCAAGCCCGGACACCCTCCGGCCAAAGCCGATACCAGCCATTCAGAACGACTGAAGCGAGTGTGGAGACGCGCGACGGACTGCGCGATCCGCAGACTGTCCACAACTTGCGCGCCGTCCACAACTTGGCGCCCCGACGCGCGCGTGAGCCACCCGGCAGGCGCGGCCCCCCCCCCGCAGCTCACTTCAGGCGGCTTCCCCGACCCGCTCAGCCCCCACCCTCCGGGGAGTCGTTCTTCGGCTTGCTCTTGGCAGCGGCCGCCGAGTCGCGGGCAGTCTGAGCCTCGTCGTTGAAGCGAATTCGTTCGTCGTCACCAGCGTCGGTACCCGGTGAGCGGATCTCAATCGCCGGGTCGGAGTTCTTGCGCACGACGACTTTGGCTGACCGCTGCCGCTCGCCCCGGTCGTTGGAGATCAGGTCCTCGATCACGTCAACGACATACCACTCTGTCGGGAACGAGATGGGATCCGTGCCGTCCCGCGACACCGTGGTGGCTGTAATCGTGTCGCCGGGTTGCAAGGTGACGGTCTCAAACCGCCGAGCGCCGTCGTAAAAACGGTACAGCTCGACCGTCGCCGAGCCCAACTGGAGTCGCCCCTCCCCGGCTGCTGCACTGACGACGAAGAAGCTGACTGCTGGCTCGATCGAGACGGGTGCTCCCCACTCGCTGGTTGCCGTCGGCAGCAAGAAGGCATCGGAGAGCGAATGCTGGTCGGCGACGAGCTTCGACTTCTGGGTGTAAAAAGGGTTATACGTGCTGAGATGACATCGATATCGATAAGTGGAACCGGGCTTGACATTGATGTCATGACCCCACACCCTCACCGTCTCGTCGTTCGCGAGATCGATGATCTTCGCAGCGGCACCCGCGAGATGGGCGTCGGGGGCAAGCTTCTGGAGCTGCGCCTCCAGGCGCGCCACCTGCTCATTCAGATCTTTCCATTTTTTGGTCAGCCTGATGCACTTTTCTTCGTCAGCCTTCTCCCTCGCTCCCCCCTTGTTCTTTCCGGCCCCCGACGAGCCGCCCAATCCACCACTACCAGGAGGGGCGCCACCACCGCCGGTCTTGTCATCCCGTCCTCGGCCGGCGTCGCGCTTCTTCTCGTCGTCGCTCTTTGTGGGCTCGCACGGTCCGCCCAATTCCTGAAGGGTTGCAAACGTGCGATCGCGATCGGCCGCACGCCGCGAATAGTCGCGCTTGAGCCGACGCACGACCTCGTCATCGGCGCTGGAGGCGGTCGAAGTCCCCGATGCGAGCACGAGTGATGGCGAGAACGTGCTCCCCACCGTCGTCAGAAAGTCGGGCTGGAGGATGTCCAGCACTTTGTCCTTCTCTGAGAGCAGATCGAACATCGTGTCCCGCAGCTGCGCATCCGCGGACAACGCATCCGGACGGAGGGTGAACTCGCCAGGAAGCGTCGCAACGATCAAACGGTTCCCCCATGAGTTGTCGGCGAGGAGCTCTTCGCGCTCAAAGACGACGTCGATGATCCAAAGCGCGTCTTTGAACCAGAAGGGCGGGAGGGGGTGGACCGGGGGATCAGCACCCAGCGATCCCTTGCGCAGTTCGGCCAGCATTGGCTTCAGGTCGACTTGGGCAATCGGGATGGTCCAAGTGATGTTTCTCGACGCGACCAGGTCGCCATTTTGTACTTTCAGTACAGGCTCAAGCTCGGCGCTGAATTGCTGGACGAGCGTCTCGTCGAGCGTGTCGAACTCCTGCCGAACGCCGAGCATCGCCGGTGCCGTGAACTTCGGCTCGTAAAACCACGCGGCTCCGGCGACCGTGTCCGAGGGGAGAATCGCGGCGGCGAGCGAGGGAGCGCTCACAGGGAGTGTGGTCCTCGGCGAAACTCCATCATTCAGCGCGGGCTTGAACGTCGCCATCGCAAGCGGCAGCTCCTCCCCCTCCGGAATGAGGCCGTCCACTGACGAAGGAGATTCAATCGTCAGTCGTGCACGGATCGAGTTCGCCTTGGAGTTGATCCGCTCCTCGATCCCGTCGGGTCCAACCGGCGCGTTCTCCATCGTCACGTCATTCGGACGCAAGGCGAACTGCATGACGACGACGCCGGCCAGGACGAGACCGAACCCTCCGAGAATGAACTTCTCGATGTGCTGTTCCCAGAACGGAATGCCTTTGATTTTCATGGGAAGGATCTCAGGGCGAGTTGTACGCGGATCCAAGTCGGTCGACGCAACTCGAGGTTGGTGGTGAGTGAAATGCGAGACGGGGTGTACAGCGCTGCCAAGGGCCCGACAATGCAATGAATCAGCTGACAGGAGGCGCGTCGCCGTCTGCGGCGCCCGCCGCTGGCGCCGTGACACCCAGTGCGGTGCGGACTTCGGCCGGCATAAGCGGAGCAGTCCATTCGCGGAGCCACACCGATTCGATCTTCATGGTGACCTCAGAAACTGGGGCCTTCCCATACACAAGTCCTTCGCGCGCGGCTTCAAAGGCGTCGGCCGGTTTGACCGTCACGTCAACGACCGTCATGAAATTGCGACGGGCAAGCGCATTGAAGATCTCTGGGAGACGGGCAGTTTCGGCGATGAGCACGACTTCAGCCTCGCGCACGTCGTACAGCGGCGACGTGATCCGTCCGGTGAAGTTGCGGCTGTAGTTGCGCTTCGCCTCCGCTGTCTGATTAATGACAGGCGCCGTGAGTGGTTGATCGGCGCCCGCTGATCCGGCGGGCGGCGCACCGCTCGCGTCGCCACCACCACCAAAGCCGCTGCTCCCTCTGCTCGGCGCACTCCCCGTCGGCTGCGACGGCCGACCCGCGAAGCCGCTGTCAGGAATCTTGATGGCCAGCACCTGCTTCACAGGATTGCCGAGCACGCCTGCGGCGCCACTGTCCGAGGCTGCATTCGCGTCGGCAAGCGCGCCGAGGATGTCGCTTGTGATCCAGAATTTCCACTGCCAGTCGAACAACGCACCCAATGTCGGGAGGGCCTTGTTTTCAGGCGAGACCGGGATGTCGATTGCCGCGGGGGCGATGTACATGCCGATCCTCTGTGCATGCTCGCCATAGATCGCGAGCCGACTCTTGGTCAACTCGGCGCGCAAATCGATTTGCTCGTCAGCCGTGAGCGCCTCACGCGAAGCCTTCTGAAGTGTTGACTGCACGTATTGCAGCTCACGGCGTGCGAGGTCCTCGCTCAACTGCTCGGTCGACGGAGGCATGCCACCGTTGATGGACGCAAGGAGCGACTCATACGCGGTCACGAGTTCCTTGTGCATCGCGTTGGCGATCGTTTCCCTTTGGGCAGCCGGCGGCTGCGGAAACACCCCGGTCATCACCGGCTTGTGATCGCGACGATTGCGCTCCAACGCCAGCCCGTGCACTTCGTCGGCGTCCTTCGTCAACTTCTCCGTGATCCGCTGGTACTCTTCGAGCAGCGGCTTGTTTGGCACCACCATCTTTGACACCGGGTCCTTGCCCGGAATGTTGAGCGTGATCTCAGTCTTCTCCAGCTTGGTGAGTTCAGTCAGCGCGCGAGCGCGGGTCTCGGCCCGCGCTCGGACGCCCGCATTCATCGCACTGGAAACGAACCATCCGCCCACGAGAGCCCCGATCGCGACAACGGCGAGCACAACGATAAGAATGTTGGACTTAATCCAATCGAGGACTGGCTTCATTGCTGCGGATCCTCCTGCGGCACCGGTGCGGTCTGCACCGGGGGGAGCTCAATTTCAAATGTGAGAACGCCTCGATGCACGCTGTCGCCCTTGCTCAACACACGGGGCATCGAAGGAATCGGCGCGCGTGCGTTGACATCGAACTTCGCATCACCGGTGGTGGTTCCAGTGCCTCTGCGATCAATGGCGTTCCCTCCAGGGCGGGAAGTCGTCCCGGATCCTCTGCTGGAGGGATCAGACTGGCCCGTGTTGTCTCCGAAACCGACTCGTGAGCCGGGTGCGGCAATTGTCTCGTCGGTCATTTTGCGCCGGCCTGGCGTACTGCCTCCAGACCTCCCCCCACCTCCCGACGAACTCCCAACGTCGTCGCCGACAGGATCACCCATCGCGTCGCCGGCCGCACCGCGGTCAGCGAGGGCGGTGTCAACAGGCGTTGACTGAATGATGTCAGGCAACTTGATCAGGCCGGCGTCATCGACAACGGCGGTCACGAGCATGTTGGGATTCAGCGAGAAGCTGCCGGGGACGATCTTGTAGGGCACGCCAGGGCGATCCTTGCCCTCACGCTCGCGCACCCACGCACCGATCGTGTTGTTCAGAAAGTCCTGACGGTCGCTGTTGGTAAAGGTCACGTACATCTCGACCCTGATTCTGCGCTGGCCACCCTTGGGTTCAAAGCGATACTTGCCAGCCAGACTCTCGAGATTGATCGCACGCCGCTCGCCCGGCGGAATCGATTTGATGACCTCCGCACTCTCGCCAAGCAGCTCGAGCTGGGGGCCGGCGCTGATGATCGCGTGGGCCACATCGTCGACGAGAGCGGGCCAGACGCGGCGTTCGTCGGTGAGGCGTCGCAGGTTCTCCGCCCGGAACTCGAGATTCGAAGCTTCCTTCATCGTCTTGTACTGATTCTGGAATCCCTTGCCCTGCATCAGCACGCTCTGGACAAGGGCGTCGGTCTGCTTGGCCTCGGCACTCTGAAGCGCAGCGCCGTCGAGGAGCGGACGTGTGAACATCAGGCCACCCGCCACGACGGCGATCCCGGCGGCTGCGGCGAACCACTTGGTCTTCGCCGTCCAGAGCTGTTCGCGAAGCGCCTTCACCGGCGCAAGATTGACGTCAATCGGCGCGAGCCCGATCCCCTGCAGCGCGAGGCCGTATGCGGTGGCCATGTTGACGTTGCTCGCAGCGAAATCTGCCGCCTCGCGCCCTTCAACGCGAATCTTGCGGAACTCGTCGTGCCGCGTGACGTCCAGATTGAGCTGTTGTCCGAGAAACTTGCGCAGGCCAGGAATCTTGAACGTCGAGCCGAGCCCGATGATTGTGTCGACATGCACACCGCGGTGCAACTGCTGATAGTAATTCAAGGACTTCTGTACATCGGCGAGCAGATCAGTAAAGACCGGCCTCATTGCCTGCATAATCTGTTTAGCGTATTTACTGGTCGCCGATTCCTGCTTCAGGGCGTCGGCTTTCCCATAGCTGAGCTTAAAGCTTTCTGCGATGGCTTCCGTGAAGCTTGTTCCTCCGACGGGGAACGTGCGGATCCAGCAGCGCCCCTCATCCGCAACAATCAAGTCGGTGGAACTGGTTCCGATATCAAGAAAAATGACGGGCTTGGATTGGCCACCCGCCCCGGGCGCTCCCGCAACCTGTGAACTGGAGGACTGTGAACCCAGGTCGAGGTCGTAACTCATCGCGTTGAATACGGCCAGCGGACTGATCGTCACGATATCCGCGTTGATGCCGAGTTCGGCGTACAGAGCAAGCCGCTGGTTCAGCCGTTCCTTAGTCACCGCAAAGATTCCGACTTCAATCTCGGGCGAATCAGCGGCTTCAAACGTCTCGTAGTCCCACTCGACTTCCTCGATCGGGAACGGGATCTGCTGCACCGCTTCGAACTTCACGATGTCGGGAACCTTGCGCGGCTCGACAGGGGGCAGCTTCGCGAAGCGGGCAAAGGCGGTGTTCCCGGGAATCGAGATGATGCAGTGCTCGCCTTCGACTTTCTTCTGGCTGACGAACTGGCCCAGACCGAGTCGAATCATCTCTTCCTGGTCGAGATCCGGCGTCGTGAGCACCTTCTTATGCGGGATCACCGCAAAGTCAGTGAGGCGGGCTTGATCGCCCGACCGCTCAAGTCGAACTGCTTTAATTGCATACGCCCCAACCTCGATGCCCCAGGCCGCCTTATTTGAAGCCATGGTTGCCCTCGTGAGCCTCCTGCACACCGTTCGCTGCGGTGGCGGAACGTGCCCGGTAATTTGTGACTAAATGATGTGTGACTGCGTGAATCGTTGACTGAGCGCGAGTTCTACCGACCTGACCGACGACCGCCAGCACCTGATGCGCAACACCGCCGCCGGCGGAGTTCTCCCCCGCCGCGGCTTGGCAGCGATCGGCGTGCGGGCGAACGTGGAGACCCCACTATAACGGACCGTCCTCGAACGGCTCGCAGCCCGAAGCCGCCGCCCGGATTGTCTGATAACCGACTGTGGCTGTCCTCGATGCCGGCGCACAGATTGTCGTCCGAGCACAGCTGAAGCCGAGGCCCCTGGCGTCTCCGCGGTCGTCAACCTACCCGTCCATTTTCGCACTGCCGCGCTCCTTACCATACGACCGGCATCTCGCGACAGATGCTGGCAGATGACGGGGAGCCGCGAAATGATGGCCAGCGCCGACGCATGTGCCGCATGATCTCTGACTTTTCGTGAGATCGCGCGAGCCATCGCCGACATCGTCGGTGAACAGTCAACTCCTCGCAGGCCAATCGAAATCCGCCCACGAATCCGCCAATCTCCAGTCGTATGCGCTGTTGAGAGTCGCGTCTCGCGGTACGCTGGAACTCCTTTCGTCCAATTCCTCGAAACGCGAATGCACTTCGCGCGGCTTCTTCAGCACTGCACCAATGAGCACGGATCCGAATAGCGGTCCTCCTTCGTCCGGCCCTTCCACCACTGACTCACCGCTGGGCTTACCGACTCGAACAGTCGCGGCACCGGTTGCGGGATCGGGCGTGGACTCCGGGAGCGCACCAGACATCGCTCGGAATCCCGAGAACAGTCGTGACTCCGCAACGACCGGTCCCGCATCCGGAGACGGATCGGGAAGCGGATCCGGGGGCGGGTCCGGGGGCGGGTCAAGCGGGCGCGGCCGACTCGATGTCGATGCCGCGCTTGATGCAGAGATTTCCGCGGCGCTCGGGCACATGAGCGTTGAGGACCTGCTCGAAGACCGGTCTCCCGCCGGTGCCCGCGGTGCGAAGGGCGGCAGCGGACAGCAGTCCACCCGCGGTGGGCGTTCGATGCGCACCGGGAAGATCTTCCGCATTCATGCCGGCGATGTCTTCGTCGAATTCGGGCCGCGCTCGCAGGGAACATGCCCCGTGAGCCAGTTTCCAGAGGACGAACCGCCGATCGTCGGCGCGGAAATGGACTTTGTCGTGGAACGCCTTGACGCGTTTGAAGGACTCCTCGTTCTCTCGCGACCCGGCGCCGTACAGAAGGCCGACTGGGGAACGCTCGAGATCGGCCAGGTGGTCGAAGCCCGGTGCATCGGCATGAACAAGGGCGGCCTCGAGATGGAGGTCGCGCACCACAAGGGATTCATGCCGGCTGGTATGGTCGACCTCCGACACGTCCCCGACATCTCCGTTTTCATCGGCGAGAAGTTTCCGTGCGAGATCATGGAACTCAACAAGGACAAGAATCGCCTGATTCTCAGCCGCAAATCGGTGCTCGTGACCGAACGGGCGCACAAGCGGGATGAAGTGCTTGCGGAACTCGAAGTGGGCCAGCTGGTGAGCGCGACCATCATCTCGCTGCAGCCCTACGGCGCGTTCGCTGACATTGGCGGCGTCGACGGCCTCATTCACATCAGCGACATCTCGCATGACCGGATCCGCCATCCGTCGGATGTGATGAAAGAGGGCGATGTCGTTCAGGTCAAAGTCAAGAAAATCGATCGATCGCAGGATCCCCCGAAGATCTCGCTGTCCCGCAAGGACACGATGATTGATCCGGTGTCGCAGGCAATCAACACGGTTGCCGCGGGCGAAACGATTACGGGAAAGGTGACGCGCATGACTGAGTTCGGCGCGTTCATCGAAATTTCGCCTGGCGTTGAAGGCCTGCTGCACATCTCGGAAGTCAGCCACGACCGCATCGCGAGCGTGGACAAAGTCCTGAAGAAGGACGAGATCGTCACGTGCAAGGTGCTGGCGATCGATCCCGGTCGCAAGCGCATCAGTCTTTCGATCAAGGCACTGCTCGCGATGCCGGAACGCGCGGAACGCGGACCTGGCCAGGGTGGTGGCCAGGGCGGTGGCCAGGGCGGCGGCCAGGGCGGCGGCAGGGGTGGTCAGTCCATGTCGAGGGGCATGTCGAGGGACGTGTCGCGGGACGCGCCGCGCGTCGAAGATCCGTCCATGCGCAAGCTGAAGGCGAAGCTCGGCGGGAAGACCGCGGCAACGCAGCTCAAGGGCGGCATTGGCTGAACGGGCCTCGAATGCGCTCATCCATCGTCTGCGGCAAGCATGCGACGGATCGCGTCGAGGGTGAGCGCCGGTACCGGCTTGTCACTCTTCAGATCGCGGGTGAGCGCGATGCGCATCCCGGGCGGACATCGCACAATTCGGAACGCGACGCCTTCGTCAACAAACGACAGTCGGGCAAGTCGGCCATATCGCGACTCGGTGGTTCCGAACACCGGCTCCTCGTATCCAGCGGCGACGAGCACTGCGGCAATTGTCCCCGGCGACTCGTCGGTCTCCACGCGGATCCGGCAGCAGGGATCGCCATCGACTTGCGCCCGGGCTGTTCGACCGACGAGCACAGCGTTCGGCTCACCGAGCTGGGTCACCAGGAGCGTCATGACTTCTTCCGCCTGTGCGAGCACAGCGTCGACGTGCGCTCTGTAACCGGCATCGCCGAGCGCCTCGAGCGCAAGCCCGCGCACATGCTCGCGCACGAGACCGGGCTGGATGACTTCGGTCGCGAGGGTGCCCCCTGCCCTGCGCTGCGCCGACGCTTGCGCGAGGCGTATCGCATCGCGCACGTTCTCGGCCTTGCCGTCGCGCAGGAGCCGCGCGGCATGGCGGGCAATCTCGTCTCGTGCTGCGTGTCCGTCCATGAAGCCAGTCTACGTCGCAGGGTGCCGACCTTACACTGACTTCATGCCGAACAGTCTTCCGCACCTTTTGCCTGATGAATGCCGCGTTCTGGGCACACTCATCGAAAAAGCGCAGACCACGCCGAACCAGTATCCGCTCACGCTCAACGCCCTGGTCAATGGCGTGAATCAGAAGAGCAACCGCTGGCCGCTCGTGACGATCGGTGAGGACCGGGCGCTGCACGCGATCGACGGGCTGCGTTCCAAGGGGCTCATCCGCGAAGTGTCAATGGCCGGTGCGCGCGTCGAGAAGTTCCGGCACATCGCGAGGGAGGCATTGCAGATCGGGACGAACGAAGTGGTCATCCTCGCGGAGCTTCTACTGCGGGGGCCCAAGACGGTCGGCGAGATCCGCGGCCGCGCCTCCCGCATGCATCCCTTCGACACCATCGAAGGCACGCAGACGATCCTCGACGGCATGGCAAACGGAGAGCAGCCGCTCGTCCGTGAAGTGCCGCCGGTTGCCGGGTCGCGCGCCAAGCGCTGGGCGCAGCTGCTGTGTCCCGATCTGCACCCGCTCGATGCCGCGGGACCGGAGGATGCCGACGACGCCGCATCGGACAACCGGCACGTCGGCGCTTCCGGGCGCGAGGACCGTCTCCGGACTATTGAGGCGCGACTGCAGGCGCTCGAAGACGCCTTTGCGGCGTTCAAACGCTCGTTGGGGGCGTGACGGGCGCCGGTCGGCCGAGCGGAACGCCGTCCAGCGCGGTGGGATCCTGGCCATCGCAGACGAACCGCAGGTACATATAGCCGCGCGTCGCAAGGTCGATCGCGCAGCTGAACGCGTACGCCAGCACGGCTGCGAACACGAGCCACTCCCACATCTCGATGAGCGACAACGTTGTCCCCTGCGTACCGCCCGCGGCGCGGGGAAACTCGCCTACGGTCCACGCCGCAAGGCGCAGTGTCATCCACGCGACAAAGCCGACCACCGATATGCCGGCAGCGAACGCGGCCACGCTCGTCGCCGCGAGTGCGACCGCGCGCAACGGATGGCGCATGATGTACGACGTGGAACGCACCGTCGCGTCAAGCGGATCCGCATCGCCGCACGCGGCCGCCGCGATGGACCATGGCCAGCCCAGGAGCGCTGCGCCGCCCGTCACCACGATGGCAAGCGAACCGGCAAGCACGAGGCCGTACAGCAGACCGCCGACGATGTTCAGCACCGGAATGCCGTAGAGCAGGCGGACGGTCACTCCGAGGAGGACGACCACGATCGCGGTCGCGGCGACCAAAGCAGCGGGCGCGAGCGGCACGAGGATCAGATGCGGTCCAGCGCCACGGAGCCAGAGCGCCGCCTGCCGACTGGTGAGCTTCTCGCCCCGTCCCGCCTCGAGCGCTGTCATGCGCGCGAGTCCGCCGCCGCCGACACTCGCAATCATCATGAACGCCGCAAGCCAGAGCGCCGACGTCCATGGCGCGACGGAAATCACCGCAGCCGGGACGCGGCCGAATCCGTCCGCGAGTACCGTGAGCATCTCGCTCGGTGAAACGTGCCACAAGCCCTGAACGAGTGCGTTGATCGAGGCTATGAGACCCGATGCCATGGCGCTCGCCGGGCCCACGAATTCCGTGCCGGTATCTGCCGTCCAGACGGCGCCACCCCACGGAGACTCAGGATCCACAGCATCCACCCGAATGGGCTGGTGTCCCGCGGTGAAGTGCAACAGGTCAACGGCGCGGCCAGCGAGAACGAGGACGAGCAGCGTGACAAAGGCAACGATCAGCCGTGCCGGTGCGAGCGCGGCAACGGCTCCCATCGCGACGCGTCCGAGCGACGGCGACGCATAGGAGGCGAGGGGAATCACCGGTAGTGCGTGATGCATGCGCAATGGGCACACGATGCTACCGCCAATGTGAGGGACGCGCCGATCAGCATCGCGCGAGCCATCGTTGCAGTTCGCGAGCGGAATCGGCGAGTATCCATTGGCACGTCGGCTCATCCGGCGCCTGCGCCTGGACGTTGTGAACGAGCGTTTCCGCGTAGAAGCGGGCCTCCGCGGATCCGCTCAGGAGAAACGCATGCACCGCCCATGGGCGATGCGTGGCGTTGTCAGGCTGCGTATGTTCGAGGTGCCAATGGAGCGCCCCGGCAATGCGCCGCTCAAGCAGCGGCCCGATCGCGTTAGCCGCTGTTCCGGCAGCGGTGCGGGCCAGCCGCCACAGCCCGTGGAGTCCGCACAGCTCCGCTTCCGTCCAGACTTCGATCGCGGCCCACCGGTCCGGGGACCAGAGCGGGCCGTCGCCGGCGAGGTCCAAGGGGATCGAGGCAAGATCAGCCTCCGTGACGGCGGCCGCGCGGCGAGTGAGGTTCCAGACGAGGTTCCAGACGAGAATTTCGCCCGTCGCAGCTCCCGCGCGAGCCGGCCGCAACGCGGCGTCCGGGGGGAAATCGCTCGCCACGACCCCCGCGGCGAGCGAACGCAGATGCCGCATCCAGCGGAGCAGTTCGGCGTCGTCGGGCGACCGGTCGGGGTTCATTGCTGACACGCGTGAATCCGCAGTCTGCACGGGAGCATTGGACCGCTTTGAATCATTTGGAGTTTGGCCGGAGGCGAAGCGGTGATACTGTAGTTCCATGCTCGGACGCCTGACCGCGCGACGATCACACTTGGGAGTTCGCAGGTGCCTCGCCTGCGGCTACAGCGGACGGTTCGCGCAGGCGTCGCCGGGCGAGGCGTCGGCCAACGGAGGCCATTGTCCGCGATGCGGTTGTGATTTCACAGTCCGGCCCCCGCGGTCGTATATCGAAATGGAAGGCCTCGACACGCTGGTCGACGAACGAGCGTCGACGACCAGCCCGACGGTCGCCGAGAGCCGCATGGTCGAGCGATGGATCTGGTTCCTCTGCGGCACCGCCGCTGTCGTGGTGCTGGCATGCGTGCTCGTGAACTCGCTCGTCCTTCCGTTTCGCAGTAGCTGGTGGTGAATCGCAGGCTCGTCGTGAGCCTTTACACTGCGTGACTCCCTCTCCCGCTGGAGTCACCATTTGCCTACGCCGCTCGCTTTCGAACCTGTGCTGTCCGCTGCTGATCGAATGCACGACCAAGCCGTCCGGCGCTTGTCGGACTTCCTTCGCATTCCGAGTGTTTCCACGGACCCCGCTTTTGATCATGAGACACGGCGGGCGGCGGAGTGGGCAGCCGGGCAGCTGAAAGAAATCGGCTTTCGCGCCGAGATCGTCAATACGAAAGGGCACCCGATGGTGCTCGCGCATCACGACGGGCCATCCGCTGTGGGGGTGGCTGGCGGCACGGCTGGCGGCACGCGTTCGCCGCGCATTCTCTACTACGGCCATTACGACGTGCAGCCGGCTGATCCGCTGGAACTGTGGAAGTCGCCGCCGTTCGAACCGGCCATCGTGGACGGTCATGCGTTTCACGATGCGCCGGGACAGCGGATCGTCGCGCGCGGAGCCGTCGATGACAAAGGCCAGGTGATGACGTTCATCGAGGCGTTCCGCGCGTGGCACACGGCGCATGGAACGCTGCCGTGCGCGGTGACTGTCATGCTGGAAGGCGAGGAAGAGTCGGGCAGCAAAAGCCTCGAGCCGTTTGTCAACGCGCATGCCGAGCGACTGAAGGCTGAGGTCTGCGTCGTCAGTGACACCGGCATGTGGGACATTCATACGCCGGCGATCACCACGATGCTGCGCGGCCTCGTCTATGTCGAGGTGATGCTGCACGGACCGAGCCATGATCTGCATTCGGGCATGTACGGCGGGACGCTCGTCAATCCGATCAATGCCTTGGCTGCGATCATCGGTCAGCTGCACGATGCCGACCGCCGAGTGCAGATTGCAGGTTTTTACGACGATGTCGACCCGCTGCCTGACGCGGTGAAGAAGCAATGGTCACAGCTCGGCTTCGATGAACGCGAATACCTCGGTGAGGCGGGCGTGCAAGTACCGTTTGGCGAGAAGGGCTACTCGACGATGGAGCGCATGTGGTCCCGTCCGACGTGTGATTGCAACGGGATCATCGGCGGTTACACGGGAAAGGGCGCGAAGACGGTCATCGCGGCGCACGCCAGCGCCAAGATTTCGTGCCGCCTCGTCGCGCATCAGGATCCGGCGACGATTTTCGCCGGAATCCAGCGGTTTTTTGCTGACCGCTGCCCGCCCGGCTGTCGCATCGAGATCGAGAGTCACGGCATGAGCCCGGCGATCGCTGTGCCCACCGACAGTGCCTGGCTGCGCGCCGCGCAGCGAGGGCTCGCCAAGACGTACGGCCGGGACGCGGCGCTCATCGGCACAGGCGGCAGCATTCCGGCGGTCGGACTGCTCCAGCGAGTGCTCGGCATCGATTCGCTTCTCGTCGGCTTCGGCCTCGACGACGATCGCGTCCACAGCCCCAATGAAAAGTTCGAGCTGCACTGTTTTCGAAATGGGATCCGCGCGCACGCCGCGATGCTCGCGGAGTTCGCGCAGACGACCGCTCGCGCGTAGATCTTCACCTTCGGGCGTCAGCGGTTCGCGCGTTTGGCTCGCTCGCGGAGATAGCGGCGACGCAGCCGCCGCGTCTCGACCCGAAGCTCGCACAGCCGCACTTCGAGGTCCAGCGCCTGAGCGATTCCGCCACACGCCGCGAACGAGACGAGCGCCGTCGCGATCAGGATCAGCAGCCAGACTTCGGCACTCGTTGAAAGCATGCAGGGGTCCGATCGGTCGCTTTGAGGCCCGACTTCACTCCGTTTCAGAATGGTCCGACCGATAGCTGTTCGAGGCGGTTACACTTCGCAGCCCGAAGCCATTTGTGCGATGAGGGTCGTTGAACAGCTTGCGATCTCGCCACTGGCCTTTATGCATATGCGACTGATCTTCATGCGACGAGCCCTTCTTCGACTGGCCCCCCGTCGACTGACATCTGCGCTGCAGAGCCCGAATCGGTTCCGTCAGAAGCGCCTGCATGGCCACGTCACGTTGCTGTTCGCGCTGCTCGCGCTCGGCACACTTGGCACGCTCGCCGCGCCGACGTTCGCCCAGGAAGTGAAAGCCGAACTCGTGAGCTTCGGCGTGGGCGACTGCGCCCGCCCCGGTGACTGGATCGGCGTGCGCATCGCGGCGACAAGCACGTCCGCCGAGGTCAAGAAGATCGAACTCGTGCTCGAGGCAGCGAATGCCGATGCGGACGTCGTCGAGAATTCACTGATCCTCACCGTGTCCGGCCAGCGAATCGAGCGCTGGGTCTACATCAAGCTGCCGCCAAGTTCCGCCGCGCAGACTGTCGTCAGTTCCACTGTCTACCTGCTTCGCGTGTTTGAAGTTGACGAACAGGGCCGGCGCATCGACGAGATCGCTAACAGCCGTGTCAACGGCAGCACGGCGCTGTCGACATCAATACCAGTCGATCAACTGGTGGACCTGATTCTCGTGCTCGGTGACAGCGGCCTCGGACTCGAGGGATACAGCCGCGGCGGCGTGCGCGGTATGGGCATGCTTCCGTCGCTCAACTCGACAGCGCTCACGGTGCGCGGCATCTCACCGCGCGAACTTCCCGATCGCTGGGCGGGACTTTCGCAGTATCAAGCGATCATCTGGTGCGACCCACGGCGCCTGCCCTCGCAGCTGGAGGGAGCGCAAGCGGAAGCGTTGAAGGAGTGGACGCGCCGAGGCGGAACGCTGGTCATCGGCGTTGCCGGTCCGAACGCATTCGACGCGTGGTTTCCCGCCGGCGCGCAGCCGCACCCGCTGTCTGACATTTTGCCGAGCACGCCGCCGCAGCGGCGCGAAGGTGTCGCGATTCAGGATCTCCTTCCGATCCTCTCCAAGAACCAAGAAGTCCTCAATCCCAAGGCCACGTTTGACATCGCCACGTTCGACGCAAAGTCGCTCGATCGCGGCTACCGACCGTTCGTCGCGCTGCCGTCACGGAAAGCACCGACCGGCATCGCGCTGCCTCGCGAGGGAACACTGGACGGAACGATTGTCGGAATCCAGCGCAACCTCGGACGCGGACAGGTCGTCGTTCTGGGCATTGATGTCGACTCGATCGGCAAGTCCGGACTCCAGCGCGTCGGCCTTCCGCAAGCCGATGTCTTCTGGAATCGGATTCTTGGTCGGCGCGGCGATGTGCCGAGTTCGGAAGATCTCAATGTTCTTGAAGACGCGGGCCATGTGAACTCGACCCCGCCCAGCACCTCGGCTCTGGGCAGCGGCGAAACGGTCATGAAGCTGATCGGCATCAGCACCAAAGCGGCGGTTGGAATTCTGTCAGCAGCGACACTCTTCGGAACGTACTGGCTGCTGTCCGGGCCCTTGGGCTTCACCGGGCTCAAGCACTTTCGGCGTGAGCGCCACTCGTGGGTCCTCTTCGTGGTGTTCGCATTTCTCTTCACCGCGATCGCGTGGATCGGCGGCGCGCTGCTCGGGCGAACGGCGCCCTCGCTGCAGCACCTGACGGTGATCGATCAACTGGCATTTGATCCCGCCGAGACCGATCCCAACGCAGGCGTTCCGCCGCAGACTGCGATCTCATGGTTCTCGGCATTCCTGCCCGGCTATTCACCGACCCGCGTGCGAGTCGGTGTGGGTGAGAAGGACTCCGGAGAAACTGGTGATCTGCTCGCGTCGTGGGCCAAGCCACCGTCTGGCAGCGGCGACGCGTTCCCAAATCGCGACCGGTACGTGGTGCCCACGGAACATCAGAACGATTACGCGGTGCCCTCGCGGGCGACGAGCGTTGACTTCGTGGCCCGGTGGCGTGGCACGATCGAGCCATCATGGGGCGGGCTGATCCGGATGGCGAGCGATGCCCCGGTGCGCCTCCGCATCGATCCGAGTGGTCCGTCCCCCGTTCTGCAGCTGTCCGGCTCGCTGATCCATGATTTGCCCGGCGATCTCAAGCACTTGACGGTCATTCTGGTCTCTCCCTACCGAACACCTCTCCCGACATTTCGTCGCAACAACCCGCTTCCGCTCCCCGCATTGAACTCCGAGGCAATGCCGCTGTACGGGCTCCTGGCGCGGAAGTCGAGCACCTCGCCGTGGAAGCCCGGTGTCCCACTCAATCTCGACGAGGTGTTCCCGGAGGAGTTCCGCACGGCGCGCATCGGCAAGAGCATGGATCTGGCGACCGAGATCGCAAAGCTCTACCGCGGGCCGATTCTGCAGCAGAACATGATCTATGGGGTCACCGGCGAGCACTTGGGCGAGGATGCGCTCCGTCGGTATCTCGAGTCACTCAGTCTCTACTCGATGCTTGAGCCGCCGGACTGGATCAAGGATCCGAACTCGCAGGTCGAGTCGGCCCGTGCGGAACGCGAACACGCGCGGGAGATCGATCTGGGTCCGTGGTTCACGCGACCCTGCATAATCATCATGGGATTCCTCGAGGGGCACCCGATACCCATCCCGGTGAAGATCGACGGTTCGACCGTGGCCAGCGAGGGCATGACGCTTTACCGCTGGATCTGCCCGCTCGATGATCCCAGTTTTCATGATCTGTTCATCCCTGACAGGTCCATCGAGGCGCTCGATGCCGACGATGACGAAGCTGTGAGCGGAGATGATGGGCCCACGCCGCCGGTGCCAGCCGCCGCGACTTCGGACGGCGCCGCGCTCAACCCTGACGAACTTCCCGCTCCCGGCGCGAGTGCTCCGGCAGCGCCTCCAACCGGCAGCCCAAAGCGCCGGCCGTCCCCACAGTCGCCTTAACCCAAAACATCGCAGCCGCCAGACGAAGAACGTCCCCTATGCCGATGATCGAAACGATCAACCTCACGAAGAAGTACGGAGAATTCATCGCGCTCGACAATCTCAATCTCACGATTGAAGAAGGCGATTGCTTCGGCTTCATCGGCCCCAACGGGGCGGGCAAGACGACGACGATCAAGATCCTCGCCACGCTGCTGAAGCCGACATGGGGAGAGGCGCGCATCGATGGAAAGGTCGTCGGCTACCAGAACCACCTCATCCGTCCGATCATCGGCTACGTCCCCGACTTCATGGGCGCGTACGAGGACATGGTGGTCACGGAATATCTCGAGTTCTTCGCGGCGTGCTACGGCATTCAGGGCAAGAAGCGCGAGTCGGTCGTGCATGACGTGCTCGACCTGACGGATCTCTCGTACAAGGCGAACTCGGAAGTGAACGGCCTTTCGCGCGGCATGCAGCAGCGCCTCGCCGTCGCCCGCGTGCTGCTGCACGATCCGCGGGTGCTGCTGATGGATGAACCCGCGTCAGGACTCGATCCGCGCGCCCGCATCGAAATGCGCGAACTGCTCAAAGAGCTGCGGCGCATGGGCAAGACGATCATCATCTCGAGCCACTTTCTGCACGAGCTCGCGGAACTGTGCAACGTCGTCGGCATCGTCGAGCGCGGCAAGCTCGTGTATTCCGGCACGGTCGCAGACGTCATGCGGCGCACAAGCGCCGGCATGGTGATTCAGCTGAGCGTCGATGAGCGCACCGCGGAGGCTGCCGAACTGCTCGCCAAAGTGAAAGGCGTGACGCGCATCGAAGTTGTCGAGGCCGACGGCGGACCGCGCATCGATGTGAGCGTTGATCCCGAGTCAGGCTTCCGCGTTTCAGAACTTCCGTCGCGGCTGATTGCGAGCGGCTTCCGCGTGTCGTCGATGCAGCAGGAACAGGTGAACCTGGAGACGGCGTTCATGCGGCTGACGAAGGGTCTCGTGCAGTAAACCCCTGACACGTCGCCCACGTTCGCGGTTTTTTGCGATCATTCCGCACGCTTTCCCGCACGCCGCCAATGCCCCGTCCCGCCGTCATCCTCCTCACCAACTCGTCGCGTCCCGGTGTTGTGGAACGCCTCGATGGGGCGCGGGCGATCGTCTCGAAGTATGCCGCCCTTCGCGCGGTGCTTGAAGTGGATGGCGGTCCGGTCGCGGCCGCGCCCGAGTTCGATCTGGCGGTCGTCTTGGGCGGCGACGGCACGATCCTGTCGCAGGCGCGGCGGCTGCTCGAACGGCGCAAGCCGCTCGTCGGCGTCAACTTCGGCCGGCTCGGATTTCTCGCGGAGTTCGACTGGGATTCGTTCGCGCAGCACGCAGCGATGGTCTTCGGGGGAGCGCCGCTCATTCGGCAGCGCATGGTGCTCTCCGCCACCGTCATCGGCAGCGATGGCGAGTCACGGTTCGGATCGAGCGCGATCAACGACTGCGTCGTCACCGCCGGCCCGCCGTATCGCATGATCGAGTTGAAGATCCGCACAAACGGTCCGCCCGCTTCTCTGCTTGGCGATGACGGTCCTGAACTCACGGGCGACGGCGTCATCATTTCCACCGCAATCGGCTCGACGGCGTACAACGTTTCGGCCGGCGGGCCCATCGTGCATCCCGACGTCGATGCGATCATCATGACGCCAAACGCGGCGCATTCGCTCGCGTTCCGGCCGCTCGTTCTCCCGGCGTACGCGGAGCTTGACATCACTGTCGTCCGGGCCAACGAGGGCACGTCCCTGGTGCTCGACGGCCAGATCACACACGGGCTGACGGCCGGCGATGTGGTGCGCATCGCCCGTCATCCCGTGCAGGCACTGCTCGTCGGCAATCCTTCCAACTCTTACTGGAACACGCTCCTCGACAAGATGCGCTGGGCAGCACCGCCGACGTATCGCGATCGAGGACCCTGAACGTTCATGATCGATCTCAAGCAACTCCGCGAGAATCCCGACCGCTTCCGCCAAGGCTGCCTCGACAAGGCGATGCAGGTCGACGTCGACCGCCTGCTGCTGCTCGATGAGCGGCGCCAGGCGCTTCGCCTCAAGACCGAAGAGTCGCGCGCCGAGCAGAACCGGCTCGGCAAGGAGGTCGGCCCGCAGCTCGGCAAACTGAAAGGTCAGCTCAAGAGCGCTGCGGGCGATGCGAAAGCGCAGATCGAAAAGCAGATCGCTGAACTCGATGCGAAACCGTTGTCACTGAAGGCGCAGATCCAGCAGTGGGACGTCGAACTCGCGACCATCGAGCCCGAATGGAAATCGTTGTGGCTGCAGGTGCCGCAACCACCCGCGCCCGATGTCCCCAAGGGAAAGGGCAGCGAGGACAACGTCGAGCTGCGCCGCTGGAATCCGCCAGGCTTCGACACGGCGAAGAGCTTCGAAACGAACAAAGGCTTCAAGCCGAAGTCGCATCTCGAGATCGTGCGCGACCTGAAGCTCGTCGACTTTGAGCGCGGCGTCAAGATGTCCGGCACGCGCCACTACGTGATGACCGGCATGGGCATGCGGCTGCATCAGGCCGTGCTGCGTTACGCGCTTGATTTCATGGCCGACCGGCGCGGCTTCACACCGATGGGAGTGCCGGTGATCGTGCGCGAAGAGTGCATGGTCGGCACCGGCTTCTTCCCCGCCGGACGCGAGCAGGCGTATCACATCGAAGAGAGCAAGCGCGACGCAGGTCACGACCTCTTCCTCACCGGCACGGGCGAAGTCGGGCTCATGGGGCTGCACGCTGATGAGATCCTCTCACCCGATCAGCTGCCGCTGAAGTACGTCACCTGTTCCACGTGCTTCCGGCGCGAAGCAGGCGCGGCGGGCAAAGATACAGCGGGTCTCTATCGCATCCATCAGTTCGACAAGGTCGAGCAGGTTGTCGTGTGCCGCGCCGATGACGCCGAGAGTCGCACGTGGCACACGACGATGCTCGAGTCCGTCGAACTGATTCTGCAATCGCTCGGCATTCCCTATCGTCTGCTGCAGTGCTGCACCGGCGACCTCGGTGTGAAGAACGAAGACATGATCGATGTCGAAAGCTGGATGCCGGGGCGCGGTGAGGCCGGCAAGGACGGCGCGCCGACAGGCGCGTACGGTGAAACGCATTCAGCGAGCCGACTGGCCGACTATCAGTGCCGGCGTCTCAACCTGCGATACAAGGATGAGAGCGGCAAGAACGTATTCGCGTACGCCTTGAACAACACAGTCATCGCCAGCCCGCGCGTGCTGATTCCGATCCTCGAGATGCATCAGAATGCAGACGGCAGCGTCACAGTTCCAACGCCGCTGCGGCCGTATGTCGGCGGCGCGGAACGCATCACGTAAGGCTCACTTCAGCTTCGCGAGCTGCTGCTGCGCGAGCGAAGCCGGAATTGAAAACCATCGCTGACCCGCCGCGATGTCCTGACCCTCTTTGCTGAGCACAAACGTCAGGAACTCCCGCGTCGGCGCCGGCACTGCGGTGGCGGGCTTGCGGTTGATGTACACGTACATCGGGAGATTTAACGGATACGTGCCGTCCGACACCGTGGCCTGCGTGGGTGCCACGGCTCCCTGGCCATCGGCGCGTGCGAGCGGAACCGTCTTCGTTGATGCTGACGCGTACGTCGGGTGTGGACTCAGGTAGCCGACGCCGCCCTTCGTTCCGCTCACCGCGGTGACGATCGCGCCCGGCGTCATCTGCATCTGAAGCTCGCTCCGGAAGCTGCCGCCGGCGAGCACCGACTCCTTCAGCGGATTCGCATGCGAGCTCTCGCTCCTGAAGCCGAACACAGAGAGCGGAAGCGTCGCGAAATCGCCGGCGAGACCGAAATCTCCCCACACCTTGGCGCTTGATCGTCCGGCAGACGGCGCCGCACCGAACACTGCGCTCACGTCGGCGAGTGTCATCGAGTCAATCGGATTGTCCTTGCGGACATACACGGCGACCGGATCGAAGCCCACAATCAATTCCGTGGGCGGATAGCTGAACTTCGCCTGGAAGTCGCTGCGTTCCTTCGCCGAGAGCTGTCGACTCAGGCCGACGAGATCCGCCGTCCCGCCAAGCAGTGCGGCGATGCCGGCGCTCGATCCCTCGCCCTTGATGTCGAAGCTGACGTCTGGCGCGACCCGTTTGAATCCGTCACCCGCGCGGTCCAGCAACACGGACACGGTCGAACTGCCGGCGACCCGGAGCTTGGCCTTGAGTGACTCTTTGCTTGGCTCGTACCGGGGCAAGTTCCCGTCAACGACCAGATCGCCGGTCCGTGCCTGCGCCGTCGGCTCTATGGCGTTTCGCGCGGAGGGAGCGCCGTCGGCGCTGAAGACGGCAACACAGGCGCCGAGGGCGCTCAGAATGACGAAAGGGAAAGACCGTGCGGTGTGAATCTTCATGCAACGACATCCCGAGGATGTGCCGAAATGCGGCTCGCGAGCCGCATCGACCACCCTTTGTAAAGAACGAGCAAAACGAAGCAGGCGCCGACAAAGATCAGCGCCCGCCAGAACACCACATCAATCAGCGTGCGAAGCTCGTTGGCCGCATGGTCCACGCGGTCCTTGCTGATGCGATCGATCTCCGCGACGGGCCGGTCCCATATGGGCCCCGACAACGGACCCTCTGCCAGGGCTTTCGTGCTCTCGAGGGCCTTGTTCACTTCGACCAGTGACCCCTTAAGGTCGGCGATCATTCGCGCGTACAGCTCAGGATCCACAGGTTTTGCTGGCGGAGCGTCCGGATCGACCGGAGTGCTGAAGTTCTCGACAACGCGCTCGGCAGCTTCGAGCGTTCCGGTGAGTGTGGCCGCAGCGGCGTCGAGACCGCTGACGACTTCGTTCGTCGACTCCGACAGCTCGCGGACACTCTGGACGAGCTCATCGGTCTTGCCGATCGCCCGTTCGTAGTCGCCGAGCGTCCCGCGCAGCGCGTCGGAACTGCTCTCGATCGCGGTGACGATCGCCTCACGCTCGTTCCGAATGGTCGTGGGCAGCTCCTCCGCGACCTTCGAGATCCGATCGGCGCTGTCAGCCAGCCGCACCCCGGTCGCGGATGCGTCACGAATCTCGGGCATCGCAGCGATCTGGCTCATGATCGAGCTGGACTGCATCGAAAGCAGCAACGGAGCGCGCTTCGCCATGTAGAACACCCGCTCGGCGAACAATCGCGCCTCGTTCAACGCCTGCTTCGCAGCATCGACCGGCGCGAGCAGCCCGGTGCCGGCACGCACGTCGGCGATCACCGACTTGCCACGCGACGCCGCAAAGTTGTCAAAGCGCACGAATGAGACGACCTCGACGTTTGGATTGTCCTTGCGCCATTGCCGGATCAGCAGGTCGAGCGTGAGCAGCTGCTCATCGGTCAGCGCCCGCGCCGCAATCTCCAGGATCTCGTTGTTCGCCTGGACGAGCGGCATGACGAGGAGCGGCGCGTCCGACCCGAAGTTGCGCTCCGCGACCCCCTCGTCCGTCAGACTGATCGCCGTGAGCGCCACGACGACAGTCAGATCCAGCAGCTGCGTGAACGGATCGGCATTGGATGCGATGTCGTACACCGCCGTGATGGTGCGCGTCTGAAAGCGGTCGAGCGCGAGTCGCGTTTCGGGCGGAAGCGGCTTCAGTGCTAAGGCATCGCATGCGCTGCTGATCGCCGCGTAGTAGCGGTCCGCAAAACCCCGTACGAGTTCCTCGATCTGATCGACGGTGATCTTGCCGTCCGCAACCTGGTCGAGGGAACCCGCCGGTATCTCGCCCGCAGGTTTGTCGTCGTCGGGCGGGCGCGAATACAGACAGCCGCTGAGCGTCGGCGCGGATGCACCGACCAGCAGAGCAGCAGCCACCATACGGCACACGCGCGGCTTCGCCATTGCTGCTAACAATACCCGCAGCGACGGCACCTGACTTCGTCAACGGTCAAGCGTTGCAGGCGTCAACGTCACACAATCCAGTCCGAAGAAGAACGATTGCGCGTTGGTTCGCACGTGGCCGCCCGTGACTTCCGCCCGCAGTACGAGCGAACCGGCACGCGGCGTGTGGATTCCAAGGTCAATCGGACCCGTTGCACGGGCCGTTCCGTTCGTGCCGCTGTCGAGATCGCGCGGATCGCCCGCAACCTTCCCATTCACGCTGAACTGGACGACGCCGTAATCCCAGGACCGTGTGGCGTACAACGTGACCCGCACCGGTTCCGTTCCGGGGGCGGGCACAATCAGTTCGACGAAGTCACCCACGCGCCGCGCCTGGATCCACAGCTGCTGCTCCCCGGACCAGGTCCGCGCTCCCCACGCCCGCATGTCTTGCGTGACCACCGGCAGCCCTTGGCTTCGAGCGTCAACCTTCATCGACTCGCATTCGACAGCGTTCTCGATCACAAACGGTTTCGGACGCTCAGGCGACGGAGTCCATCCGAGCTTCGCCTCGTCCGGATCTGGATCGATGCCGCTGCGCGCTCCGGGCTTCGCATAGAGAAACGTCACTGCCCCGTAGGAGAGATCGCACTCCGCCCAGTGCCATACTTCCATGTCGAATGTGAGGTGCTTGGTGAACGGGATCGCATCGAGGCCGCGAAGCCGTGACACGATGGCGCGTCCCCAGTTCGACCCGTACTGCTTGCCTTCACAGATCCGCTGATTGTGCAGCGGGTGCGTGAACGGTTCGTTGCAGCACCATCCGTATCCGTAGTAGTCCTCCGTGCCGGTGCCGATGTGGGACGGAAACGACTCGCCGTCAACGTAAATCTTCTCGTCCCCTTCGCCCCACCATGCGTCGACTGTATTGACGATGTGCAGCGAGTCCCCGGCGAGCACGCCTTCGCCGGTGATGTCAGCGAAACGGAAGTCGCGCATCGGCCGCGTCGGCAGCTTCGAGTCACGATGCCACATCGCGTGAAAATGCATGGAACGCGCGTCCCAGGCCCACGGCGCCGTCCGCACGTCGACGGTTACGTTCATCGGCGCGTCGTCGAAGTTCACAAGTTCGAGCGTGGCTGAGGTCGCGAACGGCATGGGCCATGTGACCGTGAACACGCCGCCCGAGATCGAGCCGCGCAGCGCAGCGCTCCCTTCCGCGAGATCGACGAGCGGCGCCCACACCGTGCGCGCGCCGTCGAATGTTGCGATCAGGACAAGACGCGACGCCACAAACTGCGAGAGCTCCGCGATGCGCACGGTGATTGAGTCGATCGCGCCGGGCTCCGTTTCGGTGAAGACCGTTCGCTGCCCGCCCGACGGCAGCTCGACGGGTGTCGACTGCGCTCGCATCGGAGCGGCGTCGGTGTGACCGGCGATCTCGGCGAATGCGAAGCTGCTCTCGCTCGCGAACGAAGTCACCTGCACATCGTCCTCGTAGTCGCGCCAGTTGATCTGGAAGTAGACGCCAGCCCCGTCGTCCGTCGTGATCACGCAGCGATGCGCGAACGGGATCGGGACGAACAGATTCCAGCCCTTGCTGCGCGTGCCTGCGAGCGGTGACGTGTGCAGCGCATCGCCGAAGAACACGGTGCCGTCTAAGACCTCATTCATCGCCGCCGCAAGCACCGGCGTCTCCGCGCCGTCCAGATACACGCGCATCGTCCCTTTAGGATTCGGTGACCAGATGCGAACGACGGCGCCCGGGCCCGCCGCATCGAGCATCACGGATTCCTGACGGCCCGCGATCTCGTCGACGCGCAGGAAGTTGCCGGCGTCGTTGTTGGCAAACCATCCCTTCGCGTCCGACGATGACTTCGTCGCGCGGTCATAGCTCGAACTCTGCCGCATGAGAAACGGAGGGTCGGGAAAGCGGGCGATCGCCGAACGATCCGCGAGTTCACGCAGAAGCGATTCCGTCGTGACCGCCTCGCCGGCGAAAGCGCCGCTTCCCGCCAGCAGTGCGACAATCCATGCGTTCCACAGTGCCATCTGCACCTCCGGACCGCAGCGTACCTGCGCGGCACGCTGCGATCACGCAGGCAGATCGAACACGATCACTTCGCCGCCGCTCGCCGTTCCTTCGATCGTGGCAGCAGACGCCTGCTCGATCGTTGCCGCGTCACCGGCGTGCAACAGTGCTCCGTTGACGAGAGCGGAACCGGTCGCCACGTGCATGTACGCGGCGCGACCGGCGGCGATCGTGTGCGCAGCCTTCTCGCCATTCCCAAAGCTGCCGACGAAGATCGACCCATGCTGCCCGATCTCCATCGCATTCGCCGTCGCGTCGTTGCCTCCCGCGGCGACTTGGCACAGCCGGCCGCGGCGAAGTTCGGCCGGGAACTCCCGCTGGTCGTAACGCGGAGCTTGGCCCGCCTGTTCCGGCATGATCCAGATCTGAATCAGGTGCACGGGGTCGGTCGCGGACGGGTTCATCTCGCTGTGGCGGATGCCAGTGCCCGCGCTCATGACCTGCACCTCGCCCGGTCGCAGTGTGGCGCCGTGACCGAGACTGTCGCGATGCGCGAGCTCGCCCGCCAGGACGACCGTCACGATCTCCATGTCTCGGTGTGCATGCATGCCGAAGCCCCTGCCCGGCGCGACCATGTCGTCATTGATCACGCGCAGTGCTTTGAACTGAACATTGGCCGGATCGAAGTACTCCCCGAATGAAAAGCTGTGCCAGCTCTTGAGCCAGCCGATATCGGTGTGTCCGCGGTCGGCGGCCCGCCGGATGGTCATGGTGGAGTGACCTGTGTGCGATGCGTTCATGGGAACTCCTTTCGATGTAAGATGGTTCGACATCGAAGTATTCGTTGAAACACCGGTATGGGTTCGCGCCGGTCGACGAAGTTTCGCGGCGCCCCTCAGTCCTCAAGGCCAAGCTTTTTGCACAGCCGACGCAACTCCTCCTGCTCCCGGACGGACAGCCGCCCAAACTCTCCCGTCAGCCGCTCCACGTGGCCGGGGAAAATGCCCGTCACCAGCTTCTTGCCCTCCGGCGTCAGGCGGACGGTGACCTGTCGCCGGTCCACGTCCGAGCGTTCGCGCACCACCAGTTCCCGCGTCTCCAAGTTGTCGACGATTGTGGTGCAGTTCCCCGCGCTGATCAGAATGGTGCGGGCGATCGTCCCCGACGGCAGCGGACCCTTGTGCAGAATCGCTTCCAGGACCGCGAACTGCCCGACAGTCAGGTCATGCTCGCGGAGCGGCACGTGCACGCGCTCGGTCACGGCCTGCGCGGCCCGCATCAATGCGATGTACGCGTCGAGCGCCCGTGTTTCCGCCGCAGTTCCTCGATGCCGGGTTGCCATAGCGTGACTTCGGATCCTTTCGACGTCGAAGGATCGCGGGCACGGTGCCGCGCGTCAACTTGGGTTCTCTCTTCGATGTAGAGCGGTGCGGGCACACGCTCTGGTTTGCGGTATCGTCCCCGCTTTCGACCGGACGCAGTTTCTCAGGATCCACCCACATGGCGTTGCCGCAACTGAACGAAGAACAGGTCCGCACATGGACCCCCGAAGAGAAAGACCGCTGGTGGCTGGCAAACGTGTTTCGCGGCGACATGCCGCAGCTGACGCTGCGAGCCGCGATCACGGGCTTTCTCCTCGGCGGCGTGCTCTGTGCGACCAATCTCTACATCGGCGCAAAAACGGGCTGGTCGCTGGGCGTCGGCGTGACGAGCGTCATTCTTTCGTTCGCCATCTTTCGCGTGATGGCAGGCATCGGACTCTCGCGCGATCTGACGATCCTCGAGAACAACGCAGTGCAGTCGATCGCGACAGCTGCCGGCTACATGACCGGACCGCTCATCAGCGCACTCGCTGCGTACATGTTCATCTTGAACAAGCCGATGCCATGGCATCAGATGCTCATCTGGAACGTCCTCGCGAGCATCCTCGGCGTCCTCGTTGCCTTCCCGATGAAACGGCGTTTCATCAACAACGAACAGCAGCCGTTTCCAGAAGGACGTGCCGCCGCAGTCGTGCTTGATTCGCTGTACCCCGACGCGCCGCAAGGCGGCGTCGCGCCGAACTCCCTCAACGGTGTTCGGCCGGTGCCGTCGACGTCGCGACTCGCCGCCGCCGCCGGCGTCTTCAAGGCGAAGGCCCTGTTTGCCGCCGCAGCGATCGGAGGGTTCGTGCAGATCCTCGTCGCCGAAGGCTATCAGTCGCTCATTCAGGTCAACCTGCTCCGAATCGTCAAAGCCGGTGAAGAGCTCTACAAGATCCCGGAACGGCTTGACGCCTGGTACTACGAACTCGCGGCCCAAAAGGGCTGGTGGGTACCGTCGATCGGCGGCTATCAGCTGCAGCAGCTCGCCGTGGTTCCGACGATCGATCTTTCGATGTTCGGCGCGGGCGGCCTCATGGGCATCCGGATCGCCAGCAGCCTGTTGATCGGTTGCCTCGTCAACTTCCTTGTGATCGCGCCGCTCGTCCTGAATTCGGGTGACCTCGGTCCCCTGCCCGCCCCTGCTGTTCCGACTCCGGAGCACCCGCTCGTCAGCTACAACTCCGCCCGCAGCCATTTGGTCAACAACTGGTGTCTGTGGTGGGGCATCGGTCTGATGGTGACCGCGTCGCTCGCAGGTCTGCTTGCGAAACCCAAGCTGCTGATCTCGGCGTTTACCGGCATGTTCGGCAAGCACACGAGCGAAGACGTCCTCAAAGACATCGAGTTTCCCCTGTGGATCTCGCTCGTGGGCGTGCCGATCATGGTCGGCGTCACGGTCTATATGAACTTCCAGTTCTTCGGCATCGACCCGTGGCTTGGCCTGCTGTCGATTCCACTGATCATTCTGCTCACGCTCATCGCCGCAAACGCCACTGCACTCACGAGCACGACACCGACCGGTGCATTGTCGAAGATCACGCAGTTCACGTTCGGCGCGATCGAACCGACCAGTCCTGCGACGAACCTCATCACCGCGGGCATGACGACCGAAGTCGCCGGGAACGCGTCGAACCTGCTGATGGACATCAAGCCGGGATACATGCTCGGGGCCAAGCCGCGGCAGCAGGCGTGGGGTCACTGCATCGGCATCGTGGCCGGCGCGCTGGCATCGACGCCGCTTTTCTTCGTGCTGTTCCTTTCGAATTGGAACCCGGCGTCCGATGTGACGATCGAGCAACATGTCACGGAGGTCGGCGGCTGGGCCATGCCGGGCGCGCTGCAGTGGACCGCAGTCGCGCGGCTTATCGAAGGTATGGGGCAGTCCAACAGCAGTGCCGGCGCCGTGCAGACCGTCGACGGCATCTCGAAGCTCTGGGGCGTGCTGCCCGTATCCGCAGCGTGGGCGATGCTCGTTGCGATCTTCATTGCGATCTTCTTCGAGGCGGCGCGTGCGATCTCCAAAGGCAAGTTCCCGCTCTCGGCTGTCGCGATCGGTCTCGGCGTCGTGATTCCGCCGACGTCGACGCTGTCCATGTTCGCCGGTGCAGCGTTCTTTTCGTACATGGAGCATCGGAACCGGGCGAAGCCTGAATACTCGGTCGGCCGGATGCTCTGGGTCGACAGCCGCGAGGCGATCTGTGCGGGCCTCGTCGCAGGCTGGGCGATTCTTGGCATCGGTGACGGACTCATCGGTGCGGGAGTTCACGAGAAAGCATGGGCCTGGATCACAAGCTGGTTCTGATCCCTCCGGAATCGATTCATGACCATCCGCCGTCAGCCCGAGGATTTCCTCGTCGAGGAACGCCTCGGCGCAGCGTTCTCGTCGGCGCTGCGCGACCGTGCCGACGACGCGGCGCCATACGCATGTTTCGAGCTCACGAAGCAGGCAATCACGACCCCTGCAGCGACGCATGCGTTCGCACGCGCGATCGGCGTGCGCAACGATGACGTGCAGTGCGCGGGACTGAAGGATCGGCATGCGAAGACGATCCAGTTCATCACGGCGCGCGTTGACGCCGGCAAGGTCGAGCGATTTCGTGACGCTCCGCTCGAGCAGCACGCGACAGCCGCTGTCGATGAACCGGAGAGCGATCTCGACGATCACGATCAGCAAAGCGACGAGAGCGGCGAGGAACCGTCCGGCCAGACCGGCTGGTCCGCGCGGCTCGTCGGCTGGACGAGCGCTCCGATCACGAGCGATGCGATCGACGGCAATCGGTTCACCATCGAGATCCGTGATCTTGCCCAGGAAACGTGCAGCGAAATGGATCGGCGCGTGCGCCTGCTCAGTGACGACGGCATCGTCTACGTGACGAACTATTTCGGCGCGCAGCGCTTCGGTTCAGCGCGGCACGGCAAGGGCTTCGCTGCACGCCATCTTCTCAAGGGCGAATTCGAACAGGCGCTGCGGCTGCTCGTCGGCACGCCCGCACGCGAAGACCACGGCAAGACCCGCGTCATGACACGGGCGGCGTCGAGCGACTGGGGCAACTGGCCGGCGATCCTGGCGAAGCTGCCACGCATGCCGGAACGCGCCGCGTTCGAAGCGCTCGCTGCAGGCAAGGACGCCCGTGAAGCGTTCAGCGCGCTGCCCGCCTTCACGCAGATCATGTGCGTCGAGGCATTTCAGTCGCACCTGTGGAACGAAGTCGCGCGGCGGTTCGTGACGCGGTCCATCAAAGGGACGCATCTCCGCAGTGACGACGCGTTCGGTCCGATGTTCTTCGCCCGCGCCCGCGACATGCATGCGCTCACGCGCAAGCTGATCATTCCGCTGCTGGCTCCCGATGCCGTGCTGCGGCAGCCGTGGCGCGAGGACGTCGAGTCGGTTCTGCGCGACGAAGGGCTCACGCTGGAATCGCTGCGCATTCCAGGTCTGCGCCGCCCGTTCTTCGCCGACGCGCCGCGCAGTCTCGTCACACGGATCGAGCGATTTGACCTTGGAGCGCCGCATCGTGACGCGCTCGATCCTCAGCAGAAGCGCCTGGCGCGCACGATCTCATTTGAGCTTCCGCGCGGCGCGTACGCGACCGTGGTGCTGCGCGCGATCGGTCAGTGACGAAAGGGAACCGGACCATGCGAATCACTCCGTGCGGCGCGCTGGGCGAAGTGACGGGTTCCGGCTATCTCGTCGAAACCGACAAAGCCACGGTGCTCGTCGACTTTGGCGCGTTCCAAGGGCGTCCTGATGCGGAGGAGATGAACCGCACGTTCGGTCCCGTGAAGCCGGACGCGCTCGACGCGGTCGTGCTCACACATGCGCACACCGATCACACCGGACGCGTGCCGCTCCTCTATGGTGCCGGCTGCACAGCACCCATCTTCAGCACGCGGGCGTCGCTCGACCTCACCCACATCCTGCTGCTTGATGCGGCGGGCCACGCCGCCGAAGATCTCGCACGGCAGAATCGGCGCCGCTCGCGCGATCGCCTCCCCCCGCTCCGCGGACTGGTCGATCGTGACGACATCGAGCGGCTCTTCGGGCTCATGCAGGCAGTCCCGTATGACATGCCGCACGCAATGGCGCCGGGCATCACCGTCACGTTTCGGGACAACGGTCACATCCTCGGTTCCACCAGTGTCGAGATGATCGTGCACGACGGCGGACAGAAGCGCACCATCGTGTTCTCGGGTGACATCGGTCCGAAGGGAACGCCGATTCTGCGCGACCCGGATCCGCCGACGCACACGGATCTCGTCTTTCTCGAGTCGACGTACGGTGATCGCGATCACGCGTCGCCCGATCACGGCGCAGCGCAGTTTCATCAGGTGCTGCGCGATGCGATCTGGGCGCAGAAGGTCGTGATCATTCCGGCGTTCGCTATCGGCCGCACGCAGTCCGTGCTGTTTCAGATCGCGGCAGGCATTCGCGCGGGTGTGGTTCCGGAATGCCCCTTGTATCTCGACAGTCCGATGGCATCGAAGACAACAGCAACGTATCGGCGCCATCAGGACCTGTACGACGAAGAAACCAAGCGGCTGTCGCGCGTGGGCACGATGTACGAACATCTTCGGCAGCTCACGATCGTCGACTCCGTCGAACAGTCACGGCAGCTGAACCAGACGCAGTCGGCATGCATCATCATCGCGGGCGGCGGCATGTGCGAAGGCGGCCGTGTCGTGCATCATCTCAAGCACCACCTGCCCAGTACGCGCACAGAGGTGCTCGTGGTCGGCTACATGGCAGTCGGCACGCTTGGCCGTCAGCTCGCCGACGGATTGAAGACGGTGCTGATTCACGATCAGCCCGTGCAGGTCCGGGCCGCGATTCGTGCCATCGACGGATTCTCTGCGCACGCAGGACAGACGGAGCTGCTCGAGTGGCTCGGCGCGATGGCACGATCGTCACCGCGCGTTGCGCTCACGCACGGCGAAGAGCCGCAGCGCACTGCGCTCGCGGCGAAGATCAAGGACCGATTCGGTCTGGATGCCGAGCGGCTGATGCCCGGCGATTTCATCGAGCTGTAGACTCGCTCTGCGCGATCATCTCGCGATGGATGCGCTCCATCATGCCCGCTGGCCAGAGTTCGTCGTGCGGAGCGAAGAGACTTCCGTGATCGCGCCCTTCGACAATGATCACATCCGCGTCGCTGCCGAGCCGCGCGAGGTCCGACTTCAGAAGCGCCACGGCCCCCTGCAATCGATACGTGTCCTGATCGCCGATCCACACATGCAGCTTGCCCTGCAGTTTCGGAGCGCACTCCTTCCACTGTTCGCGCAGCCGCATGCCGATGTCATAGCGCTTCCATGCGTCGACGACGGCCCGATCAATCGCGCCGGTCGTCCGATCAAACATCGGGAGCGGCAGACCGTCTGTGCCGCGCGACGAAAATACCGCATCGAAGCTCGCGAGCTGGCCGCCGGTGCTGCCTTCGGCCAGTTCGCCGCGCACGAAAGCTTCCACCGTCGTGGAGACGTCCGTTCCGCGCATGACGAGCGGCCGCGCTTCGCCCGCTTCGTTGCGGAACACGTTGCTCGCCGTGTACAGATTGATGCCGCTCCAGTCGCGGAAGTCGACGGAATCAGGAGCGGTAGCCCAGCAGCCGCCGAAGAAATCGGGATGCATCACCTGCAGCCAGAGGGCGCTCCAGCCGCCGCTGGAGTGGCCGGTGACGAAGCGCCGGCTTGCATCGCGCACACCGCCGATCGTCGCTTCCAGCGCGGGCAGCAGCTCACTGATCAGTGCCGTTCCCCACGGGCCGTTGTTGTCGGAGTCGGCGAACTCATGATGTCCAAGCGGACACGATCCATCGAGAAACACGTACACCATGCGCGGGTAGTCGCGCTCGCGCATCGACTTCTTGAGTTGTGCGCCGCTGGTCAGTCCGCCGATGTGATCGCCGCCAAATCCGTGGATCTGATAGCAGACCGGCAGCGTGGCGAGGTCGATGCCTTCGGGCGCGACGATCGATGCACGAAGAAATGCGTCGCGGCCAAGAAACGCGCTGAGCTTCTCCGAACGCAGTGCGAACGGGGTCGCGTCCGCGTGCGCGAGCGCAGCAGCGCTCATACGCGTGAGTTCAAAGGGGCGCTCCGCGAGCGAAGCGACCCGCGCGAGCTGCACATCGTCGATCCAGATCTCGCTGTCGACATTGATGCTGAGTGCAAGCGGCTGCGCGTCGTCCGCGATACCGGCTTCGATCTCAAATCGTCGCCAACCGTCGATCGCGCCGCCGACCGGGACGAGGCGCCCCCGAAACGGCGCGGCATGATTGGGCCGATCGATTGCGAGCGAGATCTGAGGTTCGCTGTCCTGCGGCCCGCGGATCGCGAGGGTGAGCTTGACGACCGAGCCGCGATACGGTTCGGTGTCGAGCGTCCACACCACCCCGGGGTTGCGCGGTCCGCGCCGTGCCCTCCGCGACGGTCCATCGATCGTCGTGTCGACGGGCGTGGCGCGCAGTGATTGAGCGCCTTCGCTCGCGACGTCATCGCACACCGCAATCGTGAACGTGCGCGTGGCGCGGGCGTCAGCGCTCCAGCCGGGCGGCAGCGAACCGGCCGCGAACGCTTCGAACGTCACGCGCGTGTCCGCGACCACTTCGGCAACTACCTCGGCAAGTACTTCGGCAATGGGCGCCGAAGGTGAGGGCGGCGGGAGGAGGACAAAGGGTGCAATCAGCACAGTGCGTTCCCATTACGTTGACGCAGAGCGATCGTCGACGAGTCCACTATGACAGGCAGCCGTCCATGATGGACGGCTGCCTTGTGAATTCCTTCGATGATGAACGGCGTCCGTCAGGAACGGACGCGTTCGCGTCACTTCTTGCCGACGGGCTTTTTGGCGGCGGCTTCGGGCTTCTTGAAATACTCGCCCGCGAACTTCCGCTGGAACCGCTCGACGCGGCCGGCGGTGTCGACGAACGACTTCTGCCCGGTGAAGAAGGGATGCGAGCCGGACCACACTTCGACGTGCATTTCAGGAACCGTGGCGCCGCAGGTCATGACGACCTCGCCGCGGTAAAAGATCTTGCACTCGGGGTAGTACTGCGGGTGGATGTCCTTCTTCATGGCGAATCGCTGCCTTCATCAATAAATCGACCCGAGCGGGCGGCCGGAGGGTGCGGCCTCGAACCGGTGCTCAGCGGCACCGAACCGAAGGAAAGAGCCCTCATCTGCCCGCAGCGTCGAGCCGGGTAGTTTAAAGGGATGCGGGAAGTTTGCAAGGCAGAGCGGCGAGGGCGAGCGATGAGTGTCCGATACCCGAATGCCGCACCCCCAGCCGCAGAAAGTCGACCGCGAAAACGCAGCATGCGCCGCACAGTCCGCACGAGAACCCGCGCCGCCGGGCCGAAGCCACTTGACCAAAGCAGACGGGACGTTAGAGTGCCCGATCTCGCCAGATCACGGCCGCCAGAGGCCTCAAGGCGACAGATCACAATCCCCTATAGCTCAATTGGTAGAGCGGGCGGCTGTTAACCGCCAGGTTGCTGGTTCGAGTCCAGCTGGGGGAGCTTTTCCAACGCCACCGTCCTTACGGTGGCGTTTTGGTTGACCCAACGTCCGGCGCAAGCACCGCCCCCGACTCGGCGCGCAACCCCCGTCGAACTCCGTGGTTGGGCGACGCACCGCTCGACCGCACCCCGCTCTCGCGTTCGCGATCCGAAACCGGGCCCGCCGCCGTTCTCACGTGAACGAGCCGCCGCGTCTCCGAGAGCGCTCTCGAACTCTCGCGATCCGCGGTTGACACTGCCCGCGGTTGACAATCCCTTGGTGTGCGCCGTGAAACGCCCGACCTCGCGCGTATATGGCTTCGGTCGGTGCACGGTCGCGCCGGCTCTGCCCAGCACGGAACCGCGCCATGCATCCCCGAATTCGCTTTGCACCCGGCGACGAGCGCCTCGAGCTTGTTGCCTCCATCCTCGCCTGCGGCGTCCGTCGAGCCATTGCGGACGCCCCGATTCCGCCCACCGAGGCTTCTTCTTCAAGGTACTCCCGGACGGGACCATCGAATTCGGCTGGAACTCCGGCGGTGTGAACAACCCGAATCCCTCCTTCCGTGGGCCGATTCTTCCAAGGCAACTCCGACCCCCTATCATTCGAGGCGTGACTGGCGCTACCGGCAGAGAGTGTGCGAGCTAGGAGACCCGCGATGGGCCCCGTGTTTGATCTGTTAAGTTTACGTTTTTCTCTCATCATTGTTAGATATCGCGAAGCGTTTGTTCAGTGGGCAATTACACAAAAGCAGGGGGCGGTGCCGCCTTTCGACATCAAGCACTATTTAATGGATGCACCCGTCTGGATCATTCCCGACATCGGGACATTTGACGACATGGATGACCTCGAGGATTATGTGACTAGTTTGAAGCCTCAGATAGTTGTTTGGACGATTCAGGAGCTTTGCTTAGATCCGTCGCATGCGCCTGTTGCGCCGTCGGTGGCTCTATGTGACATGTTTTTGGATCTTGAAATACGCTCAGCTGCGTCGCCAGTCCCAGGATTAGTGAATTAAGCAGTGGCTGGGTGATTTTGGGCTGCTTCGGGATCGGGATTGGGGGACTCGCAAAGCGGGCGCAGCCAAGAAAAGTAAGTACAAAAAAGACTTGGGTATTGACGTCACCAAAGTGTTCTCTTGATGAAGACGAGCGATTTCTCCACAACCATTAACAAGTCTCTTTCGACGTGCGAGTTCCGTCGGCGTGGCGTGCTATGGAACCGGCGGGCGGGTCACTTTGTGCATGTGGTCGAAGTACAATCATCGGGCACCAATAGGGCTGTGACGATTAACGCCGGAGTTGCGCACGATCTGATTTTTGGGTGCTTCAGACTTTCCTGTGGGTGACGCTGTCCCGCTCCCCGAAATCCCCGCGCGTTTCCGATCCTCAGATCAGTGGAGTAATTTCGCACCGGTCGGCGAGTACTGACAGCGACGCCGGCCGCGCTCTCGACCTGTCAACCAAGTCCGCGATTCGTGCATCGGCGCTCTCGGTTGACACTCAGAGACGCCGGTAAGCCGAGGGTGCTCTGCGAGTCGTCACGAACCCGAGAATTCGCCGGGCAGCGCAACTAGAGCCAATCGTTGCTGTTGCAACCACTTATGTGCGAGAGCGCACGCGATGTCAGTTCGCAACCCGAACCCAGCGGAGCTTCCTACGCCGCCACGGAGACGTGGCGGCGTTTCTGTTAACGGCTCGCTGGTCAGCGGCGAGAGCGGCCCCGGGCGCGCCAAAGTCCCGTCGTTGCGGGGCTTTCCGCGAGGTCGGCCATCGGGTGGTGCGCTCTCGGTCTTGAAGCCGATTCCTGCGGTCCGAGGGCAACCCATACGGTTGCTCTCGACCCACCGAGGCCAACCCTCTCGGACTCTCGCCCTCTCTGGTTGACGCCACCGCTGAGGTTAACGCGAGGGTTGCTCTCGGGGGCCTCGTACCAGCGGAGAGCCAGGCTTCGAGCGGAAGGATCTGCGGCCGAAGCGAGCCCGCTGACTCATTTCTCCTTCGAGAGTCTCCACACGAAGTACATCGATGATCGCCTCGCCTCGCGCTTCGCCTCGAACGCGTCGTAGAAGGCCTTGAGCGCCGCCACCAGGGCAGCGCTGCACCCCGCGATCACGGACGGCAGCGCCAGACCCAACACACCGGCGATGGACAGCGCAGACGCTCCGACGTAGGTCCCGCTCCGGGCGATCGAGTTCATCCGAGCAACTCGCTCGCACGTGTGCCTCACCTTGGCGAGCTCGTCCTCCAGTTCGTCACGCCTCAATCCCACGATTCGCTTGGCGGCTTGGCGTCATCTTTCGCACCTGCGACGTCTTCGAGGGCCCGCTGCAACTTTCGCCGAAACGTCGCCACCGAGTCGCCCTCGTCGTCGAGCACTTTGGCCAAGGTGGACAATGAGATGTTCTCCAGATACGGCACGTCCAGCGTCAACAACGGGTCCGACAGCGCGAGGGACGACCGTGCGGCCTTCGAAGGTGAGAGCAGAGAGCTGTCGAGCAAGGCCGATTTCAGCACGCTCTCCGAATCGGGGCCGTCGGCAGCGGGAGAGCTTACGAATGGCGCGAACGCGAGGCGCCCAGCTCGCATGAGGGGCTGCGCCTCTGCCAGGAAGGGGTCGTCGGTAGGAATCTGTACGTGGATCGCGCCGCCCGCAACATGGCACCGCTCACCGCGCGCGTTCAGGACAGAATCGGAGAGCCTCGCGAAGACGGTTCGTTGCCAACGCGGCGGTCCGCTCTTCGTCCAATCGGTGCCGAGAAGGACGGCGCCATCGGAGCTTACAGCCGCCGGAATCGCGCCGATAGCCACGGCGTACATCCACGTCTCGACCGATGCGAGGCCCCGCCTGCCTGTTGCAGCGTCGATGGCTTCGGACGCTCCGAGCACGGGGCTTCGGACGTCGTCGCCGATCGGAAGCAGTGCGATTGCCGGGTGGCCTAAGTATGACTCTACATTGAACGTCACCAAGTCCGCCACGATCATGGCTCGTCGGATCGCTGAAGCGGCATCTCGACTATCGGCCACGACTGTCACCGCCTTGGTTCCGGGCGCCGACTGAATGGCCTTGAGGTATTCGTCGACCGCGTGCTTGAAGTGGAAGTCGATCAATTCTGAACGCGCCTTCGGCATGGTTGCGACCAAGTCGAACAGGGCGTCGTTGAGTTCCGCGACGGTTCGAGGCAACGCGCGCAGGTCACGCCAAGAGGCGAGCGACTCGACCCGATCGAGCAGAGCTGCGCGCAGCGCCTTCTCGAGCATCTGGTCCCACGGCTCGCTCTGCCAGCGCCGCCTGTATTCGGGCCGCTCGAGGAGATTGATGAACGCGTCGCTCTCAATGAGCGCGATCCGACGCTCCACGAGTGAGCGGTACGCACTGAGCCAATGCGTCGGAATCTCCGTGCTGTGGAACCGATCCCCTTCGCGCCGGCGTGATCTGATGTGGCATTCGGAGCCCGGCTCGCCGAGAATGGCCGGGGAGCCGCTCGAAAGCGCTTTTTGAAGGTGAGTGTCCTTAATCATTTAATAAGGCGCTTCCGGCTTTCGTGTGGGTAGCCGACCGGCCCGGATGCAGATCAAGCCCCGTCGGCGCTTGGCCCCGGCGGA
>ENA-ORBV01002438-ORBV01002438.1-microbial-mat-metagenome-genome-assembly--contig:-NODE-2438-length-39264-cov-6.722357_pt1 | contig 39264 bp, 16 predicted proteins | sample MGYA00237777_ERZ505514 | MGnify/ENA primary metagenome ERZ505514 (study PRJEB26160, sample SAMN06269048) | microbial mat metagenome | isolation source: Oligotrophic lake microbial mat | place... | reverse complement strand
ATTTTGAATTTTTCAAACGTTTCAAGCACTCTTGAAACGTGCTCTTGAAACTCTTGAAACTCTTGCTACCTCTTGATGTCTCTTGAAATACTCTTGAAACGTGTTACTATCTCTTGAAACGCTTGAAACTCTTGATACTCTTGAAATGCTTGAAACGTATGCGAATCGATTTACCGCACCTTGCAGTCAAATAGAAAATTGGATGTAGCGCTACAAGACGGACAAAGAGTTTCACAACGGTGAGGATGTTTCACGAAATCAATTGAAGTTCGAAGACCGGCGAATTTTACTTACCATAAACAATTCTGGCAACTTAGCGTGTTGGATCATTCCCGCATCTTTGCTGAAGATCTTTTCTGTATCGAAGTAGCTGATCATTAGATCTAATCATGGTCTACATTGATGTTGATTTTGTTGTTGTTGTATTCCGGAGCTGTGTAATCGTTGCGAGATTTGTTTTGCTCTGCGTCGTTTTTGTGATCAACGGCTGTTTTGAAGATCGGCGTGCTCTGAAGCCGCCCGCGCGCTCGTCAAACGTGGACTACTCAACTTAACTGTACATACTGGTACTACTTGTACGACGTAGGACTGTAGACTACTTACTGTACAATAATTTTCATTTGATTGGAGGTAATTTGCCAACTGTTCGGACGGAGTTGATTCCTTCCACTCTTTTTTTCTTTTCTGTTTTATTTTAAACACCTACGATATCACCATGCCATCCAAAGCCGCGGCCGGTTGTGATTCAAGCCTAAGCCTAGATGTCAATGCCTTAGCAAAGCCCAGTCTCCCAAGCAATGTCTTGGTCACAGGTACAGTGTTTTAACTTTTAATTCGTCACATGGCTTTGAATTTCTTCATGGTGCTTTGTGTCTTCCTTCCTTCCACGCTCACCATGGGTATTATTAACCTTTGTCCATCGTTTGTCTTCAAGCCGTGCTGCTTTTCGCCTACCTTTTGGAGGAGATTGTTAAGAGCGCGGCGGACAAACGCAAGTTTTCCCTCCTTCTGTTGAACAATGAGTCTTGCTCTGAACGTGTAGATTCTCTACAGGATGAAATCCAGCGGACAACAGAAGACAAGAATTACTTCAAGAATCATTATCGTTGGATTGTTTTTTCCCTTATGACGTGCGGTCCACTTCCAAAACCTCCAGCAAAACCTCGTTGGTTTGATTGCTTTCTCGGCTATCGAACAACGCCAGAATGGAAACATCAAGTCAAACTACTTCTTCGAGCAATGCAGCAACTCTCTGACAGGGAGCGTTCCTATTTTCATGGAATAGCGGAAATGTCCCAGTATTATTTGCCCCCAGAGAAAGACGAGAACCTAGTTCCGGAGTCGTATCTTTCTAACCCAGTTTTTGAAGAATCTCTAAAGAGGATTATGAGTTGTCATGATTTTCATAAAAGCCTTGGCCCGGACTATGAACAATGGGTTTTACGAGTGATGACCATTGAGGGGAATCGTCGGTGGGTTTGATTCTGCTGGATCACATAAATATGGTATGATGCGACCTTACTACAAACTGTGGAATTCTGCAGTATGAAAATGGTTTTTTCAGTTCTGCAGTATATCAAATTGGATTTTTTACCATTGCAATATCCGGATTATATGCTATCGATTGATTCAATTTCTGCCAACTTCATCAGCCAGTGGATGATTCTCGTTCAAAATATAGCAAATTACACTGTATTGTATGCAACACAACAACTGTTGAACCGTAGCTAGCTAACTACTACCAGTACGACGTAATAGTACTGTTGCGATTCGTCGAATCGATCCATCAACCATAAACCGAACGCGCGAACACCATGCAATTGAATGATTGGTCCACGAGGGATAGGGTTCAAAATTGCTGGGGTTGAGTGTATTGATTCATTCGTACACGGTGCATTTGGCTATTTAGCTAGCTACTTGTCACTTCCTCATGTAACTCACACAAACTTTCATTTTGAAGTGCTGTTTTTGCTCAATATCGAGAGTGTACCATTTGATCCAGAGCCATTTTTGTAAGGCCCGTGGCTCGTAAACTAAAGAAATTGTACTTAGCGACGGAGGGCATCTTCCGGCGAGAGTTGTTTCTATCATGATTGGTTACTGTACTACGTATTCGTGTGATGGAGACGTCGGTGTTCGCCTCAATTTGCTATTTCCTGTTGTCCGAGACGACGACCGCTGCCTCTCAAAATCGGGCATCTACTTTTCATTGCGACAATTACTATGTTTCTTTCGGGATACGTTATGAACACTCGGTACGTTATGAACACTTAGTTTGTATTTTATTTACTGGTCTACGCGGCTCTCGCTTGGGTTGCAGACAACCTCGCTTGCGATTGATGCCGCATCAATTGGAAATCGAATGGGTTTTCTGTGTCATAAAGAGACTTGTCTTCCAACAATCCTTCCGCTAATATCAGGCGGGCTTCAATGGCATCTTGCAGTGCCATGGCATGAGCTTTTCGCGCAGCATTCGTGCTCATGGCTCTTGCCAGGTCCCCGAGTCGTTCGTCGCGTTCCTCGTCATTCTCCACAAACTTGAGGTACGAACGATACTTTCTGACAATCGTTTGGCTGTACATGGTGCGTGTGTGTTTTCGGGTGTTCATTTCGCCCGGGAAATAGCACTCGAGTCCTCGGGTGCATATTGGATCCGATTCCTCGTCATCGCCGTCATAATCTCCGTCGTAGACGCCTTCCATTCGGGCAAAGGTCTTTAACATGGCAATGACATCGGCGCGGTAGTTGTCCCTCATCTCTTCTCCCGATATCCATAACTCTTCGGTGGTGGGAACATCATCATCATCCTCAAATTCATTGTGGATTTGGAATTCATAAATGGTTTCTGAAAATTGCACACGTCTTTCCCTGATTGGGGGTAATTCTTGGGTGTTGGTAATAATAGAAGACATGATTGTTGCTTGCTTGTTTGTTTGTTTTATTTCGGTGCCTTTGTTGTTTTGTTGTATTTTGATTTTTGTGTTGTTTGTTTTGCAGATTGTGAGACTGGAATGGATTTCAATCGATCGATCGAACCTCAATGAATCGTCCACGACTGCGACGGTCATTCACACTGAGTTCGCCATGCATGTTTCCAACCAAAAGATAGACCGTGTGCTGCTGTACCGCACTGCAGTACGACTAACCACAGCATGTATGGAGTCACGAGAACTCCGATTAGTTTGCTGAGTAGCAAAAAGTACCGGTACGTACCAGTACTTAACTAGTACCACTACGTCGTAGCGACAAGGAGGTCGTGTCGGTGGCAAGCAAGAAACGCTCTATGCAGGATTTGATCCTGATTCTGTCCTGATTCGTCCACCGTGATCGAGCGAAGTCTATCTTGGTTGTTGCTTCGAAACTGCATGAGTGTTTTGTCAAAGAACCCTTAACCCTAAAACTCAGCTCACCACCAAACACGTGCTCTTCTTCCACCTTCACCAACCATCCAGGCTACAGCACTAGCTAGCTAGTAGTAGCAAGCTTTGAGAACTAGCTAGCTACTAGTGGACTGATAAGACATACATGCTTAATTTTGGATGGAGCCATGGGTACCCGAGTCATCACATTTTGAAAAGATTTTGATCTTTTGGAAGGACTCTGGAAATAAATAGAAGAAAAATTCTTTCTGTAGGTCTTCATACTGCTTCTAGTAGACATGAGCTAAGCAATCATTGCATGTTGATTAGTGTATCAACAGTTGGAACCAACACATGCATTCACCCTGCATTGTTCATGTTATGTCCTTTTCTTATCTTCAAAAAGGCATGACCAACACCAGAGGGCCTACATGAAGGGAGTGCTCATCATTCTCTACTAAAATGTTTGAGTTATCATCATTTTCGGGTTTGCAAATCACCAAGCCTGAACCCATCCCCATATAGCACACTTCTGGAGGTTTTCTTACACAACGCAGAAGTAGGCATTTGCGGAGGTAGAAATAAATTGAAAGCGCCTTCATACTAGCTAGCTCTACTAGCTGCAGGCCAACCGCCAGGAAATGCTTCGAGGATAACTAATCTTTGTGTCGTAATGTGTATCTTCGAGAATGTCCCACACAGGAGCGATGGCAACCATGCTTCGCCCTAGCACTGCTCATCCGCTTCTCCAACTTTTTATAAAACCTTTCACGTGCTGAATTAAAGTTGATGCACGGTGATCGTGGACTGTATTATTGTATTCAACTTTGTTTTGTCGCCACAAGCCGACCGCAACTAGAGGATGCATGACATGAACACACTAATAAGTTCCAATGCCACCAAAATTCAAAAAGGCATCCTCTTCTGCTTCCTGGCCTTCGTTGTGTTTTTCTTCAAAGAATATCGCATTCAGCAGAATCGCCGCACCCACCAGGACACCCTTGTGTTCGGCTGTGGCATCAACGGGAAAGTCTACTTCAAAGGCATTGGCATCCGTAAACAGTTCGGTCCATAAACTTTTGGGTTTTTTGAGAATTTTTCCGACATGATGTGCATTGTCCGTGTTGATTTGATGATAGGGAAACAAATGAAAGGGAACTTTACAACATCCCCGACCACAACAAGGATTGCCCTCGGCGCAGACATTGACAAATAAGCCACAACAACATGTGGGTGGATGTAGTCGATACAAGCCATTTCCTTGACTGTCATATACATGAAATTCGGGAACGCAGATATAACACCGTTCTTGAATGGATCCCAAGAGTTGCAATTCCAAACCCGTGCCGGTGGTCACAATGCCTTGTTGATAACAACAGCATTTGCAACTACTAGCGTGACATCGTAAGGGTCGTTCCAGTGTCAAAATATTGGCTTGCGTATTCAATTCTTGCACTTGCATTTCAAAGGGATGAATGCCATTGCAACAAATGCGGCAACAAAAATTGCTGGATTCCAAACTATGGGCCACTTGATGGCCATCCACAAAGTATTTGAATTCAGTACGAGCTTCACACCCCAAGCACATTTCTTGGAACCAACCCCGTCGTGTTTGGCGGATATCCATTTTCTGGCATCCACCGAGATGTGCTTGCAGCGTTCGGTTGTTGCAGCCACGATCTGCCATGGTTTGACATTGGACTCCTTTTCCAAAATAAGACGATGTGAATGTTGTCATTGTTACAGTATTTTTGTGGTTGTGGGTGCTTTTCTGCCGTTCTTTTTCAAGGCAAGTTTCTTGTCTTCTTCCGGCTCAATCAATCTTGTACACTATGGTAATGCGCAGCCTTTACAAAACAGAGCGCTATCCACTTCGGCACTTCTTGCAAAAGCCACTCAATTAACAGTTAACATTCCGAGTAAGATATTCCGATGTTTGTTGTTTAGTTACTAGCTAGTAGAGCTAGCTAGCTAGCTACTCCAGTAGTAGCTAGCTAGTACTAGTAGTCTATCAATTTTGTCGTTGAAAAAATGAGCGGCAAACATCAACGAACAACTACCGGGTCTTGAATCACGGAGTCTGAGTCTTGTGTTAGTATCCAGACGCCCATTAGCCCTGAATTTTTCCCTCCATCATCGCAGGCTCAATCAAATGCTAACTCGCTGTGCGCCATCCATGCATCACCCCTTTCGTTCGCTTCTTCGGCATGCATCATGCATCAATACACGTACCATACTGTATCGACAATCCAGTAACAAACCATCATTCATTCTTCTCCCCGTCGGAACAAGATACCTTCGCGTCCCCTCTGTCTAGCAGCTAGTACGTACTGTAGCTAGCTAGTAGCTAGTTGTTTCGATCATTGCAGCGGCAAACGCTTAGAACGCTGTCTTGATGCAGTTTAGTGGAACGACACATCCTTCCCATTGATTCACTAATTGAATGATTCCAAGTTGGAATTTGAAGTGCCCTTTCCGGATTTCTGTTTCAGATTTTGTACTAAATAATGTTGGAACGATTGGTCGGACGCTTGCTCAACAATGTCCTCTCGCAGTACTTTGTGTACAACAATAGAAACGACGAGGACAGCAATAACAATGGCAGTGGCAACCACCAAAATGGTGGTTCCGAGTCGACCACAGAAGGCGGTGCGTCGTTGGGTGTTTGGAGTGGCTATATTGCCTTGGACAATTTGCGACTCAAAAATGAAGTCGTCAATGACTTGCTGCAGAAACATGGGATTCCGGTGGAAGTCTTGCACTGTACCATTCGACGTGTGGAAATTACGGTACCTTGGTCGAAATTGTCGTCGTCATCATCCTCGAGATCGGGCACCAGTACACCCACTGCTACGGACTCCACAGGTGCCGTGGTAGTCATTGTCATGGATGGCATTCATATTTTGGCCAGAACTCGGTACGAATTTCACGATGCCAAAATGAGAAGTAATGGCATACGACAACGAAGAGACAAATTAGAAGAAGCGTCAACCTTTGAACGACCCGCTCAGACCCCACAACAACAATCTTCGTCGTCGTCTTCATGGTTTGGTGTCGGAAGCATCAAAGATTTTGTGCAACGACGTATTTCCGAAGGTCTCATTCATCAAATTATTGACAAGTTGCACGTGCACATTCGAGATGTGCACATTCGATTGGAAGATGCTGAAACAGATGCAGCTCATCCCTTTGCCTGTGGAATTATTATGGAAAGTATGCATGTCCAGCACTGTGATGATGACTATAAATCTTCGGGAGGAGGAGTCCGAGAGGACGATGATCACAATGAATTGTTTCCCCAAGACGATGACAACAACAGCAGCACCCGCAATAATAAAGAAACAATTCGCAAAGTAGCTCAAGTCAATCATTATGCCATTTACTGGAATGCTCTTGGATACGAGAAGGGTTTGCCACTCGAACATGCTGTATTGCACCAAGTACAATGGCTACAAGCAGCATCGTCGCAAGCATCGCCACAATTCATGGCGGATGCCTTGGATCGAGCAATCGCAAGACGCGCCAGTGCCTTGTGGTCCGCTCCTGGTGGACGTTTGGTCGTTCCGACCCATACGTATCTGCTCATGCCCGTGGATTGTACGCTGCAAGCCACCATCACCATGGATCGTTCCGGCAACAGCAACAACAACAACAGCGAAAATATCAACAACCATAGGCCTTCAACAAATAGCAGCATTCCATCCATAGAGGCAACCTTTCATGTCGATGCGGTGAATGTGCAATTACGAGACTTTCAATGCCATCAGATATCGCTCTTGATACATACCATGAAGAATCATAATTTTACCAGACCCTACCGGACATTTCGACCACAAGTTACTGTTCACGAGGATCCTGCAGCTTGGTGGCGGTATGCCTTTCGGGTGGTAAAGTGCGAGCTCAAAGGCAGTCGATTGCGGTGGTCGTGGGGACGCATGCGGCAGACCTATGCTGGCCGACATCGATATTGTGAACTGTACGAACGCAAACTTAAATATAACTTTTACAGCAGTCACAGTGTTCGGGCAAGAAGCCAAAATAACTTGTCGGGCTATTTGGAAGCAACCTTTGACACCACACCTGATGAAGGAGCAGGGCCGTCGTTGCAGAACGACACCAATAGCGTGACGGCATCGCAAGACTCTTCACAACAACCATCAACTAATCAGCAGCAGCAACAACAAGAGACGCCTCGTGCTCTGACGGGAACGGAAATTCAAGAGCTACAAGACTTGGAAGATGGTGTTATCGGTGACATGTCAGTACAAGATCTCTTGCTCTACAGACTTTTGGTTCACAATCGGTTGGGCCAAAACTATCAGGCAAAGCAACAACAAGCCGCAGCGCAACAAACGTTGGCCGAATCGTGGGTCTTTGGGAACACACTGGTGCAGAATGCCATGCGCGATGATTTTGAATGTCAATTGGAAGTGCAGCGACTCATGGCCTATCTGGACCATACATCGGCAGTAGAAGAGAGCAGTGTAGACTTGGGTCAGGATCAAAGGAATATATTGTTCTTATCCATAAGATTCCACTGGAAGGAAGGTTGTTTGGCCATTTTCTCTCCCCTCCCTTCTACGGCGAATGAAAGCTCCTTTTTGCGTAGATTGCACGAGCGCTTTCTCGATTTTCGATTTGAGCAGTTGTCACTGGGTGTATCGCTGATGGGAGACTTTGAAACTGCCAACGTCAACGTGTCATTGAGGGACTATAAGATATCCGAGATTCGGGCAAATCAAGATCGACAAGCATTTTCGATACTCTCCAGACGACAACCATGCAGCACCAAAACCGCCAATGGAGCCAAACCGAAATTCGACTCTCGGGCAAGAGTATCCTTCTCCGAGGAAGAAGACAATGGGGAAGAGGACAACGTAGTAGAAGTGATCAGCCAAGAAAGCCGAGCTCCAGTGCAGTCTCCGCTCTTCTTTGCAGAGATTTGTATCAACCCCCCGAAAGAGGAAGCGTGTGGAACGACAGTCAAGGCGAAACTGGAAGCTGTGGAAGTAGTGCTCTTGCCAGATTGTCAATGGATTTGGCGCTTAGGCGACTTTTTGCGCCTCAGTTCAGCTTCAGTGGCTGGCAACCTGGAGAATTACTGGAAAGACTTGAATTATGCATCCATCAACGCGTGGGCGTCAAGAAGCTTGGGTCTTCGAGCCAAGGTCGAGACAGCAATGAAGGAGCATTCAGCGGTCAATTTGGATATTGAAATCGATTGCCCTTTGATCCAAATCGTTGGGGAGGGAAACAAGAAGATATGGATTGATCTCGGAAAGGCGCACCTGAAAACCATCAAATTGGCTGGAGTTTCCTCAATCGATCTCGACGAATCCTTGCGGATTATATCCGAGTCGCAATTCAACAAAAAGCCTTCAAGAGCGAGGTCACAATCGAATGCATCTGGGTTGCAGGATCCAACGGCCGACTTGGAGGCTTCCGATCGCTCCCTAGATCGGGCACTTAAGGCCTCTATTCCTAGTCTCGATACCTTCCTGGGCAGCCATAAGAGAAAGCAAAGTGTCGGTCTAGGGGACTCTGTGCGGTCTGGTGGTATTTTTGAAGGCGATAGAACGGTGAATATCACCCTTCCTGGCGATGCATCGGTCACGGGCAGACAAGATGACGGGATTCAATCCTCTTTCTTCTACGATGTGCACCAGCTGCATATCAACACCGGCGACGCAGTAGTTGGCGAATCGTGCGATGGACTCCAGGGGAGCAGTGCATCCGAACTTCAGCACCGCTTTGTCTCCGGGTTCCAGTTACACATCAATATACATAAATCTATCATCCCAGCAGATCACACCATATGCCGTTTCAGGATCGATTGTATTTTGGGCGAAATTAGCGCTACGTTGTCACCAGCTACGATTGTGTATATGGCAAATATATTACATACATGGAAGACCGTGATGGCAAATGCATCCAGCACCAGTCTACCGACGGCGCAATTCATAAGGCCGATACCACAACCGAAGGGGTTTATAAATGAAGTCAGTGAGCCGGAGTGGATTACTGACGAAGAAGACAAACCTCAGAACGCCTCGCTTGACAGTAATAGCCACGTCGACGAAGACGAGTTCTTCGACGCTGTGGAGAACGGGGACGAAAACTCAGAAAATCTCTCCATGTGGTTGGAAGATAACTGGATCGCAGATGCCGATAGTGTTTTGGACGGCGACCAAGGCAGCACGACGCAGAAGCAGAGGCGCCAAAGAGCAGCCATGTCAGACGTTTCGTCCTTGTCGGATCGTTCATTAATGAGGAGACGAAAAAAGAAGGGGGCTGGGTCCGGGCTTGCTGCCTATCTTAACGAAGAGAATCTTGCCATGCTTGAAGAGGGCATGGTTGAGGAAGATTCAATAGAAGGGGGAGACAATGACACCGATTCATTCCATTCTGCTCTTTCTCCAGGCAACTTAGCGAATTTGCTTGAGGAGTTAGACAAGGGTATCAAAGAAGCGAGGGAAAGGCTAAGCCAGGCGAAGGACAAGCTGGGTGAAATGACGCGTCCAAGAAAAGACCAGTCGCTTTCTTCTTTCAGCTCGGACTCGAGTAAGCACCGACGTCTTTTAAAGAGGTCTCTTCTAATTGAGCAAGAGCGTCTCCGTGCAGAGTTGAAAGAAATGGTGGCCACACGACACGACCTTTCCGTGCAGTTGGCGGTAGTAGACCAAGCCATTGAAGATGCCGAAACTTCATCTAGAGCATCGGTTGGGGGCAACGTTGGTTTCATTGCCCCCGCTAGGAGAGCTAGTTTGCTCCTAAACACAAGAAAGAACCACGACAAATCCTTTGATGCTACAGCGATGCAACACAGCTTAACTCGCAACCTCAATCCTCAGCTGTTACAGTGTACTTTTTTCGTGAGCAAAGTCACTTTTTGCTTGAGCGAGATAGAAAGTGCTGAAGGTGGGGTTCCATTGGATACTATCCTGTGCTTCTCACAGGGGGGCCTTACTGTGAGACATTCAGTGAACGAAACAAAATTGTTTTTAAGCGTTGAGAGTGTTGCTGCCAGCTACAGAAACTCCACGGGTTCGGATGCATCTCAGCGTTATGTTTTTGTTGGAGGGTCCCAGTACTCTCTGGCCTCCAGGTTGTTGCCCTCCCACTTCCCTCAGTTTATTTCTTCCGTGTCAATGGACGACAAATTCATCAAATGTACGCTCGAACTTCGTCACAGACCAGCCACAAACAACAGTTTGACCTCTCCTGAAATCGTAAGACTGCGCTTGGCTGTTGGGGATTTAGAGACAACGCCGGAGCCGCAGCTTCTGGAAGCGCTGGCGTCCTGTAGTGTAACAACACAGAAGAAAATGCACTCCTTTTCTCAAACGAACAGATCGACAACCACTTCGAAAGTTGAAAAGTCGAAAAAACCATCTGGGCCTATGTACCTTGATATCAGTGCCGCGTTGGCATCTGTGAGAGTTGTGTTGAATCACTCAAAGCGCCCGGTGGCTGCTCTTGCCTTGTCGGAGGTTGCTTTCAGATTTGCGCAGTCAAACACAGATGCAGTGTTCAAAAATAGACACCAGATTGACTTTCGGTGCACAAATATCCAAGTGCTTCATATTGAGGACCTGCAGCTAGGAAAGGGGTCAGAAGTGCTTGGTCGGCGGGATCCCTACCTGCCGCTTGTTCAATCGAGAGTAAAGAGCCAGTTGGTGCCCTTGGCAGAAGTTGGTGGGTGGGCAGTTGGGTCCAAAGCCAGCAGCAATCAGGCTCTGGCGTCCGCGGGTAGCGGTGAAGCCTGGAATGTACATGCTGGCGTGAAAGTGAACTGTATGGCCATTACAGCGACTGGCCAGGCCATTCTTCAAGTTAAGCGCGGCGTTGAGCGATTGCTGAGCGTAAAGTCTATTTTGGACCAAAATGTTGCAACCAGTGGATCTTGCACTGAAGCAGATCAGACTCTACCCGATGATGCGGTGGTAGCCCTGGATTCTGTTGCATCGGCGGATCACGACGAAGCACAACTCCCAGTCCGTTGGCGATTCGATGTGATTGTACGAAAGACAACGGTTTCACTGCTGGGGAAGGAGGGGCCTGAATGGGATGGCCGCGATGGTACGCGGAACTCACTTTTGCTTACATGGACGCTTCTTGCCTCCTTCGAGGATTGCCCACAGAGAGACGGTGTAGCTCGACTTCAAATAGCACTGACTGAAACGTCACTCATGCGACCCTCGGATGAGCTTTATTTACTCGAACCACTCGATATTCTATTAAAAGGCCACTCGCCCTTTCTAAAACAACAATCGAAATCTGCCCAATCCAACTTGAAGCTTCCCGTGGACTCCTCTTGGAACGAAATCGCCGCCGTCATGCACCGCCACGGCTGGGATGTTTCACGCGATGACCCCCAAAGTGACGCACCCACGTGCATTGGACTGCTTGTGACGGCTGCAAAGATCAATCTTTCAGCCCAGCTTTGCGGGACTCTTTTAGAGGTTGCCACTTCATTCTCCTTTCCTGGCGATTCACAACAGAAAAAACTGAAGACATCAAATGACCCAGAAATGATTGTTGGGTCTGCGCCAGACTTTGATCTAGTAGTCGCTCTGAATTCATTTGATTTGGTACTCCTTCATGAAATTGGGGGCAGGTCCACTGATTCTTTTGCTTCCTTTGTTTTAACAAACTTGGAATTATCGCTGAAAAAGCGGGCAAGCTCTCTATGGCTGAATACCAAATTAACAGATTTCTTGATATTTGACCTCTCGAGTCGACCTGGGGTCTGTACATTATCAAGAAAATATTACAAGAATGAACCCGAGACCACCGAAGCAGCTCACGCAAATTGCGACACTTTGTCGGTGAAAGTCGAGATAAATGAATCTGAAGGGAAAATGGTGGCAAGAATAGATCTGCATTTCGGCGACATCAAATGCGTTGTTCTGCCAGCGTTGCTTCTTGGCATTCTTTCGTTCAAAAAAGAAATCGTATCGCTCCTCCCAAATGGAGGTACGAACAGCGAAAGGAACGTCGCAGACGAAACAAAAGGTGTCGGATTTTCACGTCATGTAGATTTCTTCTTTTCTTTTGTCGTGGACGGATTCGAATGTGTCTTCTCTTCCAGAGAGATACCAAGCTACACACGAGAGCAATCACACGAACCTATCAACGTTGTTTCGTTCCGGTGGAAATCAAGCGGGGACGCAGTCTTGGTTCTTTGCAGTGTCGATGAGGCGACGATGATGAAACGGAAAATGGCAACCAAAGGCGGTAATGATACTGGTTTGACTGCTCAATTGGAGCTCGAGGACTTTGTGGGTCAGATATCTGCTGATCGGCATCTCTCCGCCGACTCCAGACTTTTTGCATCAAAGATAGACCTAGCCGTCACTAAATTTCAAGTTCTGCGAACGAGCATTGTGCCACTAGCGCGAAGCGAGAAGGATGCCTCACCTTACCTTTTCCGAGTTTGCCCTCCGACTGCCGGAGAACAGCTTATTACGAGCTCTTTCGACTTCGGCATTTTGTATCAGGCGTTTGGAGCCCAAGTATACTTTTTGGCGCCAGATCAAGATAACAGCACCGGTCGATTCGAATTTGCGCACTCCCTCAAAGTGGATGCCGATCTGGTTGACGTGTTGGTTTACATTGCACAGAGCGCAGGAGGAATCAACGACTCGATGCAGGTATCAGTGACGCCTATCATTGAAATTTTCACAAGAAAAGAACCGCATCGCGATGTTGCTAAAAGTAGCAGCGATTCAAGAGAAATTATTTCCTCCGATTCTGGGCCTTCTTTAGCAGGAGCAATTAAGAAGGCACCCTTTGTGTTTTCAATCAAAGCAGAGGGAATAAGAGCGACTTGTGTCCCTGGCGGGGCTACCCGGCTTACTGAATCACCGATCATTGCGTTTTCGCTTCGGCGCTTCAGATTAGGCCTTGCGGCTTGCCCTGTCCCAGTGCAATCAAAGCTTCTAACTGATGCCGCTATGGAGGGAATCGCCGAGAACAAATCTGTTGTCTCGACTCTCAAAGAGCTACATTTCATGGTGGGCGCGTGGCTTGATTGTGAGCTTTCTGCTAGCTACCACAACCGGAGACTCGTAGCGTGGGAACCGTTCATTGAGAACTGGAATTTGGAAGCTCGATTCGGCGCAGACCTTGTGAAGCTACTGAACTTACCACCACTACCCGGCTCGGCGAATCTTGGCTGGGACACGGATTTGGACCGAGGGGAAACACCCTTTTCTGCCTACACGGGTGAACGGCTCAGAGATTTCCGTAATCTGCTTCGTTCCCCTTTCAGAAGAAGTGTTGGTAACGAAAAAGAGGCCAATGCTGCAACAACGAAGCGATTTCCTGTTGGGAGTGATTTTGGTTACCTTCTTCTCGTTTTAGCCTCGAAGTCTTTGATTGCTGCTGCCATCCACCCATCATTGTCGTCTTCCCGGGACACAATTTTCGGTCTCAAGGGCGAACTTGAATCCTTTCTTCCCTCTAGTCACCCCATGAAATGGCTGAAATGTTTTGGTTATCCCCGAGCAATGGCCGACGATGATACAAACGCTCTTTCTAGACCAGCTTTTTCGGTTGCGGTGACAGATGCCAAGCCGCTGAACATTAATTTGACCGGAGCGTTGATTGAAAATGTCCTGGGTTATCTGAAGCAAGAAAAGTCTAGGACCGTGGCACCTCATTGGATTCGAAACGAGAGTGGGTTGGTACGAAAGGGCCCTTTCGGATTCACAATAGATGTATTCACTTTTTCGTAATCTGTTCTCAAGCTCCCTTTTTCATTTTCCTCAAATGCAGACAATTCGATTTCGGGAGGTCCTCGAAGACGAACGAGTGAAGCGAGGAGAAAGAGCAAGCAAGGTCACGTTGTCCGTAAGTTCTGCCATGCGCCGTGGCAAGTACAATGCTATCGTTCCCTCACCGTTGCATTTGCCGTCTTGTCGAATGAAGAACGGTTCGGAGGCCCCTCTTTCGTTAAAGAGAACGCTTTCTCAATCGTGCGATCCCCATAGGGCATACATTCTAATCGAACTAGGCAGCTTCGAAGACACTGTTGGGCGCATCAACCACCAGGAGCTAGACATACCGAGGGGTTCCCTTTCGTCCCTGTTTTTCTACAAAGTCGTTGCCAAAGTGGCGGTTGATACCGTTGGAGTTCACAGATACCCGCTCGACAGAAAAGTTGGCCGGTCGAGTCTGCAGGACGAGCAATCTGATTCACGCTCACTTGGCTGGCTCATTGTGCGAGTGGCGCTTCAGGGAGGCATCAAGCTGGTCTCAGTAGAGTCGCCTCTTTCTCTCAAGAATGACGCCGATGCAGACCTCTTATGCGAAGTCAGGTCTCACGACAGTTTGTCTCTTCTTTGGAGGTGTTTGGTCCCAAAACCTGAAGAACGCAAACGCTCAACGAAAAGGAGCAATGTGCCTGTTGATATAGTCCCTATGTTGAATGACAAAGCATGCGAATTTACGGTTGAAGCGCTGCCAAGGGACTCACATTTTTGCCACGAATCTGAATTGGGTTCAAACGGGGGCAGACATGGGATCAAAATTAAGGCTCCACGTCCATTTTCACATTCCTCCTTACTGAGGGGGTTGATCGACGAGGTCGATCTTACCTTTCAGGCTTCGAACTATCCTGGATCAATCAGGCTGTCTGAGCAGGTGCACTTGAACGTTTGTTCTCTGAGAATTGGAGAATTTGATGGATCTCAAGTGGAGAGTTTGTCGTCTGACGTGATACCAGAACAGCGCATGCTCCTTTTCAGATCCCCTCTAGCAGTTTGTAACTATCTAGCCTTCCCCCTTAGAGTTCAGGTCCGCACGAAGAGAAGCAGTGGTTCGAATCTACTGAGTACCTCAAGTCTTGATATGACAGAATACGGAGGATGGGAAGACCTTGGGGTTCTTGATTGCGGAGAGAGAACAAGCTGGACGGGGGCAGTTTCTTCGGACGAAGTCGAGATTCGTGTTCAATTTGTGGCAGCAGACCCCGAGACGTCGCGGCGTTTCTTGTCGTGGAGTTCAACCGCCGCGATTCCAGCTACGACGCCTGAAAAAAGAGGCGAAGTAATTGACGGGCAAAGCCGCATCACGGTCGTCTCAAAGGTGCGAGTACTTGATACTTGCGGCCTTCCACTTGATCTGTCAGTTGCAACCGGTGGCGGTTACAAAATTGGTGACAAACACAAGGACAACATAAAGAAATTTTCTGCGAGCCTTGCGCCTGCCAGCCGGGTTGTAAACATCTATGTGCCATTTTGGATTCTCGACAGCACTGGCCTGGATTTAGAGTTCTCAGCGCGCAGTCTTGTTGCCGGGCAGTTTGACTCAAGAGAGGACTTTATGCAAGGGGAGGCAGACGCTAATAGTCCTGGGTTAACAATGGGACTCGCAGAACTTCTCGAGGACGCAAAACTCAGCCACCTGCCTTCAAAGTCATCCTTCTCAATACTTTTGATCGGCGATGATCGAGCGAGAAAGCTCAGTATACGACAACGCGTGATGAGAGAAAAGGCTGGAAAAGGCCTTGGCTTGACGGCTCCTTGGTCAGACCCGATCCATCTACGTGCCCCCGACAACAAACTCACGGACGTTACTGTAATGCCACCTGGAGGGAATCGGAATAGCAACTTCGAGCCGTTTGCACTCTGCACCAGAGTTGTTTCGGCACCCTTCAAATTTGGTGGTAAGCATGGAACCAAGATCGTTCACGTAGTCTGCCGGTACGCGATTGTCAATGAGCTGGGAAGAGAGATCGAACTGATTGCCGAAAAGAGCAGAGGGACGCCAGTCCTCATTCGAGCCGACGGCAAGCCCAAACCTTTCCACTTTGACGATTCTGGCCCTATCCAGTTTCGGCCGAAGGAATTCGGTTGGGTCTGGAGCGGGAGATTCTACATCCGTGCGGATAGAAGGGAGGTGACATTGCGGATTCGGCACAAGCTCAAACAACAAACCATGATTGTCAACGCAGAATTCCATTCAAAGAAACAGTCCGGCACATGCATGATTGTTTTCCGATCATGCTCCCACCCACCATTCCGGTTCGAAAACAATACAGTTCACCCCCTTCAGTTTGTTCAAACGTACTTGTCAAACAATGAAAATGACATCCTCTACAACAGAGAAGTTGAGTCGTCTGAAACCATTCTCTTACCGTTCATGTCAGCTGATTATAGCTGGGATGAGCCAGAACATCGACGCAAATCAGTACAGTTTGAAGTGGCTGATTTTGGAAACAAAGCCAAAAGTTCTGTGCTCGGCCGATTCAATTTGGATCGGATAGCACCCGGAACGGAATTGAAGATGGATTCCTCTTTGTTCGTATGCCACGTGATCGCAGATGGCCCAACGCGAGTTATTCGTATTTCAGAATCATCAATCCAACACATTACAAATGCCAGCCCAACGAAAGAAGTCAGGTTTGGCGGCCAAAGTGAAGGCAACCACGTTACATTCATAGCAACCATCAAGCTCACCCACGGATTAGGTGTCAGCATTGTAGATTGGTCTCCACAAGAATTGCTCTTCTTGCGTTTTGAAGAAATTCAAGTAACGAATCGCGTTGATTCCACTAAAGAAACGATTGAAGCGTCTATCGGAAGAATATCTGTGGACAATCAGTTGTGGATATCACCCTATCCTGTCCTTCTTGAAATGGGATCGCGTAAACTTGCATCTACTCTTGCACACATAGCGAGAAGAAAGAACCGACGCCATCGCGCTGTGTCGTTGTCTGTTTGCAGACCATTAATATCGACTGGAATATATGGAGATCTAACATTACTTGAGTGGCTTGAGCTTGTTACTGACCCCATCAGCGTCTACATTGACGGTAATCTAGCCCTTTCATTGTCCCGCCTGATGCAACAAGTCATTGACATGGGCGCCGAGGGCGATGCCAGTCTTGAGTCACGCAATGCAACTCTATGCAAGCTCTTGAGCATATCCGAAAGCTCCGATGCGAAACGAAAGATTACCATGGGTACTGCAGATATTTACTCAGCTGGAGACGATGTGACGACCGCAGCTACAGCTGCGAGAGCGCGTTCCAACCGAGCCAATGCGATGGTCAAAGATGCTGTTTCCAACAGCACTGTCAATATCGAAGGTCAGCCAGGAAGTGACCTTTCAAAAGGCAGGGCAAAATTTTACATCGAAAGATTAAAAATTTCTACAACGAAATTAGACATCAGCTGGTCTGGTTCTCTACCGTTTTTGTCACTCCAAGGGCGCATACCACTATCTCTGACATTCGAAGGCTTCCCTCTTCTCCTTCGACCATACTCAAGCTCCCATGCATATGGCACTGTTGACGACCACCTTCAATCACTGAAATCTCACTATCTCAGCTTCTGGAGAATAGTGGATTTGCTGCTGGGACTTGCATCCAAACCAACCTTCTTGATCCAGGCGGTTGTTTACACATGGAGTGAGAGTACCGCATCCGCTTTGGCTTCATTATCAAGAAGGCTGGCGATGTCGAGAGAAAACCTGCTGCTGGCAGTCCGAGAAACCACGCCCAAGCCAATCTATGAAGATCGCGGGACCTCGGCAACAAGCGAGTCGCTTGTGTCTATGAGACAAGAGACTTCGGCGATCAGCGAGTCGCGTGTGTCTATGAGACAAAGGCTCTCGCGACCGTTCGTCCAACTGCTCGCTTCTTATCTGCAGTATTGGATCCGTTTCACTGGCTTTGGCGCTGCCCTTTTTCGCTATGACCCGACAAAATTCAGTCGACACAGAAAAGTCGGGCTCGTTCGAACAAGAAACCCTCGTTTGTTTGCGAACGTTGATGGCAAAGACCTGTTGGTAGAGTACTCCGAAGGAGAAAACGCTGGCAAGGCGTTGCTTTCTCGCATTCGAATGGGTATGCACCTTGGAGAAGGTTACATTTTCCACATTGAAGGCATCTACCAAAAAGCACACGTGTCATGGGCGCATTCCAGCGCATACGACCCAAGTAACCTGATCCTCATGATCACCTTTGAACGAATAGTCATTGTGAGCGGTGATCTCAATGTACACTTCTGTTCTGTAGTCTGGGAAGTAACTTTTGACAATCTCATCCAAGTGGAATCCGTTACGTCGGAAGATCCTGGATTTAGCCTCTTCACCATTTGGTATCTTGCAAACCCGTTGCATGAAAGAAAAAAGGGCGACGAGCACATGATGTCAAGATATGCGAAGTCCCTCGTCGGCGATCCCGATTCTGGCATGGATAACCTCCGGTGTACTCACGTGTACGTGCCTCATGGGCAAATGGAAGTACTTGTGGCCAAGGCAAAAGCAGCCAAGAAAATGCTGTGAGGAATTGAATCGATAGCTTTGATATCGCGGTTATCACGCTGTGGCTAGTTGTAGTCTAGTCTTTCACTGCTATTAATATTGTTAATTATTATTTTATGCCCTAAACTCTCCTCTAACTTAGGGGGAGACATTCGAACTATCTAATTCAGTGCTGTACTCTAATGAAGGCAGAGTTACAAAATCCACTCGAGCTCAAGACAACCCTTTTAAGTCAGTGAGGCACCCTCCGAGAATTGTTCGGATCATTGTTCAGCTAGTCCGATCTGGATTCCAAAAAAAAGTTCACGGAATAGTTTCCATTCCGCACATTATTTAAGGACTATCCCAACTTCACTTTGTCACGGGGTTGAAGACGTAAATAAACGAAGTTTGATCTGCTTCCTGCTCCCCTGAACAATGCTTCTTTGAACAATGGAGAAAACGAAGTTTGATCTGCTTCCTTTAGAGTAGGCATGTTGCAATTGCGAGGAGTTTTGACATGAACTAGTCGACCACTTTCATGCACAGGACCTTGCAGATCCAGCCGCTTGTCCTTCCTAGTAGAGGCTACACAGAACCAATCAATGCACAATCGGAGGGGTTTTGACATGAACCAGTCGACCACTTTCATGCACAGGACCTTGCACATACAACCGATTGTACTTCCTAGGCAAAGCACATAACCAATGCACAATCGCTCCAACTTCATTTTGCTTTTCCATGGGCCGTCAGTTTTTGCTGTCCTTGGTCTCACAATCTCTCTTTTGGTAAACCTTGCACACCGCTTTCCTTGTGAAAGGAAAAGAAAAAGTTTTCAAAAAATATAATACAATTGACCATGCAGATGACCTTGAAGTCGTTCGCCGTTTCAGTTTTCCCTGGAATCGCCCAGACTGCCCACGCGGCAAAGGTCGAGATCTGCCACGTTACTCCTGGTCAATCTGGTAAATTTCATACCAATACTGTCAATGAAAATGCAGTAGGGTGTTTTAAAAACCATGGTGACATGGTCGATGGGCCGTGTGGTCTATTTTGTGAGCAACTATTATTTTTATGATATGGCGACACTCTCGGCTGCCAAGGGTGACCTTGCGTGCTTTGCGTGAGGGAGAAAGATGGAAAAGGAGAAGTCTTGGGTGTACGCCTCTCTGTGGTGGCAACCGACCTCGCGAAGAAAACAAAAAAAGTTGCTCGTTTTATGACTATGGAAAAGCTGGGCAGGATATTCTTTTACTATAACCAGTTTCGTTTGCAACTACATATTTCTAGAATAGCATACTTTTGTACAATGAAGCCTCTAGTAAGCATTACATCTTGTACAATTGAGTACTTGAAGATTATCGCAACAACTTCAGGATGGCTTAGCTTAGTCGAGCTCCTCTATTCCGCCCGAATTTAAAAGTAAGTCTCTCTTGTTTTAAACGTTGACGACTGCGAGCTAACTTATCACGGGCAAGCTTGTCAGGAAACATCCATTCATCTTGAAGATCTGGGATGGCGTTGGCCTCATCAAAGTGCACCTTGTTTCGCATGAAAATGCCAGGCAAAAACGGTATGGTTCTTGATCTTGAGAGATTTCATGCCGTCTTGGTCGACAAGTTCTGCGACACTGCGGATAACGAAAGGTCTCGACTTATTCACTTAAATCAATCTTGAATGGGTTCTTGATACCAGCACCCTTTCTCGACGTAAAGTAGAGATTGAGGACATCTTCTAGGTGATTATCTTTGCTATTGTTTTGTTTGCGGTCGTGTGTAAATGTACTTCATTGTAGCACGGAGTTTCAAGAGTGTACGCGAGAAAAAAATAGAAATTGTCGCAGTTTGCGGGTTGCCCGCCCATCTTCTCTTGGAATGAATGACTACATGTATGAAGGTGAAACATGCCGACTGTCGACATGTTTATCGTGTGTGCTTGTAAATCTCCTCTGACGTTCGTGGTGTGGCTGAAAAAGGGGGTTACTGCCGCCTGCCCACTCACCCCCAGCTTGAAAGGGTGGTCCACGAAATGTCTTTTTTTGCAAATAATTCCTTTCATCTTAATCCGTGGAAGCATTCCTATAACCAGCCACCACTACCGGAGAAATCTCGCGAGGCATCGTCTCCTTCGTTCCATTATGGGACCGCCAATCGCACCGTATATTGTGGTTGATTTCATTCATTCGGCTCCAAGGAGCGCCTCTTTCTTATCATTATCATCCTTCTGTCAAATATTCGACCAGTTTCAGGACAGCCTTGTACATGTTGGCATCTGCCGTGGTTGGTATCTCTCCTCTACCATAATTCCAAATTCCCACCCAGTTTTCTCTCGCTCCAATACGAAGGTACAAATTGGCAGCCACGCCACACGTTCGTTCTGAAGGAATTTTGTAGTACTTTTCGTGAAGATTCAAAAAAGCCTCCAAAGGCAAATGGCGCTCCAAATACTCTTGCAATGTCTTACCCTCACCAAGATCTAGTTGGAGTGGACTGTCCTTGGCACCAAATCCAGGTTGAAAGGTAGCACGGCCATCGGAATAGACGGTGAGCACATTTTGGGTTGACGAAGGAGCAAAGAGCTTTAACGAAAGGACCACGTCCGGATCCAAGTCGGTCCTCTTTTCTTGAGCATGCATCATTGTGGTCGTCTGATGTTGGCTATTAGTAGCTTGTTGAGAGTGACTAAACTAACTTCTAGCTAGTAGCTAGTAGCTATTGCTAGTGTTGAGAGATGTGATTGGATCATGAATTTGATTGTCACAACCTGAAACAAGCCCTTGAAAAGTGTGGAGCTTTGGACCAAGATATGTGGGGTATCTGTGCGTTCTTCTAAAAAATGAGACGAAATCAGTCAAACATTCAGACGCACAGCTGTTTTACCACTTTTGGATGATTGTAAACAGGGTTCTGTTGTGACCGGTCTTAAGACTGACCGCAGTCTTAAGATTGACCGCAGTCAAAGTTGAGACTGGTCAGTCTTAAGACTGAAAACCAGTCAGTCTGAAGACTGGCAACACCCCCTCATGGCCAAAGTTGTGACTGACCCAGTCTCAAGACTGACACCAGTCAGTCTCAAGACTGATTCAGTCAAAGTTCAGACCACTGACTAAACTGACTAAACTAACCAAACTAACCAAACTAACTGAACTGACCAAACTAACTGAACTAACCAAACTAACTAAACTAACTGACCAACTGACTGCAGTGACCAACTGACTGACCAACTGACCAACTGACTGAGCAACTGACTGACCAACTGACTAACTGACTAACTGACAAACTGACTAACCCAATCAATTGGTCATTTGCTAGTTAGTTGATCAGTTGATCAGTTGGCTGGTTCTTCAGTCAGTTGGCTGGTTGGCTTGTTGGTTAGCCATTTAGTTGGTTCAGCTGAGCAACAGACCAGCTAGCTGGCCAGACTGGCTGGCTGGATGCAGCTCGAGCTAGATGCGTTGTGTCAAAGCATTAGTGCAAGTGTGCGTCGCCGTGTTTTGTCGATGCCGGTCTTAAGATTGACCGGTGACAGTCTTAAGACTGGAGTTAATGTTTTGGTCAGTCTTGTGACTGATTCAGTCATCACATTGGTTGCAACACATCCAACAGAGAGACCTTGTTTTTCGAGGCACTGTCCCTTGGGACACAAAGAGAAACATCCCTCTTCCACAATAATGCATGGCCTTTCTTCACGGAGTGAGATGGAACAGAACAACTAGCTAGCATGCAGAGAGGACACATGTGGATGTTTAGAAACAACCGAAAGTTGTTGCATTTTGCGCGTTGCACAGTTGTCAAAGTCAATCCATCTTGTGATCCATTCTCAAGACAAATCAATGCCATGTACAAAGAATGACAACTTTGTGTCTGCATTTCATGAAACCTTTTCAAGTCTCAACTGCTACAACAGGATGGACGTTCTTGCTTGATTTGTTGATTTGTTGATTCGTTGAATGCCTTGTTTGTTGATTTGCCAATTTGCTGGTTTGTCAGTTCATTTGTTGTTTTATCTATTGTTTTATTGTTTTATTGTTTTGTTGTTTTGTTGTTTTGTTGTTTTGTTGTTTTGTTGTTTTATTTTTTTTATTTTTTTTATTTTTTTTATTTTTTTATTTTTTTATTGTTTTGTTGTTTTGTTGTTTTGTTGATTCTTTGATTTGTTGATTCTTTGATTTGTTTCATTGAGCGACAGACACACACCTCCTCAAACAGACAAACAGACAGAAAAATTGACAGAATGAGTAACAGAAAGAATGCACTGAAAATGGACACACATGCAGACAGACAGACAGAGACAGAGACATTGTTGTGGATGTTGAGAAAGACAAACAGAAAGATCAGATTGGAAGGAGGAGGGGAAATGTTGCAAGAGACGCACACCTGTTAGTTGCCTGTCGAAATGACCCTTTGAAGGACCCACGACCAAATTAATGACTGATCACTGGTCGCTCAGAATGCATGACAAGGGCATGCATGCATAGACAACCACCTCGACCCTCGTGTGGAAACCACAACACGATACTACTTTCATTATCTACTGTAGCAAGTTCAAGGCAAGCTAATCAATCGCCCCCAGACAAGCAACAGCATCACCCAAACGACGAACTTATTCCGGATCATAAAGGAATGTGGACGTAAGTGAGTTTGCTCATCCTTCCATTAACAAAACAAATTCATCATGGCGCCCACAGCCAATCCTAACAACAACGCCGTCGCTGTGTCGTCCAAGAACATAAAAATGAGGAAATTTCGAGACAGCTTTCCGTATTGTCTCATTTGGGCCCTTATTTGTTCCAATGTGTATACCATTTTGTTAATGATGAAGCAGCACCATACGGCCAGTGGTACGTTCGAACGGAGTGCCGGAAACGAGGCCATTGGCGTTCATCGACTCCATTTGCCAGCCCGCAGTCTTGAGAAGAAGAAGAAACAGGAACGAGAACCGGATCTACCGCCACCGCCAAGCAATCCGTCACCCAAAGAAGACTCGGCTACGACCACCATTATTACAAAAACAACAACACCAAAAGTTGAGTACACCCTTCCTGATCCTTCGTCCTTTACCTTTCCAACCGCAGAAGAACGAATTCGATATTACATGGGCGACTGGTACGATGATAATTCAATCGTAAAAGAAGACACCAACAATAATCAGTCGTCGTGGTGTCCCAACTTGACCTATTATAATGCCAGCGACAAGAGTCAGGATCCTTGTTGTCGAGCGTATTTGTTTGATGAAACCAACATCCAAACGCATCCCATGAAATGGTACACCGATGATGCTCAAACGTACCTTATAGATCCTTTGCATATCAACAACGACACATCTACGGAATTTCGTGCGGCCATGTTGCTGGCCGACATCCGAATCAATCCCTTGCCAGAGATTCCCCTCTTGTTTAAAAGTCGGGGCAAGGATTACACCAAATCGATATTGGTGCCCTTTAACACAGCCCGTCATTTCGGAGCCATTGAAAAGGCACGGCCCTTGGATATTCCATGGGACGAAAAGACGAAAACGTCCATTATTTGGAGAGGTGCCAACAGTGGCGACGGCTTGCGGAAAGCGACGGTCGTTCGATATATGAATTATTCCTTTCATGAAATTGATATTGGCTTTATCCCGAATCAGAAACCACCCGTGCCTCCGGCCCTCACGCGTCAAATAGTCGCCCGCAAATCCTTATTACAGCACAAATACTTGTTGAGCATCGAAGGGAACGATGTGGCTTCCGATCTCAAATGGATTTTGTCTTCGAATAGTGTCGTCTTTATGGCACCTCCTACGGCGGAGACGTGGGGCATGGAAGTCAAACTGGTGCCTTTTTATCATTACATACCCTTGAAACCAGACTTGTCCAATATACCGGAAATGCTTCAATGGGCACGAGATCACGACAAGGAATGTCAACAAATTTCACGGCAGGCCACGGAATTTATAACGAACTTGTGGACCAGTTCCCAAGCCCAATGGGAGAATGCTTATATTGCATCTCAAATTTATCAACGATACAAGGACTTGTATGGTCCCACGTTGGCGACCTGTTATCCTCCTTCTTTGCAGGAGGAGGAGGAGAAGGAGGAGCAGCAGGAGCAGGATAAGAAAGAGCAGCAGGAGGAGGAGCAACAGCAGCAACAGCAGCAACAAAAGCAGGAGCAACAGCAGGAGCAACAGCAGGAGCAACAGCAGGAGCAACAGCAGGAGCAACAGCAGGAGCAACAGCAGCAACAGCAGCAGCAGAATGAGACTGCTGTATCTTGAGGCAATCTGGGCATTTTGTAGAAGGATTTCCAACGCAGCCGTACGACATTGGGACATTGGTACAATCTTAGGGTCGCAAAATTGTCGACTCCAAAATAGAACCGGAAGTAAAATAATGGCCATGTCCCAATCATGATAATCCTACATGGATGCCAGGCATTGTCATACTGTATGGATGGCAGTCATTGCCATGCTGTATATGTGCATAATGAAGGAAGGTTGCTTTGTCGTTTCCAAGCTACCAGTAGCTAGAGCTCTTCAGCAGCCACATGGATGGTGTCGGCATGGCCTAGTGAGTGACTTAGTCTAGCTTGTGCCCATACAATAGAACTCATTATCATCGACTGGCATCTTCTTAAAACCAACTGTTTCTTTAGCCCCACTTTCTGCAAAACCTAAGCCGCTGTTGCCGCTTGACACTCATTACTGCCTCATGCTGCATACCTATCAAACTACAGGCGCGCCTACTGCATAACTATCAATCTACATGCACGCCTACTGTACTGTAGTAACTACCGTTAGACCGGCTACTACAGTACAACGTAATGTTACAGTGATAGCAAATCGCACATCTGCTCAATCGACGAATAGATCCAAATCCACAACCAAAACATCAGTATGTACACTCTCCCCCGCCGACAACAATACTGTACGAATCCATACTGTACGATCGCATGAAACACACAAGCAGAAAGCACGGGTTAGCTCGTAAGGCAAATGTGAATCTAATAGCTTTCGATTAACGCGTAATACTGCTATTAGGAACCTGACATTGAAGTACTCGTGAACTCTTGAAAGCACTCTTTAGAGGTAACATTACTCCTCCCAATTCGTCTATCATCGCAACAACTACGGTCCACGGATCACTGCATCAACCGCAATCACACCCGACTGACTACAACAGGTATCCCACTTACTGACCACAGCAGGTTCCCCGTGTACCATGGTGAATCCAAACCCAGAAGCAGAATCTTTCGAGAGGAAAGGCGATAAGCTTGTAAAGAAAAACGGTATGCGGAAGCGCTCAAGATGTACAAAAAAGCGGCCAAGATTGACCCTGCTCGTGCTAATTATTGGAGCAACCTGAGCATTTGCTATGAGCATTTGCAAGACACCCCAAACATCATAGAAACAGCCCAAAAATGTGTCGCGTTGGACCCGAGCTTTGTAGAGGAATATTTTCGGTTGGCCAAAGCCCAACTTTTGTTATGTGACTTTGCAGATGCCCTGGAAACAATCGAACGAGGGCTTGCTGTGGAGCCAACCCATCCATACCTCAGAAGAATAAACGATGTTGTCCATGCTGAGTTTGACATAAAGACTGTATGCCATAAAACAACACTTTATGTCCCAGACAAGGATTTCCATTTTTTTGGTGGGCTGCGCCCCGGGAACCACACTAGGGTGCCCCCTAACAGCCTCTACTCCAACTTGCACAGACCACCACTCCCTCCTTTCGCCAAAAAGCAGAAAACTGACTCTCACACAGATAAAAGGGTCCGGCATGCTCTTGATTGTTTCTATAAGGAAATCTTGAGGTTGAATGGTATGCAACGGACGAAGGGTTTCGGATCAAGGCGTATTTACCAGCAGACCCCAGGCCTGTGATGAGCATAGTGTCCCAAATGTGTGATGGGCAAGTGGTTAGCAAATACTCGACAGGCCATAACCAGCTGTATCATCGTCTCTTGGATTTGGAGCAGAAGCAGGATATTAGCTTTGTCTTACTCCTGCGCTTCTTGCGATCACACGGCGCACTTTTGGACTCTGATATGGTCGATGCGATTGGCGATGAATTTGAACCGATATTCCAGAGAGAGAAAATGTACAAAGACGTTGTGGACCTCAGGCTGATTTGTGCTGATATTATTTGTAATCACGGGTCTCCAAATGTCGCTTCTGCCGTGGAAAAAGTTGGTCACGCTCTACAACTTGCCCGCCGTTTTGAAGACGCAGCAGAGATCTATCTTGAACTGGTCATTGGAACTTTTCCCAATAGCTCAGACATACCAGATGACCATCTTCGTCTTGGTGCAGCGCTGGCTTACAGATACGATGGCATGCTTATAAGCGCTGAACGCGAGCATGTGGCAGTCGTCAGAGAAGCAGGGCAGGTTTTGCGCTGGCAGTCCGACCCTCCCTCCGATACCGACCTGTTCATTTTGATGGACTTCTATGCGGATGTCGACGAAGTGGTAGAGTCCGGTCTTTATTGTGATGAAGTTCACGAAGCAATGCAGACCACCAGTTACGTACTTGTTGGGCTCTTATCTATTGCTGGCTTTCAGGGCAAAGGTTGTCGACTTTTTAATCAGCGTCAATCAATCTTCTTTCAGGCGATCCTGAAGTCCCAATACATGTCCACTCAACAGGCACATACAACCGTTGTATCAGCCTTCACAACATCCTCTATTGAAGAGTATCGCAGAGTGCTGCTTGATTGCGTTCATGAATGGTTTTTCAAGATTCCCTGTGCTAAGGCGGCTTCCCCGGAAAATAGAGTAGAGCTAAAGAAGGAGGAGAGGCTTTTAGCGAAGTTGAGCGCAAGGAAGTATCTGGGAGACGCTTGTGCCAGTCACGCATGGTGTAATGGGTGTCGTAATGACACTTCAGAGCCATTCTATTGTCCCTGTCGAACTGTCGCTTACTGCTCAAAGGCCTGCCAAGTAGCACATCACCCGTTCCACAAGAAACTCTGCCCTTACATCAAGAGCAAGAAGACGAAAAAATGCACGAAGCCTGATACTGCAGAGATGCACCCGAAATGCACATAGTTGAAATAAGAACAAATCACTACTGTAGCAGAATGATAACGTTTGCGCTTCCTGAGCGACCAATTTATCACTACCCTGCCAGGCGACAAGAATCTACTAGAGGAAGTGGAGTGCCCGTAAATGCATCTTTTAGCATTCGGATTGACTCGTATTAGTGACCATGCCATGCTCATAGCTAGCTGGGTAGTAGCAGTGTATTAGCATCGATAGTAGCATCGATGATGATAGCTTGAAGCGGTGAGTAACAATGCAAGCTGCTAGCTAGAGTGCCTCGAACAGTAGTAGTCTAGTTAAGTATGTACTATTCTAACTGGTAGCACTTTCATAGCACCCTTTCTTGTGTGAAACTTTCGCAAAGGTCTAACCGACATTTACAATGAGACGCACATTGATTCTCAAAAGGAAGGCCTATAGGGTTCGCTTACTATTATGGCGGTTCGCGTTGACGTGATTACAGAATCGAATCATGATCTCTGATCGTCGACGGGTTCACTTTTGATATTTTTTGCGATGCGAAGGTGATGTTCTGCATGTGCCAGTTCAATTGTACTGTAGGGTATGCTACGAGTACTCTAACTACGATAGCGGTACGAGGTACAAGTGGTCAAGTACTGATAGTACTGGTACGTCCTGCTACTTGTAGTACACTTGACTGTAGTAACAAGGCAAGATGGGATATCAGACAGCAGTCATAAGAGAAGACCAAAGAAGAAGCACAAGGCATGCATGCAAAGCTGATGAACAGATCGTATTCCCGACTGCATGTGGGGCATGAACACATTAATATTGGAGCAAAAAGCAAGGGATAACTTCAAACAACAACAAACTCGTCTGAGACTTTCATAACATTCCATCACACCACTACTAGTACTGCCGTGGCAAACAAAATGGGCGTAGATATCCGAGGCTCCAGTGATCATTCGTCTTCGAGCGGAGATGATGGGGGTCCTTTACCAGGATTGTTTCCCTATGAAGACGAGGCGAATGAAGAAGACGACGAGAAAGAGGGACCTCAACTACTGGAATCAAAAATGGATGGACCTACAACCGATTTGGCACAAAAGAAGAAACTCGCCGATGAAATCGAAGCCATTCGCATCCTCTACAAGAAAGGACAAAAGCGAGATTTCTTGCATCAGTTCTATGCCGCTCATGTAGTGGAACAAGCCCTCGAGACCTTGAGCCCTTCTGCGCTAGCTGAAAAGAAGAAACCAGAACTTGACAATTCCAATAAAAGCAATTCTGCCGCCAAAAAGAAGAAGCGAAGAAGCAGCAAAGGGACAGAACGGGAGAGCCGAAAGGATAAATATCGACAAATGGTGAGGGCCAAGCCGAAACCTGCCGTCGACAAACAGACAAAAGCATCCGAGACGGATGAGAATCCTTCGGATATGCCCACTGGGGTACAAAGCAACGTTGGCAGTCCTATCGGGAGCCCAACAAAGGCACACAAGAGCGGAGGCCCTACTGGCATACCCACTGAGATTCAGTTCGTGGAGAGTCCTGGGGATACCCCGACGGAGAAAGACGGTGATCATCACGATTCCTTGACGGCATCCGACGAAGTGGCGCGCATTATACAAAAAGTGGCAGAGGAAAAGGCCTTACTGGAGCGCATGGAAGCCGAAAAGGGTGCGGCGAAACACAAAGAGAAAGCAGCTGTGGAGGCCACAGAACCAGAACAGCAGATCAACACGGAAACCTTGTCCGATGACCTACCAGGTCTGGCTCCTTATCAAACAAACCATACGACAAAGCTGGAAGGTGCTAAGACACCGCTGACAGAAAGTGGGGAGGCTGGCAAATCTACAGGTACCGAGCAGGATGAAGTAGGTCAAGCACATGGTTTACTGCCAGAGCACAACAATAACACTCAATATTCCACCAATTTACGCGCTCACGAGGAAGAGAAAAAGGAGCCAGAAAGTGAGGATAAAGACCCTAGCATGAACGACATGAAAGAATTGTTGGAAGCAACTCGTATCCAGAACGAATTACTACAATCTCGAGTTCAAACTCTGGAAACCAATCTCGAGGCGAATCAGACGAGTTTGAAAGAAGCATGGGTGGAAATAGGGCGTCTCCGGCACGCATACCAAGAAGTGAAGCGAGGAGGAGCACCTCGTCGGTCCACCACCACGTCTAGTATTGATTCGTACCTCCGAGAAACCAGTTCCCGGCAATTGCATAACGATAGCCGGCACCGTCACAACCGGCATCGTAGTCGAGAGGATGAAAGTCGTACGGGTCGATCCCACAGGACTAGCGGCTCGCGCCTATCAGGAGACGGCGCCAATAAGGATGACCAGCAAAGTCGAGACTCAGGTCATCATCGGGGTGACCATGGACACTCTTTGACGAGCAGTCGTCACGGTCATCATCACACTCGCCGCCCGCAACGACGCCATACAACCGTGGAAGTGCACAGCAGCATCAATGATAATAGTCGTCGTGGTGGTCTTCAGGACAGTTCCAAAAGTAATCGAAGCCCAATCAGTGAAAGAAGCAGAAGCAAGCATCACAGTCACAGAAGTAGTCGCACCTAAAGAGCTTTGCCTTGTTCATGTGCCGCACATGGGATGGGAGTATAACAACAAAAACAGCGGCATCCCTTTTTACATTATAAAGGTATTATCTTCTTTACAAGCTATGGCATTACTCGTAGATACTAGCTAAGCGATCTGAGTACGGCCATTATGAGGACATGGCTAGGTAATCAACGAGATCACGGTAAAACCGGAAGTTTGTGGATATTCGAGATTGAGATTGCATATTTACTGACACAGTTTTGATATACCCATTAAATGACAACAGAAAAAAAACAGATAATAAAAAGAGTAGCATCAAGCTCCTAGCTATTAGGAAGAAGAATTATATTGTTTCCACCACGAGTATTTTTACAAGGCAAGTGCTTGAAGCTAGTCCAACCTAGTTTACTAATATTGAAGTGACCATTTTTTTCTAGTCAAAATCTTACATCATGGACGGCTTTCATCAGCTTGCATGGTGGACAATCTTGCAGGACAGGATTAGACACCTGCAACAGTGCCACATTGCCCCAAAGATGGCCGAAGTTGAAGCACAAGCGCCCTTTTTCAAGCTGCGCGTTCTCGCCAAAGAAACAAAGAACCATGTCCCAATTCAGCTAGCCAACACCGAGCTAGCTAGCTAGCTAGCTAGCTAGCTAGCTATGATAGCTCTCTGTTGTTGTTCCTGAGCGAATCTAACCTCACTGACTACTACTTGCTAGCTACGGTAGTAGCATAGGCTTCGCCACTTACGTACTAACGGGCAAATTTTGGTCCCCAGTCCCGTGAGATCCGTGAGTGAACAACAACACGTGTAAACAACTAGTCAAAAGTGTTGTTTTCATGCTGTCTTCTTTATGTAATTAGCCAGCTGTTAGTGTCAAACTGACAAGCGACGGCCTGTCAGCCATTGTGGATGCTCTGTTAGTGCGTTTGTTAGCAGCAAGAGATTGATTTGTTGTCAGAGCTGAATTTTGTAGAGAACAAAAGCAAGCGCCGGCATCCACTCGCCTCGTTGCGCCATTGTGACCTCTGTTCATCGGAATTTGCACTCCAGCTATCCGGAATCAATGCCCCATGAGCTGAGCAGTTATCCGGCTATATCAATCAATGGAATGGTTTGACAGTGCCGCGGAAGTGACATACGGAAACAAAAGGATGGTTAAGAATCGAGTTAACATGCCACAACAACACACTTTTTGAACATGCCTCATCATGGGTTCATCAAATTGAACTTCACTCCCGACAAGACCTTAAAATGCTTGTTGCCCAACCCCTGCGCGTCTTTCAGGGGTGCGCCTTCCTCCATTAATCGCTGCATTTCAAGCTCCTTCAGTTTGTCTTTCCTCGCTGTGATCTTCATCTTCTCCAGATCAGCAAGTGGCACGCCGCGGTGGCACAATTCAACTTGCAAGCCATCCATGTGGCCATCTCGCTTTTGGAAGATATTTCCGTATGGGATGAGCCCTGTGACAGCCGGTGTCAAGTGTTGTGGCTTCGTCTTTTGAATGACATTCAACTTCTTGTGCTTTGACGCTTGATCATCGACAGCATCCAATTTGTCTTGGATGCGTTCTTGCTTGAAGTGGTTGTTTGATAGCAAACCAAAAATCCTCTTGAAACGGGCTTTGCACTCGTCTGCATGCTCAATGCCAACATGATGGTTTACTCGATCAATGGTAGAGTTGATAATGGCCCTTATCCTCTCGCTGTTTGCATCTTTTTTGGCTCTCTCAAGTGGTGTTGCTGATCGAATAATTGGGCACCAACTACGATGCTCCTCGGACCGATCGGTGGTCGACACATGCTTTGCTTCTTTGATCATTCTCTCCACAAACTGAGTTTGACAAGCCAAAGCAAGGTGTGTTGAGTGCATAAAGAGTCGACTACTGCCAACATCACCGTCGCACTCTATCTGGCGAAAGTCAATGCCATCAAGAACCATTTGTGCCGCTGTTCGGGACTCTTGCGTGTAATCCAAAGTAACGACATCTTGGGATGCGTTTTCACGGAGAAACTTATTGAATCCTCCAATGTCAATCCTCCGTCCATGCGCTTCAGACTTGTAAATAATTTTCTGATTGCCTGGATTGTGCACAACTGCATCGCCATATGCTTGAAGCGTTGGTGCTGCCACGTTCATCATGAGAGAAGCAACTACTCTGGCTGTAGGAGATTCACTCATCAATGCGGCAGGAAGAATAAGTGGCGACAACCATCGTTTGAAATGGTTGTGTAGTGACACCAGACTTGATTCCATGAAAACGCATGCCTTCTTTAGATACCGGCCGTAATCGGTTGTGCCACGAGGGAACCCCGCGTTTTCTATTGCTTCGAAATAACTCTTGAACAATGTAGTTGAAAGCAGATTCAAAAGATCATATTCCATCAAGTAGTGTCGCACAGCCACATTGTGCGACTGAAAGGCTTGAGTGTTTGTTAGATCCGCACTCGATTGTAGCCAGTCCAAGTGTGGACTGATGTAGCCTTTATGGAAGCATCGTATTAGACAAAGGTCGATAAAATTCTCAGGGTCTGACATGAGAGCAAAAAGTGAAGAAGCAATCTTGTATGCCTTGTTCGTAGCCGCATAGACGTTAACGATGCTTTGGCTCGCATGATAAATTACCAAGTAGCATTCAAAGGTAAAAGATGCCGCTGCTCCAACAGTCCACCATCGTGTTAGGATAGCGGCCTGCACCTTTTGCAGAACAGTTCCTTTGAACACTGCTTCTGGATCAATCGCATTTGTCTTGAATTGGCTGTGAAATTTAAGAATCTTGTTGTAGCCTTGGTAGAACTCGAGTTGGTTTGTTTCAGAGGCGTTGGTTGGCACCATGACATCAATGATTGTTGGATCATAGTTTGCCACAAACTCGCTTGATTTGGTTAGGATGTATCGCCACTCATCCGATTCGAGTGCTTGCTGCAAGTCATAAACAGAATGGAGTAGTTGCATGGCATTTGCTTTGTCCAATCCACCATCGCCTAGCGCATTGCACACAGAGTTATGTAGTTGTAGCTGCAATGCATGGATAGTGCAGGTTGTAATGAGGCATCTGTCTTCGTCAAGGCACAGCTCGAGTTGTCGCATTTCGCCATAAAGACTATCTGTAACACCCCCACCACCGGCATCCGTGGTTTGTCCATGTAAGAGATGAGTGTTATCATCATCATTTAATTTCAACTTGTTCATTGAAGCTTGTACACCGGCAGCGCATTGATAGCTTTTGCCACCGGCAGCATCAATGTCAAGCAATTGTAGATTAACCGAGCCGTCCGCATTCCAATCGGATAAGACTTTGGCAAAATGCCCGACACCTTTTTTGTTGCCTTTGTCACAAGCAAGGTATGTCTTTTTACCAGAGAGTCTGTCACCAAGAGCCATTGTATCACGGGCAGCTTGGTTCAAGTTGTATCGTCAAAGAGTATTATCGGAGGGAAACGATGTAGCAAATCGATAGTCCATGCCTTCGAATATTCCGGTGTCATGTAAGAATGCCATTACAACAATGGGAAACAAAAACTGAGCCGCGGATAGCGCCATGGCCGGAACTGCAGAGCAAGCAATTGCAAATAAAGCCTGTGAAAACGAGGAGCTTGTATTGAATTGTTTGCGTTTCAGTTTCTTCCGAATGTTGTTGAGCGTTTCTGAATCATTTTGCCATCGACTAACGTGTGCTGCGTTTTCAATTGTGTGCGATGATGGAATCCAAAAAGAAAACTCTTGCTTGTTGCTATAGAATTTGTTGAGTTCATATGTGATGTTTCTTTCCTTCTTTTGTTTCTTTCCATTGATGGGATTAACATCATAGATGGTGCCGTCACCCTCGTTTCTTGGTGCCGGTGTTACTGCTTTTGTTGGTGGTGCAGCAACATTCGTTGTTTTGTTGACAACCGCGGAAGTTTCCATGTTGTTTGCTTGAGCAAGGAATTCAATAATACGAGTCCAATGCGGCATCATTGCAGGCGAGACTTCATCCTTGGTCTTTGTCCACACCTTGAAGCCTTGCATCCCTCTTGATGTGAGTTCATGTCGCGGCTTGGCCTTTGCCCGTGATGATGACTTGACGCGTTGGCATCCATCACAATGATGTTCATGAGGAAGCAATTCAATTTCAGTGCAGCATTTTACATTGCGGAGACTGATGCGACTCTTTTTTGCCGAGTTGGCCCCATCGTCATTGTAAATACGACGAGTAGGAATGGGAGAGAGTGACCGAGTTTGCCGTCGTTTATCACCATCGTGCTGTTTATCTTTGTGTCCGCTACTCATTGTGGATAACGCTATGCTTTAACACGCAACACGATTTGCTCTAGCAGAACGTTCAAATGCAAGCAGGCAAGCTATGTGGATAGCTTTGTATGTAGACAAACTGGTCGGTTGGAATGATCTTTGGTTATTTGATTTATCTTTTGTTCTGTTTCAGATTCCATACAAAATGTGAGCTTAGTTTGACATGTGGTGCCAGCACCAGCACTGTCTGTCAATCCATCAAGCGAATTCCGGAGAAAGTCATTTTGATCGGAGAATTGCTTTCTTGCACATGTTTCCACCCGGTTCAAACATGTAGTTTTAACCTCATAACCCAATCTCCAACCCTAACATTATGTTAACCATCCTGTAAAACTAATCTACGGAGGGAGCTAATTTAAGCAGCTAGCAGTTAGTTTAAGACCGATTCTTTCAAAGCATAGCTTGACTGCACATATAGCTAGCTTAGTCTATGAAGGATCGGTCTTAAACTAGATTTTAGCTACTATATCTATCTCGGATCGAGTGTAGTAGATGTCACGCAAAATGTGTGGTTAACAATGTGTCGAAAAATTTGCCCGCGCACCGCGACTCGCGAACCATAGTAGAAAGATTACCAGTCCCTGTTCTTGGTTCAAAACCGACTCAAAAATCAAAACTCAGTCCCATGAATAACCACAATGACGCACACAACGGTCAGTGTGACGCAAGCGTTGCCACATGTAATACTCCGAAAGAAGATCCAAAGAGAGAGAGAATCTTCGCGTTGTTGGCAACGTTGACCCGTAACAGTTGAGTACTAGTAGCTAGCTAGCTAGTACTATTACTCTCTCGTTGTGCCATGAGAATGCAATCGTTCATGTGCCTTTTCGAAAAAGTCATTTTTATTTGCATCAATACAACGACTTGCTTCTCTGTTGCAACGCATTGCCTCCTTCTCTTAGCTTTTTGAAACCCCAACAAACCCTCAACAACAATCAACATCATGTTTACTCGCAGCGCTGTTCGTCACGTGGTTCGTCGTGCCACTGCCTCCAACCGTCGTGTCGCCAGTCGATTCTTTGCCGAGGGCGGAGCCGCTCCTGCGGCCGCCAAGGCAGCTCCTGCTGCTGTCGCTCCTCCCGCTGGCGGTGGAGGCGGCATGGGTGCACCCCTCGCCTTTTTGGCCTTGGCCGGTGCCGGATATGCCTATTATGACGCCCAAGAAAAATCGGCCGCTCTGCAGACCCAAGTGGATGCCTTGACGTGCGACTTGGCCGGCAAAACCAACAGTGCCTTTGTGTTCATCAAACCGCATGCCTGCAAAGGAACTCCTGGCAAGGTGGAAGAAGTCTTGGAAGAAACCTTTTCATCCCATGGCATTCGCATTACCGGCAAGGGTGAAATGCTCGCGGAAACCATTGACAAGAACATGTACATTGATACGCATTATGGTGCGATCGCGTCGAAAGCGGTCAAACTAGCGCCCAGTCAACTCAATGTCCCCGACAAGGGCAAGGCGGATTTTCAAACGCTCTTTGGTGAATCCTGGGACAGTGCCTTGGCCGCGGGTAAAATTTACAATGCCAAGGATGCCGCCACGAAATTGGGGTTGGATTCGAATGGCGTCAATGCCAAATGGTCCACGCTCAAGCCGGGCAAGGATTTGATCAAATTTGGGGGTGGATTTTATTGCGGTAAAATCGATGGCATTTATGTCATGAATGGTTTCTACATGTCCATGAGAGCAGGTATGTATTTGTATTGTGTTCTAATGTTCTTGTTTTATTGCTGGATTTTATATTGCATGTAATGCATGATGGGCGTTGAGTTGTATTTTTTTGTTTATTTTATTTTCCATTTTTATTACATTTTTATTCTCACTAACTGATGTTCATTGCATTTTTCCATTTTCGAATTCTGTCTTGATCTTTTTATTTGACGTGTTTCCATCAAACTCCTGATATGAATGTTACACAGCCTATTGCAATCCCGGTGAAAAAATTCAATGGTACACCGTCCAATGGCCCACGGATACGCTCAGTTGGCAAGATTTCCGTGGCAAAGTCTTGGGTGCCACCAATCCTACGGCCGCTCCGGTAGGCAGTGTCCGACGAACCATTTTGGACAATTACAAAAAATTGGGATTGTCCACCAAACCCAACACGGGTGACAATGGTGTTCATGCCAGTGCTTCCCCTTTTGAGGCATTGGCGGAACGCATGAATTGGTTGGGGGTCGCCATGGAAGACGATCCCTTTGGCAAGGCCCTGTTGACCAAGGTTCCCAAATCCAAAATTGAAGAATGGGCCGGCGATGCTCAAGTTTCGGTCGAAGGTGAAACCAAGGCTGGCAAAACCATGTCGGTCTTTGATACGTTGGAAGATTTGGATGCCGATACCATTTTGAAAAAAGTCGATCGAATTGGAAAGTAAATAACTCAGATATTGCCGCCATGAAACAAGGACTTATTTGAGCGGAACGAAAGGAAGGAAAAATTGACAACAATCCACAGAAAAGGAATTTTTGCTGTGCTTTTTTGGGGTGGAGAAGCGACTATGTATTGTGGAAGGAATACTACAGTACGAGTAGTTTGAAACTAATGGATATAATAAGCCTATTTTCTCTACCTACGATTCTAGCAACACAGGTGCAGTGCTGCAAACCCGTAGACACCTGGTATTGGGACGGTTTCATACTACTAGCAGCTAGGTTTTCACAGTTCTCGCAAAGGGGGTGCAGGTAATCCGTTGGCACCTCACGTAGCCAGCTACCTGGGCAAGATACCTGCGGCTCTGAAAATATTTACCTGCAGCAGATCAGCCACACCTACTGGTGCACTGGTTTTCTGATTTGCTGCCAACTGTCCGACATGGTGCATTTGATAGATAAAAATAAGGGCGATCCAGGATACCTAAACTGCAGGAGCTATTGTTCAATCTAGCTAGATGTGTTCTATCAGCTACACTAGTAATAGCTCCCGTTACGAGAAGCATGTCTCCTTTGCCTTCCTGTCCCTTCTGAATACAGTTGTGAAACAGGTCAGGGTGTCGTTTTCATTGCCAGGATGAGGCTATCCTCGTGCCTCTTGCTTCTTTTCGAATGTTTGCTCGTGTAATGTCGGCGACTTATTATGCTTGCTCGTGAAAGTTGGGGATATCTCACCGATCCGAAGCAGGAGCAGGAGTACGCGGCCACCACGAACTATGCGAGAAGCATGGGAGATAGAGGAGAAGTGGTAGCCTGTCGTGGTGAAAGGAATCTCGCCACCATACTGCAGCTACCACTTGGGCAGCTACTGCTAGCAATCTGACTGGTAGGTAACCTTGATCAGCAAAACCTATAGCTGTACTACGATCTAGCTAGCGTTTAGTACTTAGTAGTTTGAAGTTAGGATGTCCTTGATCAGAAAAATCATAGCTGGACTACGATCTAGTAAGCACTGGGACCTAATAGATACAAAGAATAGCCGTACCTCGGCGATACTAAAAGCTTTCTGGCCGACGGATACGGTAGGCCTGTGAGGAGGATGCAGAGTCATACAACGCTCAACATAATAGCATAGAAACCAAATAAAACTGACTGGTAAACCTAATCATGGATTTTGGCAAAGCTCTAATAGCCCCCGATGTTTTTCTAGTTAGGTGAAAAACCGAATGTTGCTCCAGGGCACCGCGACTCTTGACACATGTAACAATACCAATAGTACCTGTTACATGGACTAGCTGCACCAGCTAGCTAGATACCAGCTACTAGCTAGTACTAAGTAGACTACACTACAACTCTACAAGTACGATCGTACCTACTATCTTCCGCACTATGACTAGACTACTCCGAGCGGAAAGAAGAGTAGGTTGTGTGGAACAATCTCCCTTCGACGAATGGGGACGTGATCACAGGGAAGGCAAGTGCGCCCTAAGTGTCTTTAAGGCGTTGAGCAAACCACAATGTGTGGAGCAAAACTCCTGTTTCTTTCTACAGTTCTACTGTACCTATTGGGGCCATTGTGTGGTTGTGTACCACTACAAGTCTACAACTCTAAAAGTCGCAACTCGACTGTAGCTAGAGAAGCCTAGAACATTTTCTTGGATTTTGTGAGGGCCTCAAATAATTGCGAACATGGGGCAGAGAGATTTAATCAATCAATTAGAACCGAACCGTTGCGGTTGCCGTGGAAGAAGGAACGTCAGCCATAACTCCCCTCGTTTGGTCTAATTGGAGACGAAGCCAAAGAACATGCTTCCGGCAACGTTGTGAAGGATTCCCCTTCTCCAAATAAGGCCAAGCAGCTGACGCGTCTCGAAAGCAAAGATAGCGACAACTTCAATATTGACCCGTGTCAGAGCCACAGAGGCACTAGCTAGCTACTGGCTGGCAGTACACTACTTAGTACTCGGAGTACCATCAGAAAAGAGCGGAAGACGATTTTCTGCTGTTCTTCCTTTTCACACCTGAGTTACACAGACTACAAAGAAGCTTCGCATTCGAACCATCAGTAATGACGCATTCTTCGTTTGCCCCATTCTGCTTTGGAGTTCTAGTCTTCGAGATGGCATTCCAAGCTCAAGGAGTCACTGATCCAGGACATTCCAATCGAGCTCGAAAGAACAATTTTGAGTGGTGAAAAGCGAATCCCATTAGCCCAGTCAGACGAGAACTCTGATTACTTATTGTTTTTTGTGCGGTATAGGTGCGCAGGCTTTTACACAAAGAAGCCGAGGAACAGGCCTATGATTTTCCGGTGCTCTTCAGGCCAATTTATTTCGAACTCTGAGTGCAGTATTTCTGCTGTCTCTTATACACATCTGACGCTGCCGACGAATAGAGAGGTGTAGATCTCGGTGGTCGCCGTATCATTA
>ENA-ORBV01002436-ORBV01002436.1-microbial-mat-metagenome-genome-assembly--contig:-NODE-2436-length-39271-cov-9.053069_pt1 | contig 39271 bp, 37 predicted proteins | sample MGYA00237777_ERZ505514 | MGnify/ENA primary metagenome ERZ505514 (study PRJEB26160, sample SAMN06269048) | microbial mat metagenome | isolation source: Oligotrophic lake microbial mat | place... | reverse complement strand
GCCCCCCGCACTGAGCATCCGCACTGACCCCCCGCACTGAGCACCCGTCACGCCATGCATTCGCAGTTGAATTCGGTTCTTCCCTCTCAGTTTGGCGCCGCAGAAGCGCCGCCCCGCAGCCTTCAGCCGGCCGCTCTCCGATGGCTGAACCGGGTGCCGGCTTGGCTGCGGCCCGGCCATGACCTGCGTCTGCTGCCGCTGCTGCCGCTGCTGGCGGTGCTGGCGCTGCTGCTGGCCCTGGGCGGCTGGGTGCAGCTGAGCCAGCGTGCACTGGCCGACGACACGCGGCGTGCCGAGACCGCACAAAGGGCGATGACCCGGCTGGCCGAACTGCGCAGCAGCAACGCCGCCGCCGAGGCCAGCCAGCGTGGCCATGCCATGACCGGCGACCCTGCACTGCTGGAGCCGCTGCTGCAAGCCGCGCCGCGCGCCGTGGCGCTGCTGGATGACTTGCGCCATTTGAGCGCTGCCGACCCGGCGCAGTACTCGCGCTTGATTGCGCTGGCGCCGCTGCTGGCGCAGCGCATCGAACAGCTGGCGGCTGCCGCGGACTTGCGTCAGCGGGGTGGCGCTGCTGGCGCCGCTGGCACTGCAGCAGCCGTGGTCGCCGTGGACAACCGGCGCCTGCAAGACCACATCCAGCGCGCACTGGCCGAGCTGGAGACCCAGGCTGCGGCGGCGCTGGCGGCCACGCAGGCGCAAGCGGCGGCTGCCGGCGCCTGGGCGTCAAAGCTCTCGCTGCTGGCCACGCTGCTGTCGCTGGGCATGGCCGGTGCGGCACTGGTGCACAGCCAGCACACGCAGGCCCGCCTGCAGCGGCTGCGCCGCGAGCGCCGCACCCAGCATGCAGGCCGTGCCCGGGTACTGGAAGCACACGCCAAACTGCTGGAATCGTCGCTGGCACCGATTGCCTTTGTGGACCGCGAAGGCCGCATCCTGCATGTCAACCCGGCGTTCGAGCGGCTCTTGGATGCCACACAGGCAGACTGCGCAGGAACGCCTCTGGTCCACCACCTGCTGCCCGACGACCTGCGCAAGACCGAACGGGCGCTGGATGCTGCCACCACCGCGCCGCAGACCCTGGCCCATCGCTGGCGCCGTGCCGACGGCAGCGTGCTGCACCTGCGCTGGAGCGCGCAGCTGGCGCACGACGACGGCACGCTGGTCTGCGTGGCGCAAGACGACACCGAAGCACGCACCCTGGCCGCCGCGCTGGCGCAGCAGGAACAGGCGCTGCAGCTGGGCATGGCCGGGCTGGCCGATGCCATCCAGCGCAAAGCCGATGCAGAACGATCGCTGAACGAGTTCCTGGCCACGCTGTCGCGCTGCCTGCGCGCGCCGCTGTCGGCGCTGTTGCAGCAAACGGCCAATGGCCAGCAGGGTGTGCACGGCGCGCAGGACGCCGCCGTGGCGCGCGCCTGGTCGCAGGCGCTGGAACGTACACGCGGCATGCAAGAGGCGGTGGAACATGTGCTGCTGCTGGGCCGCATGCAAGCCGGCCAGCTGGAGCTTCAGCGCGAGGCCTTCGACGTCTGGGACACACTGCACCGCACGATCGAGTTGGTGCGGGGCCCGGCCGAACGCAAGGGTCTGCAGGTGCAACTGCAGCTGAGCGACGACCTGGGCTACGCCCATGGCGACACACGGCGTGTCGAGCAGGCCTTGTTGCACCTGCTGCAGGACGTGGTGGCCGCCACCGACAGCGGACAGGTGCTGGTGGCCGCACGCCGTGGCAGCGACGGCCTGGTCCACTTCGAGATCGGCCACCATCGCGCCGACGGCGGTGCAGCCAGTCTGGGCGAACTGCTGGCGCCGCTGCACGACGCCGACAAACCGGCCAGCGCCGAGCGGCTGACCCAGTTGCTGGGCGTGGCCATGGCTCGCACGCTGCTGAATCGGATGGGCGGTGGCCTTGACGTGGCACTGCAGCCGCCGCGTGGCTGTGTCGTGTCGGTCACGCTGCCGGCCGACCAGTTGCCACAGGCATAGGCCGGGGTATAGGTCAGGGGCTGGCGCGCCGGCACACTCGGGCCGCCTGGCCCTGCACGGCCACTTGGGGAGGCTCTTCAATCGGGCCATGAAAACGGGCGCCTGAGGCGCCCGATTGAATGATGTCCTTGCGGCTGCGCGCAGCCGTGTGACACCCGGTGTCAGGCGCGGCGGCGCCGCGCCAGCGTCAGGGCAACCAGACCGAATGCAGACAGCGCCAGGGTGCCCGGCAACGGCAGCTCGCGGATCAGAAGGAAGTCTTGTTGTGAGCTGTTGGTCAGCACGCTGATCGAGTACAGGTTGGTCGTCACCGCCGCCGCAGCGGCAAGCAGCGAAGTGGCCTGCGTCACGGTGGCGGCCAACGCCGAGGTAACCGTGAAGTTGGTGCCGGCGGACATGGAGCCGATGTTGAAGGACGGTGCGGACTCATAGATCGACTCCCACACCGCGAGCTGGATAGCCGCTGAGGTCTGGGCGTTGGTCGGCAAGCTCACGCCGCCGAGGTGGGTGAAGAGCCTGCCCAGGCGCCCAACGATCATGGCGGCGTTGGCGCCGAAGCCTGCGTACGACATGCCGCCGACGATGGTGTAGCCAGGCAGCGGGCTACCGAAGCCGAAGGTCTGCGTCAGCTCGACGCAGTAGGTGTAGAACGGATTGGCGTCGAACCCCGGCGCGCCGCTCAGGCTGCCCACGAAGGCGCCGGCGGGAACGCTGGCTGTCGTCGGGCCCGCGACCGATACGGCCTGCGAACCCGCCGAGGTAAAGTCCGTCAAGTTGAGCGTCAGCGCGTTCGCGCTGATCGCCGAGCCCACCAGCAAAGCGCCGAGCGCACCGCGAAACACCGACAAGTTCGTTTTCATTTCCGTCCCTTTTCAGGCCAACCCGGCCGGTTGTTCTCTATATGCAACGTAATGTAGCTGGAGCAGTCGGGGCGAACCACCCACGAACGAGGGGTCACGAAAGCGAGCGCCAGACCCTTCATCCGATCAGCAAGATGACGGCCAGTCATGTCAGCTCGCCTTGGTGAGAAGCCGGGTTGCCTCGTCGCGCACGGGCGCATCGGTGGAACGTTCGGCGCGCTGCAGCTGCTCGCGCGCCTTGGCCTTGTCACCCTTGTGGAGCCACAGGCGACCCAGGTGCAGCCGCAGCTGCAGCGCGCCGGGGGCGAAAGCCACGGCCCGCTGCTGGCTCAGCAGCGCCGCGTCGAGTTGACCGCTGGCTGCCTGCGCGGCGGCCAGGGTATCCAGCACGGCCGGCTCCGCCGGGGCGAGCTGGCTGGCGCGCGCGGCCAGCGTCAGCGCTTCGGCCGGGCGATCGGTGAGCAAAAGCTCGGCCAGATTGTTCATGACGCCGACGTGCTGCGGCGCACGCTCCAGCGCCTGCCGATACAGGCCCACGGCCTGTTCGCGCTGGCCAGCACGCGCGGCGGTTTCTGCCAGATAGGTGATGAAGTACGCATCCTGCGGTTGCGTCGCGCGCCAGCGCTTTTCAAACGCCGCGGCTGCCGCGATGTCGCTGGCGGACAGCAGGCGGTGCAGTGCGGCAGCCGCCTCGCCAAGGGCTCCCTTGTCCAAGGCCGTGCGCCAGGCCGAGATGGCGGCCGGCCGGTCCTTGAGCGCCTCGTGCACCTCGGCTTCGAGCTGCCAGCCACCCGCTTGCCGCGGCCACTTCGTTTGCAGGCTGCGCGCAACCTCGAGCGCACGCGCAGGCTGTCGGTCGGCCAGAGCCATCGCAATCGCACCGCGCAACACCGCCGGCGAGTCCGGCGCCAATTCGACCGCTCGCGCCAGCGGCGCGCGGGCCTGTGCCAGCTGCCCATTGAGGCCCAGCACGGTGGCCAGCCGGAGATGCGCCTCGGGCAGCGTCGGGCGCAACTGCACCAGGCGCTGCAAAGTGATCAGGGCCTGCTCGCGGCTACCCGCCGCCAGCTGGGCGCCGGCCAGTTCCAGCATCAGCGTGGCGTCGTCGGCCACCGCCGCCTGGGCAGCCTGCGCCCGCGCCAGCACAGCCACCGGGTCACCGAGCCGGCGCTGCAAATCCAGCGCCTGAACCCAGTTGGACACGTCCAGAGGATCTGCCTGGACGGACACGTCGATGCCCTTGTGGATCTCTTGAGGGGAAGCGCCGCTGCGAAGCGCCAGATCGGCCAGTGCAAGTCGCAAGGGCGCGGACCCCGGTTCCAGCTTGAGCGCCGCCTGCAGGCGCGCCTTGGCCGCGTCAAATCGCTGCTCGGTCACATCCAGACCCACCAGCGCCCAGACCGCGCGCAAAGAGCGGGGCTCCCGCGTCAGGGCCTGTTCGTAGGCGCTGCGGGCAGCCGCCCGGTTGCCCTGCTTGTCGGCCATGGCGCCGCGCAGCAGCCAGGGCATGGCGGACTGCGGCTGCTTGCGCGCCGCACCATCCAGCGCTTGCGAGGCCGCAGCCCAGTTGCCGCGTTGAATCTGCGCCGAGACCAGGGCCAGATCGGCGCTGATGCCCTGCGGGTCGGCTTGGGCGGCGGCTTCCAGACCGCGCAGGGCGGTGTCGAACTGGCCGCGCGCAATCTGGCCGCGTGCAATCTCGCGCCGAATGGCCGGGTTGTCTGGATCGGCACGGGTGGCACGCCCGAAGGCATCGTCGGCCTGCGCGAACTGACCGAGCTGTGCGTAGGCCTGCCCCGCGGTGCGCCAGACCTGGGCGTCCAGCAGCGTGGGCTTCAGCACCGGCTCGAGGGCCTGCACCGCACGTTCCGGGCGGCCGGCTTTCAGGTGCAGCACGGCCAGTTCCTGGCGCGCGTCGACCAGGCCGGGCGCCAGCGCCAGTGCGCTGGTGAGCAGGCCTTCGGCACGCGCCTGATGGCCCAGACGGGCCTGCAGCGTACCGGCCAGTTGCAGCACAGCCGCATTGGGCTGACCGCGCTTGAGAACCTGCTCCATGCGCTCGGCGGCTTCGCGATGGTTGCCACCGAGATAGCCGGTCAGGCCGTCAAGGAAGTCCACCACCGGCAGGCGCGGCAGATGCTGGCGCATCGTGGCCACCTGCTTGGCTGCCGCATCGAACTGGCGCTGGCGCAGCAGCGCCATCACCAGCCCCAGGTGAGCCTCGGGCTGCCACGGGGTCAGCGCCAGTGCCTCGCGGTAGGCGGCTGCGGCGCGGGCATCGTCTTCGCCGGCCAGCAGGTCGGCGCGCAGCAGGTGAACCGTGGCCTCGCGCGGCCACTGGGCCTGCAGCGCCTCTTGCAGGGTCAGCGCCGCGGCGCGCTTGCCCTCGGCGGCCACGAGGCGAGCCTGCAACAGCCGGGCCGGCAGGTCGTCGGCATCGGCCTTCAGGGCTTCGCCCAGGGCGACGCTGGCGGCAGGAAAGTCACCGGCGTCGGCATGTGCCTGGGCCAGCACCGTGCGGGCCTGGGCCTGCGCGCGGACGTCGTCGAAGCGCTGCTCGCGCAGCAGCTCGATGGCCTGGGCTGGCTGCTGGCGCGCCAACGCGATGCGGGCCCGCAGCGGCAACACCTGGGCCGCTGCGGCACCCAGCCGACCTGCGCGATCGGCTTCATCGCTGGCCCCCTGCAGATCCCCGGCCGCCAGCAGCGCCTGCGCCAGCAGCAGGCGCAATGACGGTGATTCGACATCGGCGGCCAACGCATTCTTGGCGTTGATCGCCGCCGCGACGGGCTGGCCCGCGTCGAGCTGCTTCTGGGCGCGTTGCACCAGCGTGTCGGCCGACGGGCCCCGCCCTTACCACCAGAACACCCCTGCGGCTGCACCGACCAACAGCGCGGCAACGGCTGCCGCGCCCACCCATCCGAACCACGTTGACACTCTTGTCTCCCTTGGGCGCCGAGCCCTCGATCGTCGCCGCGCCTTCGCAGGGCCCCCGTCACCGGGCAACGCCTGGCCTAACGCGCACCTTTCGGAGCAGCCGACATTGTCGAGCGTGCAATGTGGCACGTGCCACCCCCCGGCTGGAGGGTCGGGAACCGATCCCGACAGACCGAGCGGGCACTATGACCGAAAAGGCTGCATGTCCAAACCGGTCCTCGTCGCCCGCCACAGGCTACAAGGCGGGCTGATCGATTGCTGACCGGTTGCTGGCGGCCGCACCGGAGGACCACGCGTCAACGTGGGTCCTCCAGCCCCAGCGCCACACGCGCCTGGTACTCGCGGTCCAGCAGGCTCATCACCACCAGGCTGTCGTAGCCGTCGGCCCCCTGGCTGCTGACCCGCACGCTTTCGCGCAGTCGGCCTTCTTCGACAAATCCTTCGCTGGCGTACAAAGCCATCGCGGGTGTGTTGAGCTGCTTCACGTCGAGCCAGAAGCGGTGCGCGTGCAGGTCACGAAAAGCCATCTGCTTGAGCAGCCGCACGCAGCGCCGTCCCAGGCCCTGGCCTTTGGTCTGCAGCACCAGGCGCTTGAGCTCGACGCTCTTGTGCGGGTTGCGGCAGCCCTGCAGGATGACAAAACCTTCACGCTCGCCCCACTGCGGGTGCGAGCCGCCGGCTTCGACGATGAAATGGCGAAAGTCCGGGAAGCGCACCGCGCCTTCGTGCTGCGTGCGTTCCCAGGGCGTGATGAATGGCAGGTTGCGCTGGTCCATTTCAACCGCGGCCACAAAATCCAGGTCGGACAACATGGTGGGCCGCAAGCGCAGCGGCAAGGTGCCGGGCGCCTGACTAGACATCCACTTCGACACTGTCGCCGTGCAGTTCCATCAGCTCGCGGCGGGAAGCGGCTTCGCCCTTGCCCATCAGCTTGGTCAACACCGCTGCCGTGGCTTCGAAACCGCCTTCCTGGCCAACCCTCAACCAGGTCACGGGCAACAGCCGCCGCGTCTCGGGGTTGAGCGTGGTTTCCCACAACTGGTCGGCGTTCATCTCGCCCAGGCCCTTGAAGCGGCTGATGCTCCAGCTGCCATCGCGTGCGCCTTCCTTGCGCAGCTTGTCGAGTGTCGCTTCGAGTTCACCTTCGTCCAGCGCGTAGAGCTTGGCGGCGGGCCGTTTGCCGCGTGCCGGTGCGTCGATGCGGTACAGCGGCGGCCTGGCGATGTAGATGTTGCCGGCCTCGACCAGCTTGGGGAAGTGGCGGAAGAACAGCGTCAGCAGCAGCACCTGGATGTGCGAGCCATCGACATCGGCATCGCTCAGGATGCAGACCTTGCCGTAGCGCAGGCCGCTGAGGTCGGCCTTGTCGTTCGGGCCGTGTGGGTCCACGCCGATGGCCACCGCAATGTCGTGGATTTCGGTGTTGGCAAACAAACGGTCACGTTCAACTTCCCAGGTGTTCAGCACCTTGCCGCGCAAAGGCAGCACGGCCTGCGTTTCTTTGTTGCGGCCCATCTTGGCACTGCCGCCGGCGCTGTCGCCTTCGACCAGGAAAACCTCGTTGTGCAACAGGTCGCGGCTTTCGCAGTCGGTCAACTTGCCGGGCAGCACGGCGACGCCGGAGCCCCGCTTCTTTTCAACTTTCTGCGAAGCCCGCTGGCGCGTCTGCGCCTGGCGGATGACCAGCTCGGCCAGCTTCTTGCCCAGGTCCACATGCTGGTTGAGCCACAGTTCCAGCGCTGGCTTGACGTAGGCCGACACCAGCCGCAAGGCGTCACGTGAATTCAGGCGTTCCTTGATCTGGCCTTGAAACTGCGGGTCCAGCACCTTGGCACTGAGCACAAAACTCGCCCGCGAAAACACGTCGTCGGGCATCAGCTTCACGCCCTTGGGCAGCAGGCTGTGCAGGTCGATGAAACCCTTGATGGCGCCGAACAGACCGTCTTTCAGGCCGGACTCGTGCGTGCCGCCGGCCACCGTGGGAATCAGGTTGACGTAGCTCTCGCGCAAGGTGTTGCCTTCGTCGGTGAAGGCCACGCACCAGTTGGCCCCTTCACCTTCGGCGAAGTTCTCGGTTTCGTTGGCGGTAGCGAACTGTTCACCTTCAAAAAGCGGAATCACCGGGTCGGCTGCCAAACTCTGCATCAGGTAGTCGCGCAGGCCCTTTTCGTACTTCCAGGTCGTCGTCTCGCCGGTCTTTTCCAGCGTCAGCGTGACCGTCACGCCCGGCATCAGCACGGCCTTGCTGCGCAGCAGGTGCACCAGGTCGTGGCGCGGCAGTTCGGCACTTTCAAAGTACTTGGGGTCGGGCCAGGCCTGCACGCGCGTGCCGTGTTTGCGTTCGCCCCCTGTGGCCTTGCGCAGCGCCAGTGGCTCGATCACGTCACCGCCGCTGAAGGCCATCGTGGCCACCTGCCCTTCGCGCCACACCGTCACCGCCAGCCGCCGGGACAGCGCATTGGTCACGCTCACGCCCACACCGTGCAGGCCACCACTGAAGCTGTAGGCACTGCCGGCGCCCTTGTCGAACTTGCCACCGGCGTGCAGCCGCGTGTAGACGATCTCGAGCACCGGCACCTTCTCTTCCGGGTGCAGACCGAAGGGGATGCCGCGGCCGTCATCATCGACGCTCACGCTGCCGTCGGTGTGCAAAGTAACGGCGATGCGCTGGCCGATCCCGGCCAGGGCCTCGTCAGCGGCGTTGTCGATCACCTCCTGCACGATGTGCAGCGGGTTGTCGGTGCGCGTGTACATGCCCGGCCGCTGCTTGACGGGCTCCAGGCCCTTCAGGACACGAATCGAAGCTTCGGCGTAAGTGTTGTTCTGTTTGATGGAAGGCATGCCTGCGATTCTAGAGATCGCCTCCCGCGTCAGCCGGCGGCCCTCAGCCGTACCGCGCCATCGCCAAGCCGCTGACATCGATGTCCGGCGTCTTGCCCGACACCAGGTCGGCGATCACCCGCCCGGTGCCACACGCCATCGTCCAGCCCAGCGTGCCATGCCCCGTGGCCAGAAGCAGGTTCTGCACCGGTGTCGGCCCGATGATGGGTGTGCCGTCAGGTGTCATCGGGCGCAGGCCGCACCAGAACGTGGCCTTGCTGACATCGCCGCCCTGGGGGAAGAGGTCGCTCACCACGTGGTTCAGCGTGCCCCGGCGCGGTTCGCGCAGGTTGAGTGAGTAGCCGGCCAACTCGGCCGTGCCGCCGACGCGGATGCGGTCGCCCAGTCGCGTCACGGCCACCTTGTGCGTCTCGTCCATGATGGTGGACTCGGGCGCGTACTGCGCATCGGTGATGGGCACCGTGATGCTGTAGCCCTTGACCGGGTAGACGGGGATGCGCACGCCCACGGGCGAAAGCAGCAGCGGGCTGTAGCTGCCCAACGCCAGCACCACCTTGTCAGCCTTCAAGAGGCCGGCATCGGTGTGCACGCCGGTGATGGCGCCGCCACCCACCTGCAGCGATTCGATGCGCGTGTTCCAGCGGAACTTCACGCCCAGCGCGGCCGCCATCTCGGCCAGGCGGTTGCTGAATTTGAAGCAGTCACCGGTTTCGTCGCCCGGCAAACGCAGCGCGCCGACAAACTTGTGCTGCGTGAGTTTCAGCGCAGGCTCCACGGCGCAGAAGCCGGCGCGGTCCAGCACCTCGAAAGGCACGCCGTACTGCTTCAACACGGCCACGTCGCCGCCGATGCTGTCCAGCTGCTGCTGCGTGCGAAAGAGTTGCAGCGTGCCTTGTGCGCGCTCGTCGTAGGCCAGGCCGGTTTCCGCACGCAGCGCCTTCAGGCAGTCGCGGCTGTACTCGGCAATGGGCACCATGCGGCTCTTGTTCAGCGCGTAGGCCTTTTCGGTGCAGTTGGCCAGCATCATCGCGCCCCAGCGCCACATGGCCGGCTCCAGCAGCGGCCAGATGACCAGCGGGCTGTGCTGCATCAGCATCCACTTGATGGCCTTGATGGGCACGCCGGGCCCGGCCCATGGCGCGCTGTAGCCGGGGCTCACCTCGCCGGCATTGGCGAAGCTGGTTTCCAGCGCCGGGCCGGATTGCCGGTCCACCACCTCCACCTCATGCCCGGCCTTGGCCAGGTACCAGGCCGAAGCCACGCCGATGACACCACCACCCAGCACCAGGACCTTCATGCAGAAATGCCTTTCAAGTGGGCGCCACTGTAGCCAGGGGCCTGGCGGCAGCTTGCAGCGTTTTCTTCGACAATGGCCGAATGAATGCAGCTTCCATGCCGCAGCGGCTGACGATGTCTCAGGTGCTGATCTGCAGCGCCGCCATCGTCACGCTGAGCATGGGCATCCGCCACGGCTTCGGCCTGTGGCTGCAGCCCATCACCATGGACCGCGGCTGGACGCGCGAAACCTTCGCCTTTGCGCTGGCGGTGCAGAACCTGGCCTGGGGCCTGGCCGGGCCGCTGGCGGGATTGCTGGCCGACCGCTTCGGTGCCTTCCGTGTGCTGCTGGTGGGTGCGGTGCTGTATGCCGGCGGCCTGGTGAGCATGGGCCTGGCCCTTCATCGGCGTGCACATGCCCAGCTACCTGAAGGACAACGGCCTGGACCCCAGTGTGGCCACTGTGGCGCTGGCGCTGATCGGCCTGTTCAACGTCTTCGGCACCTACACCGCCGGGTCTTTGGGGCAGCGCATGCCCAAGCGCTACATCCTGTCGGCCATCTATGCACTTCGGGCGGTGGCCATCGTCATCTTCCTGGCCGCGCCGCTGACGCCGTGGAGCGTCTACATCTTCGCCGCCACGATGGGCTTCCTGTGGTTGAGCACGGTGCCGCCGACCAACGCCATCGTGGCTCAGATATTCGGTGTGCAGTACATGAGCATGCTTGGCGGTATTGTCTTTCTGAGCCACCAGCTGGGTTCGTTCATGGGTGCATGGCTGGGCGGCAAGCTGTACGACACCACGGGCAACTACGACGTGGTGTGGTGGATCGCCGTGGCGCTGGGGGTGTTTGGTGCGCTCATCAACCTGCCGGTGCGGGAAACCGCCATCGTGCGCGCTGCGCCACAAGCGGCATGAAAACACGTTGGCTGCCCTTTGCCGCCGGCCTGCTGGCCGCCGCTGCGCTGGCGCTGGTCTTCGCGGCCTACCTGAGCCCGCACCTGGTGGTGGACCTGGCCAACCGGGTCTGGGCGTGCTTTTAGCGTCTGATCAGGCGCACCAAGGCCCACCGCCGTCGGCCTGGGTGATGCGCTTTGCGCACCTCATCGGCCCGGGCGGCACGGTGCTGGACCTGGCCTGCGGCAGCGGCCGCCACGTGCGCTGGCTGGTGGCGCAGGGCTTTGCCGTGACGGCTGTGGACCGCGACCCGGCGGCGGTCGAGCCCCTGCGCCAGCTGGCCGAGATCGCCGTGGCCGACATCGAGAGCGGGCCCTGGCCGCTGCCAGGTCGCACCTTCGACGGCATCGTCGTCACCAACTACCTGTGGCGGCCGCTGCTGCCGCTGCTGCCAGGCGCGCTGAACGAAGGCGGCGTGCTGATCTACGAAACTTTTGCCGACGGCCAGCAGGACATCGGCAAGCCCTCGCGGTCCGATTTTCTTTTGCGCACCGGGGAACTGCTCAGTGCTTTTGCCGGTCTGCGTGTGGTGGCTTACGAAGACGGCTTCGATGCCCACCCGCCCCGGTTTGTGCAGCGCCTGGTGGCCGTCAAGGCGCCTGCTGCTGCCCCGCCAGATGGCACAGCGGGCCCACGCTACGGCCTGATCGGCCCCGACAGCTAAAATCAGCCGCTTGCCTTCTACCCAAAGCGCGGCCGCGCCAGGAACACTGTTCGAATGAATCCCATCGTTGGCAGCATCGTGGCCCTGGTCACGCCCATGCATGAAGACGGCAGCATCGACTACGACACGCTGAAACGCGTGATCGACTGGCACATCGCAGAAGGCACCGACTGCATCGGCGTCGTGGGCACCACGGGCGAGTCACCCACGGTGTCGATGGAAGAAAACTGCGAGGTCATCCGGGCCGCGGTGAAGATTGCCGCCGGGCGTGTGCCCGTGATGGCCGGCACCGGCGCCAATTCCACCGCCGAGGCGATCGAACTCACCCGTTTTGCCAAGCAGGTGGGCGCCGACTGCCACCTGTCGGTGGTGCCCTACTACAACCGGCCGTCGCAAGAAGGCATCTACCAGCACTTCCTCAAGATCGCCGAGGCGGTGGACTTGCCGATGGTGCTGTACAACGTGCCCGGCCGCACCGTGGCCGACATGCTGCCCGAGACCACGCTGCGCCTGGCGCGGCTGCCGGGTGTGATCGGCATCAAGGAAGCCACGGGCAACATCGAACGCGCCTGCCAGCTGATCAAACACGCGCCCGAGGGCTTTTCCATCTACTCCGGCGACGACGGCACGGCGGTGGCCCTGATGCTGCTGGGCGGCCACGGCAACGTCAGCGTCACCGCCAACGTGGCGCCGCGCCTGATGCACGAGCTGTGTGTGGCCGCGCTCGAAGGCGACAGCCGCCGGGCCGCAGCCCTGCATCTGCGGCTACTGCCGCTGCACAAGCAGCTGTTCTGCGAGCCCAGCCCGGCACCGGCCAAGTGGGCCATGTCGCAGCTGGGCCTGTGTGAACCGCATGTGCGCCTGCCCATCGTGCCGCTGACTGAAGGCGGTCAGGCTTTGATGCGGCAAGCGCTGCGCGACAGCGGCCTGCTGGCCTGAAAAAACCCTTCCGCATCCCGATACACCCCACTGCACGGCCGCCCTGCGGCCCTGCTGGAGACCCTGAACGTGAAACTGATTCCTGTTGCGTCCTTCCGACCCACCGTGGCGGCCCTGGCCGTGCTCTGTGCACTGGCGATGCTGAGCGCCGGCTGCTCGTCGCTGGATTCCACCTCGTCGTCGGTGGACTACCGCAGCGCGGCGGCCAAGACCAAGCCGCTGGAAGTGCCGCCCGACCTGACGCAGTTGGCACGCGACTCGCGCTACCAGTCGCAGGGTGGTGTGATCAGCGCCTCGGCTGCTGGCGCTGCGCCTGCCGTCACCGCCGCCACCAACACTCTGGCGGTGGCACTGCAGGCACAAGGCACGATGCGCATCGAGCGCCTGGGCCAGCAGCGCTGGCTGGTGGTGGAGCAGACACCCGAACAGCTGTGGCCGCTGCTGCGTGCCTTCTGGGAACGGCGTGGATTCACCATCGCGGTGGAAGACGCCAAGGCCGGCGTGCTGGAAACCACCTGGGCAGAGAACCGCGCCAAGCTGCCGGCCGATGCCGTGCGCAACACCATCGGGCGGCTGCTGGGCAATTTGTACGATACCGGTGAACGCGACCAGTTCCGCATGCGCCTGGAGCGCACCGCCGGCGGCAGCGAGATCTACATCGCCCACCGTGGCGCAGAAGAGGTCTATACCGATGAGCGGCGCGAGAACACCCGCTGGCGCGCGCGCCCCAACGATCCGCAACTGGAAGCCGAGATGCTGTCGCGCCTGATGGTGTCGCTGGGCGCCAAGGAAGAAGCGGCGCGGCCGCTGGTGGCTGCAGTTGGTGCGGCTTCGGGCACTGCGTCGGGCTCTTCAGCAGTGCCGTCCCAGCCCACCCAGCCGGCCAGGGCTCGCGCCGTGGCCGGTGGCGCCGCGCTGGAGCTTGACGACCCGTTCGACCGCGCCTGGCGCCGCGTGGGCCTGGCGCTGGACCGAGGCGGCTTCACGGTGGAAGACCGCGACCGCAGCCAGGGGGTGTACTACGTGCGTTACGTCGACCCCAAGAGCCTGGGCCAGGAAGAACCCGGTTTCTGGGCACGCCTGATGGGCAACGACCGCAACCCGCTGGCGGCCGTGCGTTACCGCATCGCCGTCAAGGGAGTGGGCGACAAGTCGGTGGTGGCGGTGCTCACGTCCGCTGGCGCGGCAGACGTGGGGGAAAACGGTCAACGCATTGCTTCGGCACTGATCACCGAGTTGCGCTGAAGTCTTGTCGACCTTGCGGCCCATGCGGCAATTGCGGAAATTGCGACCGTTGCGAGCCGCCATGAAAAGAGCCACCCGAGGGTGGCTCTTTTCAAGCGCGCCACCTCTTCGGGTGGCTTGCGGGAGGCGCGCCAGTCGGCGCGCGGCCCATCACTTCTTGGCGGCGGAAGCGGCAGCGGCAGCGGCGTCCTTGGCTGCATCCTTGGCAGCGCCCACGGCGTCCTTGGCGGCATCGGCAGCGCCTTGCATTGCCGAAGCGGCACCCACGGCGGCAGAGGCAGCCATATCGCTGGCCGAGGCGGCCATGTTGGCGGCGCTGGCGGCAGCATCAACAACAGGAGCGGGGGCCGGGGCAACTACCGGAGCCGGGGCGACTTCCTTCTTGCCGCAGGCGGCCAGAGCAACGGAAGCGACCAGGGCAGCCAAAACGAGCGACTTGTTCATGTGAGTATCCTCAGGAGTTACGGTGCGATTGCAAAAAACTGCAGTTGTGAAGTTCAAGGTCCGTGCGTTTGAGGGCTTGACCAGGGGGAAACATCGGGCAAACAGCCCAATCAACCCGTCTGGCGGCCCTTCGCAGGCAGATGCACAACGCATGTGTTCCTCTGCACGATGACCAACCCAGGATTCTATGTTGGATGAGGGCATTCCCTACAGGCATTCCCTATAGGCCGAGCGTGTCTACCGCGAACGCTGGCTCAGAGCGTTGCAAAACCACATCAATCCGTTCTTGCAACAGCAGCCGGGCACGCACATCCACACCGGCCCTGCCCCTTCCGTGCAACGGGTCCATTAGGTGCACGCTGACACTGCGGTCGTCCAGCAACACGGTGGGCAGTTCGGCCGCGAACTCTTCGGGTGCCTGCAACGCCTGGATGGCGTGGGCCCAGTCACGCCGCCAGGCCGTGAAACGGGGCTGACGGCGAGGCACCTCATCAAAGCGGGCCGCCAGCATCACCATGCGCCGCTGGGGCAGGCGCACCCAGGCCGTCAGGCTGCTGAGCAGGGCCACATCGTCCAGTGGCCAAAGCTCGAAGGTCGGGTCCACGCAGGTGATGCAGCGGGCGTCCTGGGCCATGGCGGTTTCAAAGCCCCAGCGCACCGCCAGGGCAAAAGCTTCACGCGAGTCGATCAACGGCGCTTCTTTCATGGGGGCACTCCTTGCGTTGTCTCTTCTGCTTCAACCCAACCTGCGGCCAGCCATTGGTCCAGCAGTTCTCGCGCGCCCGGGCTCAGGCGCGCCGTCTCGGCGGCAGGCAACCGCCGCTGATCGGCCAGGCTGCGCATCAGCCGTGCATCGCGCCCGGCAGCTTCGAAGGCCTCGCCGTTGATGAAGATGTGGCGCGGGTCGTGCAGCATCTTCGTGCGGGCCGACAGACGCACGGCGGCACCGACGCTCCCGAGCCTGGTCGCGTGATCCCGCCCCCGGCCCTGGAACCACACCTGCGGTTTGGGTTCCGTCAGTGTCTCGCCCAGAGCACGGGCCAGCCACTGCGCGTCGGCCAGGCGGCGCTGCACGGCAGCCTGCGCAAAGGCCAACATCGCGGGCGGCACCTCGGCTGGTGCGTCGGTGGCGGCTTGTTGCGGGTCGCGGTACAGCGGCGAAGGCAGTGCATCTTCATCACCCAGACGCAGCAGCAGGTCGCGCGCCAACTCGTCGGCTTCGGGTACCCGAAAACCCACTGAACAGGTCATGCAGTTGCCGCCCACGGCCACGCCGTCATGGCCCCAGTTGGGTGGCAGGTAGAGCATGTCGCCGGGTTCGAGCACCCATTCCTGCTCGGGCTCGAACTGGCTCAGGCGTTTCAGCGGCGCATCGGCCACCCACCGCGGATCTTTCACGCGGCCCACGCGCCAGCGCCTGCTGCCCTGCACCTGCAGCAGGAACACGTCGTAGGCGTCCAGATGCGGGCCCACACCGCCGCCGTCACTGGCCCAGGACACCATCAGGTCGTCCAGCCGCGCGTCGGGCACGAAGCAAAAGCGACGCAGCATCTGGTGCGCCGCTTGCACGTGCAAATCCAGCCCCTGCACCAGCAGGGTCCAGCCGGGACGCGACACCGGCGGCAGCGCACGTCGGGGCAGCGGCCCGCGGCGCACACGCCAGCGCTCGCTGGCGCCCTGCGCCGTTTGTTCGCAGACCACCAGGCGGGACTCCACGTCGTCTTGTGCGGCCAGGTCAAACAGTGCCGGCCGCGCCAGCGGCGGCATCACGTCGGGCCAGGCCTGACGAACCAGCAGCGGCTTTTTCTGCCAATGCCGTTTCATGAAAGCCGCCGGGCTCAGCCCCCCCAGCAGCTGCAGTTTCAGGTTCACGTCCATGGTGCGATTCTGGTGCCCGCGGGGCTGCAGCGTGGCGCGCCCGGCATGTGCTGTGCGATCATCTTTTGATGATCATCACAGCACCTTGCGTCGTCAGCCTCACCTGGGAGTTGACCGACGGCCAGAACCGGCCCATCGACGAACTGAAAGAACCGGTGGAATTTTTCTACGGCGGCGACGACCTGCTGGCCAAGGTCGAAGAAGCCCTGGCCGGCTACGAAGCCGGCGCCGAGCTCAGCCTGCACCTGGAACCCGAACACGCCTTTGGCGACTACCGGTCTGAACTGGTGTGCTTTGAAGACCGCAAGCTCTTCCCCGAGCAGCTGGAAACCGGCATGGCCTTCGAGGGCCTGCCCACGGGCAGCGTCACGCCCGACATGCCCGCCGACACCATCTACCTGGTGACCGAGATCTATGCCACACACGTGGTGCTGGACGGCAACCACCCGTTGGCCGGCATGTCGCTGCGCATGGCCATCAAGGTGCGCGCCGTGCGTGAAGCCACAGACGAAGAAATCGACAACGGCAGCGTCAGCAACACGCCGCTGGCGGTGCTGGGCAATCTGAGCAGGCCGCCGCGCAACGACCTGCACTGACGCGCACCAAGGCCAGGTCAGGCGCGCCCCGTTGACCCAAAGCCGCCTGCACCGCGGTCGGATTCGCCAAAGGCTTCGACTCGTCTGAAGCAGGCCTGCACCACCGGCACGATCACCATCTGCGCGATGCGCTCCATGGGCTCGACCGTGAAGGCCGTGTTGCCGCGGTTCCAGCAGCTCACCATCAGCGGGCCCTGGTAGTCGCTGTCGATCAGCCCCACCAGGTTGCCCAGCACGATGCCGTGTTTGTGGCCCAGCCCCGAACGGGGCAGCAGCATCGCGGCCAGGCCCGGGTCGGCGATATGCACCGACAGGCCGGTGGGGATGAGTGCGGTCTGGCCCGGCTGCAGCACCAGTGCGTTGTCCAGACAGGCGCGCAGGTCCAGGCCGGCGCTGCCGGGGGTGGCGTAGGCCGGCAGGTGCGCAGCCATGCGCTCGTCCAGCACTTTCAGGTCGATGGTGGTCATGGCGGGCTGGCAGACGGACTGGCAGCCGAACTGGCAGACGAACTGGCAGACGGCCGGTCAGACGGGTGGTCAGACGGGCGGGCCGGCGCACGGCGTGCGATTTGTGCCACCAGTTGGCGCGCCAGGTCCAGTTTGTCGCCTGGCGGCAACTCTTGTTCACCCTGGGCATCGACCAGCACCAGCGTGTTGTCGTCGCGTCCGAAGGTGGCCGGGCCGATGTTGCCCACCATCAGCGGCACACCCTTGCGCGCCAGCTTGTCGCGTGCATGGCGAACCACGTCGTGGCTCTCGGCGGCAAAGCCCACGCACCAGGGGCGCTGGCCTTCGGGCAGGCGCGCCACGGCGGCCAGGATGTCGGGGTTTTCGGTCAGCTCCAGGGCCGGCGGGCAACCGCTGCCATCCTTCTTGATCTTGTGCGCGGTGCTGGTTGCAGGCCGCCAGTCGGCCACCGCCGCCGTGGCCACGAACAGCCCGTGCTGGCTGGCCAGCGGCAGCACCGCGTCCATCATCTGCTGCGCACTTTGCACGTCGATGCGGCGCACGCCCCGCGGCGTGGGCAGGTGCACCGGGCCGGCCACCAGCGTGACTGATGCGCCGGCCTCGGCGGCTGCGCGGGCGATGGCAAAACCCATCTTGCCGCTGGAATGGTTGGTGATGCCACGCACCGGGTCGATGGCTTCGAAGGTGGGGCCGGCCGTCACCAGCAAGGTTTGCCCCGCCAGCAGCTTGGGCTGGAAGAAGGCGATCAGTTCGTCGCGCAGTTCCAGCGCTTCGAGCATGCGCCCGTCGCCCACTTCGCCGCAGGCCTGGTCACCGGCGTCAGGGCCCAGCACCGTGGCGCCGTCGGCGCGGATCTGCGCCACGTTGCGCTGGGTGGCCGGGTGGGCCCACATCTCGCGGTTCATGGCCGGCGCCACGATCAAGGCGCAACTGCCCGCCGGGCGCGCCAGGCACATCAGGCTCAGCAGCTCATCGGCGCGTCCTTGCGCCAGCTTGGCGATGAAATCGGCACTGGCCGGCGCCACCACGATGGCCTGCGCCTCGCGCGACAGGTTGATGTGCGCCATGTTGTTGGGCTGGCTGCTGTCCCACTGGCTGGTGGCCACGACCCGGCCGCTGAGCGCCTGCATCGTGACGGCGGTGATGAACTGCGTGGCCGCTTCCGTCATCACCACCTGCACCGTGGCGCCGGCGCGGATGAGCTCGCGCACCAGTTCTGCAGATTTGTAGCAGGCCACGCCGCCCGACAGTCCGACGACGAGGTGTTTGCCTTGGAGGGCTTGCTGTGCTGGCATGGCGCGGGACTCTAGCAGGGGCCCCGGTGTGGCCCCACAGCGGCATCGGGATTGCCTGAAGTTTCAGTAATTACTGAAACTTCAGGCCAAAATCACACCCAGCGCGCTCCTGCCTGCCAACCCACAAGGCCCCGATGAGTTCACTTTCTCCCCTGGTCAGCAGCTTTGTCGGCCACTTCGGCGAGATGGGCAGCCGCTGGGGCATCAACCGCACCGTGGGCCAGATCTACGCGCTGATCTTTGTCTCGTCCACCCCGCTGCACGCCGAGGAAATGGCCGAGCAGTTGGAATTCAGCCGGGGCAACGTCAGCATGGGCTTGAAGGAATTGCAGTCCTGGCGCCTGGTGCGGCTGCGCCACTTTCCGGGCGACAGGCGTGAGTACTTCGAAGCACCTTCCGACGCCTGGGAGGTGTTCCAGACCCTGGCCGAAGAGCGCCGCCGCCGCGAAATCGAGCCCACGCTGTCGATGCTGCGCAATGCGCTCTTGGAACACGCCACGACCGAGAGCGACCGCTACGCACAGGAACGCATGAAAGGCATGCACGACCTGATCGAGCTCATGACCACGTGGTTCGACGACGTGCAGCGCCTGGACCAGCAGACGCTTTCCACGCTGATGAAGATGGGCGCCAAGGTGCAGCGGGTGCTCGAATTCAGCGGCCGCGCGGCGCCGCGCGCCAAGTCCAAGCTGTAGAGGACACCGCAATGCTCGACGCCCTGCTCCTGGCCCGCATGCAGTTTGCGGCCAACATCACCTTCCACATCCTGTTTCCCACCATCAGCATCGCGCTGGGCTGGACGCTGCTGTTCTTTCGCCTGCGCTGGCTGAAAACAAGCGACGAAGCGTGGCTCATGGCCTACCGCTTCTGGACCAAGGTGTTTGCGCTGACCTTCGCATTGGGCGTGGTCAGCGGCATCACCATGAGCTTCCAGTTCGGCACCAACTGGCCGGGTTTCATGGAACGTGTGGGCAACATCGCCGGGCCGCTGCTGGGCTACGAGGTGCTGACCGCCTTCTTTCTGGAAGCCACCTTCCTGGGCGTGATGCTGTTCGGCCACGGCCGGGTCAGCGAACGTGCGCACCTCACGGCCACCGCACTGGTGGCCTTCGGCACCACGATGAGCGCCTTCTGGATCCTGGCGCTCAACTCCTGGATGCACACACCCGCGGGCCACGAGATCCGCGGCGGCGAGTTTTTTGTGCAGTCGTGGCTGGCCGTCATCTTCAACCCCTCGTTTCCTTACCGCCTGGTGCACGTGCTGCTGGCATCGGGCCTGACGGTGTCCTTCGTTCTGGCCGGCGTCAGCGCCTGGCAGTTGCTGAAGGCCAAGGCCAACCTGTCCACACCGAAAGTGCTGCGCACGGGGCTGACCCTGGCTGCGGTGCTGATCCCGCTGCAGATCGTGGCCGGCGACATGCATGGCCACAACACCTTGAAGCACCAGCCGCAGAAGATCGCGGCCATCGAAGGCATCTGGGAAACCCAGCGCGGTGCGCCGCTGCTGATGTTTGCGGTGCCCGACGAAAGCACACGCAGCAACCGCTTCGAAGTCGGCATTCCCAAGGGCGCCGCTGCATTGCTCACCTTCGACCCCGACGGTGAACTGCAAGGTCTGAACGACTTCGTGGGCGCGCACCCGCCCGTCAAGCCGCTGTTTTATGGCTTCCGCCTGATGGTGGGCACCGGCCTGCTGATGCTGGGCTTCAGCTGGGCCGGGCTGTGGCTTTACAGGCGCCGCGCTTGGCTGGCCGGGGCTTTGCCCAGGCCGCTGCTGTGGGGACTTGCAGGCATGACCTTTTCAGGATGGGTGGCCACCGTGGCCGGCTGGTACGTGACCGAGATCGGCCGCCAGCCCTACATCGTGTTCGGGCTCATCCGGGTCGACGAGGTGGCCTCAGCCGTGCCGGCGCCCATGATCGCGCTGACGCTGGCGCTGTACGTCACGGTCTACCTGGCGCTCATCGTGGCCTACATCGGCGTCATCAAGTACATGGCCGAAAAGCCGGTGGACATGCCTGCGCCCTGGCAGCCTGCGCTGGCCGGGGTGCGAACATGAGCGGCACCTTCAGCTGGGCCGAATCGCTGCCCGTGATCTTCATGGCGTTGATGGGCCTGTCGATGCTGGCCTACGTGGTGCTGGACGGATATGACCTTGGCGTGGGCCTGCTGCTGCACCGCGCCACCGACGCCCAGAAGGACACCATGATCGCCAGCATCGGCCCCTTCTGGGACGCCAATGAAACCTGGCTGGTGCTGGGCGTGGGCATCCTGCTGATTGCCTTTCCCAAGGCACACGGCATGGTGCTGGGGGCCTTGTACCTGCCGGTGGCGCTGATGCTGGTGGGCTTGATCTTGCGCGGTGTGGCCTTCGACTTTCGGGTCAAGGCGCATGACAGCCACAAGCCGCTGTGGAACAAGGCCTTCTTTTTCGGTTCGGGCCTGGCAGCGGTCTCGCAGGGCTGGATGCTGGGCCGCTACCTCACGGGTCTGGCCGAGGGTTGGCAGTTCATGCTGTTTGCTGCCGCCATCGCGCTGCTCTTGCCTGCGGCCTACGTGTTGCTGGGCGCGGGCTGGCTGATCATGAAAACCGACGCTGAACTGCAGCGCCACGCCGTGCGCTGGGCCAAGCTGGCGTGGGCGCCGGTGGTGCTGGGCATGGGGCTCATTTCGGTGGCCACGCCGCTGGTCAGCGCCACCGTGCGCAGTCGCTGGTTCAGCATGCCGGAATTCATCGCGCTGCTGCCGATTCCGCTGATGACGCTGGCCGCGCTGCTGGGCGCACGGGCCCTGCTCAATTCACACCGCGTGCTGGGCAAGGTGTGCTGGTTGCCCTTCGTGCTGGTGGTGGCGGTGTTCTTGCTGGGCGCCATCGGCATGGCCTACAGCCTGTTTCCTTACGTCGTGCTGGACCGGCTGACGATCTGGCAAGCCGCCAGCGCCACCGAAGCCCTGGCCGTGATCGCCATCGGCTGCGCCATCACGGTACCCGCCATCGTGGGCTACACGGTGTTTTCCTACCGCGTGTTCTGGGGCAAGGCGGGTGAGTTGCGATATGCCTGAAGCCCGTTGACCGGGGCCCGGCGGACCGACTGCAGATTCAGGCGCCGTGGCACTTCTTGTACTTCTTGCCGCTGCCACAAGAGCAAGGGTCGTTGCGGCCGGGTGTGGCTTCGACGCGCCGCGTCACCGGCTTGGGCGCGCGGTCCAGCCAATACATGCGCAGGTCTTGAGCCGCGCCGCAGGCTTCGGCCAGCAGTTCGTCCCGCGTCGGGTCGCCGCGTGGGTAGTACTGCGCCACGTGGGCGGTGTAGGCCTCGGTCCCGGCCGGCACCATCAGCGCCGCGATCTGGTCGACCAGGGTGCCGAACATCTCGGCGTCTTCTTCGCCATCGGGCTCCACCCACAGGTCGGAAAACGCATCGACGGCATCCAGAAAACCTTCGGCCCACAACGATCCGGTCATCGTCATCGCCGCGTCTTCGAGCGACAGCCCTTCTTCGTCCACCATGCGCTGGCGGTCGACATCGGTCCACTCTGACATCAGCGGGTCCAGCCGAAGCGCCTGCGGGTCGTCCATCAGCGCGGCAGGATCGAGCTGCTCGCTCAGCACCTTCAGCCGCACCTGAAGCGCACGCTGGGCCTGGTCTGCATCGGCGGGGTCGGCGAACGCTCGCTCGAAGGCGTCGCCACACATCCTGGGCAACCAGTCGGCGGGCTCGGGCAGGCGCGGGCCGGCGGCCAGCGCGGCCAGGTAGCCGTCCACCCATTCAAACGAGATGTCGGGGTTGAAGCCACCCAGCCTGGCGCATGTGGTGTCGAAGGCCTGCAGTTCGGCTTCGCTGTTGCGGCGCACGCCGTCGGGGATATGGATCAAGGCGCAAGACTCCAGGTGTCGCGGATGAACTGAGCCAGGCGCTGCTTGGCAGCGGCCCGGGCCGGTGGATGGGCGCCGACGTGCACACCCTGCCCCGGCCGCGTGCCACCAGGCACATCACTGCGGTGGCGCAGCGGCGCAGTGCCGTCAAAGCCGTGGTGCGCACCCTCGTAGCTGTCCCACACCGGCACCGGGCCCCGGCGCACGCTGGCGGCGAGGTCCTTGCACGGCGCGGCGGGCGTCCAGTCGTCGGCTTCACCCAGCTGCATCAGCAGCAGTGCGCTGGGTTCGAAGCCGCGGTCCCGGTCGGCCTCGCAGCCCGGGTAGAAAGCCACGGCCAGGCTGGGCCGCACCGGCGCGGCCTGCACCTCGGGGTGGCGCAGGTTGATGGCCGCCAGCACGGTGCTGCCGCCGTTGGACCAGCCCAGCAGGCCCAGCCGCGATGCGTCCACCCCCGGCTGTGCGGCCAGCCACTGCAGCGCGCCCAACGCATCGCGCCGACGGTGCAGTTGGGAAATGGGCCGCTGGCCCAGCGGCAGCGTGCAGATCTGCTGCACCTGACGCGGGCCGAAAGAGTCCAGCACCAGCACGTGCAACCCCATGCCCTGCAGCCGAGCCGCCAGCTCGGTGTAACGCGTGGCCAGTCGGCCACGGCCGTCCAGCACGCCGCCACAGCCGTGCAGCAGCAGCATGGCTGGCGCCGACGCGGTGCCTGGTGCCGCAAACCAGTGCCCGTTCAGCACGACGGGTGTGCCCTGTGCACGGTCCAGGCTTGGCAGCTGCACGGCCTGCGGCTGGGCCCAGGCGGCGGCCGACGCCAGCATCAGCAGCGCCGCCGCGCCGAGCCTCATGCCGGCGGCCACGACACGCTTGGCGGCTGCGGATGCAGGCGGGCCATCGCGTGCACGTCGACGTAGACCCCGTCCCGCAAGGCGTACCCACGGTGTGTGCCCTCCCGCCTGAAGTCAAAGCTCTCGTAGAGCGCGATGGCCGCAAGGTTGTCGACAAACACCGTCAGCTCCAGCCGCAGGATGTGCGCCCAGCGTTCGGCGTAGTCGCACAGCGTCTGCATCAGCGCCCGGCCCACCCCCTGGCGCTGCGCCTCGGGTGACACGCTGATGCCCAGCTGCGCCACATGCCGGCGGCGCAGCTGGGGCGCTGGATGCAGACCCGCGCTGCCTACCACGCGGCCGCCCATTTCGGCGACGAAGATGACATCCGTGCGGTCGGGCGCGGCGAAACCCTCCAGCCGCGCGCGCCACATCTCTTCGCTGGGCAGGGGCAGCTGCATCAGAAAGCTGTAGACCTCGGGGTGGGCCATCTGGCGCGCCATGTCGGCTGCGTCTGCCGGGCGCGCGCGGCGGATCGTGATGGGGCTGTCGGACATGGTCGGCCTGCTTGCGTAGAACGTGGCGTCGGCGCCACGCCTGCAAGTGTCCCATGTTGGCCATGTCACGATCACGGCACCGGGCGCTGCCAGGTGCAGGCACATTTGTCGGGCACGGGAGCAGCACCCCGAATGAAGCGTCGGCCCCAGGCTGGACAACTCGGACAGGAACCCCCATCAAGCACCCTGAATGGCTGGGACTTTCTTCTGGATGCCAGCGGCAAGTACATCTACTCGATGGGCTCGGTCGAAGACCTCGTCACACGACAGACTGCGGGCGAGAGCCAGTGGGCGGTGCAGGCCACGCTGCGCTACGCCTTCTGATGGCAAGGGCCTGAGCGTTCGGACCCGTAAGTTCAGCCGCCAACAAAGAGGGGCGGCTCGCAAGAGCCAAATTGTCATGCGCCTGGATTCGCCTCGGTCGTCAGAGCTTGGCTCCCACCCAGGCCGCCACCGAAGCCAGCGCCGCTGGCAAGGCCGCCGCGTCGCTGCCCCCTGCCATCGCCAGGTCGGGCTTGCCACCGCCCTTGCCGCCCACCTGCTGGGCGACAAAGTTCACCAGTTCGCCGGCCTTGACCTTGCCCATCTGATCGGCCGTCACGCCAGCAGCCAGTTGCACCTTGCCGCCTTCGACAGCGGCCAGCACGATGGCCGCGCTCTTGAGTTTGTCCTTGAGCTTGTCCAGGGTCTCGCGCAGCGCCTTGGCGTCGGCACCGTTGAGCATCGCGGCCACCACCTTGATGCCTTTGATGTCCACCGCCTGCGCCATCAGCTCGTCGCCTTGTGAAGACGCCAGCTTGCTCTTCAGCGATTCAACTTCCTTTTCCAGCGCGCGCACATGCTCCAGCACCGCGGCCACGCGGCCCGGCACTTCGGCGGGCGTGGCCTTCAGCGTGCCGGCCAGGCCGTTGACGCTGCTTTCCAGCGCCTGCAGATAAGCCAGCGCGTTGCCGCCGGTGATCGCTTCGACACGCCGGATGCCGGCGGCGACACCGCCTTCGGCGACGATCTTGAACAGGCCGATGTCGCCCGTGCGCTGCACGTGCGTGCCGCCGCACAGTTCGCGGCTGCTGCCGATGTCCAGTACGCGCACCTCGTCGCCGTACTTTTCGCCGAACAGCATCATCGCGCCCAGTTTCTGCGCCTGTTCGATGGGCAGCACCTGCGCCTGCGTGGGCGCGTTGGCCAGGATCTCGGCATTCACGATGGCCTCGATCTGCGCCACCTGCGCATCGCTCACCGGTGCGTTGTGCAAAAAGTCGAAGCGGGTGCGTTCGGCGTTGACGAGTGATCCTTTCTGCTGCACATGTGCGCCCAGCACCTCGCGCAGGGCCTTGTGCATGAGGTGCGTCACACTGTGGTTGCGCACGGTGCGCGCGCGGTGTTCACCGTCCACGCGCGCCACCACCGTGTCGCCGACTTCGACTTCACCTTCGACGACGCGGCCCTGGTGGCCGTGCACCGCCGCCTGCACCTTGACGGTGTCTTCGACGATGACGCGGCTGCGCGCATTGCGCAGCTCACCGGTGTCGCCCACCTGGCCGCCGCTCTCGGCGTAGAAGGGTGTGTGGTCGAGCACGATGACGGCATCGTCACCGGCCTTGGCCCGCTGCACCGGGCTGCCGTCGACGTAGATGGCCGTGACCTGGCTGTGTTCGCACACCAGGTGTTCGTAGCCGTGGAAACTGGTGTCGGCGCCGCTGTACGCCAAGCCGGCAGCGACTTTGAATTTGCCCGCTGCGCGGGCCTGTTCACGCTGGCGGTTCATGGCCGCGTTGAAGCCGGCTTCGTCGACCCTCACGCCACGTTCGCGGCACACGTCGGCGGTCAGGTCGAGCGGGAATCCGAAGGTGTCGTGCAGCTTGAAGGCCAGCTCGCCGTCGATCAGCTGCGAGCCGTCTCCTGCCGCGGACCTTGCCATGGACACCAGTGCGGTTTCAAGGATCTCCATGCCGTTGGCGATGGTCTGGAAAAAACGCTCTTCTTCGACCTTCAGCACTTCGGTCACACGTTGCATGTCGCGCCTGAGCTCGGGGTAGGCGTCGCCCATCTCGGCCGCCAGGGGCGCCACCAGCGTGTAGAAAAACGGCTTGCGCGCACCCAGCTTGTAGCCGTGGCGGATGCCGCGCCGCGCGATGCGCCGCAGCACGTAGCCGCGGCCTTCGTTGCCCGGGATCACGCCGTCGGTGATGGTGAAGGTGCAGGCGCGGATGTGGTCGGCGATGACCTTCAGCGAAGGCGAGTCGGCGTCCACTTCGGCACCGCCCGCGGCCAGCTGCACCGCGCTCTTGGCCGCAGCCAGCAGGTGCACGAAGGTGTCGATCTCGTAATTGCTGTGCACGTGCTGCAGCACGGCCGCCAGCCGCTCCAGGCCCATGCCGGTATCGACACTGGGCTTGGGCAGCTTGTGCATCACGCCGTCTTCGGTGCGGTTGAACTGCATGAAGACGTTGTTCCAGATCTCGATGTAGCGGTCACCGTCCTGTTCTGCACTGCCGGGCGGGCCGCCGGCCACGTCGGGGCCGTGGTCGAAGAAGATCTCGCTGCACGGGCCGCAGGGGCCGGTGTCGCCCATCATCCAGAAGTTGTCGGACATGTACGGCGCACCCTTGTTGTCGCCGATGCGCACGATGCGTTCGGCGGGCAGCCCGATGTCCTTCAGCCAGATGTCGTAGGCCTCGTCGTCGTCGGCGTAGACCGTGGCCCACAGCTTGTCGGCTGGCAGCTTGAAGTGCACCGTCAGCAGTTCCCAGGCGTAGGCAATGGCGTCTTTCTTGAAGTAGTCGCCGAAGCTGAAGTTGCCCAGCATCTCGAAAAAGGTGTGGTGGCGCGCGGTGTAGCCCACGTTTTCCAGGTCGTTGTGCTTGCCACCGGCGCGGATGCACTTCTGGCTGGTCGTGGCGCGGCTGTAGGGCCGCTTGTCGAAGCCCAGGAACACGTCCTTGAACTGGTTCATGCCGGCGTTGGTGAACAGCAGCGTCGGGTCGTCGCCAGGCACCACGGGCGAGCTGGCCACAATCTGGTGACCCTTGGATTCAAAGTACTTCAGGAACGTGGAGCGGATCTCGGAGGCTTTCATGGGCGGCTCTTGGTCTGACTGTCAACGGTGAATGTGAACGCCGGCGCGCTCGGCCGCAGCCGAGAGCAAGGCGTCGCAGGTGGCCAGCGCGCAGCGTCGCTGCACGGCCAGGTCCAGGTACAGCGCGTCGTAGGGCGTGAGATCGTGCGCCAGCGCGGCGTCGAAGTAGCGCTGCGGCGCGGCATGCGTGGCGCCGACGACCTCGACATCGAAGTCCATCACGCCAGCACACAACTCGGCAATCTGCCGCTCCTGCAGGCGCTTGCGGCGCAGACTGCTGCGAAAGGCGTTGGCCATCTCCAGCGGCCAGATCATGGGCGCCACCAGGCTGTCACGCATGACCGCGTGCATGCTGGCCGGGCGCACCTCGTCGGGCATGACCAGGGCCAGCGCGTAGGAGCAGTCGATGACGATCACCGCCGGCCCTCGCGAATCCAGTCCCGGATCTCGTCCTGCGTGATCGGGCCGCCGCGCACCGCCACCTCGGCACCGATGGCCTGCATGCGGCTCACAGCGCGCAGCCTGCGGTCCAGATCGATAGGGCGGACCGGCTCGTAAGCGACGATTCGAGCCACCGGCTTGTTGTGGCGCGTGATCACGATCTCGTCTCCTGCCTCGACGCGCGCCACCACCTCGGACAAGTGGGTTTTGGCCTCGAACAAGCCCATGGTTTGCGTGCCCATCGTGGCACTCCGGCATCTGGTTGAAACAACCAGATTCTATCCGGTTCAGGTTGACACCGCGGTCTTGTGGGCGTCGGGCTACAGTGCCCGAACTTCCTGGAGACCGCCCTTGATCAACCCCATGTCCCCGCTGTCCAAACTGCACGACCCGACCTTGTTCAAGAACGACGGCTTGATCAACGGCGACTGGACTGCCGGACAGGCCAGCACGCCGCGCTTCGCCGTCACCGACCCGGCCACGGGCCTGGAGCTGGCGCTGGTGGCCAACCTGGGCGCCATCGACGCCGCGGCCGCCATCTCGGCCGCTGAAAAAGCCTGGCCCGCCTGGCGCGCCAAGACCGCCAAGGAACGCGCCAACATCCTGATGAAGTGGTTTGCGCTGCTGCACCAGCACGCCGACGACCTGGCGCGCATCATGACCGCCGAACAGGGCAAGCCGCTGGCCGAAGCGCGCGGTGAAGTGGTCTACGGCGCCAGCTTCATCGAGTGGTTTGCCGAAGAAGCCCGTCGGGTCTACGGCGAAAGCATCCCCACCACCGACAACAACAAACGTTACCTCGTGATCCGCCAGCCCATCGGCGTTTGTGCGGCCATCACGCCGTGGAACTTTCCCATCGCGATGATCACGCGCAAGGTGGCGCCGGCGCTGGCCGCGGGCTGCCCGGTGGTCATCAAACCAGCCGAGCAGACACCGCTGTCGGCCCTGGCCGTGGCCGAACTGGCGCAGCGTGCCGGCATGCCTGCAGGTGTGCTGAACGTGCTGTGCGCCGATGGCGACAACAGCATCGAAATCGGCAAGGTGCTGTGCAGCAGCGACGCCGTGCGCCACCTGTCCTTCACTGGCAGCACCGAGGTCGGCCGCATCCTGGCGCGGCAGTGCGCCAGCACGGTGAAGAAGATGAGCCTGGAACTGGGCGGCAACGCGCCCTTCATCGTCTTTGACGACGCCGACATCGACAGCGCCGTTGAAGGTGCCATGGCCAGCAAGTACCGCAACGCAGGCCAGACCTGCGTCTGCGCCAACCGGCTGTATGTGCAGGCCGGTGTCTACGATGCCTTTGTCGAAAAGCTCGCTCTCAAGGCCAGCGAGATCAAGGTCGGCAACGGCTTCGAGACCGGTGTCACCCAGGGTCCGCTGATCGACGACGCGGCCGTGGCCAAGGTGCAAAGCCATGTCGCCGATGCCCTGGCCAAAGGCGCGCGCCTGGTGGTGGGCGGCCAAAGAAGTGGAGACCGCTTCTACACGCCCACGGTATTGGCCGACGTGACCGGCGAGATGCTGTGCGCCCGTGAAGAAACCTTCGGCCCGGTGGCGCCTGTGTTCAGGTTCGAGACAGAGGCCGAGGTCATTGCGATGGCCAACAACACCGAGTTCGGCCTGGCCAGCTACTTCTACAGCCGCGACATCGGCCGCATCTTCCGCGTCGGCGAAGCGCTGGAGTACGGCATGGTGGGCGTCAACACCGGGCTCATCAGCACCGCCGAAGTGCCGTTTGGTGGCGTCAAACAAAGCGGCCTGGGCCGCGAAGGTGGACAACAAGGTATCGACGACTACCTGGAGGTGAAGTACCTGTGCCTGGGTGATATTCAGCGCTGATCCGGCGCCGATCCAACGCCGATCCCACGCCGATCCAACGCTGAGAACCGGGGCGCTGCACGTCGCAGCCCGGCGCGGGGTCAAACCCTGGCAACGTGACAGGGCCGGCCCCGGGTTGTTAAGGTGCTTCGATGAACGAACAAGCTCAACGCGTCGCAGACGTCTTCACCGCCTTGCTGGCGGCCTATGGCATGAATGTGGTCGGCGCGATCGTGACCCTGGTGCTGGGATTCATGGCGGCCCGCTGGCTGGGCCAACTGACCAATCGCGCCATGCACAGGTTCGACAAGGTCGACGCGGTGTTCCGTCCGCTGCCCGGCAAGGCCGTGCGCCTGGTCGTTGCTGGCGCGCCGGCCAGGAGTGCGAGCTGAGCCGCTGCCCTTCCCCGCTTCGGCCCGCGCTGACGCAAGCCGCTTAACCCAACTTGCTAAGACGCGTCTTCGTTGGCCGCTGCACCACCGATGCGGTGCACGCTGGCGCTGGCCAGTCCGCCACCGCCCACCGTGGCCACCGAGCCGGCCTGCGCGCTGGCACGTTGCAACAGCGACTGCGCGTCTTTGCCATGTTCGGGGTACTGCGCCAGGCCCACGACGGCGCCCACGGCGCAAGGCTGGCCCGCCACCAGGATGGGCTGCTGCAGCGACTTCACCAACTTGGCGGCCACCCGTTCGCCGTCGGACTTGGCCTCCAGCCGGCCCAGCAGCACACCGAAGGCATCGGGGCCGATGGCGGCCACCACGTCGCTGGCGCGCAGGCCGCTGCGCAGGCGCACCGCCACCTTGCGACGCAGCACGTTGCCGGCCTCGACACCCAGACGCGCAGCAGCCTGCTCGAAGCCGTGCACGCGCAGCACCATCAGCACCATGGGCGCAGGCTCGCGTTCACGCAGCGCCAGCAACTGCGTCATGTGTTCGACCAGTTGCGCCTGGTGCGGCAGGCCGGTGGCCAGGTCGGTGGCATAGGCGGTGCGGGCGGCTCGTTCGAGCCGTTTGCGTTCGATGGCATGGCGCAGCGCACGTGGCACGTCTGCCGCCGGTTCTGCGGCCATGATGGCTTCGACACCCAGGTGCAGGAGTGCGGTTTCCGCATCGGCGTCGGCGGTGTCGGCCAGCACCACCACCGCGCTGTCAAAGGCCGCCTGCGACAGGTCTTGCAGCTGGGCCAGCTGCTGCAGCGCCGCGCGCGTGGCCGCGTGCAAGAGCACCGCATCGTGCGCGTCCGCCGCGCTCAGCGGCCCGGCGACAAGGGTGAAGCCGGGCATCGCCAGCGTGGCCGACACCTCGGGTGGAACAGCACCCACGACCAGCACGGAAAAGTTGCTCGTTGCCATGTCGGGATGATGCCGCATGCGCCCCGGTTTGCCACCAGCCGTCGGTGGCTGCCACGATGCCCAAGTCCCAAAAGACAAAGGGCCCGCGATGGGGCCCTGTCAGGCGTCGGCTGGAGCGGGTGAGGGGAATCGAACCCCTGTATGAAGCTTGGGAAGCTGCCGTTCTGCCATTGAACTACACCCGCAACGTTTTCAATTCTAGCGGCGGTTGTGCGGCGCGCGTTGCCGGCGGACGGCCCAGCTCACCAGGGCCAGGCCCGCCAAGCCCATGGCCCAGGTGGAGGGCTCGGGGACTGCGGCGGTCGGCCCGAAGCTGACATCTTGCAGATCGAAGGTGCGCCGGAAGTCCGCACCCGACACGGTGCGCCCGAAGTAGATCAGGCGGTAGCTCAGGTTGTTGCCGCGGCGCGTGCTGTCCAGCGTGGGAAGGACCGATGAGAGTTGGTCGCTGGCATAAAGATCGGGCGGTGGCGCGCCTGGCACGGACAGTTCAAGATCTTCGATCACGAACTGGGCCAGCAGATAGCTGATGTCGCTGGGTTGGCTCTCCGCGAAGTGGCGAAACGAAGGCAGCAGCAGCCGGTCGATCAGCATACCCGCGATGGGACGGTCGCTGTTGTTGAACACCACGAGGCTGCAGTCGGCGAAGAATGCGTCGCAGCTCGGGCCGCCTGAATGGGTGAGCGAGCCGAACTGGATCTTCGAGTCGTCCAGCAGATACTGTGTGCCGCCGTTGGCAATGCCCGACGGCAGCACGAAGCCCGGCCGATCGGGGTTGATGACGAAGTAGCTCAGCACGGTGCTGCCGTCCACCAAAAACGAAGCCAGACTGTCCGGCACATTGGACGGGCCCGTGGCGCCGCCGGTTCGGGTGTCCTCGCTGAGGTTGGCAATGGCTGTGCCACTGAAGAAAAACTCCACCCCCTCGGCCTGGGACACAGCCGGGGCCGTGGACAGCAAGAGACCCAGCGCGCCGGCGCAAGAGAACGAACGCATGTCCATGAAGGCTCCTCATCCGCCAGAGGCGGTCCTTCATTGTCCGCTGCGCACGTCCATTTCGAACGGGCTCTGCGCCACGAAGTGCCCACTCCCCCACATTCGAGTGTTTGGCTGCTGCCTTGCCAAGCCGCAGGCACAATCGCGCCCCCATGAACGACAGCCCCTCCACGCCGCCCGACGCTGTGCCACCACCCCCGCCATCAGGCCGCGGGCCTATCCGCAGCTTCGTGCTGCGCGCAGGGCGCATCGGGCCGGGCCAGCAGCGTGCACTGGACGAACTGGGGTCCAGCTTCCTGCTGCCCTTTGCACAGCAGCTGCTGGACCTGGACAACACCTTCGGCCGCCAGGCGCCCCGTGTGCTGGAAATCGGCTTTGGCATGGGCGGCCCGACAGCGCAGGTGGCAGCAGCGCAGGCGGGCACCGACTTCATCGGCATCGAGGTGCACCCGCCCGGCGTGGGCGCGCTGCTCAAGCTGATCGGTGAACAGCAGTTGAACAATGTGCGCATCGTGCAGCACGATGCCGTGCAGGTGCTGGCGCAGATGATCGCGCCAGCGGCCCTGGCCGGCGTGCACGTCTGGTTTCCCGACCCCTGGCACAAGAAGAAACACAACAAACGCCGGCTCATCCAGCAGCCCTTCGTGGCGCAGCTGGTGCAGCACCTGGTGCCTGGCGGCTACCTGCACTGCGCCACCGACTGGGCGCCCTACGCGCAGCAGATGCTGCAGGTGCTGAGTGACGAGCCCGGCCTCGTCAACACGGCAGTCGGCTACGCGCCGCGGCCCGATTGGCGGCCGCTGACCAAGTTCGAAAATCGCGGCCTGCAGCTGGGCCACGGCGTGTGGGACTTGCTGTTCAGGCGCCCGGCCTGAACCCATTCAGCCGGGCTGAATTCAGGCCGCCCAGGTCACCCAGCCCGTGTAGGCGGTGATCAGCACCACTGCACCGAAGACGATGCGGTACCAGGCAAAGATCGTGAAGTCGTGGGTCGACACATAGCGGATCAACCAGCGGATGCACAGCAGCGCGCTGAAAAACGCCACCACGGTGCCGACGGCAAACATGGGCAGGTCGCTGGCGTCCAGCACATGGCGTTCTTTCCAGACCGAGTAGGCGCCAGCGCCCATCAGCGTGGGTATGCCCAGGTAGAAGCTGAACTCGGTAGCGCACTTGCGCGAAAAGCCGAACACCATGCCGCCGATGATGGTGGCGCCCGACCGGCTGGTGCCCGGTATCAACGCCAGGCACTGCATCAGGCCCACCTTCAGCGCGTCCAGCGCCGTCATGTCGTCCACCGACTCGACACGTGCGCGGCGTGTGCCTTCCAGGTCGCGCTCACCGAACTTGCGGCGGTGCCAGGCTTCGACGGCCAGGATGATGAAGCCACCCACGATGAACGCCAGCGCCACCGGCACGGGGTGGAACAGGTGTTCCTTCACCAGCTTGCCGAACATCAGGCCCAGCACTGCGGCGGGCAAAAAGGCCACCAGCACATTGCGCGCGAATCGCTGCGCCACGGGGTCGTGGGTGATGCCGCGCACGGTGCCCAGCAGGCGCTGGCGGTATTCCCAGATCACGGCCAGCATGGCGCCGCTCTGGATGGCCACGTCAAAGACCTTGACGGCGGCGCCGGTGAAGTTGAGCAGCGAGCCGGCCAGAATCAGGTGGCCGGTGGACGAGATGGGCAAGAACTCGGTCAGGCCCTCGACCACGCCCATGATGGCGGCCTTCAGTAGCAAGATGGGATCCAAAACAGGCGGGCTTTCTGCGGCGGCTGGGGTTCAAGGGCGGAGGATGATAGCCAGCGCATGGCGGGCCCTGCCAGGAAAGCCACATCCATGCCAGCCCGCAGGCCAGGGACCGTGACATCCACCCGGCCGGCTTGACCGGACAGATGCCTAAGACTAGTATTACTGACCAGTCAGTCATTAAAAATGAGCCCGATCTCGACATCACCCGACGCCGGCACGCGCCAGCGGCGCAAGGAAGCGCGCCCGCAAGAGCTGCTGGACGCCGCGCTGGCCGTGTTTGCCGAAAAGGGCTTTGCCGCATCGCGCACCGACGAAATGGCGCAGCGCGCGGGTGTGTCCAAGGGCACGCTCTACCTGTACTACCCCAGCAAGGAAGAGCTGTTCAAGGCCGTCGTGCGACACAACCTGTCCAGCCTGATTGCCGAAGGCGAAGAGATGGCCAGCAGCTTCGAGGGTAGCAGCAGCGAGTTGCTGTCCTGCCTGCTGAAGACCTGGTGGGAACGTGTGGGCAACACGCCGGCTGCCGGCATCCACAAGATCGTGCTGGCCGAGGTGCGCAACTTTCCCGAGCTGGCGCAGTTCTACACAGACGAAGTGATGGTGCCAGCCGACCGCCTGTTCGGCCGCTGCGTGCAGCGCGGCATCGACCACGGCGAATTCAGGCCCATGCCCGTGCACGAAGTGGCGCTGGCGTTGATGGCGCCTGTCATCTTCATGGCCATTCACCGCCATTCGTTTGGCGCCTGCCCTGTGCATGGCGTTGAGGTGGATCCAGCGCTGGTGCTGGACACCCATCTCGACCTGGTCCTGCGCGGGCTCGAAGTCCGGACAGCGGACGCCACATGACCAGGAAGTGGGCATGGATTGCCGCTGCGGTGGCTGCGGTGGTGGTGGGCGCCGTTGCCGTGCGTCTGCTATGGGCGCCCGGAACAAAACCACCGGCGCCTGCGGCGGCCGGGAGCGCCGCCAGTGCAGCGGCCGCGCAGGGCATCGAACTGGCCGCCGGCGACATCACCGTGGCCAGGCGAGCCGACCTGCGTACCACGCTGGCGGTCACCGGCAGCCTGAAGGCGGTACGCAGCGCCATCGTCAAGGCCCGCGTGGCCGGCGAGGTGCAGAGCCTGCAGGTGCGCGAAGGTGACCGTGTCAGCGCTGGCCAGCTCATCGGCCAACTGGACGCCACCGACTACCAGCTGCGCCTGCGCCAGGCCGAAGACCAGGCGCGGGCCGCGCAGGCCCAGCTGGACATCGCCCAGCGCACGCTGGACAACAACAAGGCGCTGGTCAACCAGGGCTTCATCTCACGCAACGCGCTGGACACCTCGGTCAGCAGCGCAGCCGGCGCCAACGCATCGATGCAGGCGGCGCGCGCCGCTGCAGACATCGCCCGCAAGGCGGTGCAGGACAGCCAGATCCGTGCCCCCATCGCGGGCCTGGTGGCGCAGCGCCTGGTGCAGCCGGGCGAGCGGGTGAACCTGGACGCCCGCATCGTCGAGATCGTCGACCTGGGCCGACTGGAACTGGAAGCCGCGGTGGCGCCAGAAGACGTGGTGCAGCTGCGCGTGGGCCAGACCGCGCTGGTGCAGATCGACGGCCTGGCCGAAGCCGTGACGGCGCGTGTGGTGCGCATCAACCCCAGCGCACAGACCGGCACACGGGCGGTGCTGGCCTACCTGGAACTGGCGCCGGGCGCCAGCGCAGCCGGTCTGCGCCAAGGCCTTTTTGCGCGCGGCAGCATCGAGCTGCAGCGCAAGTCGGCCCTGGTGGTGCCGGCCACCGCACTGCGTTTTGACCAGGCGCGGCCTTATGTGCTGACGGTGGTTGATGGCCAGGCGCAGGCCATCAACGTGAGCACCGGTGCGCGCGGCGAGGTGCTCATCGACGGCAAGCTGGAGTCGGGCATCGAAGTCACGGCCGGCCTGCAGCCTGGGGCCACCGTGCTGAGAGGCACGGTGGGTTCGCTGCGGGCGGGCACACGGCTGACGCTGCCCGCTATGCCTGCTGCGGCGCCTGTTGTCACGCCTGCCGCAGCACCCGCCGCCGCACCCGCCGCCGCACCCATCCCTGTGCCCGCCGCGTCGCGCTGAGGCCACCGCACCATGTGGTTCACCCGCGTTTCGATCGCCAACCCGGTGATGGCCGTCATGGTCATGCTGGCCTTCGTGGTGCTGGGCCTGTTCAGTTACCAGCGCCTGAGCCTGGACCAGTTTCCCAACATCGACTTCCCCACCGTCGTGGTGTCGATGGACTACCCCGGCGCCAGCCCCGAGATCGTCGAGGCCGAGGTCACGAAAAAGATCGAAGAGGCGGTCAACACCATTGCCGGCATCAGCGCCCTGTCTTCACGGTCTTACGAAGGTGTGGCCGTGGTGATCATCGAGTTCAACCTCGATGTGGATGGCCGCAAGGCCGCCGACGACGTGCGCGAAAAGGTGTCGCTGATCCGCCCGCTGCTGCGTGAAGAAATCAAGGACCCGCGCATCTCGCGCTTCGACCCGGCCGCGCAACCCATCTTCAACATCGCCGTGCTGGCCACCGACGGCAAAGCCACGCCGCAGGAACTGACCACCTGGGCCACCCAGGTGCTGCAGAAGAAGCTGGAAAACGTGCGTGGCGTGGGCGCCGTCAGCGTGGTGGGTGGGGTGCAGCGCCAGGTCAGCATCCACCTGAAACCGGCCGCGATGGAAGCGCTGGGGGTCAGCACCGAACAGGTGTCCAACGCGCTGCGCAGTGAAAACCAGGAGCTGCCGCTGGGCAACATCCGCTCGGCCGAACAGGACCGTGTGGTGCAGATCAACGCACGCCTGAAAACACCGCGCGACTTCCGCGACATCGTCGTCGCGCGCAAGACCACTGCCGCCGGTGGCGCGGCCAACGCCGGCGGCACCGTGGTCAAGCTGTGGCAGGTGGCCGACGTGGTGGACGGCCCGCAAGAGCTGGAAAGCCTGGCCCTGTACAACGGCCAGCGCACGGTGCTGCTCAGCGTGCAGAAGAGCCAGGGTGAAAACACCATCGCCGTGGTCGACGGGCTGGTGCGTGCGCTAGACGAGTCCAAGGCGCTGACACCGCCGCACATCCGCACCGAGATCAACCGCGACAACTCGCGCAGCATCCGCGTCAGCGTGGCCAATGTGCAGCGCACGCTGATCGAAGGTGCGGCGCTCACGGTGCTGATCGTCTTCCTGTTCCTGAATTCCTGGCGCAGCACCGTCATCACCGGGCTGACGCTGCCGATTGCGCTGATCGGCACCTTCTTGTTCATGTACGTGTTCGGCTTCACCATCAACAACATCACGCTGATGGCGCTGAGCCTGTGTGTGGGCCTCTTGATCGACGACGCCATCGTCGTGCGCGAGAACATCGTGCGCCACGTCAAGATGGGCAAGAGCGCACACGACGCGGCGCTGGACGGCACCAACGAGATCGGCCTGGCGGTGCTGGCCACCACGCTGTCCATCGTGGCCGTGTTCCTGCCCATCGGTTTCATGGGCGGCATCGTGGGCAAGTTCTTCCACGAGTTCGGCATCACCATCGTGGCCGCGGTGCTGATCAGCATGTTCGTCAGCTTCACGCTCGACCCCATGCTGTCCAGCGTCTGGCACGACCCACAAGCCCACGGCCGCGACCCGGGCGCGCCGCTGTCGCTGTACGACCGCACGCTGGGCCGGGTGACGGGCCAGTTCGAAGTCTTCACCGAATGGTTGTCGCGCGGCTACCAGCGCCTGTTGGCCTGGTCTCTGGTGCACAAGGTCAAGACCGTGCTGGTGGCGCTGGGCACCTTTGTGCTGGCCATCGTGTTGCTGGGTACCGTGGGCAGGGAATTTGTGCCCAAGGCCGACTTCTCGGAAACGCAGATCAACTTCTACACACCGGTGGGTTCTTCGCTCGAAGTGACCGAGATGCGCGCCAAACAGGTCGACCGGGCGCTGCGCGAACTGCCCGAGGTCAAGCACACCGTCATCACCATCAACAGCGGCTTTGCGGCCGGCAAGATCTATGGCTCGGTTTACGTGCGCCTGGCCAACCGCAAGGACCGCCAGCGCAGCGTGTCCGACCTGGCCGTGCCCATGCGCGAGCGCCTGGACCGCATCCCCGGTATCACCGTGACCAACATCGGCGCCACCGACCTGGGCGGCAGCAAGAGCATCGTCTTCAGCGTTCAGGGGCCCGACCTGGGCGAACTGGAACGTATCACCCGCCAGCTGATGCCGCAGTTGCGCCAGATACCCGGCCTGACCGATCTGGACAGCACGCTCAAGCCCGACAAGCCCACCATCGCCGTGGACGTGAAACGCGATGCAGCGGCCGACCTGGGCCTCAGCGTCAACACCCTGGCCAACACCTTGCGTGTGCTGTTGGCCGGCACCTCGGTGGGCAGCTGGCGCGCCGCCGACGGCGAAAACTACGACGTGCGCCTGCGCCTGGCGCCCGACAGCCGCGACAGCGCGGACGACCTGGGGCAACTGCCGCTGGTCATCGGCGCCAATGCCGACGGCAGCGCGCGCGTGGTGCGGCTGTCGCAGGTGGCGGACGTGCGCAGCGCCACCGGCCCCAACCAGATCAACCGGCGCGACCTGAACCGCGAGGTCAACATCGACGCCAACGCGTTGAACCGCAGCAGCGGCGAGGTCAGCGCCGACATCCGCACCACGCTGGACCGCATCGCCTGGCCGCCGGGCTACCGCTACAGCTTCGGCGGCAGCACCAAGAACATGCAGGAATCTTTCAGCTACGCCATCGGCGCGCTGGCACTGGCGGTGGTGTTCATCTACATGATCCTGGCCAGCCAGTTCAAGAGCTTCCTGCAGCCGCTGGCGCTGATGAGCAGCCTGCCGCTGACGCTGATCGGCGTGGTGGCGGCGCTGCTGCTGTTTCGCAGCACGTTGAACATGTTTTCGGTCATCGGCGTGGTCATGCTGATGGGGCTGGTGACCAAAAACGCCATTCTGCTGGTGGACTTTGCGATCCGTGCGCGGCAGGACCAGGTGTTGCACGACGGTTCCATCGTGCCGGGCATGGAGCGCTCCGCGGCCTTGCTGGAAGCCGCCCGCGTGCGGCTGCGGCCCATCCTGATGACAACGCTGGCGATGGTGTTTGGCATGGTGCCGCTGGCCTTTGCGCTCAGCGAAGGCAGCGAACAGCGGGCGCCGATGGGGCAGGCGGTGATCGGCGGTGTCATCACCTCGTCGCTGCTGACGCTGGTGGTGGTGCCGGTGGTGTACTGCTGGCTCGACGACCTGTCGGTGTGGGCCAAGCGCCGCTTCGGCACGCGGCCCGCACCAACCGCCCACGCGGCCGTGGCCACGCCGCCCGCCATCGAGGCGGCCCCATAGAATCGAAGCGAGCCCGTCGTGATACTTCACACCGTATGGACATGAACACCGAACTAGCCCGCTTCAACATGATCGAGCAGCAGATCCGCCCCTGGGACGTGCTCGACGCATCCGTGCTGTCGCTGCTGGCCAGCGTGCGGCGCGAAGACTTTGTGCCGCCGCACCACCGTGCGCTGGCCTTTGTCGACACGCAGTTGCCGCTGCTGGAAGGCGATGCGGCCGGCGTATCAGCAGGGCACGGCGCCAACGCCGCGCCATGCATGCTGGAACCCAAGGTTGAAGCGCGCCTGCTGCAGGCGCTGCAGGTGCAGCGTCACGAAAACGTGCTCGAGATCGGCACCGGCTCGGGCTTCATGGCCGCCTTGCTGGCGCACCGCGCGCTGAATGTGACGACGCTGGAATGCCGCGCGCCCCTGGCGCAGATGGCGCGCGACAACCTGGCGCGCAACGGTGTGGTCAACGCCACCGTTGTTGAAGTCAGCGCTGCGGCGGGCGCGCTGGGGCTGGCGGCCGCTGGGCCCTTCGACGTGATCCTGCTGTCGGGGTCGGTGCCGGCGGTGCCGCAGGGCTTGCTGCAGCAGCTCAAACCCGGTGGCCGTCTGGCTGCCGTGGTGGGCGAACTGCCCATCATGCGGGCGCGCCTTTACACCCGCGCCGGCGAAACCGCCTGGTCGCACAGCGACCTGTTCGACACCGTTGCGCCGCGCCTGGAAGGCTTTGACGAGCCCACCCGCTTCCACTTTTAGTAGTCCGTTCCGTCAATGAGATTACAAATGAAATTGATGCATTCGTTCGTCAGGCTAGGCGCAAACCACAGCCATAGCTGCAGCTATGGCGCGGATTTGCA
>ENA-ORBV01002435-ORBV01002435.1-microbial-mat-metagenome-genome-assembly--contig:-NODE-2435-length-39271-cov-13.926672_pt1 | contig 39271 bp, 30 predicted proteins | sample MGYA00237777_ERZ505514 | MGnify/ENA primary metagenome ERZ505514 (study PRJEB26160, sample SAMN06269048) | microbial mat metagenome | isolation source: Oligotrophic lake microbial mat | place... | reverse complement strand
AGCAGACCTTGCGGGGGACGCCTCAACTCGATCGCCTGGCGCAGCGCCTGGCTCACCAGATCGGTGGCCAGCGAATCTCGGATCGCCCAGCCCACCACCTTACGGCTGAACAGGTCCATCACCACCGCCAGATAAACCCAGCCAGCTCCGCGGCGTGATCGTCCATTTCGTCAGCGACGACGACGATCACCGTGGCGCGCGGGGCGTAATGCGAGGAGAGCAGTCCAGGGGCCCGGACCTCGCTGGAACGTACCAACGGCGCGGTGCAACCCAGCGCAGCTTCGATCGCCTCGCGTCTTGCCGCACATGTGCCGCCGTGGTCGGGCTCACCTTACCGAATCGGTTCGCCGAGGGCCCTGCGACGCCCGAGCCCAATGCACGGAGCATCGCCAGCGCCATCGGATGCGCCGGCACGCGCAGGCCCACCGACTGCTGCCCGCCGGTCACGAACTCGGGTACGCGCGGCGACTTGGGCAAGATGAGCGTCAGCGGCCCCGGCTAAAACCGCTCGGCCAGCCGGATGGCCGCCTGCGGCACGTGCGAGGCCCAGTCGCCGATCATGGCCGCATCGGCGAGATGCACAATCAGAGGGTGATTCTGCGGGCGCCCTTTGACACGAAAGACGCGCCCAACCGCCGCCTCGTAAGATCGCTGTTCGCACGTGGGATCAGACGTTGGATGCACCATGGAAAAAAACTCGATTGATTGTATGCCGCAAACGACGACGACGGTGCGTGGCGTGGCGTGCCGGCCCTCGACCTCTCACCATGTGAACAGAAGGAAACCGCTTCCCCCTCGGAGGTTTGTACGATGCCCGTTGTAACCGATACTGCGGAACCTGCAATAATAGTCATCAGTAATAATCATCAGTGACGCTTTCGCTTTCGCGGTCTCGCGGTGTCCACCCTCACTCACATCAGGTCCCTGCTCATGAGGTTCGACCGAGGCAACACGTCTTTCGTTCTTGTCGCAGCGTTGTTGCTTCAGTGGGCTGTCGCTCTGCCCGCGATCGCTGCGGATTCGCCGCTGCGGCAGATAATCGATGAACAGGTTCGAGCTGCGTGGCAGAAGCAGAAGATTCAACCTGCAACCCCAAGCGAAGATGGCGAGTTCCTTCGCCGGATCTATCTCGATCTGACGGGGGTCATTCCCACTTACGAACAGGCTCGCGCCTTTCTCGATGATGCCTCGGCAGACAAACGAAGCAAGCTGATCGATCAGCTGCTTGGTGATCCGCTATACGCCCGGCATCAGGCAGATGTGTGGGATCAGATTCTGGTGGGACGCAATCCGCCTGAGGATCGGGTCCGCAAGCGCGAAGGATTTCAGCGATTCCTGCGCGAGCAGTTTGAGAAGAACACACCCTACGACAAACTGGTGGGGCAGTTGCTGCGGGCTGAGGGGAACACGGTCGATGATGGCGCTCCGGTTTATCTGGTGCAGTTCGAGCGCAAAGCGGAGGATGCCATCGAGTCGGTGACGCAGACGTTTCTGGGCGTGCAGCTTCAATGCGCCCGCTGCCACGATCATCCTTATGAACCCTGGACCCAGGTCGATTTCTACGGCATGGCTGCGTTCCTCACGCGGCTGGAACTCGTCACGGTCGGCAAGGATGGACAGCAGTCGAAACTGGCGATGGGTGAGAAGAACAGCGGCGAGCTGAATTTCACACCTGCCAAGCAGCAGTTGCCCGGCAAGAAGGGAATGCCGATCGCGCCCAAGTTTCTGGCGGCGACGCAGCCGGTCGGTGAGCCTGAACTGCCCAAGGATTTTAAGGAAGCGAAGTTCCCGGAGAATCAGCCGCCGGTGAAGCCGCAATTTTCGCGACGTGAAAAACTGATCGAATGGATCGTTGCCAGAGACAATCCCTATTTTGCCAGAGCTGCGGTCAATCGCATCTGGGCGCAGTTCATGGGACGCGGTTTCATTCATCCTGTGGATGACATGAAAAAGAGCGACAAACCCTCGCATCCCGCGCTTCTGGACGCGATGGCGATGCAGTTTGCGGCCCACGACTTCGACATGAAATGGCTCATTCGGGAAATCGTTTCGAGCCAGGCTTATCAGCTTTCGGGAACGGGCAGCGTCAAAGATGCGGCTCCGCTTTGGTACGAGCGCGCCAGGGTTCGTCCGCTTTCCGCTGAGGAAATGCTCGAGTCCTGGCGCATCGCCACCGGCTATGACGATGCCATCGCCAAAACTGGCAAGGACAAGGATGCCGCGAAGAACCGCTTCCATGGTGTGGGCTGGGATTATGTCGTGCGATTCTTCGGCAGCTCAGTCACCGGGGAAGGCGATTTTCAGGGCGGATTGCAGGAGCATCTTTATCTGAACAATGGTGAACTTGGCCGGCTGATTACCAGTGAAAAGGGCGGATTGATCGATGCGATTGCCCAGTCGCAGGATACGATGGAGGCGAAGATCGATCGCCTGTTTGTCTCGCTCCTGTCGCGGTTGCCTCGGGAGGAAGAGCGAACGAAGTTTGCGGAGTATCTGGCAGGCGATGAGAAGAAGAACGAGCGATTGAAGGAAGCGATCTGGGCGATGATGACGTGCAGCGAATTTCGTTTCAATCACTGAGCAGCCGATAGCGGTTTGCAGCGATGGAGTCACAGCCATGCAAGGTTTCTGCTCGCCCCGTGAACATATGTCCCGCCGGCTGCTGCTCAAGGGTCTCACCTTTGCAGGAGTCGGGGCGGCTGCTGGCCCGGTGATGAACTGGGGCAACCTCGTCGATGCGCCTGCCTTTGCGGCGCAGGCGAAGAAGAAGAGCAAGCAGTGCATCCTGCTCTGGATGAACGGCGGCGCCAGCCAGTTTGAAACCTTCGACATGAAAGTCGGGCGACCCACCGGCGGGCCCAATCGCGAGATCAAGACCAACCTCCCTGGCTACCACGTCTGCGAACTGCTTCCGAAAATGGCGCAGCAGATGGATAAGGTCACCGTCATCCGTTCGATGCACACCAGCGAGATCGATCATCCCGGCGGCATCCACCTGATGCACACCGGCTACTCCAAATCTGCCACCGTCCGCTTTCCCGAGATCGGCGCCATCGTCGCCAAGTACAACGGCAGCGAAGATGCGAACCTGCCGCAGTTCATCAAGATTTCCTCCAACGGTGATTCGGGTTCCGGTTTCCTGGGGCCGCGATATGCACCCTTTTCCATGGGACACGATGGCAATCTGCCGACCTTCGCAGCCCGGAGCATCGATGTGAAAGTCGATGATCGCCGCCAGGAGTTGCGCGATTTTCTGGAGGAAAATTACGCCAAACGACATGCCGCCGAAACTTCCCGGCAGCACCGCGAGGCCAACGCCGCCGCCTTGCGGCTCCAGCAGGCTCGTGATGTGTTTAAGGTCGATGACGAGTGGAAGAAGAACAAAGAACTCTACGGTGACAGCCTCTTCGGCAAGCAGTGCATGCTGGCCCGCAGATTGATCGAGTCGGGTGTACCTTTCGTCGAGGTGGGGCAGAGCGGCTACGACACTCATGCGGACAATTTCACAGGACACAAAGGACTGCTGCCGCCGATGGATCACGCCTGGGCAGGGCTGCTGACGGACTTGCAGCAGCGCGGCCTGCTCGACAACACGCTGGTCATCTGGATGGGTGAGATCGGGCGCACGCCTTCGATCAACAATCGCGATGGCCGCGATCATTACGTCAAAGCATGGACCACAGTCCTCGCCGGTGCCGGGGTCAAGCGCGGCCTCATCTACGGCGAGACGGATGCAGACGGCATCGACGTCAAGTCCAACCCCGTCACCGAAGGCGACTACTTCGCCACCATCTACTCGGCACTGGGCATCAACTATGCGGACGAGAATTATGCCGGAGTCCGCCCGATTCCGCTGGCACCGTTCAAGTCCAAAGTCGTGAAGGAAATCCTCGCGTAGGGTGCTTCTGCCCTGCGCGGTTCGTTCGCTTCAATCAACCACCTACCATGGCTGCAACCTTCGACAAATCGACGCTCGCTTGGTCTCTCACTTTCGAAGGCGATGGTGTCTGGCCCACCGCGGTGGCGCTGCTCGATGAGGGCAAAAAGGTGGCTGCTGCCGACCGGACAGGGGCGATTTATCTGTGGGATATTTCCGGTGATCCGCCGGTGACCGATGGCAAGGCAGCCAGTAAGGATCGCGATGCTGCGGCGACAGGTGCGGATCGTTCGCCCTACCGGCGGCTCGATGGTCACACCAATGCGGTGACGCGTTTGCTGGCGCTGCCCGATGGCAGGACGCTGGTCTCGGCGGGGCTGGATCGCACCATCCGCTTGTGGGACACACAGGCGACAGCGACCGGCAGTGACCACGCGATCCTCGATGTGGAACGGCGAAAGCGGGAAGCGAAAAAATCGGGCAAGAAGGATGCTCCGATTGCCCCGGGCATCAAGGTTGAAACGCTCGGCCCCGCTGCGACGCTCGAAGAACACCGCGAATGGATCAACGCCCTGGCCATGAGCCGCGATGGCAAACGAATCATCAGCGGTGACGATGCAGCCAACGTGATTGTCTGGGATGTCGCAGCGAAGAAGCCCATCGCCAAGTGGACCGGTCGTACCGGTGGATGGATCACCTCCGCAGCGCTGGATGCGGAGGGAAAACTGGCTTTTGTCGGGGAATTCTGCAGTTCGCGCGGGGACTTCGATCGGCCGCCGCCGGACCTTCGACTGTTCGATGTGGCAGCCGCGGCGGCAGGGGGCAGCGTTCCCGAGGGTACGACGGCATCGGCTCCTGTGAAGTTCGATATTCTCGCGCTGGAAACGCCGCAGGTGAAACGGCGCGACAATTCGTACGAGTATTTTTCCGCTTGGAGCAAATTCGTCGCACGAGGCATCGTCGCTGCAGACTTCTCCCCGCAAGGCGATCTGCTCGCTCTGGCGCAGGGCGGCGAAACGGGGACGGGCAAGATTCATCTGATCGATACGACCACCGGCAAGCTTTCCAAGACCATCGGCGGCCACCAGTACGGCGCGACCGATGTGGTCTTCAGCAGTGATGGTGAACACATCATTTCTTCAGGTCGTGACACCACGGTGCGCATCGTCGCGGTCAAGGATGGCAAGGAAGCAGCCGCCTTGGGCAAACCGCGCGGCGGGCAGTTCAAGGATTGGACCACCGCCATCGCGCTTTCCCGCGATCAGCGCACGCTGGCTGCCGCAGACATGGCGGGGCTGGTCCAGGTCTGGAAGTTTGGCTGAAGTTGCCTGGTACAAATCAAAGGGCCCGAGGTGTTGACCGGCGCCGCCCTCCCTATTCATTTATTCTGGCACGACACCAATCGGTCGAAGGTGCGGCCCGCGCGAGCCGCTCTTGGCATCGTACTGGAATAGTGTCGGCACGCCTTGGTCAACCATAAGCACCGCGCCAAGTGGCTGATCCGATCCCGGTGTAGCCATCGTTACCAGTGGCGCATGACGGTATGAAGGGGTCCTGGATGTCTCGACACCTTGAACCGTCGCATGAATCCACGCGACTACGCACAGAAGAAAAGTGAACTTGAGACGGTCACTAAGCGACTTGATGATGCACTGCGTTCTCGTTCGCCGCAGCAACGTCAGAACGGCGGACAAGGCGGCGCACAACAACCTGGCACGGAAGTGAGCGGCTTCGACATCGTGCGCATGATGACGCGATCCAAGCAGTTGGAAATCGAAATATCCGCATTCAATCCGGACGGTTCATTCAAGCCACTGGTGATGTGCGTTTCCGACAAACCCACGGCCACTGCCAGGGATCGTCAAGTACAAAATCGCCCCGCGCGAGTTGTCGCAGGGCCCAACACGCGCGGCCGAGTAAGTAGCGGATTCAAAGCGATAGCCGACAGTCCGTTGCTGCTCCGCGGCAGTATCGAGAACGAAGCAGATAAGATTCCGCGCGGCGCACCAGAGTTCCTGTCGCAAAGCAAGAAGCTGAAGATTCCCAGTGAATCAAGCGGCCGCCTGGAACTTGCGCGGTGGATCGCTTCGAAGAACAACACGTTGACATCGCGTGTGATCGTCAATCGGGTCTGGCACTGGTTGTTTGGACGCGGCCTTGTTGAGAGTGTCGATAACTTTGGCGCATCGGGTACGCTCCCTTCGAATCAAGAGCTACTGGATTAACGGCTGCGGCGCAAAACACCAGACCGGCTCGACGGCGCTGGTGGTGCGATGCATGGACAAGATAGGCAGATAGGGACACCAGGTACGTTATCGTGGGATGGTGTTCTACAGAACATGTTGCTCTGCTGCTTCAATTTCCCGTCTGTGCCGCCTCGGCCTCGAACTGTCTGCGACTCTCTTCGAGCATCTGTTCCCAAGTGATGCCTTTTTCTTTGCAGAGGTGCATCAAGTCGGTGGCTACATCCTTGACCACTTCCTCCACCGGATCGCCATCTCGGCACTCTGCCAGCCATTGATAGTGACGCGAACGGATCACGTTGTGCACACGATGCTGCCAATTACGACGTTTGTTGATGGTGAGCATTAGATACTCCTATGAATCATGCCTTTTTGGTTGAGAACACTGCCGACGATTCAATCATTGGCCGCCAAGAGTGAACTTGCTGCAACTTTTATGATGACGTTATCTCTCTGGCTTCACTCGTCCCACAAGGCACCTTCATCGATCCACTTTCGAACCAGCGCGACCTGCTCAGGCGAAAAGAGTGAGCCTTTGGGGGGCATCATGCTTTCCTTGTATTCACCTTTGCCTTCGATCACCTTCACCAGGAGACTTTCATCAGCCTTGCCGGGCACAATCGGCTGCTCGCCGGAGTCGCCAGCGGTCAGCGCGTGGTCGCGCGTGTCCATGCGATAGTCCGCCTTTGCCTTGCCTTCTCCGTGGCACTTGATGCAGCTTGCCGCCAGCAGCGGTTTAATCTGGGCTTTATAGGAAATCCCGCTGTGCTTCGTCGTCGCTGTTTCGTGGTTCAGAACCGGGATGGATGGTGAAACTGCGGCCACTGCAACGCTTGGCTCCACAGGGTTGCCAATCACTTTGGCCGTCGGTGATGATTCGACAAAAGCAGATACGACCGGCTGGCTCAAAGGCATCGCCTCGTGCGTGACCAGAGAGGGATCTGTGATCGCAGATTCCTCGGCACCAATGGTTTCGTTGAAGACGGTTTCGTAGTAGTCAACACCGAAGGTCAGTTTGCCGCCGAATGAACCGGTAAGCCCTACCAAGGCAGAGCAAACTAGCAACGCGGCCACATAGCCAAATCGTTTGAAGCCTGAAATTGAACCACCATTGCGTGAACGTGTAGCCACGATCGCCATGATGATTGAGCCCACTGCAACTCCAACACCGAGCCATCGATGAGTCTCAAGGACCTGCGCCTGCGCACCATTGAAAGATCCCGCGTGTTCTGCGTTGGCCCAGCCTAATACTGCGGCAACCACCGCACCCATGGAGCCGAATATCAGACAGGTGTAACCCGCATCACCGGGAATCTTCTTTCCCCTTAGAAACCGCCATAGTTCAACGATGCCCGCCACAACCAACAGTGCAATGGGAAAATGCGCCACTGCCGGATGGAACGCGCCGGAAAAGTGCCAGTACGACCGTGCGTCAGCAGCCCATGCAGGGCTGATCGCAACGAGCATCAACAGTGCCACTGCGACGTGTACAGTTCGTATTCTGATTTTTGATCGGCTCATGACTCACCCTCACTGTTATAAAAATAGCTGGTGGTGGATATTCACTTTTCATTGCAATCTGAAGCGTCGGGGGCAACCCTGATTGCCTCCATCGGGTTTTGCATCATGCCTGATGGGGGCATCCCTGATGGTGTACAGATGGACGATCGTGCCCAACTGTCGTTTGTGTTCTGTAGGGAATTCGTAAATCAGAGTTGTTCCCGATGGGTAGCGGAAAAGGGCATCGGTCGTTGGATGGCCATGGCGGCATGCCAATATATTTCCCACTTAAACTCATCGGGCTTCGACCTGAATCCTGAACATGTGACCCTCTCTGAAAACGGAGTCAGTTCCCGCCTCAGGACGTTGTCGTAATGGAGGCTTATGACATTCTGGTCCTCATGGAGATTCCAACGGTCTGGCTCTGGCGCGATCTGGCGTCACAGGGGAGTTGGCCGTGCTCACGCCTTGAAAACGCGCCCGACTATTTCTTACGTTTATCAGCTTTATGGGTTTGGTATAGGGAGGGTGAGGCGGATGCAAGAGCAGGTGAGCAGCCGGTGATCCTGGCGGTGCCGGACACCTGTAGTGCGGTCCATGCCACTGCCTGCGGCTGGACGACGGCTCATTGGGTTCACATCTCAATCTTCAATAATTCGCTGGAGTTTGCGAGGGAAACCCTGACACGGATTAATGAAAGTCGAGGAGTAACCCCGACATACGCGGCGCGACCCTCCCACTACGCTTCATTCAGTGTCATCGGACATCGGCTTCGTCTTGATTTGAGGCGCCTCAGTCACAACGCGCAATCCAGGAGACTCCCATGAATTACCTTTCTCGCCGTCTGCAGAACCGCAAGCAACGCCGCGCTTTTCACAAAGCGATGAACGATCGCTCCGCGCAGCAATTCAATGGGCTTGAAACGCTGCGCCCAGCTTCACTCGCGGAACGAATCAGGCCGTGCTCGAAGATGCAGCATCGCAGGTCGTCGCGAACTGGGCCACCGGCATCAGCGCTGGTCCGGTGAGCGAATCGGGACAGACGTTGAACTTCATCGTGAGCAACGACAACGCGGCGATGTTCAGTGTTCAGCCGGCCATCGCCCCTGACGGCACGCTGACGTTCACCCCCGCAGCCAACGCCAACGGTTCGACGACCGTCACCGTGCAATTGCACGATGGCGGCGGCGTTCGGCGGCGGCGTTGATACCAGCGCGGCACAGACATTCACCATCAGCGTGACGCCGGTCAATGATGCTCCGGTCATCACCTCTTCCTCCGCCGCAAGCGTGGTGGAGAATGGCGCTTCCGTCGCCACCGTCACGGCGACAGACATCGACTCTGCCGCCAACGCCCTGACCTACTCGATCAGCGGAGGAACGGATGCGTCAAAGTTCCAGATCGATGGCTCCACCGGAGCGCTCAGCTTCAAGACCGCGCCTGACTTCGACGTGCCCGGCGATGCCAATGGCGACAACCAGTACGAGGTCGATGTGCAGGTCTCCGATGGCACAGATTCCAGTGCGCCCCAGAGCATCACCGTCACAGTTGCCGGCATCAACGACATCGCGCCTGTTCTCGCCTTGATCGACCAGCAGTCGGTCGTCGAGGGAAAGACGCTGACGGTGAATCTCTCCGCGACGGATGTCGAAGGTGGCCCGCTTGTCTTGAGCGCGACCGGCCTGCCCGGCTTCGCCACGTTCACCGACCACGGCGACGGCACCGGCACGATCCAGTTTGCCCCCGGATTCCTGGATACTGGCGCCTATCCGATCACAGTAAGAGCAACCGACTCAGGCAGCCTCAGTGATGAAGAGACCTTTTCACTGGTCGTCGGTAACGTGGCTCCGACCGTGAATCTGACAGGCCCCGCGTCGGTGGTGGAATCCAATGCGTCCTTCGATGCGGCGTACGACATCACGCTTTCTCATGCGAGCGAACTGCCCGTGTCGGTCCGCGTCCAGGTACAGGACGGATCCGCGACGGCAGCGGATCAGGACTTCAATCCGTTGGATCAAATCGTCACCTTCAATCCCGGTGATCCTCTGACGAAGCAGGTGCTGGTGACAATCCGCGGTGACAACAAGTTCGAGCTGAATGAGAATTTCCAGGTCGTGCTGGAATCGGCAACGAACGGAACCATCGGTGTCGGCGCGGTGACAACGGTCATCGAGAACGATGACTCCCTGCCGACGCTGATCATTCGCGATGCGTCGGCCCTCGAAAGATCCGCCAGCTCCTTATTCGACATGTTCTTCCAAGTCGAGCTGAGCAACCCCAACTCGCAGCCGATCACGGTGAACTACGCCACAGCCGATGGCAGCGCTACGACCGCCGACGGTGACTATGACAGCACGTCTGGCTCGCTCACCTTCAATCCCGGCAGTACGGCTGCTCAGGCCATCGGTGTTGTCATTCGCGGCGACGCCAAGTTTGAGCAGGACCAGGATTTCTTCCTGAATCTGACCAGCGCCAGCGGCGCTGCGATCGCCGATGGGCAAGGCCGCGGCACCATTCTCAACGACGATAGCCGCCCGACCATTTCAGTTGGCGACGCGACGCCGGTGACGGAGGGTAACTTGGGCACGGTGCCAGCGATCTTCACGATCACGCTCAGCAATCCCACGGATGAGACAGTGACAGTCAACGCGTCCACAGCAGACGGAACTGCAACCGTGGCTGACGGCGACTATGCCGGCTTCAGCAACCAGCTCGTGACGTTCGCCCCAGGGCAGACGAGCCGGCAGGTGACCGTCAACATTAACGGTGATGCAAAAGCGGAGTCGAACGAAACCTTCACGCTTTCGCTAGCCCGGATTATTCATCTCTTCTCACATGCTCTGATTCAAGCTGGCTACCGCCGTCGCGCCTCGCTCAGGGCGTAGCGATCGCGCTGTGTTGATGGGTGGTGGTGCGGATGATCGGATCGGAGGATTTGCGGGTGGGCTTGCCGGAGTTTGCTAGGCCGTCGATAGGCTGGCGCGGGCGGCTGTCGTGCGCAGCAGCGACCAGTGCGGCCACCAGGCGGTCAGGCTCACCACGACGCGCCGCGTCGTCTGCGTCAGTATCGCTGCGACTTTGATGATTCGGCTGCGCCAGGTTTGCGGCTGAGCGACGCGCAGTTCCACCGGCACATCCTCGTGATTGCGCAGAGCATTGAGCAGGTTGTACGCCGCTGTGTGCAGCAGCAGACGGAAGAAGTTGGCCTTGAGGCGATGACAACTCAGACGGGTTCCGGGGGCGGCGTGCAGCGCGTTCTTCAGTTCGTTCATGCGGTGTTCGCTTTCGCCGCGCTGAATGTAATGGTCGTACACCTGCTGCGCCTGCGCATCATCATGCACCGGCAAGTTGGTGACGACGCAGCGCACGTTGGTGCCGCCGGCGTGACACTCAGCCTTGACGACGATGGTGCGCGGCGCTTTCCAACTCTCAGCTTGATAGGAGAAGTGCGCGAACAGCCGCGCCTTGTGGCCGGTGGATTTGTACTCTTCGATGGCGCGGGTCAGCAGCGGCGCAGCGAGAACATCGATGCGTGCGTTGCAGGCGAAGCCGAGCGTATACGTCGTGCTTTCCAGCGATTCGCACGCATCGATGAACCATGGCACTCCGAAGCCGGCGCCCCGGGGGTCGCCGCGCACGTGGATCGCCATGTCACTGCGCTGCTCGCGCAGCTTCGCCGCCAGTTCGCGCAGATCATCATCAGCACCCAGCGCCGCATGCGCGGTGCCATGACGCAGCCGGGCGAGCAAGAGATGTTTCGTGGTCGGCTCGCTGACGATCATGGGGAAGTATTGATACTGTTCGTAGTAGCCGTGAAAGAGCGAGAGCTGCTGGTTGCCGTGGGTGGGATCATCGGTGGGATCGAAGTCGAGGGTGATGCGCTCGGGCATCGCGCCGTGGTGTTTGCGCTTGAGATGTTCGATGCCGGTGTCGGCGAGGAAATCGATCATCTTGTTCAGTTCGCTGACGGTGACGCTGTTCTCAAAGCGCGAGAGCGTAGGCTGCGCCGCCAGCGGGTCGCCATTGATGGCGCGATCAGCGATGAGTTTGAAGACCGGCTCGTGTCGCAACGTGTCGTGATCGTTGCAGTCTTCGTAGTCGGCCAGCACGCCATAGAGCCGCTGACGGAGCATGCTCAGGTGCGAGTGGTCGGGATCGACGCGGCGATCAACGAGGCAGGCGGCCAGTCTGGCGCTGTAGTTCCACCGCTGATCAAACTGACGCACGACGAGCAGCCCGGCATCACTGGTGAGTTGCCCACGCTGCCGCTGGACAACGATGGGCGAATGTGGGAGAAAATCAAAGTGAAACTGTTCGGCTAAAGCGGCGGATTGGACGGATTCAGATTCGACAGTGTGCAGATTCATCAGCGGCCTCCTTGCCACGCGTTAATGGGTGTGGTTACCAGAATTACGCTTGAGGGAGGCCGTTGTTTTCGAGATGGGGTGAATAATTGGGGCTAGGTGAGGGCACTGCATTGACTTGAAGTGACGCCGCGCACAGTCATTCTCGCTTGTATAGACGGCCCTCCCCCAGCCCCTACCCAATTGAGGGGAGTTAAGGCGACGGCACAAGGCTTACATGCGATTGCCCTGCTCACCCAGCCGGCGTATCAAGCGGGCCGTCATCGACAGGGCCATCGACCACGTTTGAACAGCGCACAGCTTCTTAAGTTCGCCAAGGATGCGCATGTAGCTCGACCGGGCTCACGGTGCCGAGTTCGATGGAGCTAGCCCTCATGCAGGGAGCGAAAGCGACCATCTCATCATAAGCATGAGCCTTGTCCGTGCACCAAGTGTTTTCGCATCAGCGTCCAATCGTGTCGCGACGCGCGCTCTTATCAACGGGTTGATGAGTGAGCCATGCCTCGGGGATCGCCGACTGGCCAAGACCGGGAGCGGAGATTTCCAGTGCGGGCACAGCGCCTTTCCAGACGATTTGCGGGTTCGGAAAGTTGTTCCAGAGTTCGTACTTGAACTTTCGCGCACGCATGTCGATGAAAACGATGCGAATAGGATGCGCACCTTTTTTCAGAGCGACAGACCAGGTGCCGTGCGCATGGCGACGTGTCGCGGGCTCCCAGTCCTGACCGTGAATTGAAAGCCGAAGATCGTAGCCCGGCTCGTTGTCGGGGAACTGCCACTCGCGCGGTGCGTGGAAGGTGTAAACACCATCGGCAGGGACATGGATGAAACCGCTGGATCGCACGGCAAAAGCACCATCGGTCGATCGCATCGAAACATCGATCATCGCTTCGCTGCTGCCGTCTTTCAGCGCGGGCAGCCGATCGACATCACTCAGCAGCTGGGCCCATCGCCCTTCGACATATTCCCATGCGAGGCCGGGCTTCGTGCTGGTCGTCGCCACCGCAGCGAACGGGGCCTTCTTCTCGTAAGTGGTCCAACTCATCGCCGTGGCGTGCGTGCCATCACTGGTCCATGGCATCTCGGAAAGGCCTGCGCGAAACGCACGGGCCTTGATGCGCGTGGTGGCGCTGAGCGTGATGGGGCTGCGGTATTGCAGCGATTGCACTGTCGGGTCGCTGCCATCAAGCGTGTAGCGAATCTCCACGCCCGGGGTCGCGCAGGCAAGCTCGACATTCACCGTATCCGTGAACACCGTTGCCTGGGGCAAGAGGGTCACCGGTTGAATCGGACGATGAATCGGTGTGATTTCAAGGTTGTCATTGAGGAGGGAGAACTCAAAATCACCTTGTGCATTTGATTGCTTTCCATCCGTGATCATCTGGCGACAGCCCAGTGCGATGCCCCGGCGCTGGCCGCTATTCGCTGTCACAAGCAGCGATTCGCCTTCGATCATGATGTTGCCCAGTTGAAGTTTGCTCACCGCTTGCGTTGTCGTGGCATACTCCACCTTCGTGCCTCGGCGCGTGGTGGCGCGGAAGCCGGTGATGTTCTCGCCGGTGATCGGCTCGACATTCTGAAGGTCAGCGGAAAATGGTTGGCCGGTGAAGTCACCGGGGCGTGATGCCAGTGCGGTGACGATCACCTGCGGACCGCGTGTCGTCCAATCAACGCGCACTTTTTTGCTCAGCGGCAAAGGCAGGCCCATGGTCCACTTCTTGAGCTTGCTGCTTCCCAGCGTGGCGAGGGCTTCATCGTAGGTCTGCGCATTGCCGAGCTTTGCGAAACCATCTTCGATGAGGGTGTAGCTGGGCTGGGCGCTACCGAAGTGATGCACGCTGATGCCGGGCAGTGTGCCGTTGTCAGTGCGCAGCGATCGCGTCTTGGCATCGATGACCAGCGGTGGCCGGTTTTCCTCTTTCTTCAGCTCGACACGCCTGCTCCACGACTCGCGGGCCACGGGGGTGAACATCGTGTAATTCTGCGAGAACTTCCGCTGCCCTTCGCTGTTGAAGCGATCGGTGATGATGACGACATCCTCGCCGCGCACCGAGAGTATCTGCCGTACGTGATGCACATCTCGGATGGGTTCATCGCCTTGGGGTCGGAGTTTTTCAGCAATCTTCGTGTAGCCATAGTCGCCAAAGATTTCAGCCTCTGGACCTGAATGAAGCTGATAGACGCCGCGATATTCCCCCTCTGCGAAATCAAACGTTTTTGAAGCATGAAAGCGCGATTGGACAGGTTGGTTGCGATGATCGTAGGTGAGCCAGATGGTCTTGCCGCCGGGGTCTGCGACCAGGCCGTGATGAATGTTCTGGGTGCGGTCATCGACTGCCAGAGGCGGGGCGAGCAGCAGGGCGTGGCCGTAGGCGTAATAGGAGAAGCCGTTGGCATCCTCGCGTCCGTTGCAATCGAGATTGGGATTGCTCTGGAAGTAAAGGAAGGAGGCATCGGGCTCCCAGCCGCCGCGAAGCATGTAGGCTCCCAGGTAAGGCAGCGCTTCGGAATGGACCTGTGGTGTTTCGATGGCGTACTCGCCGAAGATCCAAGCAAGTCGCCGCCGGGCTTCCGGTTCATCGAGTAGCAGATTGGTCTGAATGGGCATGGCCGGATCATCGAAGCGATCGCGCTTGATGAACTTGTCCGAGGTGGAGACGCGACTGAAACGATAGGAAAACCCATCGGGCTTGAGCGTGTGCAGGTAGTACCGCGCGTTGACCTTCACGTTGTCGCGCCACTCATCGCGCCAAGCATCATCAAGCCACACCGGCGGCTGCGTTTCCAGCAGCCGATAAGCGCGGCCAAGGTGTACCTGATCATTGGGTTCATGCCCCCAGTTGCCTTGCTCGAGATTGCCACCATCGCGCAGGATTTTGTGCGACCAGTTCAGTTCCATCAGTTTCCGAGCTTCATCAAGCTGCCAGTGTGCGATGTGAAATTCAGGCAAGACCTGCGCGGTGAGAACAGAACCGGTCATCGCGATGCAGCGCCAGTTGTAGATGCCTCGCCGTGCCTTTCGCACAAAAGAAGCGGGATATTCCTCCATGACGGTGAGCATCAGCCGCGCCAAGGTCGGTGCAGGCATCGTCTGTGCAAAGCCTGGCTGGGCATCGATCACATCGGTGAGCGTGCTGGCCAGTGCGACAGGACGAAACGAACAAAGCACTGGATACTGGCGGATATTGAAGGGGTTTCTTTCCATGTCGCCGGGCGCGTTCATCGCCCAGTCATCAATGACTTCACACCACCGATCGAGGTATTTCTTTTCACCGGTCGCTGCGTAGCCTTCGAGCAGCACGAGGTGGGGACCCACAACATCGACGAAACCCATCTGGCCGCGCATGGTGTAGAAATCCAGTTGCGGATTGCGGGCTGGGTCAGCATGGGGATCGGGGCCGGGATCGCCCCAGTTGATGGTGCCCGGCGCGCCGACTTTCGCCTTGGCGCGAGGAGTGGAAAAGATGCCTTGCATTGCTTCATCAAGCCTCGCTTTCACCGGCAGGCGCAATAGGCTGGCAGTGTCCAGATCGCCGCCCCAATTGGCAGGCAGGCCATGTTTTTGCGGCTCGCGCAGGCGCAGCAGAAACGCATCGCGCCAGGCATCAAGCGCCTGAGCATGTTGACCGGCGGCAAGCAGCGGGCCGACTTTCTCCAGACCTTTAGCGTTGAGGTCGATCCGTGCAAAGAACTCACGCGACAGCGCAGCAATACCTTCAGGCGAATTTCGAGCGGCAAATCGCTGCGCTCGGGCGACGGCATCGGCGGGCGGTCGAATCACGAGCATCTCGCCGTTGCCCGCCACCTTGCCCGGCGGCGGAGGTGGTGAGGTGTAATACTTGAGTCGATTCTTCGCCGACAGCGCCTGCTCACTGAGTCTGTCGAGTTCTTCATAGGTTGCTGCAATTTGTTTTTCGATGGTTTCAAACTCGGCGATCAGCTTGCGGCCTGCTTCGGATTCCCTGGCATGCGCCAGCACTTGTGCCCGTCGCCTTGCGACGGCCAGATCGAGCTGACGCTGACTGGCGGCCCGGCGCTGGGCGAGGCGATCGTAATCATCAAGCTGGGCGCGGGTCTGGAGCTGAGCGGGGTTGATCAGTTTCATCGCCGCCATCGCTTCACGCATCTCGCGGTCGATGGTTTTAAGTGTTTCATCGGGACCGGCCAGCTTGTCGAGCTGCTGCCAGACTTTCGCGGAAGCGGGCAACAGCTCAGCCACCAGCTTCTGCTTGGGCGCGGCAGTCGCCTGCTCAGCAAGCGCGATATCACGCTGGATCCGCTCCTCCAATGCGGTCCAGGCCTGCAGAAACTCTGCTGATGCAAGCAGTGCCAGCGTGATGAGGAACGAAGTTAATCCCATTCGAAATGTCATGGCGGACCCCATTGTGAACCGGCGAATCTTGTCGTCGAGTATTGCACGATCAGGCATGCAGGTGAGCACGGACAAGGATGATTTTTAATGGTTGTCAGACCGACAAACAGCACCGTGCTGAGTGAATGTCAGGCGATCGATCGAAAGCCATGCTTCAAACTGGCCGGTGCTGCGCTGGCAGTTCTGCCGTGGTTTCTTAGAGCGGTTATACTCCTCTACTATCCTTCAACTTGTATCTACGATCTTCTGCTCTCTCTCGTTTCTGTTCTACGGTTTCGCTGCTCTTACGTCACAACGCCTGAAACTAGAGTTCCTACGTTACGGACTCGGGCCCTTCCGTGTGCTGGTGGGTGTCCTTCAGCTAACAGGTGGTTTGGGCATTATCGCGGGACTCTATCTACCGTGGCTAGGCGTGGTGGCTGCCGGTGGTCTTGCTTTACTGATGGCATTAGGACTCGCGGTTCGGATCCGTATCCACGATTCACTGGTGCAGGCTTTCCCGGCCGCCATCTACATGGTGCTTAGTCTCTACTTAACGATCATGTTCTTACGAGCCTAATACCACGTGCGTCACGCAGAGATCATTGCAAGGGCAGTTACTAGAAAGGATAGTTACTACACCGCGGCAATGACTGACAGCAGCAGCATCGTGCAGGCTGGCACCGCCTTGAGTGGCGGGTCCTTCACTTTGATGTGCATGGTCACAGCTCCAAGCATCAAAAACGCCATCCCAATCGCTGCGGGGCGAGCGATGTCGGGGAACCAAAGTCCGACGACCAGGCATATCGCCAAAATAATCTTCATCACGCCGATGACACACATCAACCAGAAAGGCAGTCCGTACGCAGCGAACTCCTCGCGCATGTTCTTAGCATCACCACCCCGGTAGCCTGTGGACTTGTTGTAGCGAAGGATCCAGACGTTGAAGATACCCAACGCGATTGCAACCTGAGCGATATCACCGATGATCTGCATATTCATGCCTCATAGAAATCTTCCAGACAGATCATCATATCAGCGGATGAAGCCAGCAAGCCAACCAGCCAACCAGCCAACCAATTCATGACTTAGTCCGTCGGAAGCCAAACCCAGAGCGCGGGACGGCCGACGTTGCAGTGTACTGAGCGTGTCAGCAGGCTCAAGCAGCCGATGCCGAGATAGACCGAAGTGCGGGCGATATCCCAGAAGCCTGCACCGGCCTTAGGCTCGCTGCTGCTGCGGTTAGAGACACTGGGGATCGGGTGGAAAATGCGTTCAATCCAGCGGCTACGATCCGGCTCGGCGTCTTGAAAGCCATCGAGCACGGCAGACAGTCTCTCGAACTCCTGCGGATCAAGCCCTTCGACTATCAGTTGCTGATCAACGCGGTAGACTGCGGCCCGTGATAACGATGGAAGAATGAGCAGACCGGCGAAGGACCAGAGTGTGAACCAAAGGCTTGTCTCAATCACGCCTATAGCGGTACCCGCAGACGCTGGCCCCGCCATCAACAGCGCAAACAAAAGACCCGTAGCGGTGAAAATAAACGCGGCCAGTCGGCCAGCGCGCCATGCCCCGGTTTGCACGACTTTCTGACGTCTTGCCTCGGTCAAGTCGAATTGCTTGGGATCAAGTCTGTCTTTCCAAGCTACGGGTAAAATATTCTTGTTTGGTGAAAGGAAGCCTGTGATCCCACCTGTGAAACCCTCGTCCGTGCTGTGCGTTAGTTCTGTAGGCGTGGCGTCAGGTAAGTTGGGATTCTGAATGAGAGCCGCTCTCGGAAGCCGGGCAATAACCCGAGCGACCCAGCCCCGCCCGGCCGCGAGCGCCGCAATCCAGACCAGGCCGGCTGCATACGCGCCAGGTAGCCCGAATAATTTTCCTCCGCAGTACAACAAGACCGCGCTCGTTAACAATAGAAGTGAATGGCAAGTGATCCCACGTACCAGCGTCCATGCATAACCAGCAGGCTTTGAGACAGGTCTGCCGAATTGCTTGGGAAACTGGTGCCCGCCAAGCCAATCAAGGGGTAGTTGGATCAGCACATAGGCCAGAATAAGCAGACCCATTAAGATTACATCACCTGATATTCCTGACGGAAGTAGTTCGCGCGCCGAATCGATGGCGTTTAGCGATAAGACTCCGCTGCTGATAACGACCCACATCCCGACCCCGATCACGCCCAGACGCAGTCTGGCTCGGCCATAGCCATTGTCTGCAGGCGTGGCGGGTCGTACGGTTCCGGTCTCAGGCTTGGCAGGGAGCGATTGTGAGGAATTCATATCGTGTTAGTCCTGGCTGCAGTTAATGGACCACCGTACCTAGCATCGTGTAAGGCGTTGGCGGCAGATAGGCCTCTAAGCCATGCCTGTTCGATCCGGCCCAGGCCGGATCATGAGCGTCGGGGATTCGCCGGGCTCCATTTATCTGCTGCGGGATCGGGATACCCGTTTCGCAAGGCTGTCGATGCGCTGCTCCTTACCGCTTAGATACCCGTACGCTGCTCATGCCGGGCTCGCCGAATCTGAATGCATATATCGAGCGGTGAATCAGTCCATCAAGCACGAATGCCTCGATCACTTCCTTGTGTGTGGCGAGCAACACATTGATCATTTCGTTGATGAGTACCTCGACTATTGCAACACCGATCGACCGCACCAGAGCATAGGCAATGAGCCGCTGCAGAAACTCAAAATGAGCGAAAATGGCGAGATTGGCAACGTCGTCTGCGATACACGGCTGGGCGGACGGCTCAAGCACTACCGTCGGGGCAAGAAAAGGAGCTAAGTAGAATGCCAGTCACTTAACCATTTTCCCTCGCTTTTATGCTCGTTTTGCTTCCTCCTCCCGCTTGGGCCTACTCAAGCGTTGGGGCTCACCGTCCATTTTTTCCCACTGCTTTGGCGATGCGAGTCTTTACATCAAAGCAGTGCGTACCTGAGGGTAAACAGGTCAGGCGAATCTTTTTTACGGGTGGTGGTGAAGGCTGGTGGATCGCCGCTTTCCTTTTCACTGGACGCAGCGAAGGGACACAATCCACGCTCACCTTTCACGTTCGCCATGAAAGGATTTGAGAAGCAATCAAGTGATAACGCCCTCGTGAGATCGTGAACTAGGATGACTGGGCATCAGCGAACGTCCTTCGCGCTTCCACCGGTGTATGCTCAGTTAATCTGTACGCCATAAGGCAGTTTTTCGGGGCCACGGTTGTAGTCGAGGAGCCACTTGAGATCGTGGGGTTCAACGTGGCCATCGACGAAGCCCACGTTGGCGGTGTCACCCGCGTGGCGATTGGTGCGTTCGAGTGTGATTGGATTCCAGTCGAGGTCGAAGTCTTCGATCACCCCGGCGGCAGTGTCGGAGCCTTGCCAGAGATAGGCGTCGCCGTTGTCCATGACCATGATGAGCTCCGCAGGATTGCGCACGCGCTTGAGGCTCTTGCGTGACAGTGAAGCACTGGAGGAGAGGCCGTTGTAATTCCAGCCGTAGTTGCCATCGGCATCGTTGTGTGGCGGTGGATAGGGATCGGGGCTGGTCGGGCAGTCGTGAATCTTTGCGTTGCTGACATAGGGATCAAGGTAATAAGGCCAATCCCACCACGACTCGATGGCAGTACCAGGATTGTGCAGATTGGGCTTGATGAGTTTGCCACTCTCATGGCTGTAGGAGCCTGCGGGAAAGCGTTCATCATTGCTGATGCAATAGTTGATGAAGGCCAGCGATAGCTGCTTGAGATTGCTGAGACAGGTGGTGCGCCGGGAGGACTCGCGTACACGCCCCAAGCTGGGCAGCAAAAGCGAGAGCAGCAGCGCAATCAGCGAGATGACCATGATGGTTTCGACGAGTGTGAAGGCACGGCGTTTCATGGAGAGGTTCCGGGATATTCAAGAACAACATCGTGACCCGAGGGTGCCTTGTTCTGTCGGGTGACGAGCAACAAACTTCGTTACTACTCATTGGTAGTAATACTTTTTGTAGTTGAGTCCATTGTGTACGGTATTGGTGACTTTGAGTGTTGGATGAATCAGATACCAATTGGCGGCAGCGACCATGTGGGCGCTCATGTAGGTTTCGATGAGCTTGGGTGAGGCATCGATCCATTGAACATGACCATCACAAAAGGCGATGTTCAGGCCCTGTTCTATATGGTTGTTGATGGGATCGGGCCAGTTGTTGATGTTGGCGGAGTTGACATCGCCGCCTTGATCGCTGTCGAGGATGATCAGTTCATTGGAGGCAGATCTGACATTTCGGCGGTTCTTCAGCGTGCTGCTGCTTTTGGCATTGGTGGGATCGTAGCTGGGCATACCGGGGAGAATGCCGCGCTGCTGGTTTATGGTTCCCAGCAGGTTGCCGTTCCAGTCGGTACCGTCGGGGAAGATGGCCGGCCCATCATTCCAGGCGAAGATTTCATAGCTATGCCCACTCTCATCAAGGGCGTTGCTCGCAGCAACGACCAGATCGTGAGGTACATCGCGGCCAAATGCTTCCTGACTGGTGGCGTAAGTCACATCGCGGCGAATCTTATTCTCCGTGCTGGGGCAGCGGGCCACGTTCGGATCAGGCAGATAGTTGGGGTAGAGAAATGCAATGGCATCATCGCCGCCACTGCGCGTGGGGATGTAAACCTTGGACGTGGTATCGTTCGAGTGAGAGAGCGTGGCGTAAACAAATTGCCGCTGATTCGAACGGCAGTGGACGCGACGGGCTTCCTCCGTCGCCTTGAGAATGCCGGGGGTAACGATCGCAGCCAGTACGATAATGATCGAAACAACGACCAGCATTTCGACCAGAGTGAAACCATTTCGATGTTTCATGGAATGATTCGCTGTTGAAAAGCTCATGAGCGTGCCTCCGGATAAAAAAGTCCTTTTTCACTGCGGTCGGCTGGGCATACACAAACCCAGCCGACCATCGATTCCGTTCCGTGCTCCTGAAGCGGGGCGGGCGAGATTCATGCCTGCTTGCGGCGGCGGGTGGCCAGCACCATGGCGGCCAAGCCGAGCATCAGCAGTGATGCAGGTTCGGGGATGGCATTGTTGTTGGTCGCTTGCGGAGCAGCGCCGAAGCGGATGAAGGCAAAGGAGAAGTCGGTGTCCTGCCTTGCGCCTTGGCTGCCGTTGGCGTCGTAGCCACGGATGACGAAGGAATCGCCATCAGCGAAATAGGTGAGATAGTTGTCGCTGCTGTTGCCGCCTGCGGGGATGTCACCATGGTTGGCGGTAAGGAGCAGCATGCCGGTGAGAGGCGATTCGCCAAAGACATTGAGTACATACTCGCCAAGGGCCGAGCGCTGCAGTGTGAATGCACCGACGCTGTCGAGGATGATGCCGCCATTGCTGACCGCACCCATGATCATATTGGGTGTGCTGCGGGGAATGAAGACGTAGCTGTAGCTATCCCCTTCGAGACCACCCGAATTGTCGCGGACCTGCACCGTCCAGCCGCCTGCGCCGTTGGGATTGGCGGTGGCGAAGTTGTCATCGTTGCCAAAGGCGTTGACGAAGAGCAGGCCATCGGTGGCGCTGCTCACCCCGGACAGACTCAATGTGGCGGTGCCGCCTGAGGTGGGGATGTCGTGACCTGTAAGGAAACCCGATGCGTTGGGGAAAAAGGCGACAGCGAAGTTGGCGTTCATCTCGCCGGGATTGGAGCCATCGAGGGCGTGAGTGGCGACGAGGTATTCGCCGCCGGAGACCCAGGGGGTGTGCATGCCGATGCCCGACACGCCGCCGGTAGCGGAGTTGTTGCGGAAGTCTTCGCGGGCGGTGGCGAGCAGCACACCGTCGGCTGACTTCATCGAAGTACCCAGCCAGGACATGGTGTTATCACCTCGGTTGCTGGCGCTGGTGCCCAGGCCACGCGAACCTTCCACAACGAGCGCGAAGTTGTCGCCGGGGTTGTTGCCGCTGCTGAATTCCGTAACTTTCACATTACCTGCGGCCACGGCAGTGGGATTGAAAGCAGGCAAGGCAGCGCCGGGATTCGTCGGTGCACCAACGAAGGGGAGGAAGACAAAGTTGAATGCTGCTTCAGGGTTGGTGATGGTCTGAAGGCCGGGGACGTCCGAAGCGGTGCCTGTGAGGTCTCTCGTCTGAATTTCCCAACCGGTGCCGTTGGCTTGGTAGGTGACGATGTTGTCCACGTTCAGGTTGTCCATGCCTTCGGGCGAAATGAGCAGCACGCCGCTGGTGGAAGTCTGGCCGGCGATGTCGAGTTGATAGCGACCCACGCCCAGTGTTTGAATCGTGAAGTCACCCTGGCTTAAGATCGCACCGGAGCCACCGCCCGCGCTGGTCGTCGGGTTGCCACCACCGGAAACGCGGCCGAGCACCAGGCCTTGGGTGTTCTTGGGGATGTAAACAAAGGCGACGGGATCCTGCTCCAGTCCGCTGCCGTTGGAACCGTTGTCCTTAATGGCCAACTGGAAGCTGGTGCCGTCGGCACTCGGTCGCGAGAGGGCAAAGTTATCTTCGTTCTTGCCGCCGTTGACGAGCACGATGCCATCGACACGGGCATCAACGCCTGGCAGAAAAAGGTTGGCGCGGCCGCCGCCCAGATCAACGAACTCGGTTCCAAGGTTGAGATTGGGCGAACTCAGCAGCGAAGTGATCGCCCCGCCGTTGGTGGCGACTCGCGAGATGCCACCGGTCCAGCCGTCGGCATAGGGAAAGTAGGCGGCAGCAACGTTGATGTTGAACTCGGTGCCTTGCTGGGACGCGTGAACGGGAATGAAATAGCGTCCGCCAGATACTTCCACCGCACTGGTCGCCATGGTGAAGCCGGTCGTGTCACCAAAAGCATTGTTGTTTCGGCCGTTCTGTGAAACGGCGGTGATAAGGATGCCGCCGGCAACATCGTCGGCGTTGCTGGCACCGATGGTCACGTCGTAGTCGCCACGATTGCCGGTGGGCACAGAAAATCCAGCCGTGGCCTGCGGCGTGGTGATGGTCACAGATGATGCGTTGTTGAGCGCATCATTTTGAACCACCTGAATGTTGCCATATTCGATCGCCTTGGCCTGCTGGGCGATCATTGCAGTGATGCAGCCGATCGTGAGCGTACCGATCTTTCTTCTAAGTCCTCGCATGATTCAAATCCTTCCAAAATGAGTGGGGAAATAAGAGTGAGACACTGGGGTTTACTAAGGGCTATGTATCGCTGACTCATAACGACGTCCCTGGCTGGAAGTCACGATCCGTGAACAGCCATGGGAGTCCGATCCTGCTCTGGCGAGCGGAAGTATTCTGAGGCAACAACATGTGGCGGACGTGGGCAGCGCGTGAGAAATGAATCGAAACTGTGCTAGGCATTGATTGTGCAGAAATGCGTCAACGGTTAAGAGGCTGCCGATCTGCCTTGTTTCTTCTTTGCTTTTCACTCACTTCGCGTGATGCACACAACACAAGGCTTGGGCGGTTTGCCCAGTGTCTTGGAAGGGAAGTTGCTACCCAGCGGTACGGTGCGTTTTTGCTCGAAGAGTTTTCCCTCACGATCGAGAATTCTCATGGTGCGCGGCTCCTGAGTGGGAACACCTGCGAACATGCCGCGCGGGCCGTGCAGTTCACCAGGATGCTGCACTGAGAGGATGAGGGTCTTGCCATCAGCGGTGAAGGTTGGGCCGGTGAGTTCGCACTCCATCGGGCCGATGGCGAAGCATTGCGGGATGCCTGCTTTGGGCCCGCGTGTGGGGATCATGAAGAGTGCGTTGTTGCCGAAGATGCCGACGAAGCGCGAGCCGCCGGGCTGCGTTACTTGATCGGCACGGGTCACCGGATGATTGTGCGAAGGCGTGCTGATGTCGGTGACGACCCACATATTGCCTTGCGGATCAAATGCGAGATTGTCCGCACAGGCGAATCCGCCCACGCGATCCTTACCCGCACCAGGGTCGGCCACCTCGCCGCTGGTGATGAACTTGCCCCACTTGAAAGTCATTGCCGCCGGATCATTTCGATCTTCCACAAGTCTGTAAATCGCCCCATATTGCAGCGAATTCTTGCCGGGCGAGTGCGGGAAGATGCGCGTGTCAGGCGAGCCATCACCAGACCCGGTCGAATCCGTGAAGGCGATGTAAACGCTCTTATCAATCGGATGAACTTCAATATCTTCCGGGCGCGACAGCGGTGTGCCACCTGCTGCATTGGCCATCGCAAACACATCGAGCTGAATCACCCACTCCTGATGCTCGCGCAGTTTCTCTGGCGAAAGCTTGCGCCCTTGCGGCGCCTGCACGAGATCGGCCAGTGTCACCTGCGCCCATTTCTTGCCGGTGAATTTCTCGATTCCAGCAACCCACTCAGCAGGCGACACCCGGCGGCCTTCGAATCCGCTCTCGCTCACCGCCACATGGCCGCCCATCGGCTTCGTGCGGATCACTCCATTGAGCGGCAGCGAATTCACATGCCCGCGATCAGGCAGCCACATGTGACCGCTCGAACAATGCTTCGGCTCGGGCACGACCACCGGCGAGTCAGGCGACACAGGCACCCAGCGACCCGTGAAGTCTGCATTCCACTGCGAAACATAGAGCGTGCCTTTGCGCAGCAGCCGCGAATTGGTCTTTGCCTTGGGATCGCGCACCACGTCATCACTCACAAATTTCCAGACGTGGCCACCGCGCCGATCATCGCCCATGTAAGCGATCAGTTGCTTGCCCTGCTCCACACGCAGCGCCACATTCTCATGGCGAAACCGCCCCAGCGTTTTGTGCTTGCGGATCGTGCCCCTGGCAGGATCTACTTCCACCACCCATCCAAACTCACGGCCATCGAGCGGCGGCTCGCAGCCCTGACCAAGCCCTTCAAACTCGAACGGCAACCCGATCTCCGCATGCGCACCCACACCCTTAAACTGCTGCTTCACATTGCCAAGCGGCGAGCCATCGGGCGCAGTCCATTCCGTCACCTGATCCTGAAAGTTTTCTTCGCAGGAAAGAAATGTGCCCCAAGGTGTCGTGTCACCTGAGCAGTTGGAGAAGGTGCCCACCGGCTGATCGATGCCGGTGAAACGCTTGTGATCGCCTGCGGATCGAACCACTTCAAATCGGCCGTTGTCCAACTGTTTCACATGCACAATCGTGATGCCAAGATCCGCCATCGCCGCCTGGCACATCGTGCGGATCGCAGCAAGCGTGGCAGGCTTGAGCTTGGCGACCATATCAGGATTGTCCAGATCGATGCGATGCGTATCGAGCAGGTCGCCATCGATTTCGAGCCGACCATCGGGATAGCGAGCCTTGTCAGGATCGGCGATGAGCCGAACGCGAGGCAGCCGCTGCCCGTGAGCATCCTCAAATCCCGCCAGCCAGGTTCGGCCAGAAATGTATTCGTGATTGACGAGGAGATAATACTCATCGCTCTTGCCTTCGATGGGCACCAGCCCGGTGTAGTCCGCATTGAAACCAAAAGAAATCTGCTTGTTCACCGGCCCCAGCTTGTCGCCCCATTGAACAACCACATCACTGCGAAACCCACGCGGCAGCATCAGCTCATCGCGCACCTCATACGTGCCCAGACGCACCGCATCGCGAATGTCCTTGCGATCGCCCGGCAGCGGCACCGGATATTCCACAGGCACCCAATTGGGCGAGCCATCTGATGCAACCCAGGCACTCAGATTCGCCGATGCCTGCGCACAGTGGAGCGGCCCCAGCGCATGGGTCATCGCGGTGGCTGTCGTGCCCAGCCCAACATATTTGAGAAACGAACGGCGATCGATTTCTTCAGGGTCGAACATGGGGATCTCCATAGTTGAAGTAACAGTGTGCCTCTTGATCGTTAGGGATTTGCAATGATTTCGTTACAAGCCTTGCTGCCCAAAACAGACCGATACGTCCATCTCAAGATCGGATCATGACGCGCGGGGGTCGGCTACCTGCCGTTCTTGATGCATTGGATCAGCGGCTGATGCGCGGCGAGCGTCATGTAGCGTTTGCCCTGAAAGTCGCGCCAGAACTGCCGATCGATTTTGCCCTTCGCCCTGGCGATCGAAGACTTGTGGCCTGCCGCGCCTTGGTAACGCTGCCCACCTTGTGCAGTCGCGGCGCATTTCACGGTGTATTTATCAATAATTTAACAATTAAAAGATTGTTCAATATATGGAAAACTATGCCTGGTTAGGACTGGCCTGAATGATAGACACGATTGAAAAAACCCGTAGGTAAACAAAACTCGGTTAGAAGAAAAGCCTTGACGTCCCTGGTATGGAGCCGTGATGTGCTTTTGATTCACTGATCTCATGTAACAGATTTGTGGACTTTAAGTCAACTTTTAGCGAGTGCCATTATGAGCGGAACGGTTGCTGCCATTTCGCTTGCCGCCCCATATCTGCGGTGAACCGGATCGAATCCGATGCTAAAACAAGCAATTATAACCGGCTTAATCTGATATTCTTCAGGTGTCCGCCTTTCTGATCACCACCTGCGATTAGGCCTGGGCTGCACATGACGCGGACTTGCGACGCCCTGTGAAACTTGACTTATAGTCACACTTTGATACTTTGCGAGTCTGTCGCCTCAACCTCGTTTGAGTCGTTTCCTTCACGCTGGGGCTTAATGAATGCATTCACCCATGGCACAAGATGTTTCTTCTGAACGATCGACTCCCTTCGAAGTCAACGGTCGCACCTATCATCCGTCGCGTCGTCCGATTGCGGTCATCTGCATCGATGGCTGTGCGGATGAATACCTGAGCGTCAGCATCGGTGCGGGCAGCATGCCTCATCTGGCGTGCATGGCGGCAGGAGGGTATCGCGGCTTCGTCAGGGCGGCGCTGCCCACGTTCACCAATGTGAATAATGCCGCCATCGTCACCGGCATGCCACCCAGTGTCACAGGCATCTCGGGCAACTTTTTTCTTGATCCGCAGACCGGCCAGCAGGTGATGATGAACAGTGCCTCCTACCTGCGCTGTCCCACCATTCTCGCCGCTGCCGCCCGCGCCGGCCGCAAGGTCGCGATGGTCACCGCCAAGCAGAAACTTACCGACATCCTGTCGCACGACATGGAAGGCATCGCCTTCTCTGCTGAAAAAGCTGATGAAGCGAATCTTGAGCGATTTGGTATTGATGATGTGCCTCAATTTGTCGGACAGCCTCTGCCCAAAATCTATAGCGGAGATGCCAGCGTGTTCGTCCTGCGCGCCGGTGCTGCGCTGCTTCGGCAGCAGAAGTCTGACTTCATGTATCTTTCGCTCACCGACTACATACAGCACAAGTATCCACCTGAAGCAGATGAATCACTCAGCTTCTACAGCGAACTCGATGAACAGATCGGCTGCCTCATTGAGATGGGCGCGATCGTCGCCATCACCGCGGACCATGGCATGAACGCCAAGAACCTGCGCGATGGTTCGCCCCACGTCATCTACCTGCAATCGTTCCTGGACAAGCACTGCCCTCAGGCTGGCAGCGAAGTGGTCTGCCCGATCACCGATCCTTATGTTGTGCATCATGGTGCGCTGGGATCGCTGGTCATGGTGCATCTGAAGGATCTTTCGCGCATCAGCGAAGTGGCGCAGATGATTCTCGATCTGGAGGGCATCACCGAGGTGTATGATCGCAACACGGCTGCGAAGAAAATGCAACTGCCCGCCGACCGCATCGGCGACCTGGTCGTGCTCTGCGGCCGCGATGTGGCTCTGGGGCGCACCGAGCGCGATCACGATCTGTCGCTGCTCAACGGCAAGCTGCGCACCCATGGTGGCCGATATGAAGAGATGGTACCGCTGGTGCTCAGTGAATCGCTGACCCCCTTGCACACCACCTTGGCGCAGGGCGACCCGCGCAACTTCGATGTGTTTGATTTTGTCTGCAACGGAGTTGCGATATGAGTCTCAGTGCAGCACCCGGCAAAAGTCATTCACTGGCAGCTACTCACGCGCTGCCTTGCTATGTCGCAGGCAAGCCTGTGGGTGAAGATGCGCCGCGCCTTGAGGTGCGAAATCCTTATCACGGTGAAGTCGTGGGCGAGGTGCTTCAGGCGCAGCGGCACGATCTGGAAGCGGCCATCACTGCCGCGCTAACCGGGGGCGGCGGGCAGCCGCTGACACGGTCGCAGCGTTACGACATCCTCATGCGTGCGCATGACAAGCTCAAGGAAGATCGTGAATCCTTTGCCGCGCTGATCTGCAGTGAGTCGGGTCTGTGCATGCGTGAGACGCGGTACGAAGTGGGGCGGGCGCTGGATGTGCTGCGCTTTTCCGCGATTGAAGCGCTGCGTGATGATGGGCAGATTTTTTCTGGCGATGTGAGTCCGCAGGGCAAGGCGCGCAAGATTTTCACAGTGCGAGAACCCTTGCGTCTGGCGGCAGCGATCACGCCGTTCAATCACCCCTTGAACCAGGTCGCGCACAAAGTGGCCCCGGCCATCGCTGCCGGTACGCCGATCATTCTCAAGCCTTCCGACAAGACGCCGCTCACCGCGATCCGCTTTACCGAACTGCTTTATGAAGCGGGCCTGCCGCCTTGGATGCTCAGCGTTCTGGTGGGCGACATTGCCGGGGTCATCGAGCCGCTCATCTGTGATGAGCGGGTGGAGCTGGTGAGTTTCACAGGCAGCGTGGCGATCGGCAAGCATATCTCTCGGATTGCCGGCTATAAGAAATTGTGCCTGGAATTAGGCGGCAACTCGCCGCTGATCATTCTGGATGATGCGGACATGGAGCTGGCGCTGAGCCTTGCTGCCGAGGGTTCCTATCGCAACTCGGGCCAGCGCTGCACTGCCGTCAAGCGAATTCTGGTGCACGAAAAAATCATCGGTGAGTTCACAAGGCGCTTCGTTGAAAAGTCGCGCGAGTACACCTGCGGCGATCCAACCGATGAAGCGACGCGCGTGGGCACGGTGATCAGTGAAGCAGCGGCGGCTGGTTTGCAGCGCGTGGTGGATGATGCGGTCACGCATGGTGCAAGGGTGCTGCTGGGGGGCAAGCATGAAGGGGCACTGATGCCGCCGACGGTCATTGCCGATGTGCCGCGCCATGTGGAAATGGTCGTGTGCGAATCGTTTGGTCCTCTCGCTCCGATCATGGCCATCAAGGATGTCGATGATGCCATCGCCCTGGCCAACGGCACCGCGTATGGCCTGTCCACTGGCGTGGTCACGCAGAGCATCGATGCCGCCATCCGCATCATCAAAAGCGTTCGTACCGGCACGGTGAACATCAACGAGATTCCGGGCTATCGCATTGAATCCTCTCCCTTTGGCGGTGTGAAAGACTCAGGCCTGGGCGTCAAGGAAGGCGTCATCGAAGCCATGCGTGTGATGAGCTACGTCAAGACCTTTTCATTGCCCTGGTGAGAAAGAATATGAGTACCACGGTCACGACCACTCAGACATCGCAGGCAGCCATTTTCTACGCCCCGGGCAATCCGTTTGGACTGGTGGCCTTGCCTTTGCGCCAGCCGCGCGCTGGCGAGGTGCGCGTCCGCGTCAGTTGCTGCACCATCTGCGGCAGCGATGTGCACACCTACCGAGGCCATCGTTTAACGCCAACGCCCACCGTGCTGGGTCACGAGATTCTGGGTGTGATCGATGCCATCGGGGCTGATCAGCAAGTGCTCGATCACGAAGGCATCGCGCTGCATGTGGGCGATCGCATCACCTGGTCCATTGCCGCTAGCTGCGGCGATTGTTTCTACTGCAACGATGCCTTGCCTCAGAAGTGCGAACACCTTTTCAAGTATGGCCACGAGAAGGTGAGTGATGATCACCCGCTCAGCGGCGGACTGGCGCAGCACTGCCTGCTGGCGCCGGGCACCGCCATCGTTCGCGTGCCCGATTGCATCAGCGACCTTGTCGCCTGTCCCGCCAACTGTGCCACAGCCACCGTGGCTGCAGCGCTGCGCATGGCGCGCATCAGAGCGGGGCAGACCGTGCTCATCCAAGGCATGGGCGCATTGGGGCTCACCGCCTGCGCCATGGCCAGGGAAATGGGCGCGCGGTATGTCATTGGCTGCGATGTTGTTCAAGAGCGGCTGGAACTGGGCAGACAGTTTGGTGTCACCCACACCGTCCGCATGGGTGATGCGGAAGGGGATGCTCAACTGGCCAGGCTGGCCAAGGAACTGACGCAAGGCCGGGGCATCGATGTGGCTATTGAACTGTCAGGCTCGCGGCAGGCAATGCAGGCAGCGGTGCCGCTCCTGCGCATCGGCGGGCGCTACGCGCTGGTCGGTGCGGTGTGTCCCACGGACAACATCGTCATCAACCCTGAAATGGTCGTCAGACGAATGCTCACCATCTTGGGCCTGCACAACTACACACCCGATGATCTGCTCACCGCAGTGCGATTTCTGACACAGCACCATCAGACCTATCCGTTTGAGCAACTGGTGCAAGGCAGTTGGCCGCTAAACGAAGCTGATGCAGCATTCACATATGCGATCAAGCATCACGCGCTGCGCGTGGCGATCAGGCCCAGCCCGGAGTATTCATGAAACCTTCGTAACGAGCCGCGCCCGTAACGAAGCGCGATCGAACAGCCAAAACCCCACTCCCTTTACGGTCGTGGCTCGTCGCGGCAATGAGATTTCTCTTTTAAGTTCGTATTCCAAGATGGCCCCTGCCATCACGCGCCATCGGATCGGTGATGCAGGAAGACGCACAGGACCTGCGCGTCTTCGCTGTAGGGATTGACGAGTCGATGAGGCGTGGTGGCTTCGAAGTAGATGCTGTCGCCGGCCATGATCTGATGTTGCTGTCCGTCGTATTCGAAATCGACCTTGCCGGTGAGGACAATGAGAAACTCCTCGCCTTCGTGGGGCAGCCGATCGGGCCGACCCTCACCGGGCGGGAGTGTGATGATGACCGGATCCATCTGGCGGTTGGAACGCTTGTGGGCCAGGGACTGGTAAATGATGTTGGGGCTTTGGTCATCGCGTTCAAAACGAAGACGCTCATTCTCACGAACGATGATGAACTGCGGTTTCACATCCAGCCCATCGAGCAGCTCACCCAGCGACACACCATAGGTGGAGGCAATTTTGCCCAGCGCGGGGAGCGAAGGAGTGACCCGGAAGTTTTCGACTTTCGAGAGCCAGCTCCGGGTCAAACCCATCTGATCAGCAGCCTGCTCAAGGGTCATGCCTCGGTCACGGCGAAGCTTCTTGATCCGCTGAGATAGTTCCAGAAGGTTCATAGCCCCGCCATTATCGGCAGCAGGTGCCGGTCTCGCAATCTCCACCCAAACTGGCAGGGCGGGCAAGAGGGATCGTTGATTTTTAGTTAACACGCGTAGGAACACTCCTTATACATAGTCGTTTTTGCGATTCTTATAGCAGAAAGCAAGAATCTTCATATTGGGGTCATCAATCCCTCTCCTGACGCATATCAGTGAGGAACAATCAGGGCCATCAAAACTTTACACAAAACACATGAAATCGGTATTGTAGGTTAATATTATTGACTTAAGATCAACAAGTGCGATGTGGTAGTTGATTGCGGATCAAGTCAGGCTGTGTCGTCCATGGCCCGTCCCAATGGGGCGCGTATTTCGCAATCATCACGAATCCTTAGGAATTTTAGGAGAGATCAAAATGTTTCAGATCAAACAGAATTGGAAACGGTATGCAGCGATCGCGTTGCTTGGCCTTCCCGTGGCTGGTGCACAGGCGGTGACCACCGGTCTGGTGGGGTATTACGACTTTGAATCAAGTCTGAGCAACAAAGCCACCACGTCATTTAATCCGACCGTTATCGGCGGCACTCCCACGGCAGGTGTGGCCGGGGGCCTAGTCGGCAACGCGCTCGATCTGGACAAGGCTCAGTTCGATGCCATCCGTGTTCCGATCACCACCGCCAACCTCGGTCAGAATTTCAGTATCAGCGCCTGGTTCAAGAACGAGTTCGTCGGCACCGATTCAAGCCGCAGCTTCGTGTTTGAAGCTGCCGACAACTTCGACGTGTCACTTGGAACCAGTAGTGCGGCAGGCCCCGATACGTACACCCATTATGTTGCCCAAACCAGCGCGGGTAGCTCTTCACTTCAGCGCAGCGACTGGAACCATGTAGTCCACGCATTCAGTTCCGACGGGACCAACTCCACGGTTGAGGTCTATGTCAACGGTGCGCTCACCCACACGAAAAGCGCGTTGACCTCGGCCATGAACTTCACGAACCTGAACATCGGCAAGGCCCGTGATGGCACAGGCACCGGCGTGGCATCTGGCCGCTACTTTGAAGGTCAGATTGACGAGGTCGCCATCTGGAACCGCACGATCACTGCCAGTGAGGCGACCGAGGTCCACTCGCGCGGCGTAAACGGCCTGGGCCTTTTCGATCAGGACACCACCACCCCTGTCAGAAAGTACGTCTTCAATGCCGATGGCACCGAGCCTGATGCCTCCATCGGTGCATCGATCACTCTGGCTGGCTGGACGGACAATTCAACCTTCGCCCATGTGACCGGTGCCAACAACGATCTGGGTGATGGCGGCTTCTCCGGTGAATATTTCCGTACCACCGGCGCTCTCGCGGCTGCGTCACCCAATGGCAACCACACCCTAACCATCCAGCTCAACAACCTCGATGGCCACAGCGCCATTGACCTGGGCATGCTCGTCGCTCAAATCGATTCGCTCGATGCCTTTCGCGATGGCGAACGCTTCATCGTCAAACTTGATGGCGTTGAACTACTCAATGTCGGCTTCAGCTACGGCTCAGGCGGCAGCTTTACCGATGGCACCGGCAATGTCTTCGCCACCACCGGCGATCTGATCCTTGACGCCGAGCTTCTGGCCATTCGCACAATCGCCAGCACCAACGTCACTGGCGACACCGCCTTCCGCGAAAATCTCTACGACCTAAGCCAACTCTCCATCTTCCAGAACATCGCTCACAGCAGCAGCTCGCTCACACTCGAAATCATCGGACGGCAAAACCAGACCAGCGGTGAGTTCTACGGGGTGGACGATATCTCCATCACCCTGCTGGGTGCCGCGATTATTCCCGAACCCGCTTCGATTTCACTCCTTGCCATGGCAGGCCTCGCCTTGCTGCGTCGTCGTCGCTAATGAACGCTTCATTGGGGCAGGCACGGCAGTGTCCGTCCCTGCCCCAATGCTTTCAGGGAAGCCAATCATGTTCAAACGTAACGCCTTCACACTGGTAGAAATGCTCCTGGTGGTGGCTCTCATCGCTCTGCTGATTTCCATGCTCATGCCGGGCTTGAGTTCTGCCCGCTCCTCTGCGCGCACCGCAGTCTGCATGACCCAGCAGAAGCAGATTCACTCCGCCGTCGTGACTTACCAGAACTCGAACATGGGCAAGTATCACCCGCGCCGCAACTGGGGCCGGTGGTACGACAACATCACCACCAAGACCCCTATCGCCGCTTCTCATGCCAACGCCTACTGGGGCGTGGCATACGCCGATGCCAGTGGCCGCGAGGGACTGCGTGCGCTGTTTCAATGCCCCGAAGCCAAGACCTCCGATCAGAACACCGGCAGTTCCAACGCAGCGCTGGGCTACACCGATGGCAAGTTTGAAGACGGCAACGTCCACTGCACCTACGGTTTCAACGGCCTTGATCTTCCCTATGCCAGCTCGCAGGGCGTGCTGCCCAGTCCGTTCTTCAACTACGCCGTCTCCGGACGACCAGGCCGAACTCAGAAATACCTGAAAACCCCCTCGCAAATCATCATGTTTCAAGATGCCTTCGAACACATGCTCGATGGCAACGGCGACATGCCTTGGAGCTTCACGCAGTGGGGCACGGTGCAGAACCGTGAATACTTCCGCCACAACATGAACCAGGTCAGCAACATTGTCTGGGCCGATGGTCACATTGATACTGTCACGACGAAGTTCGCATGGACCGCATCGATGTATGCCGGTCAGCCTTGATGTTTAGCCGCCGAGCATAGGCTTTGCGACGCTCGGCGCGAGGCTGGGAGACGAGAGCGAGAATAATCGGTTGTCGTTTTTTTCGTTCGTTCCACTGTTGTTACAACGCGGCCCGGCAAGACCCAAAGCGGCCCGGCGCAGAGCCTTTGGGCCGCCGCTAAACTAGAGTTTTTGTCACCTTGCCTCATGGGAGTTTATTGATGACCGTAATGACCCGTCGTGAAATGATCGCAGTCGGTGTGGCGGGAGTTCCGCTGATCAGTGCTGCGATGAGCCAGGGACAGAACGCGGAACCGGAGAAGGCCATCGGCCCGATGCTGGGGCACGTCGATCACGAAATCGCCATGATCTGGTATCGCCCTGCAAAGGAAGGGCAGTACATCGCACAACTCGCCGGGCCTGATGCCAGCACCAAACTCGAAGCGACCGCCAGTGCCAAAGCTGAGAATGACCGCTGTATCTCATGGCGGTTTGATGGTCTCAAGGCAGGCACCGCTTATCGCTACCGCATTCTCCATGAGGGCAAAGTGGTTGCGGGCGATCCGATCCAGCGCATCACCACCGCGCCGATGCCCGATGCCGCTTCGCGCACCGTGCTGACGATGGGCTCGTGCGCCTCGAGCAGCAAGTGGTTTGAAATCTGGTCGCTGATGGAGTCGATGAAGCCTGATGCGCTGATGCTGCTGGGCGATACGCCTTACATTGATTCATCGAGTTTGAAGGTCAACCGTGACAAGCATCGCGAGTTCATCGCCATGCCGACGCTGGCCCGCATGGGTGCTCATACGCCGACATGGGGCACCTGGGATGATCACGATTTCGGCGCCAACGACAGCGATGGCAAGGTGAAAGACAAGCACATCATCCGCAAGGTGTTCGCGGAGTATCGCACGCAAACGAACTACGGCGACGGCAGCGAAGGCATCTACACACGCTTTCGCAGGGGGCCTGTCGAAGTCTTCATGATCGATCCTCGCTACTTCGCCCAGACCGAGCCATCACCGGTCGATCCCCTCAAACCAACCTGCCTGGGCAAGAAGCAGTGGAACTGGCTGCTCGAAAATCTCAAAGCCTCCACCGCCACCTTCAAAATCCTGGCCACCGGCATGATCTGGGATGACAAGAAAAACAAGGAAAAAGACGACTGGGAAACTTACGCCCACGAACGCGAAGCGCTCTTCGATTTCATCGGCGTAAACAAAATCACCGGCGTCATCCTCATCGGCGGCGACATCCACGTCTCCCGCCATCTGCGCTATCCGATGACCAAACGCATCGGCTATGACCTGCATCAGTTCATCATCTCGCCGCTGCACGAACGCACCATCCCGTCACTCAACGTCCCGCACCCGAATCTCCTCTGGGGTGAGCCGTTGCCCAACATGTTCCTGCACCTCGAATGCGACAACACCGTGGCGCCCGCCACTCTGACTGCCACGTGGATCGACCGCACGAGCAAGACCCATCGTCAGGTGAAACTCACCGCGACCGATCTCTGCGCCGCAAATTGAACGGCAAGTGATCCCCAGTGATCCCCAGTGATCTTCAGTGATCCATGGTGTCTGCCAATCAGAATCATTCACTCAACTGATCCTTGCGTTTCAACAACAGAAACCACACGCTCGCCCAATAAACTGCCAGATCAAATTGCATTGGACTCAACTCAACCATCGAGGTGCGCGATGAACACTTTCCTCTTCAAAATGCTGGTCTTGATGTTGTGCATGAATGTCGGCGTCACGCGCGCCGCAGAGGAAAATGCCATGCACGATGGCAGCCAGCAGCGGCCGCTGCGGGTAATACTGATTCCTGCCGACGGCGGCACCGAAGCAGGCACCAAGGCCGACTTCGAACCGATCTTCAAAGCCATCAGCAAGTCGTATGGATTGCACTTCACCCTGCGCGTGGGGCAGTCGTATGGTGCCGTCGTCGAGGCGATGGCGAACGAGAAAGTGGACATCGCCTTCTTCGGTCCTGTCTCCTACCACAAGGCCAGAAGCAAAGGTGCCGCGGAGCTTTTGGCGGTCGCCGTCACCGACGGAAAGAGCAGTTATTATTCAGGCATCTTCGTCCGCCGCGATTCAGGCCTGATGTCCATTGGCGACCTGAAGGGGAAGTCGGTGGCCTTTGGCGATGTGAACTCCACGAGCAGCTTCAACTATCCCATCGCCATGCTCATTGAAGCCGGTGTCGATCCGGTGAAGGATCTGGGTAAGGTCTATCTCACCGGCAGTCACGCCAATGCACTTGGCGCGCTCGCGGCAGGCAAGGTGGATGGAGCCTGCGCTGCCTTTGACAGCTTCGAGAAGGCCGTCGCCAATAAACAGATCGATCCGGCGAAATTCAAGGTGCTCGCCAAGAGCGCGCCCATTCCCTACCCGCCTCTGGCGATGCACACCAAGCTCGATCCCGCTGTCAAAAAACAACTGCGCCACGCCTTCAACAACATTCACACGCAAAAAGATATTCGCCCGGACATGATCCGCGGGTATGGCGGCAAGAAGGTCGATCGATATGACGCTGACTATTCCGAGACCCAGTTCAGCAAGGCCATGGAGGCGCTCGTGAAGGTCACGGATGAAATGGTCGCCGATATTCTCAAGAAGGCCTCCAAGTAGAGCACTCGCACGAAGGAAGCCTTCCTCATGATCCAGTTCGATCAAGTGCACAAGACGTTCACCGGCGGAGTTCACGCTGTCAAAGGTGTTTCCCTGCAGGTCAAGCGAGGCGAATGCTGCGTTCTGCTGGGGACCAGCGGTGCAGGAAAATCAACGCTGCTTCGCATGGTCAATGGTCTGACTGAGCCGACATCGGGAACGATATCCGTCGCGGGCCAGGTGGTGGATCGGCGATCGATGCTATCGATCCGTCGTCAGGTCGGCACGGTTCATCAGCGGTTCAATCTCTCGCCCAGGCTCAGCGTGCTCGACAACGTGCTTTGCGGTGCACTATGCCGCGTGGGTACCGTTCGTTCGCTGCTGCGACTTTTTCCCCTGGCGCTCAAACGCAAGGCGTGTGAACTGCTCGCGCAGGTAGGCCTCGATGAATCACAGCTTGATCGCCGCGCTGCTGACCTGTCGGGCGGACAGCAGCAGCGGGTCGCCATCGCCCGCGCCTTCATGTCCGATCCGATTTTGATCCTCGCCGACGAACCAGTGGCCAGCCTTGATCCAAGCACCAGCCGTAGGGTTCTGGACCTTCTGCGGACCACTTGTCAGCATCATGGCACGACCATCCTGTGCACGCTTCATCAGGTCGATCTGGCACGCACCTTTGCTGATCGCATCGTGGCGATGGCGCATGGGCAAGTGATTTTTGATGGCACCGGTGAGTCGCTCACGGACGAGGTGGAGCAAAGCATCTATGCTGCGGCCGCGAAGCAGGAAACAAAAAGCACTTCGGAAGCGACCGCCGATGCAGTCATGCGTAGGCCTTCACCCTTGGAGGTGACCTGTGACTGAACCATCGCCGACCCCCGTCGCCTCGTCGCTGCGCGATCCCGCCACTTGGAAGTTGAGGCAGCCATATTCCGCCTGGCATGTGGCGGCCTTGCTCGTGCTGATGCTGCTGCTCATCTGGTCGGGGCGGCGCAACGAAGTGGACCGCACCATCATCACCACTGCGCAAGGTGTTGCATATTCCACCGGACTCACAGAACAATCCGAGTTATCCAAAGGCTGGAGCAGCTTCTTGGGACAGGCACTGCCCCTGATTTTCGCGGAGCGGACGGACATCAATCGAATTGAGGGATTCGATGCCCAGGCTCTGCCGCCACTGGCTTACATCACCAAGGAGTCGCAGCGACGGTGGGATGTGCTCAGCGATGCCTGGGTTCAAGAGGAGCCGGTGCAGTATCTGGTCGTGCCTTATGGTTACATTCTGCGCGTGACACAACTGATGCTGCAGACGATCGAGATCGGCGCGTGGGGCACAATTCTGGCGCTGCTGCTGGCTGCCCCGCTGGGCATGTTCGGAGCACGCAGCTTCACACCCAATCGCTTTTTTTATACCGCTGCGCGAGCGGCATGCAGCTTCAGTCGCTCCATGCCCGAGTTGATTCTGGCGATGTTCTTTGTGCTGCTTTATGGCTTTGGGCCTGCGGCTGGTATTCTGGCGCTGGGTGTGCACAGCTTTGGATTCCTGGGAAAGTTTTTCGCTGACGACATCGAAAATGCCGACCCAGGCCCGCAGGAAGCGCTTCGCTGCACCGGCGCTAATCGCCTTCAGATCTTGCGATTCGCGGTGCTGCCGCAGGTGGCTCCGCAGTTTCTCGCCTACGTGCAGTACATCCTCGAACGCAACGTCCGCTCCGCCACCGTGCTGGGCATTGTCGGAGCCGGCGGCATCGGCATGGAACTCAAAGGCCGCTGGGATCTGGCAGACTATGGCCACGTCTCCACCATCTTGCTGATCATTTTCATCACGGTACTTGCCTTAGAACACCTCACGCAGCGTCTGCGCCGCCGACTCATCTAGCAGCCGCGCCGAGGCGCGATTTTCACAGAAGACCGACGCCATCAGGACCGGAAAAGGGGAGAAGTACATATACAACGTTGGCAATTAGAAGAGGATTTGCAAGCTTTATGTACTTCTCCAACTTATCCCGTTTTCCGATTCTGCGCTGCAAGTCGCTCGACGGCGTGATGAAGCAACTGGCGATGATACTTATCGCGTACAACTGCATCCGCTTGTTGATGCTGCATGCAGCGGCGCGGCAAGGCATCAGCGCCAAGCGCATCAGCTTCATCGATGCCATGCGTCACGCGGCGGTGCGAACGGATGGGCCTTAACCGGCGTGCCGACGCTGATTGTCAACCCGCACAGACCCGGTCGCAGACAACTGCGAATGCTCCGATAGACGAATGAAGGAATGCAAGCTATTGAACCGCTCCCGACGGGAAGAGGAGCAGAAATGGGCAGAAAAACAAGGGGAAAGTGGTTAAGTGAATGGCATTTGGACCTGTCCCGTTTTCTTTCCGTTTTCCGTTTTCCGTTTTCCGTTTTCCGCTCCCTGATATCTAAACTCGAAACCGATCGTTTGGCCGGTGCCAACTCGACCCAAATTTTGTCTACTTGCGCGTTTTTCAATTCGCCA